>Ga0172371_10008245_pt1 | contig 14631 bp, 13 predicted proteins | sample Lak12m_FD_114543 | JGI IMG/M metagenome (GOLD analysis project Ga0172371, IMG submission 114543) | Freshwater microbial communities from Kabuno Bay, South-Kivu, Congo - kab_022012_12m | ecosystem: Environmental > Aquatic > Freshwater > Lake | place: Democratic Republic of the Congo: South-Kivu... | reverse complement strand
TCATTTTCGACAACGCTGTGACGGCCCCAGGACCGCGCGAACCGGAGGATTGGCCTTGGATCATCGACAAGATTCGGCTACTACGAACGCTCAAGAACCACGTGTTTCGGGAAACCTTGACTGAGCGATGCTTGAACCTGTTCCACCGAGCCTGAATCCGTCTTTCGTGAGCGGCTGGACTCTCGACATTCACGGCCGACACGGGAGCGCGATCTCGAGGGAGGCCGTGGTCATCGCGGAGGCCGCGTCATCACTTAGGGACGAGATGGAACGATCCATTGCGCTGTTCGGAAAGAAGGCGGCTGCGATCACCGAGTTACGCACACTCGCCAGCGAGGGTGCGCAGGAAGACTGGGATGGCGAGGGAGCCCACGCGGTACTTCCCGCGGCGGTCCAACTGGCAGAGTGGTTCGTGCGCGCGATGCCGGACGGGATCGCCGCGCCGGAATTTGCCGTGGAATCAGACGGTCACGTCCTGTTGGACTGGACAGCTTCGCGCGATCGGCGACTTTCCCTGAGCATCGGGGAGAACAATCGACTCTCTTACGCCTGGCTCGATGGCACCGACAAAGGACACGGTGTAGCCGGATTCGACGGCGTGAGCATCCCGATTCGTGTCCTGACGGCAATCGAATCGATTGTGCGCAATGGCTACGCTACCTTCCGGGTTGCCTGAGCGTGTCGGCGACGACGAGGACGTGACGAGATTCTTGACGTCGCGCGGTGAATTCAACGCCTCCGCGGTCAAACCCCGCGCGTTCATGCCGTCGGTCGCGACCAGCAATACCTCGGTGTTCAGAATCGAAGATGAGCCGGCACGGATTCGGGACTGCTTCGCGAGTGTAGAGCGTGCGGAGCGTACGCTGAAAGCGGCGGCAGTAGTCGAGGCAGCTGCCGTGAGATCGGCAAGTCTGGAGATCGTCGCCGCCGAGTCCCCCGACGCACATGCAAACATTGAGGATTGGCCATCAAAGCCCCGGGAGCCGGACACCGAGAAGGCCCAGCGCTTGGAGATCGCTCTCCAACTGGCCGCAGCCGCGGAATTGATTCGACTTTGACGTCGAAGAGACGATGGACTTCCTGATCGCCGACACTTTCACTGAGAGCCTGGCGCGGCTCACCGGGGACGAACAGAAGGCGGTGAAGACGGCGGCGTTCGATCTGCAACTGAACCCGGCGAACCCCGGATTCCAGTTCCACAAGCTCGACAAGGCCAGGGACAAGAACTTCTGGTCGGTCCGAGTGAGTCGAGACATCCGGCTCATCGTTCACCGCAGCGAGAACAGTCTGCTGCTCTGCTACGTGGATCACCACGACAGTGCCTACGAGTGGGCAGCACGTCGGAAGCTGGAGACTCACCCAGCGACCGGAGCGGCCCAACTGGTGGAGATTCGGGAGACAGTCAAAGAGGTTGTCGTCCCGGTCTTCGTGCCGACCGAGCAGCCTGACACGCCCAAAGTGGCGCTAGTGGCCAAGCCGCTCTTCGCCAGTACTCCAGAAGCTGAGCTGCTCGCGTGTGGTGTCCCGGTTGAGTGGTTGGAGGACGTCAGGAACGCGACCGAAGAAACACTCCTCGCCCTGACAGACCACCTGCCCGCCGAAGCCGCGGAAGCGCTGCTGGAACTAGCCACCGGAGGGAAGCCCCGACCGGCTCAGCTACCGAGCGCAGCGATCGATCCGTTCGCTCATCCCGATGCGCAGAGACGTTTCCGCGTGATGGCCAACGTGGAAGAGCTTCAGGCCGCGCTCGAATATCCGTGGGAACGGTGGACCGTCTTCCTTCATCCAGAACAGCGCCAGTGGGCGGAGCGGGCCTACTCGGGACCAGCCCGTGTCTCTGGATCTGCGGGCACGGGAAAGACCGTCGTTGCGCTGCACCGGGCGGCGCACCTCGCCCGCACCAACCCTGATTCGCGCGTCCTGCTCACCACCTTTTCGGACACCCTCGCCCACGCACTACACACGAAGCTGCGACGCCTCTTGGCCGGCGAACCGCGCATCGGCGAACGGATCGACGTGCACTGCCTCGACGCGATCGGGCTGCGCCTCTACAAGGCCCACGGCGGGACCGCCGCGGTCGCCGAGCGCGAGGTGCTGCGCGATTTGATTCGCGCAGCCGCGAACGCCGTCGAAGGGCACAAGTTCGGGCTCCACTTCCTGCTGACCGAGTGGGAGCAGATCGTGGACGCTTGGCAGCTCGCGAGCTGGGAGGACTATCGAGATGTCGCCAGACTCGGCAGGAAGACCCGGCTCCCGGAGCCCCAAAGGGCCGTTCTCTGGTCGATCTTCGAGCGAGTCCGTGCCGACTTGCAGTCGCGGGGACTCACTACGCGCGCCGGTCTGTTTGCAACGGTCGCGGCGAAACTCTCGGCAGCCGCAAAGCCCGTGTTCGATTTCGCGATCGTCGACGAGGCGCAGGATCTCAGCGTTAGCCACCTGCGATTTTTCGCGGCGCTGGGAGGGAAGCGTCCGAACGCGCTCTTCTTCGCGGGCGACCTCGGACAGAGGATCTTCCAGCAGCCGTTTTCTTGGAAAGGTCTCGGCGTCGATATCCGGGGCCGATCTCGAACACTGCGAGTCAACTACCGCACGTCGCATCAGATCCGCACCCAATCCGACAAGCTCCTTGGCCCGTCTGTCACCGACATAGACGGCAACGTCGAGAACCGAAGCGATACCGTATCGGTCTTCAACGGCCCGCCACCGACTCTGAGCGCGTTCAAGGACGCGACCGAGGAGGCCGACGCGGTAGCGAGATGGCTGACCGAACGGACTCGCGCAGGCGTGTTGCCCCATGAGATGGCCGTCTTCGTCCGCTCCGCGGCCCAGTTCGACCGCGCGAAGGCGGCGGTTGCCGGCGCTGGGATGCAATTCAAGGTTCTGGACGACCACGTCGAGACCGCACACGGACGCGTCTCGATCAGCACGATGCATCTGGCCAAGGGACTCGAGTTCCGCGCGGTAGCGGTCATGGCATGCGACGACGAGATCATCCCGCTTCAAGAGCGGATCGAGACCGTCGGTGACGACGCAGACCTGAAGGAGGTCTACGACACCGAGCGGCAGCTACTGTACGTGGCGTGCACGCGCGCGCGAGACTACCTGCTCGTAACGAGCGTGGAGCCGGCCTCGGAGTTCATCGACGACATGACGGCTCGCGCTTCCGTAACATCCTGACTCGGTGCGACCGCGACATGAGTAGCAAGCCTGAGGTAGGACCGAACAGCCCAAAATCGGATACTCGGGTCGGCAAGATCTTCGCGGAGATGCCCTGCGTTCGGACGGGTAACGATCCTCCGGCAGAACCGGAGGCATTCCCGTCGCTGGCCCCTCAAAGGGGCCTGTCCGCGACGGAAGACAGCCCCCAACGCCCAGCCTTTGATCTCATTTGTCTCGCGCTGCGGTTTCTCACCGGATACGGTCATCGACACAAACTGCGCCGCGCATCATCAAGCAAGCGCGAGCACGAGAGCAACTCCCGGAACTGTCAAACTTCGACTGCCACTCCGGCAAAGCCGGAGGGACTCCCGCTTACGCTAGCGAGCAGTTTGCACGCCGCTTCCAAAAGCGGCGTACGTGACCGATCTGGATCTCGACCACCGCGCGTCTGCCAGGCTCCCCAAGCGGGAGGGTTGGGTAGCATCGATCGCCGAAGGGGATCTTCCAATAGTGGGGACGACGAGCGCGGAGGCGCGCGCATCGCTGAGCGTAGCATAGATCGCCGAAGGGGATCTTCCAATAGTGGTCCCCGCGACTCCGGGAGTGTCCCGGTGCGCAGAGGTCCAGCATTTCGAAGATCCGGCTCGGCCGGATGGTTCCGTTGGATCCCAAGGGCCGTAGTGTTCAGGCCGCGGCGGCGTAGTCCGCGTAGGCGAAGACCGGATCGCTGCTCGGCTTAACCTCGACGGCGTCTCGAATCGCGATAACCTGGGCACCATCGGGATACTCTTCCTCTCGTGCGGCCGCTACGCCCTCCAGCGTGATCCCCTCGCTGCGGACAGTTTCGCGCGCAGCCTGCCAGCCCTGCTCGATTTCGTCCGCAGCCTGATCGAAGAATGCGTGTACCTGACGCTCGAAGGCGTCGGCGTCCGACGCCTCCTTGGCGAAGTCCTGGAGCACGGTGATGTAGGTGTCCTTGAAGTCACGCAGGGCGGCTTCCTGGGTGGATCCCGTCGCCGCGATCGCCGCAGGGATCACCCCGTAGACCCAGACGCTGTCCTCTTCGACAGACAGGAGCACGCGGCCGGTGCTGCTGACTAAGCAGATGAACCCGTTTCCGGCGATGTAGTCGTCGCGTCGGAAGAACAGCGGGTACACGGACGTCATTACAATCCTCCACGCGTCGGAACCCGACGATCGGGTGCGCGACTCAGGCACATTCTGTACACACTTCCCACCCCCAAGACTACCAATGATGGACACCCAGTCGACGATTATGGCCGTCAGAGCATCGGTGGTCCGTGCCCCCCTCTCTCGTCGGCGACTACGGCCAGACGGGTTTGCGCTTTTCGATGAAGGCCATGATGCCCTCGCGCGCATCCGGCGAGGCGATGGTCTCGGCGAGCATTTCCTGCAGGTAGGGCAGAGCCTGCTCGATCGTCAGGTCTTCCTGTTTGCGATACGCCTCGAGGCCGCGGCGCATGGTTCCGGGTGCGAGCTGCGCCAGCTCGTGGGCCAACGCTGCGACGGTTTCGTCGAGCGCGTCGTGCGCCACCACCTGGTTGGCGAGCCCGTAGCGCACCGCGGTCTCCGCGTCGATTCGGTAGCCGCGCATGATGAAGTCGAGGCCAATGCGCGCCGGCATCACGCGGAACAGCGAGGCCATCACCATGTAGGGCCACAGCCCGCGCTTGATCTCGGGCGCTGAAAAATGCGCCTTTTCCGACGCGATCACCTGCGTGGCGTTGCAGACGATCAGCAATGCGCCGGCAAGCACCGGACCTTGCGCCTTGACGATCACCGGCTTGTACAGGTTGCGGATGCGGCGGCTGATGTCCGCGCCGTCGCCGCGCGCCGGCACCGTGCTGATCGACGGTTTGCCGCCGCCGCTCATCATCTTCAGGTCGCCCCCGGCGCAGAAGACGTCGCCCTTCGCGGCGATGACGACCACTCGCACCGACTTCTGCTGCCCGGCATAGTCCAGTGCGTAGAGTAGCTCGTTGGTCATCGCCTGGTTGATGGCATTCTTCTCGTCGGGACGGCTCAGTGTCAGCGTCATGACGTGATCGTGGACGTCGATCTCCACTGCCTCGAACACCAGGCCGTCGAGCGAAAGCTCTTCTTCTTTCATTCCAATTCCCTCGCGTGCAGGTCCGACTCGAAACGCACCGGCAAAACTACGCGGCTTTGATGTGAAGAATCGCGCGCGCCTGCTGCGGCGTCGCGATCTTGCGTCCGGCACGCTCGGCGCACTTCACCAGCGCCTCGACCAGCCGGCCGTTGCCGCCAGCCTTGGCTCCGTCAGGTAGGTAGAACGTGTCTTCGAGGCCGGTGCGCAAGTGGCCGCCGAGATCAGCGGTGCGCTGGTGCAGCGGCCATACTTCTTCGCGACCGATCGCGGTGACCTGCCAGCCGTGCCCCGGGCGCATGTAGCGCAGCAGGAACGGCAGCAGGTCCGGGTCCGCCGGCATTCCCGAGGCCACGCCCATCACGAAGTTGTATTCCGGGTTCCTCACCATACCGACGTCGATGAACATGCCGATCGAGCGCACGATGCCGACGTCGAAGCACTCGAGTTCCGGCAGCGTGTCGGTTTCTCGCATCACCTCGACGATCTCGGAGATCTTGTCCACAGGATTGCTGAACAGCATCGGCGGCCAAGCCCAGCTGCCGCCTGCCCTGGTCTTCAGGTAGTTGAGGCTGCCGGCGTTGCAGGCGGCCATTTCCGGTTTCACTGCACGCAGGCACGCGATCGGGCCGCTCTGGTCGCGCATCGGCACACCCGTGGTCATGTTGATCAGCACGCCCGGGCACCGCGCGCGGATCGCGTCGCAAATCGCGCTGGCGACCGCCGGATCGAACGAAGGCAGGTGGCCCATTCCCGGCGTCTGGTCGCGGAAGTGCACGTGCAGTACCGCCGCGCCGGCGTCGTAGGCCTCGCGCGCGGAGGCCGCCATTTCCTCGACGGTGACCGGCACCGGATGTTGCTTCGGGTCGGTGAGCACGCCGGTCAGCGCACAGGTGATGATGGCAGTGTCGCTCATGTCACGTCCTCGGCCGGCTCCCGCCGTGATCGGCCAGATCCTGTCGCATACGCGGCCGGCCGTCTACTTCTTGGCCGTGCCCTGCGCGGAGTTGAAGACGCTCATCCCCGCCGAAGCATCCAGATCGGTCTGCGTCACCTCCGTGAGGCGCGTCATCGTCATGTAGTAGCCGATGGCGAGGATGGCCTCGACGATTTCCCGCGGCGAGAAGTGACGGCGCGCCTCGGCGAACACGCCGTCGCCCACGTGCGCGTCTTCGATGACCTCGCGGCCGAACGCCAGCAGCGCACGTTCGCTGTCACTGAATACCGAAGCGGCCAGCTCGACGCGTTCGAGTGAGTCAATCTGGACCTGCGGCACTCCCACTCCGAGTGCGATCCCCAAGTGCTGGCGCCACTCGTAGGTGCCGTGTTCGAGCTTTGCGACCAGCAGGATCAACAGCTCGCGCTCTTTGTGACCGAGAGCCTGTTGGGCGAGGATCGCACCGCCCAGCATCATCTGCGGCACGATCGTCGTCTCCGCGTGAGCCATCATGCGAAAGATGTTCAGCTTTACGGGTGTCGCGGCAAACGCCAGAGCCACATCGCCAGTGGCCGTCTCCGGATCAATCAGCGGTAATCTCGCCATCGGTTGGTTCTCCTTGCTGCTTGTTCAGTCTGCGCCTGCGGCGATCCGCCGCGTGAAAGTCTTCGTTCTCAATCATCGCCACACGGGTCGGGGCGGACTGGGACCGATGGCTCGGCCTGATGCGGATGGTCCCGGTTTCGAGAAGCGAAACAGTTATGCCCATGGACTTGGACCGTGAACTCCTACGGGTTCGACGGCGCGATCTTGCCGACCTGCCGGTTGCGTGGCGATCGGTTCGGGTGGCAGCGGCGGTTCACATTTCACGGATCGGATCGGAGCCGTCCCACTCCAGCGACGATTGCTTGACGACGTTCTCGAAGAACCACCCCTTGGGTCCGCTGATGTCGGACAGTTCGATCACGGTGCCGGGATGGGCTTGGGTGTCAAAGTAAGTGAAGCGGCCTTGCTCACCGCCGATCTGACCCTCGTGCCCGACTTTGTATCCGAGCGACAACGCGCGGTCGTAGAGGCACTGGTAGTCATTGGTCCAGTAGGCGACGTGCTGCATTCCTTCACGGCCCGAATCGAGGAACTCCTTGTACAGCGACGGCGCGTCGTTGCGCTGCTGAATCAGCTCGATCTGAAGGTCGCCCGAGTTGGCCAACGCGACACTCATTTCGAGATTCGACGCCACACCACGATGCCGAAAGTAGTCGAGCTTGACACGTTCGAAGTAGAACCACGGCCCGACGCCCATCGCGTTCACCCAGTGATCCATGGCGGCACGCACGTCACGCACCACGTATCCATTCTGTCGAATCGCTCCGAAGAGGCGGCTCATGTGATCTCCTTTGACCGATCGGGCATTCGTCGGCTCAGCACGGCGCCGCAACGGCACGGACGTTCGCAGCCTGGCGGGGCGCTGTGACGGCGTCGTGATCGAGTACCGCTTGCAACTGCACGGCGGTTCGCTTTTCCGGCCATAACTGGAATACGATTACAATATCGTCGGCGCGTCGTGCAACTCCTGCTCGGAAGGATATCCGGCTCGCGCAGAGCGTGCGTCACGGCGCGCTCGAACACGGCGCCCAAATCCCCCCGAGTCGCCGTTGAGTAACGACGAATGAGTAAGCCCCGGACCGGCACCAGCACGCCGGCATCACTGCTGGCCGAGCCGCCGTTGCGAGCGCTGCTGCGCCTGGCGGCGCCGACCACGGCGGTGATGAGCGTCGCGGCGCTCCAACAGGTGCTCAACACCTACTTCGTGAGCCATCTCGGCTCGGTGGCGATCGCCGCGGTGTCGCTGGTCTTCCCGATCGCGCTGATCCTGACCACGATGGTCGGCGGCGGCATCGGTTCGGGCGTCGCGTCCGCGGTCGCGCGCGCGCTCGGCGCCGGCAAGGCCGCCGAGGCCCGGCAGGTAGCGGAGCACTCCTTCGCTCTCACCGCCGCAATGGCCGCTGTCTTCACCACCATCATGCTGGTGTTCGAGCGCCCGATTTTCGGGGCGATGGGCGCGACCGGCGAAGTGCTCGAAACCGCCCTCGCGGTCGCGCAGATCACCTTCGGTGGTCTCGCCGTGACGTTCTTCATCGGCACCTGCGACAGCGTGCTGCGCGGCGCCGGCAACGTACGCACGCCGGCACTGTGCTCGACGCTGTCGCTGGTCCTGCAGATCATCGTCACGCCGCTGCTGATGTTCGTCGCGGGATGGGGCATCCGCGGCGCGCCGGCGGCCACGATGCTCGGCCAATTGATCGGCGCGCTGCCGCGCTTGCCGTATGTCTTCGGACGCAGGGCGACGGTACGTGCACGTCTGTGGCCGTCCAATCTCCACGTCGCGCCGCTGGCCGCGGTGCTGCGCGTCGGCGTGCCGGCGTCACTCGGAACGCTGATCCACTACGTCACCCTGATGACCCTGACGGCGGTGATCGCGCGCTTCGGAACGGCTGATCTGGCAGCTTACGGTCTGTGCAGCCGCTTCGACTTCGTCTTGATGACGATCTGCTACGGCACCGGAATCGCGGTGCTGACCATGGTCGGCTTCGCAAGCGGCGCCGGACGCCCCCACCTCGTGAGTGCGTACACACGCCGCGCCGCGTTCGTGCTGGCAGGGACCATCGCCGTCCCCACCCTTTTGCTGTGGATCTGGCCGAGCCTTTGGCTCGGACTGTTCACGGACGACGCTGCAATACTCGACATCGGGCGCCACTACTTCCACACGATCGGGCTCAGCTACCCGCTGACGGGAATCTCGATGGCGGTCTCGTTCGGCTTCCAGGGCATCGGCCGCGCCGTGATGCCGCTGCTGATCGGCATCGCACGCGCCGTCGTCCTGATCGGCGGCGCGATCGCGCTGTCGGCGCGGCCGGGCGGCGACGTCACCTCGGTCTTCGTTCTGGTCGCGGCCACCAGCATGGTTTCGACCGCCGTCATGGGCGCGATGTTCGTGCGCATGCGGCCGCGCGCGGGCTGATCTACCCGAGCGGTCGCGGCGGGCAACACCGTCCGCGTCTTCGCGTAGCCCGGTGGCCATTGTCCGGTTCGCGCACGAAAACGCCGGCCGGCCACGAGGCTACTCTCGCTGCAACGAAAGCGCAGCGCTGCGCCGGCGAGCGTTTCGCGGCAGCGACGGTTTCCGGATAAAATGAGCGCGAAATTCAACGAGCCGCACCCGGCGCGGAGGATCCCTTGGCCCAAACTCGCATGCGTAAACCCAGCGCGACAACGCGCAAGGCAACGACTGGTTCGATTCCCTGCGCCGTCATCCCCGATGTGACGCCGAGCGAGCTTGCACCGGCCGAGATCCAGCGCCGGCTGCGCGACCTGGTGGCCGCCGGAGCGGTAGTGAAGGCGGCGGGACTCGCCCGCAAGGATCCCTCGCGGCTGATGCGCGGCCGCTACGCCGCGACCTCGTTGATCGAGTTGTTCGACACCCGGTTCTACCTCACCGACTACTTTCAGACCCCGCAGCTGCGGTTCTTCGTCGCCTACCTCGTGCAGCCTCCGGGGCGCGGCGGACGCGTCACCATCTACCCGCGCATCATCTACAAGGACGGCTCGCTGATATGGCGCACGGCCTCGCACATGGTGTCTTCCGACTACGATTTCTGGGTTGGCAAGGGCGACGTGCGCACGTGGAGGGTCGGCGACGAGGAATACTTCGAGTCGGTCGAGTCGACTACCGACATCCCGTTCGAAATGCAGTCGGCGCTGGAGACCGTTGCGCGCAAGACGCTCAAGATCCGCCGCGAAAGGGCCGCGCTCGACCTGGTGCTGCGCAACGCTCCGGCCTCGCGCGTAGTTGCCTACTCCGACTTCACGGCGCCGCGGCGGCGCGCCGCCGCCAACCGGCGCAATCTCGTCAACGCCGGCCGCACCGTCGCGCGCTTCCGCGACAAGAAGGACCCTTCGTCGCTCGAGATCGTGCCGGGTTTCGAGCCTGACTTCACCCGCGGCATCGTCGAGAAGACGTCGTCGACGAGCGTGCTGTACGGCGGCAAACTCGAGCGCTTTCGCATCCTGTCGGTGAACCGCAAGATCCAGTATCTGTTCTTCGCCGGGCCGCTGCAGGTGTGGATCATACCGCCCCAGGCCACCACCACCGAGCTCTCGAGTTTCGGAGTGCGTACCATCGACGTCGTCATCGACGACGACATGTGCGTACCCGGCTACGAGTATCACTACCTCGACGATACCGAAGATCCGCCGGTCTTCTACAGCCAGATCCCGGCCGGCTTCGCCGGTCCCGCCGGCCCCCACGATCCCGATCGCGCCGACGCTTCGCCGTGGCTCGACAAGATGCCGGTGATCCAAGAATTCCGACGCAGAGTACTGAAAGCGAAAGGGTAGAGAAGCGCCGCTACACGGACGGACGCTCGGCGTCCGCATTGCAGCCGCCACGAAGCTCGCGTCAGCGTGCGTCGCCGAGTTTGGAGTTCATCTCCGGCCGGTCGACCCAAGCGCCGATCTCAGCGGCCAGTTCGCCGATCGCCTTCTGGAGCATGCCGCAACTGTCGACCGCGCCCATCGAGCTCTCTTTGGCGGTGAACGTCCCCTTTGTCTTGCCGCCATCGATCAGGCGCCCTTCGACCGTCATGCCCTTGCGACCCGAAAGGAATCCGCCGCTACGCGCCTCGACGTCGACGATCTTGAGTGTCAGAACTTTGCCTTTGGGCGAGTCGGTCAAGACGACCTTGGAGTTTCTTTCGGCGACCGCGGCCGGAAGCGACCTCTGCAAGCGGCACTCGACCATCATCTTCGCACCGATCACCGCCGAGCCGGCGGCTGCGATGCGCGCCGACTGGACCGCGCCCGCCGGCAGCGCAGCGGCCTTGCCTGCACCGGAGCCTTTCGGTGCCGCAACGGATTTCTTCGCCGCGCTCGCGCGCTTGGCCGCAGCGGCCTTTTTGGCCGCGGCCTGCTTCTTGGCCTCGGCCGCCCGTTTGGCCTTGCGTGCCTTCCTCGCACGCCGTTTCTTGACGGCGGCCTTCTTGGCGTGAGTCTTCTTGGCAGCGGGTCCGGCGACCTCTGGTTTCGCCGCCTGCGGCTGAGGGCCGACCGCATCGGCATTGCCTGCGGCGGCGGGAGCGGCGGGTAAACCAGCGGCCGCACCCGCCTCCTCCGGCAACTGGATCACCTCGGCAGCACCGGCGATGCCCGCGCTACAGACCAACGCTGCCAGCAAGCTCGAGGCCACCTTGAAACCCACTCTGCTCATACACGCCCCTCTCTTTTTCGGCACCCAAGAACCAGAACCGGTGGAGTCAGCACATCGCCGCAGTCCACCCCCGCTTCGTCTCACATCTCGCAGCGCAGCGGCTAGCGCAAGCCCCGTCGGGCAACTCTTTTCCGAATCAAATCGGGTGAGTCAAACCGGCGTCTGCCGGACGCCATATCGCTTGCCGGCCGAGCCCGGCACGAAACGCTGCCCCGCCGACATCAGTGTGACCGGCAACGGCGAGATCAGCAACGGGCACGAGCCCGTTGAAAATGGCCCACGAGCGCGGAGCTGGCGACGCGCGAGGATCACGCCTGTCTACTCGAGCTCGCCCCTCGCCAGCTCGGGGCTCGTGCGCGCGAAACCACTCGCTACGACGTAGCTCCGCTACGCCTCCGCTCGCGGCATTTCGCGCGCGCCTTGCATCCGGACCATTTTGAACGGGCTCACGACGCTTCTTCAACGGTCTGATAGCGCACGCGCCCTGACGCAACTCTTGCCGAAGACGGATCGGGCGGGTCAAATCGGCGTGTGCCGAGCGCTCTTTCAACAGGCTGTGCTAGCCGAGCAGCACCAGTGAGAAGGCACGCTTGGCAGCGCCAAGAACCGGCGACGGCGCGACGCCGAGCAACACGGTTGCTACGGCGGCTATGGCAACGACGACCGCGGCGTAGGGACGCGCCGGCGGCAACGCTTCGGCGGGCGCGTTGTCGAAGTATATCGTGCGTACGACGCCGAAGTAGTAGGCGACCGAGATCACGCTGTTGAGCGCCGCGATGACGACCAACCACACCAGCCCCGCGTGCAGCGCGGCGCTGAAGACGTAGAGTTTGCCGACAAACCCACCAAGCGGAGGAATACCGGTCAGCGACAGCATGAACAGCGCCAATGCGACCGCCAGCGCCGGATGGGTCTGTGCGAGCCCGGAGAAGTCGGAGATGTTCTCGCAACCACGGTCGCGGCGCGTCAGCGCCACCATCACACCGAACGCGCCGATGTTCATCGCGCCGTAGGCGGCCAGGTAGAACAGCACCGAAGAGCCGGCCTCGGCGGTTCCGGCGGTCACGCCCACGAGCACGTAGCCAGTGTGAGCGATCGATGAATAGGCGAGCATGCGCTTGAGGCTGTTCTGGCGAAGCGCCACCACATTGCCGACCGTCATCGTCACCGCGGCCGCCCCCCACAGCACAGGAAGCAATTCGGCCCGCAGCGGCGCCAGCGCCACCAGCATCGTGCGCAGCAGCGCGGCGAAACCGCCGGCCTTGACAGCGGTGGCCATAAAGGCCGTTACCGAGGTCGGCGCACCTTCGTAGACGTCCGGCGCCCACAGGTGGAACGGCACCGCCGCGATCTTGAAGCCGAAGCCGATCAGCACCAATCCGGTGGCCATCAGCAACACCACGTGATCGGCGGCGGCGTAGTGTGTTGACGAGAGCGCTGCCGCGACGTTGGCGAGCACCGTCGAGCCGGTGACGGTGTAGATCAGAGCCACGCCGTAGAGCAGCAGTGCCGACGCCAGCGCTCCCAGCAGGAAGTACTTGAGCGCGGCTTCGTTCGAGCGCAGGTCGGACTTGCGGATGCCGGCCAGCACGTAAACGGCCATCGACATCGTCTCGAGTCCGATGAACATCACGATGAGGTCGGTGGCCGCGGCCATGATCGCCACACCGATCACCGCGAAGAACATCAGCGAGTAGTATTCCCCGCGCACGATCGCGGCGTCGCCGAGGTATTCGACCGACAGCAGCACCGCGCCCGCGCCGAGCGCGCACGCGAGAAGGTTGAAGTAGACGGCGTAGCCGTCGAGCGCCAGTGCGTTGCCGTAGACCGCCGGGGAACCGCTGTAGTGCAGGCTCACCGCGGCCGTGACGGCCAGCCCCAGAACCGTCGTCCAAGCCACCCCGACGAAGCGACGGTCACTCGAGAACATCTCGACGACGATCAGCATCAGCGCCCACGAGCACGCGACGATCAGCGGCAGACTGGAGTTGAGAGCCTGCGTCATGTCAGTGCGCCTCCCCGTGCGCGGCGGCTGGCGCCGCGGCCTCGGGCGTCGGCGCGACGGCGGCGCCTCCCGAAGACGAGGGCGCCGGCACGTGGCCGACGCCAGCCTCTGGCGCCGCGCCGTGCCCCGGCACCGCTTGCCCCCCGACCGACGCGGCGACTTGGTGAGGCACTGCCCCGTTGCCGGCGCGGGAGCGATCGGCTGCCGCATTCCCGGCGGCCAGGTCGCGAGCAGCCGTGGCTTTGCTCGCGTGCGCGAGCGTGGTGGCAACCGACGCGTGCATCACGTCGAAGAACGGCCGCGGATAGACACCCATCACGAACGCGAGCACGATCAGCGGAACGACCGTCACCAACTCGCGGCGGGTCATGTCGGTCAGTTTCAGGTTCTTCTCGTTGGTCACCGGACCGAACATCACGCGCTGGTACATCCACAACATGTAGACGGCGCCGAGCACCACGCCGCTGGCGGCCAGTGCGCCCAGCACGCGGTCGAAGCGAAAGGCACCGAGCAGAATCAGGAACTCGCCGACGAAGCCGTTCATAGCCGGCAGTCCGATCGACGACAGCATGATCGCCAGGAAGCACACCGCGTAGACCGGAAGCTGCTTCCACAGCCCGCCGTACTCAGCGATCAGACGCGTGTGGCGCCGCTCGTAGACCACTCCGACCAGCAGGAACAGCGCGCCGGTGGAGACACCGTGGTTGAGCATCTGGTAGATCGCGCCTTCGACCCCGGTGGTGTTGAGCGCGACGATGCCGAGCATCACGAAGCCGAGGTGGCTGACCGACGAGTAGGCCACCAGTTTCTTCATGTCGGGCTGCACCATCGCGACCAGCGCGCCGTAGATGATGCCGATGACGGCCAGCGTGCCGATCCAGTACGACGCCGCCACCATCGCGTCGGGGAACAGCGGCAACGCAAAGCGCAGGAAACCGTAGGTGCCCATCTTCAGCAGCACGCCGGCCAGGATCACCGAGCCTCCGGTCGGCGCTTCGACGTGGGCGTCGGGCAGCCAGGTGTGCAGCGGGAACATCGGCACCTTGACGGCGAAGGCCAGGAAGAAAGCCAGGAAGCAGGCCTGCGCGGCCATCGGCGTCAGTTGCGTGCCGTAGAGATCGCCGAGCGCGAAGCTG
>Ga0172371_10008244_pt1 | contig 14631 bp, 11 predicted proteins | sample Lak12m_FD_114543 | JGI IMG/M metagenome (GOLD analysis project Ga0172371, IMG submission 114543) | Freshwater microbial communities from Kabuno Bay, South-Kivu, Congo - kab_022012_12m | ecosystem: Environmental > Aquatic > Freshwater > Lake | place: Democratic Republic of the Congo: South-Kivu... | reverse complement strand
TTATTCCTCAAGGATCGGATATTAGCGACTTCATAGAAAAACTTGAACCAAATTCTTTTAAGCAGAAAGGAGGTAATCGTGGGGTTACAGATATTTCAAATCTATTAAAATCTGTTTTTAGTGAAACCGATGAAAACGAAATAGCAATCTTAGTTACTGATGGCATTTTTTCACCGGGAATAGACAAAGATGCTGAACAATACCTAGTAAATCAGCAAATAGGAATTAAAAAAAATATGGCAGATCATTTAAAGAAATATTCAAATACCGCAGTTGTTATTTATCAACTTTCATCTCAATTTGATGGATGGTATTATAACCGTGAAGACTCTAGATCACGAATTAATGAGCAACGTCCATATTATATATGGATTATCGGAAATTCTGATCGTGTTAGTGAGTTACTACTTAAGGTTCCTCAAAGTAAGTTTAAAGGTAGTGGAGTACAAAATGTTTTTACTATCACATCAGGTAATAAGACTGTTGATTATGCAATAAAAATGGGGTCCGGAAAATTTGATTTGGATAAAAAGAATCCAAAAACTACAATCAACAATTTATCGAAAGACACAAAAGGGAAACAAAATACGGCAAGATTTGCGGTTAATGTCAATTTATCCTGTTTTCTTTTGGATAATAATTATTTGTGTAATAGTTCTAACTACGAAATCAGTAATAAGGACTTTAATTTGACTATTTTCAAAGCTATGACTAATAAATTTGGTTACACTCATCAACTAAATCTCTCTTCACAAAGTGTACATAAAGGAATCGTTTCTATTAAACTCAAAACTCAAATTCCTCAATGGGTAGAAAATGTAAATGACAATGATGGCACAAGACCAACAAAAGGTAAAACTTATGGCATTAAATACCAAATTCAGGGAATTTATGAAGCTTTTACTGTCAATAATTATTATTATACCGAAATAAAAATAAAAATCAATTGATATGGAACTATTGGGAAACATCTATTGTTGGTTCGAATCATTATTTGGACAAAACCTGGCAGAATATCTTTGGGGATATAATTGTGACACGGGCGAGTACAATAGTATAAATCTATTTAACTCTATCGGATTGATTACCATTTTCATAACGTTTATTTTAGTTTTAGCCTATTATTATTTACCACTGCTATTATTCAATCATCCTCGTTCAAATAGATGGTGGAATTGGCTGATTATTCTTTTAATAGCAGGTGCTATCAATTTTTTCATTGGATATGGTTGGACAATAAATGATTTTTTGGATGGAAATATTGGCGATTGCTTGATGTACACAAGAGATCCAGATGGTAATATCATTTCCCAACTGATTAATAAAAAGGATTGTTGGCTTTTTGGATTGAGCAACTTTATTGTTTCGGCAATGTTTTTTGTTTTATGGTCTTCAATATTAAAATGGGGAAGTCGTAATTGTAAACATTCACCAATACTTTAATCGTAAATAATAACTGTTAAATTATATATAATGAGTAAAATATATGTATTCGGAATAGGCGGCACTGGTGCTCGGGTGCTCAAATCACTCACTATGCTATTAGCAGCGGGTGTGGATTGTGGTGTAGAAACCATCGTACCTATTATAATAGACCGGGATATGTCTAATAAAGATTTATCACGAACAAAGTTGCTAATTGAGGATTATATTGAAGTAAATAAAATTGCCGAAACAAAAGGTAAGAACAGGTTTTTCAAAACAAAAATAAAGTTATTGAATGGTCAACTCTTTTTACAACTAAAAGATAATACACAAAAATTCAAGGATTTTATAGGAAGAAACACCTCAATGAGCCTTGAAAATCAATCATTGATGGATATGCTTTTTTCAAAACAAACATTGGATTTAGATATGACTGAAGGGTTTCAGGGCAATCCAAATATTGGTAGTGTGGTCTTAAATCAATTTGACGATAACGACATATTTGCTGCATTTGCCGATGATTTTAAAAATGGAGATAAAATTTTTATTATCAGTTCAATTTTCGGTGGAACAGGTGCAAGTGGTTTCCCACTTTTACGAAAAACATTTCAGACATCCAATGTAAAAGGCGCTTATGGTCAGGATTTATCTAATTGGGGCTTGATAAACAACGCTCAGATTGGGGCCATTTCAGTGTTGCCATATTTTATTGTGGGCAGCCCCACCGATGATAGTTTAGTTAACTCTGATACTTTTATTGATAAATCAAGAGCCGCATTATCATATTACAAAACAGAAGATAATAAATTGGATACACTCTTTTATATTGCCGATAGACACACTACAACATACCCACACCATAAAGGAGGCAAATCACAGATGAATAATGCACATTTTGTAGAGTTGGCTGCGGCAACAGCTGTACTTGATTTCGTTAGTCCTAATGTAACAAGTAAAAACATTCACAGGGACAAGGATAATAAGATTGAAAGGACAACTTATAAAGAATTTGGTATAAATGCTGATCTTGTAGAATTTAATTTTTCAAATTTAACAGATGTAACTAAAAATTTGATTGTTAACCCGCTTTCCAGATTTTTACTTTTTGCAAAATATATGGGTTATACGGTTGTAAAGAAAGATATAAATGGAAAGGAGGAATTAGTTGTCGAAAAGGTTGAAAAAAACGATGTCTTTGAAAATGAACATAGGTATCAACCATATGCGTACAAACGGTTTACTGGTGAATTCCGTAAGATTAATTCAATACAAAAACTTGAATCGGTCCAGATTAAATTTTTTGAATGGTTATTGGAGATGGAGAAACAAAATCGCAAGTTTACACCATTCAACCTTCTATCTTCTAGTGCATCTGATTTCATTAAAGGTTCTTTGAATATTGTAAAATCGAGAGTGCTTAACTTTAAAAACTGGGCTAAAGTGGATAATGAGCTCAATGTTCAAATAAAAAAAATCGATAAATCATTGGAAAATGATAGTCGTTTTATGGAACTATTTTACAGAGCAACTGAGGAATTAATTAACTATAAAAATTAAAATATTATGGCTGATAATAATGACACAATGTTTGTAATGCGCCTACAGAGCGACAATGTGCAACACGATTTATCAAACACAATCAAACATTGGGATGAATCTCGTAAGTTTGATGATAAGCAAATAAATGCCATCGAAAGTTCAAATAAAAATTCGCTTCATCAACCTACTTCCATACCTTCACCTTTTGCAAGGATTGCCTTGGTTAAAACCGCTTTTGGTGAAGTAGCTGAACATGGGGATAAAGCTTTGACAGCATACCAAAAAATCGTATCCGACAGTCTCGATGTTGCTGAAATCTTTTTCACATTTGATAAATGGAAAGATAAAATTGAGTTAGTTACTTGGAAATATGGCCGAAAAGTTAATAGTCTCGATTTGGATGATGACAGTGATTTAAAGAAATTAGAAAAGGGTCATCGTCAACTCTATAAAACATTGAGGACTTTTTTGGAAAATGATGCCGAGGCTTATAACTTCAATAAATTGAAATCTATTTATATCTTGAAATACAAGGAAACAGGCGATATGATCGGGGCGACTTCGCCTTGCACCTTGTTTTTTAGTTCTGCAAACGACTACTCTTATATTGATATTCAGTTGAATAGTTGGCATAAAGCATTTGATGGCATTGTTCCTTTATGCAAACGCAGTTGGGATTTTCAGAAATACCTCTATTCTTGGTTTACTGCAAACAATGAAACTAGAATTGTTGATGGAAAGGCCGCTTCTTCAATATTTTACGAATTTGACAATTATCTTACAGCACAAAAGCTATTGATTAACCGGACGGAAGCAATCGATCAACTTGCATCAATAAACACGGCTGTTTTAGATGCAACATATACTATACTAAGATCACCGGATGTAGAAGTATTGGGAAAGCCTCTTCATCAAAGTATATATGTGCCACCCGATCGCTGGACTGCTAATGACATCTTAGAAGATACAATGATTCGATTGCCATATGAAATAAAGAAAGAAAGTTACTTTGATGGTAACTTGCCTAAAAACAGCAAGCAAACATATTTATTGCCAATCAAAGATAAATTCTTTCAACACTATACTACCGATGACTTGAAGAGATTTATTAAAATAAATCATTCTGGTGATGTTGTAGAGGTTGAGATGACTATAGATTCTGCACATTGCAAAAAAAGGTACACGAAAGCCAGCGGCAACATTATAGAATTAACTTTTGATTGCGCAATTTTTCCAAATGTGAGATTTGGAAATGAAAATCTTGCACACTATCGTTTTGGTTTAGTATGCGATTTTAAGGAAAAAGATAGATTCAATGCAGAGTTTGTAAAAGTTAATTCCAGTATTGATCAAAGTAAAAAGCGATTCTCAGTTCGCAATGAAACGCAAAGTCTTAACTATCAGTTAAAGAATTATACTCTTGAAGGCTCAAATTTCGATTATATTCGAATAAATTATCATGGAATTAGCGGTATAATAATTCCAAACCTTGAACTAAAAACAGGCACTGCTGAATTTGCGTTTGCAGTTGATTTTGGCACAACCAATACGCATATCGAATATAAGGTGAATAATGGAAGAGAATTAAAAACATTTGACATTTCAAAAGGGCAGATTGATGAAAAGCAAGTACATTATTTACACGGTGGTGAAGATTATTTAAGAGAAGTATTTGATGAAGAATACTTGCCAGCGTATACAGATGAAGAGTTCGTACTTCCAATGAGAACTGCCCTTTCATATGGCGAAAACACTAATTGGCAAGACGTATATCCTTTTGAAAAAGCAAGTATGAATGAACTTTATGAAAAGCGGTTGGATTATCCATATAACCAAACTGAAACAGATATCAAATGGTCTAATGATGAAAATTATCAAAATCAGGTTAAGGTTTATATTGAGTCTATTATGTACATGCTTCGAAATAAAGTAATTGTATGCAATGGGAATCTGGAAAAAACAAAAATTATTTGGTTTTATCCTGTAAGTATGGAAAGAACAAGATATGAAAATCTTGTAAAGGCTTGGAATTTAGCGTATATAAAATATTTTAGAGGTAACGAGAAAAATATTATTTCAATCACTGAATCAGTTGCGCCATTTGAATATTATATTAAAGATGGAGACACAAGTAAACTAGTTACTATTGATATTGGTGGCGGTACTACCGATATAGTAATTTCAGCCGGTGGCAAGGTCGATTATATTACATCTTTTCGCTTTGCAGCCAATGCAATTTTTGGTGATGGGTATGCTGAGAACAATCGTGTAAAAAACGGTATAGTTCGTCAGTTTTTTAATCCAATTAAAGACAATTTGCGTACTAGAATCAATGAGAATGATGCAATATTTCGCATATTCGATGATATGTACAAGAAAAAAAGGTCGGATGATATCGCATCATTTTTATTCTCACTTAAACATAATAAAAAAGTCAGAGCTATTGGACAAAATCTGGCAGAGAATGCCAATTTGAGTAATAAAATGAATAATGATACATCTCAAAAAATTACATTTATTTTCTTTTATTCAGCTATTATTTACCATCTGGCAAAATTGATGAAAGCAAAGAACTTAGACGTGCCAGATAAAATTGTTTTCAGTGGCAATGGCTCTCGGGTAATACAGTTCCTAACAGATGATTCAAAAATATTAAAAGATTATACAAAATTGATTTTTGAAAAAATATATGGTAATAGTTATCCCAAAAGCGATTTAGTAATTATTCTAAACAAAGAAAATCCAAAAGAAGCAACTTGTAAGGGAGGTTTTAATTTAACCCAGTTATACACTTATGATGAGATATTTAATAAAAAAATTGTTTTACATAGCTATGGATCAAATCAAATTATTCAAAAAGAACATGAACAGGTGAAAGATATTGATAAGTATAAAGCAATTGATGATTCTTATCTTGATAAGACTGTACAAGAAGCAGAAAACTTCATTAGCTTCGTTTTTGAAAATCTTTCATTTTTTTCTTCAAAAGGATACAAACTCAATAATGACTCAATAAATACTGCCAAGGAAGTTTGTACCAAAAAGCTTAAAATATATACTGAATGCGGATGGCAAATCAAAAAGAAGGAAGTTGATGAGGAAGAAATAATTAACGAATCACTATTTTTCTATCCGCTAGTGGGTATGCTCAAAGAATTGACAGATGCTATTTGCGATAAAAATATAAAAAATTGAAGACAACACTTTTTACTATGAAGCAAATAATATTATTAAGCTGTGTTTTTTTGTACAGTACTTTCAGTATTGCGCAGAAAACAATAAAAAAAGAAGATTTTGAACACTTAGTTGATTATGCTAACTGCAAGTACGTACAGGCTTTTATTGAGCAAAATGATACAGGTAAGCCTTATTATACTGACATCTATAAAGTAAAAGTTAAGCCCGAGTTGGAAAAAGTCTCCTTGGCAAATTTTACGACAATATTGAATTTTGGGAAACTTGAAGAGCTATTGTCTGACAATACACTTGTTTTAGAGCTTGCAAAAAAAATTAATGATAGAAAATCTAAATTTGATAAATTTAAAGATGATGAATCTTTAATAAGTTCATTGAAGGCAAAAAGTTGGGGAAAGATCGATTTAAACAAAACTGCAATAAAACTCCAAAGTGAAATATTTAAAAAGTACAATCTGGCCCAGGTAAGTAAAATTAGTAAAGAACCAGAAAAAAAGGTTGAAAATGCACAAAAAACAGTTGCTTCGATTCAGGATAACGATACGGCAATTATTAAAGAGTCGGAAAGCAAAGTAGAAAATGCACAAACGATAGTTGCTGAATTACAAAATTTAAAGCTGAAAATGGACAGTCTGGAACAGCAATACAAAGAACTTAGAGACAATAGAATTACTGGGTTATACAGTTCATTTAATAGTTTCAGAATTATATTTTTTGTTGTAATTGGATTTCTAATTATTGTTAATATTTTAATCTACTTTCTTCTAAAGAATCTTTTATTAAGAGAATATATCATCAAACAGGTAATTGAAAGTAAGAGAATTGAAGAAAAGTTTAATCCGAAGAATAAAAATCAGCCTAACAATATAACGAAATCATATACTCTTAATGAGAAAGATATTGATACAATTGTTGATAGAGTATTAGAATGTAAACGTTTGAATGAAAAAGAAACTCATCAACAACAAAAACCAACGATTAATGAAAATATAGAACCATCCAAGTCTTCAGTAAAATACTTAAAAGGAAAATCAGGTAAAATATTCAACAGAATAGACAATTCACCCGAAAACAGTTTTTTCAGATTATATAATGAAACCGAAAATACCGCTTTATTTGAGTTTTATGGTAATGAAGCTGAAGCAATAGCAAAAAGAATTTTCAGTGAAGATATTTGCAACATAGTTTCGGGTAGTTATCAAAATGCTCATTCAGTAAAAACAAATAAACCCGGCAAAATTAAGCGTCTTGGTGACCAATGGGAAGTGACAGAATTAATAGAGATTAATCTAATCTGAAGCCATGCATTATTTCATTGTTAGCACAATAATTGTCGGTGTTGTAATTTGGCAATTTTCAAGTTTCCTTAGTAGTAGGAAGAAACTAGCGATTTTTAAGAATATTTTTCCTGTCAATACAAGTGATCTACAATTATTACAGGATACTACTGGTCTGGAAATTATTACCCAACATAGAAATGAGATTCTAGATACTATTCTTTCTTCATTAAATAGTTATCTCGGCCACAATAAGGGTGCAGTAAGTGACTATCACTTGATGAAAGATATTGTTGAAAGAAATTGCGATGCTCAAGAAGAAGAAATTCACACCCAGATTCCAGTACCACTTTACTTGGGATTGGCTGGTACAATGTTAGGAATTTTAATCGGGATTGGGTTTTTAGTATTTAGTGGGGGATTGAAAGACTTATTGAATTCTGGTAATGGCCCGGGTTCTATTGGTGGTGGATTGAAAGATTTGTTGAATTCTGGTAATGGAGCTGGGTCTAAAGGAATTGAGACCTTATTAGGTAGTGTCGCACTTGCAATGATTTCAAGTATTACAGGAATATCGCTGACTACGTTAGGATCACATAAAACCAAAAACGTTAAATCGGATGTTGAAAAAAACAAAAACACATTTCTTAGCTGGATACAAGCAGAGTTATTGCCGAAAATTTCAAGTGATATTTCAAGTGCGCTAGTACGAATGACCAAGAACTTGTCAAACTTCAACAATATTTTCGCCCAAAACACTCAAGAGTTCAGAGGAGCACTTTCACAAGTTAATGACTCATATCAAAAACAAACAGTATTGATGCAGGCTATAAACCGATTAAAAATCGAGAATATTGCCTCTGCTAATATAGAAGTTTACGATAAGCTTAAAAATTGCACAAATGAAATAGGAGTATTTGCACTGTATTTACAAAAGGCTAATGAGTACCTTACAAGTGTACAAGCGCTAAACCAAAAATTAGACAATTATGAGAGAAGAACGCAAGTAATTGAAAGTGCAGGTAATTTTTTCTCGAAAAATGAAAAATGGCTTGCTGAAAATTTCGATATTGCAAATTTGGAAGTAAAATCAGCATTACTCCGTTTTAAAGAAACCACTGAAGAAAATCTTTCAAAGTTACAAGAGTCTCTAAATAGTCAGATCTTAAATTTTAATGGAGTAATGCGAAGCCAACAAGAGAGTCTGCAGGAGACATTAAAAATAACAACAGAGATTGTTACTGAATCTTTTACTAAGACCCAACAAACTTTTGAGAAAGCAATTTCTGACCAGCAACAGACATGGCATAATAAACTCCAGGAAACATCAAAAATAGTTGAAGAACTCAAAAATCTTACGCATATAAAGGAAGGCATAAAGGATTTTAAGGAAGCTACAAGCAGGCAAAACGTAAAAATTGAAGAATTAACAAGAGAAATTCGTGCATTAGCAATAGCAAAAATAGAAGGTGGTACTATTAAGCAGGAAATTAGTTTGCCAAAATGGGCTAAAATTTTAACTATTGCTGGAAGTATTCTTTTTGCTGCTACTTGCTTGTTTTATATTGTACCCAAAATTATCAATTGGATTACTAAATTGGCAAGCTTGTTATTCTGATGTCGAAACAAAAAAAAGAATCCTTCTTCTGGACTAGTTACTCTGACCTCATGACAAGCATGTTTTTTGTGATGTTAGTTCTTTTTATTTTAACAGTCGCTCTGTTGCATCGAAAACTGGTTGCTATTGAAGGTGTAGTAAAGACAACACAAGAACAATTAGATAAAATAGAAGAAATTGATAACGCCACTAACAATATTAACAAGCAGTACTTCGAGTACAATAGAAAATATAAAAAACATATTCTTAAAATCGAAACAAGATTTGATAAAGATGAATTCGAAGAGAATAAAATTATACCGCAGCGGTCAATAAAAGATTTAATCCTTGCCGGTGAATTGATAAGGGATTCTATATATTCAATTTCTAGTAGATTTCCAAGGATTCAATATTTATTGATAATTGAAGGACAAGCCTCAATAGATAATGCTACTGAACAACATAACTATGAATTAAGTTACAAAAGAGCTAATACGTTAAAAAAGATTTGGGATAAGGCGAAAATAAATTTCGGTAGCAACTGTGAAATTTTAATTTCCGGGAGTGGTACAGGAGGTACGATGCGTGATAGCATTATTGAAAGTAATAATCAGCGCTTTCTTATTCACATAGTTCCAAAACCAGGAATAATCGAAGCAAGCAAAGCAAAAGAGCCATGAAATCTCGGCATTTTCTTTTCTACATCGTTGTACTGGTGATTCTTTCCTTTTTTTCATGTGAACGCAAATCTGGACGGAGAAATGCTCAAGGCTTAAAACAAAATACTCATTCTGAGCGACTGAGAGATGCAAATCTCGACCATAAAGGTAAAACTAGTGTTAGAATGGAAAATGAAGATGGTGTCACTTTTATATGGATTGAGATAAATGGAATAAGATTACGTTTCATTTTTGATACAGGTGCCAGCAACATTTGCATTTCAGCAGCTGAAGCCACAGTTCTTTACAGACAAGGAACACTGTTAAAAGAGGATATATTAGATGTGCAATACTTTCAAGATGCGACAGGTAAAGTATCAGCAGGCACAAGAATAAGGTTGAGGACTGTAAAAATTGGCGATAGAGTTCTTAAAAATATTGAAGCAATTGTTATTGATAATAACGAAGCACCGTTATTATTGGGTCAAAGTGCTTTAGAAAAGTTTGGTAAGATTTCTATTGATAACAAAAATGGAGTAATTACTTTTGAATAACCTGATGTCTTTGCGCCTTAACTTTTTAAAATGAATCTAAAAAGACATTTTTGATCAGGCTTTAATCTCAAATGTAGTCAGTTAATTCAGGAATTCTTTTCCTCAATTTCTTTCAATCCAAAACTGCTTATGAACGGTTAATAGCAAATCTTGCAAGGTGTCCTGCCCAATTTCTGCGCTTCTTGAAGATTTACCTTGATAATTGTATGACTACATTTTTTCAATCCCCAACATTCATATTTATGATATCTTTTGGCGTCCATACTCTGGCAAATCAAAACGTATGTTTCCTCGTTAGTTCCCCTTTTTATGGAAGTTTGATCAGAATTGCAGGCTGTAAACAAAACTGTACAAAAAATCAACAGGCCTATAGTATATCTCATAAGAAATGAGAATTTTTGGCTAAATTTATGGATTTAATAAACGACATGGTAACTTCCTATGATATCAATTTTTGTGTTGAATTTAAAAATTCAAAAGAAAGTTAAATGAGGAATAGGGATATCATTATAGGCATTTTTGCGATTATAAGTTTTGTTCTTTATAGCTGTTCTGAACATAAGTCATTTAGTGTAACAGTACATGGTGGATCTGAACAACTTTCAGGTTCCATGACTCTTATAGAAAGAGGATCGCAAAAAATTCTTATTGATTGTGGTTCATATTATCCTGAAGGAAATGATTTAAGTTTTGAATCCAGAAAAACTGAGGCTATCAAATTATCATTATCCTTCCCATTTGATCCTTCGGATATTGACGCGGTATTTCTCACACATGCTCATTTAGATCATACAGGTAGGGTTCCCTTATTAGTCAAACAAGGATTCAGGGGGAAAATCTACTGTTCCTCAGGTACTCTTCCAATATTGAGAGAGATGATATTTATGGCTATTAGGTACGGTCAGGAAGACCGGGAGTGGTGCTTTAGCAGCAAAAGCATTAGACCAGGTTTTGACGGAAAAAATTTTGTAACTGCACATTGGGCAGATTGTGAATTTGAACACAAAATAAAATCATCCAATCGAAAAGTTTTTAATGGTTCGCGAGAAGAAGGAGAAAAAATGTTTGGATGTTCTTTTAATCCATGTAAGGCATGTGCAACGATAAAACTGAATACTATTCTGAAACTAATTGAATCTGTAGATTACAACATGAAGATAAAATTGTATGACGGAATGGCGATTGAGTTTTTCGAAGCAGGTCATATCCCGGGCGCAGCTTCTATTGCTATTTCTCTGACGGAAACAAATGATAAAAATGCAAAATATATATTTTCAGGTGATTTAGGAAATGATCTTTCACATATACAGAGTGGCCCAAACCCAGCCCCCGAAGCTACTGCATTATGGATTGAATCCACATATGGAGGGATTGTAAGAGATAGCAATCTAATAGATCAGATTATCGAATTCCAGCATGAGATCGCATCAGCAGTCTCAAATGGTGATGTCGTTTGGATACCTTCCTATGCTCTTGACCGAACCCAAAAAGTATTGTTTGAAATTAATGAAGCTATTCAAAAAGGTATTCTTTCCTCGAATGTACCGATATTCTGTCCTTCCCCCACAGCGGACCGTCTAACGAAACTGTATAATAATGAACAAAAAGATAACAAGAATCATTGGTTTAGACCAGATATATATCGTAACGTTAAAATTTTCCCACCATATCAAATTGAATTACCAGATAATATTCCACATCCATCTATTCTGATAACTACAGGAGGCATGATGGATATGGGATACTCATTGTCTTTGTTAGATAAAATTATTCCTGATGAAAATGCGCAAATATTTCTTGTCGGTTATCAGGATCCGTTTTCTCCCGGGGGGCAACTGAAAGAGAAGAAAGGTGAGATAGAATTTGATGGTAGATCAATCCCTGTCAGAGCGAAAATTCATAATTACAATGTATTTTCTGCTCATGCAGACGCCAACGATATTGAGAATTGGTTAAAAAATCAAGAGAAAAACAGCGTAAAGATTTTTTTGATACATGGTGACAGAGCAAGGCTGGATTCGCAGAAGAATTACTTAAAAAAAGTAGGATTTATGAATGTTGAAATTGCAAAGAAGGGATTAAACTATAAGTTCTGATGTTTTTTATTGACTTTTTGTTAACTGAAAATCTTGCGATTCATAGAATATGATGCAATGAAAGTATTATTTTCATTAGTACTTGTTTTACTATCAGTCGATTATCAAAGTTATTTTGCCAAAGTCATACGAGTTATTGACGGGGATTCAATTGTAATCTTGACAAATGATAACCAACAAATAAAGATTCGTCTTGAAGGCATTGATTGTCCTGAAAAATCACAAGATTTCGGAGAAAAAGCAAGACAATATACAGCAGATCTCTGCTTTAATAAAGTTGTTCGCATTGAAAAAACTGGCAAAGATCGTTATGGACGTACCCTTGCTTATATATATGTCAGTGATCTTTGTGTGAACAAGGAATTATTAAAAGTTGGATTGGCATGGCATTTTAAGAAATATAATACGGATACTGAGCTCGCAAAACTTGAAAAAAAGGCTAGGTCAGAAAAAAAGGGACTTTGGGCTCAACCTTCTCCGACTCCACCATGGGAATTTCGTAAGAAATAATCTTCAAATAGTTCATATTCAAATAAGACTAAGCCTTAGGAGTCACCATCCAGGTTACGAGAAAAACCAATACAAACTTGGAAATAAAATTCTGCTCTTAATGTAAGCTTCCCACTTATTTTAAGCCTTCCTTTTATGTTACTATTCTCTATTGTTAGATCGATAAAGAAATAGTGTCCTTTATTTTTCCTCCTTTCGGTATTAGTATTGCCTCATGAATACAGAATTTATCAGGCTTTGGGATGTATTAGATATCATGGATTTGGTCGATGCCGAAGGCAGACCGGTTCGGTTCCAGGTAAAATATGTCACAGCCAACCGGGCAACCGGTGAAGGTGGTGACATAATTGAACTGAAAGATGCCTGCAAATGTTCAATCCGGATGAAAAAGGGAGGTGAACTCTTTCCTCAAAAAAAAAGCATTCATGCAGCGGATAAACTTGCGAAAGATCCCAGGCACTGGGTCAATTCAACCCGCAACATTCTTTTGCCTAATGGACAGAAACGAAAGCTGCACATCCGGCTGATCATCGAGTTCAATCACAAAAAAGTCTGCTACTGATGGATGAGAGAGTAATCTTTGAGAACAATGTCGCTTTCCTTCCGGGTGCCAAAGCGGTAGCAACATCCTTCAAAAAGAACCAGGATGCGGCTGCAGAACAGGTGGTGATACCGAAGGATTATTCTACCTCACCCTGGTCTCCATGGGGCGACGATAACCTTTTCCCCCAGAATGTTCTTTCGGACCTGGAAAAGAACTCCATCGCCCTGCGTGCTCTGGAAAAACGCAAGACTGTCCATTATGGCCGAGGGATCATTGCATACCGGGATAAAGGAATAGATAACATTGGTGCCCCGGTCAGGGAACTGGTTACCGATCCGGAGGTGGTTGAGTTATTACGCATTAACCGCCTGAACTTCCAGTGGATCGATCTGATCGGCAGCCTGGAGATCTTCGCCAATGGATGGCTTGAGTTTATTCTGAATAAGGGTCAGGACCGGATCAACCGGGTGTTCGTCAAAGACCCGTCTTACTGTCGCAATGGGAAAATGGATTCCGTTCATCCGACACGGATACCGTACCTCTATTATTCTGCTCAATGGGATTTGACACCTTCAGAAAGTGATGGCTCTCTGGTCAAGATCCCGATGTACGATCCGGAAAAATATGATGGTCGCAGGTACAGTGATCCTCGTTTTGCCTACCCGATATTCTACCGGTCGTTCAACAAATCATACTACCATCTTTCGGTTTGGAATGGCATCCGGGAAAGCGGTTGGCTGAGCATTGCCAACAAAGTACCCCGGCTGAAGCAGGCTGTGATGAAAAACCAGATGACCATCAAGTATCATATCGAGATACCGGATGACTATTTCATGAATCGCTATCCTTCACCCGATTATACTAGGGAACAAAGAGAGGCAGCCAGGGTGAGGATTTTGAACGAGATGAACGACTTTCTCTCTGATGTGGAGAACTCGGGCAAGGCTTTTCTGACCTTCAATTTTTTCAGCCGTTTCAAAAATGAGTACCTCTCGGGCTGGAAGATCAACGTGATTGACAACAAACTGAAGGATGACGCTTACTTACCCGATTCCCAGGCTGCAAATTCGGAAATCCTTTTTGCCATCGGCGTCGACCCCTGCCTGGTGGGTTCCGGAATCCCCGGTGGAAGCCTTGGTGCCGGCAGCGGATCCGATAAGCGAGAAGCTTTCTGGCAGCTTAACGCTGAGATGGGCATTTACCGGCAGATCAGTCTTGAACCCCTTTATTTCATC
>Ga0172371_10008243_pt1 | contig 14632 bp, 12 predicted proteins | sample Lak12m_FD_114543 | JGI IMG/M metagenome (GOLD analysis project Ga0172371, IMG submission 114543) | Freshwater microbial communities from Kabuno Bay, South-Kivu, Congo - kab_022012_12m | ecosystem: Environmental > Aquatic > Freshwater > Lake | place: Democratic Republic of the Congo: South-Kivu... | reverse complement strand
GCCGGCCCCCTGCAGGAGCATGCCGACCAGGTTCTTGCCGATGTCGTGCAGGTCGCCCTCGACGGTGCCCAGGACGACGGTGCCGGCGGAGGTGCTCTCGCCGGCCGCCATGTGCGGGCGCAGCAGGTCGAGGCAGGCCTGCATGACGCGGGCGGAGAGCAGCACCTCGGGGATGAAGCACTCGCCCTCGCGCATGCGCACGCCGACGACCTCCATGCCCGGGAGCAGGGCCGAGTCGAGGATCTCCCTCGCCGTGGCCCCGGTGGCGAGGAGCGCCGTCGTGAGCGCGGTGGCCACGCCGGCGTCGCCGTCGATGATGGCCTGTTTGAGCTGGTCGTTCATGCCATGCCCTTCTCCCGGTCGGCGGCCTCGACGATGCTCCGTATCTGCCGGGCCACGTCCGGATCGAGCGCCGGCGGCTCGTGCTCCTCGATCAACTGCAGGGCGCCGGCGCGTGTGCGGGTCGCTAGATCTGTCGATCCCCGCGCCTCCCAGTCCTCGCGCACGCGGCGGTCGAGGACGGTGGGCTGGCTGAGCTCGCGCATGTGCCTCAGCGTCGCGTCGAGGCTCAGGAAGTCGCCGAACGCCCCGACTCCCGCGATGTCGTCCACCGCCAGGGTCTCGTCGGTGACCGCGATGCCGGCGACCGTGAACTTGATCATGCGCGCGATCTCGTTGTCCATGACCAGTTGGCCAAAGTCGAAGGTGACGCCCGATTCGATCATCCCCGCCCCGTAGATCTGGTTGGCGCCTGCCAACGCAGGAAGGAGTCCGGTGAGGGTCTTCTCGTGACCGGTCTGCGCGTCACCGAGCTTGGAGTCCGCCTACAACCCGGCCACGAAGCTCGGGAGCAGGTAGCGCCTGGCGATCTGGGCGCAGGCGGCGGAGAACAGGGCGAGCTCGGGCGAGCCCACACACGCCGCCGCCAGCTTGAGATCCATCGCCGTAGTCGACGATCCGTAGGTGACGGGGCAGCCGCGCTCGACGAGCTGCGAGAGCACGATGCCGCCGAGCACCTCGGCATTGTGCAGCACCAGCGTGCCGGCGAGGGTGACGGGGGACGATCCTCCGGACATCGCCATGCTGAGGATCGTGTCCGGGCACCAGGCGCGCGCCGACTCGATGATCACCTCGCTGGCGTCACGCGGCAGCTTGAGCGGGCTCACCGGGCAGACGCCGAAGCCGATGAGCGGGCGGCGGCGGAACTCGTCTTCGCCGCCCGCGACCACCGTGGCCATCTCGATGAGCTTGCGGCAGTCGTAGGCGTTCGTCGCCTCGGTCCCCACCGGCTTCCCGGTGTTGAGGATCGCCGCTTCCCACTTGTGGAGGCTCGCGGTCGCTTCGGGGACGTCGGTCGGGTGCACGGCGGACTCGTAGGTGTCGATGTCGCTGAGGGCATCGACCAGCCGTGCCGCCTCGTGGACGTCCTGGAGCACCGGGTGGCGATACTCGCCGGTGCGCGGGTCGACGATCATGATGCCTTCGTCGAAGTTGGAGACGTAGACGCGGCCCGACTCGAGGACGATGTCCATCTCCGGGTCGCGGCCACAGAGGTAGTTCTTGGGCGGAGCCGAGCGGATCGCATCCTCGACGAGGTGGGGCGGTATGCGCACCATCCGCGTCTCGCGGTCGACGATGCAGCCGCCGTCGCTGTAGATGTCGAGCGCGTCGTCGGCCTCGACCCACATCCCCGTGCGCTCGAGCACCTCGAGCGATCCGAGATGGATGTCGTCGAGCTCAGCCTCCGTGAACACGTTCAGGCTGAGCCCGCCCGAGCTGGGTCGCCCGGCGTGCAGGTTTCGCTTCACTGGAGTACCTCCGCTGACAGGCGATGTGTGTCTCGGCCGGCGAGACGACGGGTGGGGCGGAACGGTGTCTGGTCGCCCGGCCCCACGGGCGTGGTCGCAGGAGCGCCCCGCCGCTCGCAGGGTTCGAGGGTACGGGCGGCAGGCGCGCGAGTAAAGCGTCGGCTGCTCGCGCGCCCAACTTCGCCGAGCAATCCGTCAGGGCCGGCACGGCGGCGGTGCGAAGTTCGCCCAACTTGTGGTGGTCCGGGATCGTGGCGGCTGGTGGTATCGTGCGGGCAGCGGCCGCCGTGCGACTCCGGCGGCCGGCAGGCACGTCCACGCCACCGGAGGCGACCATGCCGCTGCTCGAACGCGACGACTCCATCCTCATCGTCATCGACCTGCAGCCCAAGTTCTGGAGCGACAGGCTGGACAAGGACGACGCGGCGCAGGTGAGCGTGGCGGCCGCTCGTGCCTCGTGGCTGGCGGGAACGGCGATGGCCCTGGGCGTGCCGGCCGTGCTGACCGAGGAGGACCCCGCGCGCAATGGGCCGACGGCGGTGGGAGTGCTGCTCGCCGTCGGCCGCAGGGCGCCGGTGTTCACCAAGCCGGTCTTCGATCTTGCCGCTTGCCCGGACATCATGGCGGCGATCGAGGCTACCGGCCGCCGGACGACCGTCCTCTGCGGCTTCGAGACCGACGTCTGCGTGACGCACTCGGCCGCCGGCCTTGCGGAGGCCGGCTACCGCGTCGTCGTGGCGGTGGACGCCGTGTACTCGCCGGCGGGCGCGCAGGCCTACGGCCTCGCCCGCCTGCGCGACCTCGGCGTCGAGCTCGTCCACTGCAAGGGCATCTACTACGACTGGGTGCGCACGCTCGACGCGGCTCTCGCCTTCGAGCGCGAGCATCCCGACCTCGCCGAGCCGCCCGGCTTCTGGATCTGACGCGGCAGTCTGACCTGACACGACGCCGGCGCGGTCGCCGGTGAGACGGCTGGAGGAGTGAGCGAGCATGGCGAAGCAGCTGAGCACCACGAACGGGGGGTCCGGCGGCGCGGCGCGCGCAGCCGTCTACTGGCAGGGTGGCGACTCACGCTGGCAAACGGGCGACATCGTGCCACTGACGACCACCGAACGCGCCGACGTATGCATCGTAGGCGGCGGTTCACCGGTCTCTGGACCGCGCTGCAGATCAAGCGCCTGGCGCCCGACGTCGACATCGCCCTGATCGAGCGCGAGTACTGCGGCGCCGGCGCCAGCGGCCGCAACGGCGGCTGGGTGAACGGCTGGGACGACATGCTCCCCACGCTCGTCTCCCGCTTCGGCAAGGACGCCGCGCTCTGGCTCGTCGAGGCCTCGCGGCGCAGCCTCGACGACATCCGCGACACGGTCCGCGACGGGGAGATCGACTGCGACCTCTTGTTCGAGGGCGGCCTCACCGTCGCGCTGTCTCCCGCGCAGGTAGACGGCATCCTCGAGGCCGCGATGCTGGCGCAGGAGATGGGTCGCGACGACTACTTCCGCATCCTGGGCAAGGAGGAGGCCATCGCGCTGTCGGGTGCGCCACGGGCGGAGGCCGGGTCGCTGATCCTCCAGGCCGGGAGTGTCCAGCCGGCGCTGCTGGTGCAGGGCCTGCGCCGGCTGGCCGCCGCCGCCGGCGTGCGCATCTACGAGGCCACGCCGATGGTGGGCCTGCAGCGCGGCCTTCCCTGCGTCGTGACGACGCCGTCCGGCAGTGTGACCGCCGACAAGGTCGTGCTCGCCTCCGGCGCCAGGCTCGGTCTCGTTCCCGAACTGCGCCGCACCATCTTCATCATCCCCTCGCACGTGGTCGCGACGGCGAGCTCCCGGGATGCGATGGACCGTCTGGGATGGCGGACCGGCCGTCCGTTCTCCGACGGGCGTACCGCTGTGCACTACGCGCAGCGCACCTGCGACGATCGCATGGTCTTCGGGCGCGGCGGCGGCCGTCTCGGATACGGCGGCCGCATCATCCCCGCACACTTCCATGACGCCCGCGAGATCGCGAGCATCGTCGCCGACATGCGCGGCATGCTGCCGGCGACGCGCGACCTCGCGATCGAGTGGCGGTGGGGCGGGCCTCTGGAGCGCACCCAGCACGGCATCCCCTGGGTCGGCGTGCTGGGCAAGCACCGCAACGTCCACTACGGCCTGGGCTACTCCGGCAACGGCGTCTCGGCCTCCAACCTCATCGGCCGCACGCTGGCCTCGGTCGTCCTCGGTCTCGCCGACGACTACGCCCAGTCGCCGCTGGTCTCCGAGCCGCCCGCATACCTGCCGCCGGAGCCCATCCGCTCGGCGGGCGCCCGCGCCGTGCGCAGTGCCATCGAGCGCTGCGAGATCGTGGAAGACGCGGGCAAGAAGCCGGACCCCGTCTCGCGGGCGCTCAGGCGCTGCCTCAACGTCTCGGTACCCAAGGGTCCGACGCTGTGGCGCCGGGAGGAGACGGACTGACCGCGGCTTCGGACCGGCGGGCCCTGACGCTCAGTCCGGGTAGCGTCTGTCGCCGAGGAAGCGAAACAGGCGCTCCTGCGCCGCATCGGCAGCGCCCGCCAGGCGGTCGCCAGCGGAGGCGGCGAGGTCGAGGCCCGGATAGTCCGGCAGCGGTCGCCGAGCCATGGAGCGCAGCCAGAGACGTCCGCGGCAGACGCCCCGTTTGACGTGCCGCGTCTCGCTCTGCGAGGCGACCATCTCCGCGGGGCTCGTGGGCTCGAGGGTCAGGCGGCCGGCGGCCGCCTCGAGCAGACGCTGCCCGGCAGGAGTGCGGACAATCAGGTCGCTCACGCCGTCCGATCCGGTGAAACGGTCGAGCCAGGCGTCGCCGACGGAGAGGTCGGCGAGCTCCACGAGCGCGTCGGGGCAGATGCGGCAGCGTGGCGGGGTCAGCGCGGCGACGTGGCGGTCGAAGTAGTCGGGGTAGTCCCGCCACCGGATCGCTCCCTGCCGCGTCTCGAGGCGCATGCCGCCCGGCCACCCCGGTCCCCGGAAGGAGACGGCGCGCAGGTCGCCGGGGCTGAGCCCCGCCTGGCGAGCCAGAAGGGCGATCGCGCGCGGCTCGTTGGTGAGGCCGCAGAAGATGCCGAGGCTGCAGACGACGCGCTCGCGCAGCCGCCCGGAGCGGCGCTGCGCCAGACGCAGGCCCTGGATGTGGCAGGGCAGGCCGACGAACGCGTAACGCCCCGGCTCGTCCAGGACGCGCCGCAGGGCGCGGTTGAGCGCGACGACGTCGTACTTGGAGCCGCGGCAGGCGGCGACTTCCTCCGGGGAACGGCAGACGACGCCCTCGGCCTCGAGCGGGTTCGTCGCGCTCATGCGCACGGCGACGACGGCGTCGACCTCGCCGCTCTCGAGCGCCGCCTGCAGGATCGCCGTGGCGACGCCCCCCGACGCCCCCGCGTGCCGCACTTCCGGGTCGGACGCCCAGCCGAACCAGAGTCCGCGCCAAGGGCCGAGGAAGTCCTCGGACGGGGCGCCCGCGTTGCGCTCGCGCCACCAGGCGCCCGCGGAGAAGTCGAGGCCGGGGCCGGGGCAGGCCGCCAGGCACGTGCCGCAGTCGGTGCAGGCCGGTACGTCCACGGCGACGCGGTAGCCGATACGGCGGTCCCACGCCAGCGTGACCGCCCCCGTCGGGCACACTCCCTCACACGTGCCGCACTGCATGCAGAGGCCGTCGTCGTAGACGTGCTGGACGTTCATCCGCGCGGCACCTGCTGCGTGATGCAGTGGATGCCGCCGCCGCCGTAGCCGATGACCGGGCACGGTACGCCGACGACCTCGTGGTCGGGGACGATCTCGCGCAGCGCGTCGAGCGCCGCAAGGTCGTCCGCACCGGTCCCGCCGGTCGGCACGATCAGCGCGCCGTTGGCGAAGTAGGAGTTGATGTAGGTCTCGACGATGGGCGTGCCTCCGATGAGCACCGGCGCGCCGCGCAGGTCGAACTCGACGACCTCGATGTCCCGGCCGCGCGCGTCCGTCGTCTCGAGGCGGCGGCGATTCTCGCCCAGGTTCTCGAAGTCGGGGTGCTGCGGGTCGCGGACCATGTGGAGCAGCACCCTGCCCGGCGCGACGAAGGCGCCGACGCCGTCCACGTGGCCGTCGGTGTCGGGGTCCTCGTCGAGCCCCAGCCCCGAGATGAGCCAGATGACCTTCTCCACGCCGAGGTAGTCCTTGAGGACCTGCGTCATCTCGTCCTTGGTCAGGCCGGGATTGCGTGACGGGTGCAACAGGCAGCTCTCCGTGGTGATCAGCGTGCCCTCGCCGTCGACGGTGATGCCGCCCCCCTCGAGGACCATCGGGGCGGCGAACCGCTCCACGCCGAAGTGCTCGGCGAGCCGCCGGCCGATTGCTGCGTCGTTGTCGTAGGGCAGGTACTTCTCGCCCCAGGAGTTGAAGGTGAAGTCGCTCATCGCGAGGCTGCCGTCGGGGTGCCTCACGAAGATGGGCCCGCTGTCCCGAAGCCACGAGTCGTCGAGGGGCAGTTCGACGACCTCGACGTCCCTCCCGAGGTAGCTGCGCGCGATCGGACCCTCGCCGGGACGGGCGATCATCAGCACGGGCTCGAAGTGCGCGATCGCGTGCGCGACGGCCGCGTAGCTCGCCATCGCCAGCAGGTAGTGCTCGCCCCAGACGGAGTCGATGCGGATTCGCGTGGGCCAGCCCATGATGCAGCGCTCGTGCGGCTCCCACTCGGCGGGCATGCGGAAGCCGAGAGAGGACGGGGTCTGTCCGGAGCGCGCGCCGGCGCCGGGATCGGGGGCTGCTGACATGCTGGGCTCCTTTGGACGGGCCGCGCGGCCGAGAACCGGGCCGCGGCCCCTTGCATTCGTTCGCAGACGGGTTTATTGTACGACCAATCAAACCCGGGAAGCAAGCACTCGGTCTCCCACGCTCACGGCCTGAGAGGAGGCTCCAGGTGGCAGTACGGGTACGGCAGGCGCAGGGCAAAGGGGCAGTGACATCGCCGACGGCGCTGCGCATCCTGGCCGCCGCCAAGAAGATCCTCTCGGAGAGGGGCTACTCGAAGCTCACGCTGCAGGCGATTGAAGAGGAGTCGGGCGAGTATCGCGCGCTCGTAGCGTACTACTTTGGGAGCAAGCAGGGTCTTGTCGACGCGATCATCGACTCTCTGATGGACGCCGAGGACGAGGCGCTCCGCGAGCACCTCGAGGGGATCGAGGAGCCGGAGGAGCGAGTACGCACGCTCATAGACGAGCAGCGTCAAATCTCCGCAGACTGGCGCGGGTTCCGAGCCTTCTACGAGCTCCTGCCGCACATCATGCGCGACGACCGGCTGCGCGAGGATCTTGCCGCGGACTATGCGAAGTCGCGTGAGCTCGACCGCCAGACGCTGGCGGCCGGCGTACGGGGCCGCGGTCAGGACCTCGGCAAGCTCGCCGCCCTCAGTGTGGCCATCGTCGAGGGACTGGCCGTTCAGTACGCGGCCGATCCGGAGTCGTTCGATCACGAGGGCACCTACCATCTCTGGGAGGAGATGGTGCTCGCTCATCTCAAGGAGAGATCGCAGAACTGACCCATCGCAGCCGCGTGGCGGGACGGAGCCCGCTCCGCACGCCGTCAGGGTTTATTGTCCGTCCAATCAAACGCCGCGTTCAGGGCGAGCGGAGGATCGCCAGACGATGACTGAAGCGCATGATCTGAGGAGCCGACCGCTGCCGCCGCTGGCGAAGTTCCGCGGCCGCGACTTCGTGACCGACCAGGTGTACTCGCGCGAGGAACTGCTCGAGCTCATCCAGCTCGCGATGGTGCTGAAGGACCTCCATCGCGAGCTGCATGTGACGCCGTTCCTGCCGGGCAGGCACCTCGGCATGATCTTCGACGACCCGTCGACCCGCACCCGCATCAGCTTCGAGACCGGGATGACGGAGCTTGGCGGCCACGCCGTCTATCTGCGGCCGGGGGAGATGCATCTGCCCGGCCGTGAGAGCGTGGCCGACACCGGTCGCGTGCTCTCGCGCTTCCTGCACGCGATCATGGCGCGCACGCAGACGGTCGCCGTCCTGCGCGAGCTGGCCGACGCCGCGACGATCCCCGTCATCAGCGGGGAGGCCGGGGATTGGGACCACCCGATCCAGTCGGTCAGCGACGCGCTCACGATCCTGGAGTACGGCGGCCGCCTCGAGGGTGAGACCATGGCGTGGCTCGGTCACGGCGACTGCATGTGCAACTCGGTGCTGCTCACGGCCTCGCGCCTCGGGATGAACGTCAACGTGGTCACGCCGTCGCACTTCCCGCTCGCGGACGCGGTGCGCCGGCTGGTCGAGGACAACTGCCGGGAGCGCGGGACGCGGCTCCAGGTCGCCGAGACGCCCGAAGAGGTCGTGGCCGACGCCGACTACGTCTACACGTCGCTCTGGTGGTGGGAGGACTCGGCGGAGTACGTCGCGGACGTCCGCCGCAAGATGCGGGCGTATCAGGTGAACGAAGCGCTCTGGGCCAAGACCAAGCCCGGCGCCCGCTTCATGCACTGCTTGCCGGCGGTGCGCGGCGACGAGGTCACGGACGCGATCATCGACGGCCCCGCCTCGATGGTCTGGGACATGGCGGAGAACCGCAAGCACCTGCAGAAGGCGGTCGTCCTGGCGCTGGTCGGCATCGACCGCCTGCCGGACGACCCGGCGCTGCAGTCCATCGGCCGGGCGCTGCTCTCGTGAGCGGCCCGGCCCTCACAGCATCTTGGACCCACAGGGGGAACACCATGATCCAGGCACACCGCCGGTCGGCGCTCCGGCTCACCGTTCTGCTCGTCGTCGTCCTGGCCGCCGCCCTGGCGCTTGCGGCGGCGGCCTTCGCCTCCGATCCGTCCCCGTCGGCCTCGACGGACCAGGTGGTCCTCAAGATCGGCTGGACGGTCGAGCCCGACACGCTCAATCCGTTCATCGGCTGGCAGAACCAGGACTACGAGATCTGGTCGATCAACTACAGCTTCCTCTTCGGGTTCGGGGTGACCGACAAGCCGACGCTCGACCTGGCGAGTGAGTACCCGACCAAGGAGAACGGCGGTCTCTCCGCGGACGGCAAGGTGTGGACCATCAAGATCCGCCCGGACCTCAAGTGGAGCGACGGTGAGCCGCTCACGGCCGACGACGTCGCCTTCACCTACAACTACATCGTCGAGAACGAGATGTTCAACATGGCCCTGGCGACGCGCGGGATCCTGGGCGCCGAGGCGCTCGACCCGACCACCGTGCGGATCACGTGCGAGCGGCCGAAGGCCGACATGATGAAGATCTTCATCCCCATCCTGCCCGAGCATGTATGGGGCAAGGTCACGCCCAAGGCCGCCGAGACGAGCTTCACCAACCCGGCGCCGATCGTCGGCAGCGGGCCGTTCTTCACCTCCGAGTTCGTCAAGGGAAGGTTCCTGCGCATGGAGCGGAACCCCTACTACTACGGCACGACACCGACCGTGGACGAGATCATCTTCGCCACCTACCAGAACCCTGACACGATGACGATCGACTACAAGTCCGGCAGCCTGGACGCGGCATGGGGCATCCCCGTGGCCCAGTTCCGCACGCTCGAGTCTGAGCCCGGCACGGAGGCGCTCGCCTATCCCTACTACAACTGGGAGTACCTGAACTTCAACTGCTACGACAGCCCGGATTCCCTCGGCTCTCCGGTGCTGAGGGACTGGAGGTTCCGCAACGCGATCAACTTCGCGGTCGACCGCGCCAAGCTGTGCGAGATCGCCTTCCAGGGGTACGCTGCCCCCGGCACGACCATCGTGCCACCGAAGACCTGGCAGGACCCCGACTACCACTGGCAGCCGTCTGCCGACGAGGAGATGGGCTTCGACCTGGCCGAGGCCGGCAGGCTGCTCGACGAGGCCGGCTATGCGCTCAAGGACGGCAAGCGAGTGGACAGGAAGGGCAAGCCGATCACGCTGCGCCTGCACGCGACCTCCGACAACGTACCGTCCCAGACCGAGGGCAAGCTCATCACGGGATGGCTGCAGGAGCTCGGCATCAAGGTCGAGTTCTCGGTGCTGGACGCCGGCGCCCTCAGCGCCCGCGTGTGGAACTTCGAGGGCGACGCGTACCGGCCGGACTTCGACATGTACATCGACAGCTGGCTGGGGTACGTCGACCCCGGCCAGACGCTCACCGCCAACACGACCTGGCAGATCGGCGCCACCAACGAACCCTGCTGGTCCAACGCCGAGTACGACAAGCTCGCCGACGAACAGGCGGCGCAGCTCGACCCACTGGAGCGCCAACAGTCGATCTGGCGGATGCAGCAGGTCATGTACGAGCAGACGCCGTGGGTGGTCGTCGCCTATCCGGACTTCTTCCAGGCCTACAACACGGCTGACTGGACAGGCTGGACGCGGGTGAACGACGGCAACGGCCCGGCGTTCTTCACGGCGGGCAACGTCGACACCTACGTCAACTTGAAGCCTGTGACCGCCGCAGCCGCGGAAGGGTCGAGCTCGACCACGTGGATCGTGGCGGCAGTGATCGCCGTGGTCGTCCATCGCGCTGGTCGCGTGGCTGGCTCTGCGGCGGCGCAAGGGCCGCGGGCGCGATGTCGAGGAGGGGTGATGCGACTCGCCACGGAGTTCGTGTGCCGGCCGGGAGACAGCGGGCGAAAGCGGCGGCCGCGCCCGGGGACAGGCAGCAGCCAGACCGAGGCCGACCGGCCGTGAGGCTCACCGCGCTCTTCGGCCTGGCGCTCCTCGTCGCATCCGCGTTGGCCGTCACTGCCGCCGCCGGTCTTTCGGCGGAGCCCTCCCGGCCGGACAGTGTCCTCCACGTCGGCTGGACGGCTGAGCCCGACAACCTCAACCCGTTCATCGGCTATGAGACCTCGGCCGTCGAGGTCTTCCACCTCAACTACGACCTCCTCGTCGAGCACCGGGCCTCGGACCTGCGGCCTGTGCCCGGCCTGGCCACGACGTGGACGCACTCGGCCGACGGCAGGATCTGGACGTTCAGGCTCCGGCGCGGCGTGCGCTGGCACGATGGCGTGCCTTTCACCGCAGCTGACGTCGTCTTCACCTTCGAGTACATCATGAGGAACAAGCTCGCCAACTTCATCGACTACACGGAGGGTATCGAGTCGGTGGAGGCCGTGGACGACCACACGGTGCGGTTCGTCTGCTCAGAGCCCAAGGCCAACATGCTCGGGATGATGGTCTGGATCGTGCCGAAACACATCTGGTCCAAGGTCAGCCCTCAAGCCGCCGCAGGGTCGTTCCGCAACTCGCCGCCGATCGTCGGCACCGGTCCGTTCCAGGTCCAGGAGTGGAGCAGAGGTGAGTTCGTGCGGCTGAAGGCGAATCCCGACTACTGGCGAGGCGCCCCCAAGGTCCATGAGGTCGTCTTCGCGCTCTACCAGAACGCCGACACCATGGCCCAGGACCTGCGCTCGCACGCACTGCAGGTGGCATGGGATATCCCTTCGGCGCAGTTCCGTCAGATCGGCGAGACGCCGGGACTCGCTTCTGTCGGCGGCGTCGTCAATGGCTTCACCTACCTCGGCTTCAACTGCTACACCGGCGCCGGGTCTCTTGGAAGCCCTGTCCTCAGAGACTGGCGCTTCCGCAATGCGCTGAACTACGCAGTGGACAAACAGCGGATCTGCACGGTCGCCTACGACGACCATGCGACGCCCGCCACGACGATCATCCGCTCAGGCTACTACCCGGCGAGCCTCGACTGGCACTGGCAGCCGCCGGCGGACCGTGTATACGGCTTCGACCTCGCGAAGGCGAACGCGCTGCTGGATGCCGCGGGGTACGGCGACAGCGACGGCGACGGGACACGAGACCATGCCGGCAGGCCGATCGCGCTACGGTTGTATGCGCGTTCGGAGTCGGCAGCGGAGCTGCGCGTCGCCAGACTGGTCGCCGGCTGGTTCACGAAGCTCGGCTTGCGGATCGATCTCGAGGTCATGGACGAGGCTGCCATCTTCGACCGCATCTACAACTACCACGGCGACACGTTCACCCCTGACTACGACCTTCTGCTCTGGTACTGGGACAGCGAGCCGGACCCCAACTTCATCCTCTCCGTGCTCACCAGCGGGCAGGTGGGCTGGGGCAGCGACACGCAGTGGTCCGACCCGCGCTACGATCGGCTCTACGCGCGCCAGCAGACGACCATGGACCAGCAGGCGCGCAAGCAGGTCGTCTGGCGCATGCAGGAGGTCGTCCTGCGCCAGAGCCCCTACATCCCGCTGACTTACCCCCAGTGGCTGGAGGGCTTCAACACCGGCCAGTGGAGGGGTTGGGTGAGGAGTCCGGCGGACGTGGGTCCGGTCATCTACTCGATGTACAACGTGGACACGTATCTCTCAGTGGAGCCTTTCGCCACTGCACCGGAGGCTGACGGCGCGCGCGGCACTGTCATCGCTGCTCTCATGGCCGTCGTTGCCATCGCGAGCGCAATCGTGCTGATCCTCGTCTGGCGGCGGCGGAGGCACGTCGAGGAGATCCAGGAGGACTGAAACGTGGTGTCACTGCCGAATGCAACAGAGCCCCCGTTCGAGTCGGAGCGCGAGCAGGTCGAGGTGTGGGGGCGCGTCTGGGGCTGCGACAGCGAGGTGGGTCGGCTGCGACTGGTGCTCATGCAGCCGCCAGAGCGGCGGCGCCTGCTTGCCGACCCGCTGAGCGGGGGCCGGCCCTCAGACCTCTCATCCGACGCAGACGACGAGCACTGGTACTGGGCGCCCGGCGAGTGCACTCCTCGGAGCGATCTCCGCTTCGCCGCGATGCTCACCGAGTGGCACAACCTCGTCGACGTGCTTGGCGGGTGGGACGTCGAAGTCGCCACGATCGGCGACGCAGCGGGCGGCCGCTTCTCGTGCTATGCCCGCGATCCCGTGGTGGCCGTCAAGGGAGGAGCCGTGGTGGGCCGGCTCCCCGCTTTGACTCGAAGAGGCGAGCAGCGCTGGGCGGCCGAGGCTCTTGCCCGCCTCGGCATGCCGGTGATCAGAACAGTGACCGGCGCCGGCACCCTCGAGGGCGGCAGTGTCGCTTGGGTGGACTCGACCTGCGTTGCGGTCGGTCGCTCCAACTGCGTGAACGAAGAGGGGACGAGGCAGCTGGAAGAGGTCCTGGGTGGGCAGGGCGTCGAAGTCCTCAGGGTCGACCTGCCTTTCGGCGAGATCCACCTCGATGGCGCATTTGCCATGCTCCTGCCCGACCTGGCCCTCATCGATCCGGTCCGCCTCCCCTACACCTTCGTCGAGCAACTCGACGCACGTGGCATCGATTCCGTGCCGCTGCGCGAGGATGACGACCGCTGGATCGTCAACTGCCTCGTCGTCCGGCCTGGGCTCGTGGTCATGCCGGAGGGGTTGTCGGGCGAGACGCGTTCGCGGCTGGAGAAGCGCGGGCTGGAGATCGTCACCGTTCCGTTCGATGCGATGCACGAGAACGGCGGCGGCATCCGCTGTTCTACCTGCCCGCTCGTCCGGGACCCCATATCGTGACGCTGCAGCTGCACGGAGCTGTGACGAGGCGGTATCGGCGCCGCACCCTCGCGACCATCACCTGGCTCGTGCCGCTGCTGGCTCTCGGGGCTCTCGCGGCAGCCTGCGGGCAGACCACCGACGGACAAGCGCAGACGAAAGGCGAGGCCATGACGTCCACGGAGACGCGCACGCCCGGCGAGCACGAGCGGCAGGAAGCCACGCTCATGGCGTGGCCCTACAAGACCTCGATCTGGGAGGACAAGCTGGCGCCACTGCAGGCGGAGATCGCCGCCATCGCCGGGGCGATCGCCGCCCACCAGCCGGTGACGATGGCGGCCGCGCCGGGCCACGAGGCAGAGGCCCGGCGGGCCTGCGGCCCCGGCGTCCAGGTCGTCAGCCTCGAGTACGACGACTGCTGGACCCGCGACATGGGGCCCATCGGCGTCTACCGCGCCGGCGAGCGGCTCGGGCTCGACTGGCGGTTCAACTGCTGGGGCGGCAAGTTCCCGCCGTGGAAGAAGGACGACGCCTTCGCCGCCGAGGCTTGCGCGGCCCTCGGCATGCCGGCGCAGCCGGTCGACATGGTCCTCGAGGGCGGCGCCGTGATCGTCGACGGCGAGGGCACGCTGGTCACCACCGAGGAGTGCCTGCTGAACGAGAATCGCAACCCGGGCATGTCCAAGGCCGAGATCGAGGCCACTCTCAAGGAGGAGTTCGGCGTCACCAAGGTCATCTGGCTTCCCTATGGCCTTGCCGGCGACACGATCACGGACGGGCACGTCGACGGGGTCGCGGCGTTCGTGCGCCCCGGGGCGCTCGTCGTGCAGACCGGCCCCGCGGGGACGCCCGACCACGAGCGCCTGGCGGAGAACCGGGCGGTCCTCGAGAGGACGACCGACGCACGCGGCCGTCACTTCCAGCTCATCGAGATGAGGCCGTACCCGACGCTCCAGTTCGGCTCCTACGAGACGAGGCACAGTTACGTGAACTTCTACCTGTGCAACGGCGCGGTGATCGTGCCGCTCTGCGGCAGCGCCGCCGATGACGAGGCCGCGCTCGCGACGCTGCAAGGCGCGTTCCCCGAGCGCGAGGTCGACGGAGTCATGTGCCCGACGGTCACCTACGGCGGCGGCGGGGTGCACTGCGTGACGCAGCAGGTGATCGCGGCTCGTTGAGGCCGGCCGCCGGCGCACGCTGCGGACGTCCGTTCAGCCCAGCCCGGCCGCGAGAGAGGCGAGGACACCGAGGAGGCTCTCCTCGCCGGGCTCGGCCGGCCGCAGCAGGGTCACGGTGACCTCCCATCGGCCCGCCGACCCAGCCCGCACGCTCGTCAGCACGCTCGCGGCATCGTCGCCGGCATCATTGCGTGCGCGGCCGGGTGCCGGCTCG
>Ga0172371_10008240_pt1 | contig 14633 bp, 12 predicted proteins | sample Lak12m_FD_114543 | JGI IMG/M metagenome (GOLD analysis project Ga0172371, IMG submission 114543) | Freshwater microbial communities from Kabuno Bay, South-Kivu, Congo - kab_022012_12m | ecosystem: Environmental > Aquatic > Freshwater > Lake | place: Democratic Republic of the Congo: South-Kivu... | reverse complement strand
CGGAAGAAATTTTGGAATTTATCCCCAAGAGCCGCATTAATGATGTGGTTTATTTTAATCCTTCGGACTTGAGCAACCCGGTGGCTTTCAACATTTTGGAGGCGGTGGACGAAGATCACAAACACCTGATCGCCTCCGGCATGATGGGGGTGTTCAAAAAAATCTGGCCGGACGTCTGGAGCCCCCGCATGGAATATATTTTGAGCAACACCATTTTGGCCTTGCTGGATTTCCCCGGCAGCACCATGCTGGGCATCAACCGGATGATGGCTGACCAAAACTTTCGCCGTCAAGTGATTGAGAAGGTGCGCGACCCGATCGTCCGCTCGTTCTGGCTGGAGGAATTCGGCAAATGGGACCAGCGCTTCGCCCGCGAGGCTACCGCCGCCATTCAAAACAAGGTGGGCCAATTCATCTCCACCCCAATTGTCCGCCACATCGTGGGCCAGACCACTTCCACCATCAATATGCGGGAAATCATGGATGAAGGCAAAATTCTGATCGTCAATCTGGCCAAGGGAAGAATCGGGGAAGAGGCGATGTCGCTCTTGGGTGGAATGGTGGTTACCCGCCTTTACTTGGCAGCCATGGAACGGGTGGACATCACCGAACAGGCCCGCCGGGATTTCTTTCTCTACGTAGATGAGTTCCAAAACTTCGCCACCGAGTCTTTTGCCAGCATCTTGTCTGAGGCTCGTAAGTACCGCTTGAGCTTGATTGTGGCCCACCAGTATATCACTCAACTTACGGAAGAGGTGCGCGACGCGGTCTTTGGCAACGTCGGCACCCTGATTGCTTTTCGGGTGGGCGCCGCCGACGCTGAGTTTATGGAGAAGGAGTTTGAACCAATGGTGATGATGAACGACCTGATCAACTTGCCAAAATACCAAGTCTATTTGAAGCTAATGATTGACGGGGTGACCGGCAACGCGTTCAGCGCCAAGGGCATGCCGCCTTTCCCTCAGCCGGAAACCAGCTATGCTGAGAAGGCGATTAAAATATCCCAGGAACGCTATGGGCGGCCGCGTAAAGAAGTGGAGAGCAAAATCCTCAATTGGATGGAAAAGGAATTCCAAACCGGCCCAACCGGGGGACCGGCCGGCGGCCGCCCGGCCTATTCCGACGCTCCCGGCGGATATCGCCGCCCCGACGGCCCTCGCCGCGAAACCCAGTCCCGCCCGGGTAATAATCCTTACCCGCGAAGAGAGCCAATTAAAACTGAAAAATATATGTCTCCTTCCCAAATCATCGGTTTTCAAGACAAAGAAACAGACAGGGTGGAGCAAAAGATTAAGAAAGAGATTGCCAACAATCGCCGGGAAGCCGCTGCCAGCCCAAAAACCGCTGCTATGCCCAAAGCGGAAGTGCCCAAGGCAGCAGAAGTGATCGCGCCCAAGCCGATTGGATCGGTTCAGACTGCCGGTCCGGCTCAGGCTGCCAGTCCCTCCCAGGCGACCGAAAAAGCCGAAAAACCGCAACCGAAAGAAGAGCCCGGAGCGGAAGCGAAAACTGAAGCCAGGGCGGGAACTGCTCCGGAAAAAGGCGCTCCCAAACCGCCCACCGTCTGGTATGAAGCGGTTTGCGACCGCTGCGGCAAAAACACCAAGGTGCCTTTCTTGCCGGAAGAAGGCCGGGGAGTTTTTTGCAAAGAATGCCTGCGGGAAATCCGCCGCCAACGGGCGCTCGCCATCCAAGAACGGAAGGAGAATAAACCCGATGTCTCAGAATATCGTCACTCTGCCCCGAAGGCCAAACCGCGGGTTTCGGAAGAGCAGAAAGAAAAGTTGAAAGAAGATTTGCGGGAGATGCTCGCCAAAATCAAAGCGGAAAAATAACTTGCCATATTCAAAGGAAATGGGTTCCTCCACAAAATCACATTCATTGTGCTTAACGGTAGCGAGCGCTTTAATCTCGCTATTTTTTTATTTGACCCAACCGGCGGCAAGCCTGGCCGCTCCGAGCGGCAACGCCAACCAGAATGCCAACGCCAATGCCAACTCTAATGTCAACAGTAACGCAAACGTTAACGCCAACCAAAACGGTAACGCCAACACCAATGCGGCCGACGCCCAAAACGCCGCCCAGCGCCAGCAGGAAATTCAGAAAAAACAACAGCAGCTGAATTCGGTGCAAACCCAAGTTAACACTTTCCAAAAGAGCAACGACATTCTGGACCAGAAAAGCGAGACCATCAAGGATATGCTGGCAGGGCTGGATTCGGAGATTAAGGTCGCCGAAGCCGCCGTGGCCCAAACTGAAAAATCCTTGGCCCAAAGCCAGCAAGAGCTGAACGACAAAAATCACGACATCTCCCTCAAAGAGGACGACATCGAAAAAAGAAGGGATTTTTTGGAAGAATATATGCGACAGCTAAACTTGATCGATAAGCGCTCTATGGTGGAAGTGGTGCTTACGAAAAACAGCCTGTCCGACTATTTTCAGGAAGCGGAAAATATTGTGGCTTTTGAACAGCGCCTGAGTGAATTGCTGGCTGGTTTGAACGCGGAAAGAGCCGGTCTGGTTCAGCAAAAGGATGAAATCGAAGACAAAAAGAACGAACAACTGTCACTCAGCGCACTGCAGGAAGAACAAAAAGCCGAGTTAGACAAAGACAAAAAAGATCGCGAAGATTTACTTGCCGAAACCCAAAACGAGCAGGACCGGGTTCAAGACTTGATTGACCGGGGAAGTGAGGTGGCCAGCCGTTTGTCGGCGGAGATAACCGCTCTGCAAAGCTGCGGAGTGAACATCGACTTTGCTGCTGCGCTCGCAGAGGCCAAGGTGGTTTCCCAGCTCACCGGAGTGCGGGCTGCCTTTTTGCTGGGAGTGCTCAAAGTGGAATCCAATATGGGCAACAACGTGGGCGGCGGCATCTATAAAAACGACATGAATCCGGTGCAATGGGATCGCTTCAAGAGCATCTGCGAGCAGTTGGGCTATGATCCCAACAAGCAGCCGGTTTCCCGCAAGCCCTGCTATCGTGATTCTTCCGGCAACTGCAGCGGGTGGGGCGGCGCCATGGGTCCCGCCCAGTTTATGCCCAGCACCTGGATGGGTTACCGCGAGCAGGTGGCTCAGGTCACCGGCCACAACCCGGCCAACCCCTGGAATTTGCGGGACGCGCTCACCGCCATGGGGCTGAAGCTTGGAAAAGTCAGCGGTGTCACCGATCACGACCGAGCCGCGGAGCACAAAGCGGCCAGTATCTATCTGGCCGGGGGCAATTGGGCCAGCTTCGGCTGGTACGGCGACCGGGTGCTCAAATTCGCCGATCAATACGAGAAACAGATTAAATAAGTCAAATGCCTAATCATTTTGGAGACCTCGACAAAATTATCGCGCCTCGCAGCCTCAAAAACAGCCGCTACCTCCTGAAGAAAGAAAGGGAAATCAGCGAAATTTCCCAGATTATCAAAAGAGTGCTGCGCTCAGGCGGCGATGAGAATTTGATTATCCTGCTACGCCGGCACTGGATCAATCTTCTCTCCCAACTTTTTCCTTTCATGGCCCTGATTCTGGTCTTATTGATCGCCTATCTGCTTTTCTATCTTTTTTTGGAGCCTCACCTGCTCAACCCCGTCGAGATGCAATTCATTCACTTGGGAACGGCTCTTTTTGTGCTGTTTCTCTGGTCGTTTATCTTTGTGGTTTTTATCGACTACTATTTGGATGTTTGGATCGTCACCAATGAGCGGATTGTTAACGTTGAGCAAAAGGGTCTGTTCCGGCGGGAGATCTCAGAACTGCGGCTGGAAAATGTCCAGGACCTCACCACCGACATCGGCGGAATCGTGAAAACTTTTTTTGACTTTGGCGATTTATACGTGCAAACTGCGGGTAAAAGGGAGCGCTTCCTGTTCAAAAGCATTCCCCACCCGGAGAGAGTGCGGGACATTATTTTGGTTTTGTCCGATGACAAGAAAAATAATAACGTTTAACTTTCGATTATGATTATTGTGATAGGTCACCTCAATCCCGACACGGACAATATTGCCGCTGCCGTCGCGATGGCGAACCTGCTTAAGGCACAAGGCGATGAGGCGGCCGCCTACAAAAAAGGTAATCTCAACAAAGAATCCTCTTTGGCGCTGAAATTTTCCGGTTTGGAAAATCAAATTGGGGACCTGCCGGAAGCGGTTATCGCCGAAGGGGCAGATTTTTTCCTGGTGGATTTCAATGAAGCCAGCCAGGCGCCGGTTGAGCCGGAGAAAATCAAACTGCGGGGATTGGTGGATCATCACAAGCTGGGAAGCAGCTGGAAAACTGACGAGCCGGTTCTTTTTCGGATTGAACCGATGGGCGCTTCCAGCACTTTGCTCTGTAAAATGTATCAGGAGAAGAAGATTGAACTCTCGCTGGGACTGGCCAAGCTGCTCCTTTGTGGGATTATCTCCGACACCTTAAAGCTGACTTCTCCCACCACCACTGACGAAGATAAAATCTGGGCCGGGATTTTGGCGCAGCAGACCGCGACCGGTATTGATGAACTGGCGGGTCAGCTTTTTGAGGCGAAATCGGATCTCAGCGAATTTACGCCCGAAGAAGTGGTCAAGCTGGACTACAAAGAATTTGATTTTTCGGGAAAGAAAGTGGGCGTCGGAGTGATTGAGACAGTGGACCCCCAAAGCGCCAAGAAAATGGAGAAGGAATTGAAGGGCGAAATGGAAAAAACGAAAACCGCTGAGGGTCTGGACTATATATTTCTGGGCATTGTGGATATCCTCAACAACGAGACCGAGATGCTGCTGATCAGCAAGGAAGCTAAAGACCTGATAATGAAATCTTTCTCGGATATTGTGATCCGGGAAGACAATTTGGTGCTCAAAGGCGTGGTTTCGCGTAAAAAACAGATTGTGCCGGTGTTGGAACGAACACTGAAATCATAGAATTTCTCTCAGCGAAAAATTTATTTTCAAAGACGCTCCAATTTTTCCAGCGAAAATTGTCGCTCCGTCCTCACTTCGCAACCCCGCCTTTGCGAAGAGCGGGGACCAAGCTTGCGAAGTTCCGGAGGCTTTGAAAAAATCTTTCGCTGAGAGAAGTCTCAATAAAATGTAAATATCAAACAGTGGAAAGAAAGTTAGAAATAAAAAAAGCAATATACATCGGTCTGTTTTTGACTATCTTGCTCACTCTGCCAGTGATTTGGCATTTTTTTACCGGCATCTCGGGGCGGGGAGTGGACACCTACCAAGCCGTCGCCCGCTCGATGATGGTGGACCAGCACCTGAGCAGCGCAGGCCTTTTGAAGACCTTGAGCTGGCAAAAAGACGCCAGCTTTTGGGGCATCTTAGCCATTATCGGATACACGCAAGTCTTGCTGGGCCACATGGCCGGTTATAATCTTTGGTGGCTGCTTTCGTTTTTCCTGGCCTTTTTGGGAATGTGGCTGTTGGTGAAAGACATTACTGGTTCCGGCTGGGCGGCCCTAACGGCCGGCTTCATTTTCGCTTTCATCCCTTTTCACTTCACCCAGGCGGTGGCCACCAACATCGGCACTATGCACTACGAATGGCTGGCTTGGCTGGCCTTTTTTCTGCACCGCTTTCTCAAAAACCTGAACTGGCAATCGGCGCTTGGGGTGGCAATCTCAATTTTATTTATCATCGCCACCGAGCACCAGCTGTTGGCTTTCACCATTATCTTCCTGATTTTTTTCTTTCCTTTTTTGCTCTACTTGTACCCGGACAACCTCAAAAATTGGCGTTTCTGGTCGGTGGTGGCCGCGGGAATAATTGTTTTATTAGTAGCCGGCGCCATTCAATTTCGCAACATCTGGCGGGTGGCCCATTCCCAGAATAATTATCTCAAACCGCCTTACGACCAGGTGGAAAATTATTCCGCCGACGCGATTGATTTCTTCCTGCCCGCCCGCTTCCAAACTTTTTGGGGCGAGCGATTCAACTATCTGCGTCAGAACACCGCCTCCAATCCCGAGGGGCGGCAGAGCTTCTACCTGGGATATTTGGCCATCTTGCTGGTAATCTTGGGCTTGGCAAAGGCCATCCGGAATAGAGAAGTTGAGTCGAAAGAGTTTCACTGGGCGGTTTTTTGGCTGGCGGTTACTCTGGTTTTCACAATCCTATCACTCGGTCCCACTTTGCACTTCGGCGGCCAGACCTATCTCGCGGGCAAAATGCCCTATATTCTGCTCTACAAATTCATTCCTTACTGGGACTACATCCGCACCACCAGCCGGATTTTCGTCGTGGCTGCACTGGCTTGGGCATATCTTGCCGGCCTAGGCGCCAAATACCTGGAGAATTTTATCAAATCCCGGGAGAAATCCCACTTGGCCAGCTTGCTGGCGGGAATTTTCATCATCGGCATCCCTTTGGAATACCTTTCCTTGCCGGTCCCCAATCTGGACCTCGGCTATTCCAAGTTCTATGATCAGCTGGCCGCCGACAAAACCGACTTTTCCATCCTGGAGGTTCCCGGCTCCACCAGCTACGATTTCGGTTCCTATTCTCTCTACACTCAGCAAATTCACCACAAGGACAAGATTGACGGCATTGATTTCGCCCGCACCGAAAAAGACCGCTGGACTTTTCAACGTAACACCCCAATCCTCGAAAACCTGCTCTACAGTCTGCCCACCGGCGGCCGCGATAATGAAGACCCCTCCGGCAGCGACATCGTTCTCACCGACTACACTCAATTCGGCAAATCGCTCCTCAATTTCTACAACATCCGCTACCTCACCATCAGCAAGGTGGATACCGGCAGCAAAAAATTCACCGACCAGGAATTCCAAAACACCGACAGCTATATCCAGCAAAAATTGGGCATCCCCTTGAGCTACGAAGACAATTTTCTCAAAGCCTACGCCGTTCCCCAGGAGCCGCGCACCGGTTACTATCTGGCGCTTGACACCAGCCAAAACGACAGCTGGGGAGACAAAGAGGGCACCGGCAACAGCAAAAAACGGCCGGCCATGGATGGGGCCCAGATGAAACTGGTCAACTTGGGCACCACCCCCCTCAACCTGCAGGTGAATTTTAAGGCGGCCATCAAGTATAACCGCTACCTGGAAATCCTGCTGGACGGCAACTCAATCAAAAAAATCACTTTCCCGGATTTCAAGACTGATAATTTCTTCCTGGTCAATCAACTCGCTCCCGGTGAGCACTCAATTGAATTGCGTATCCTGGACGAAAACCGCCAGCCGCTCAAAGACATTTCCCAAGACAAGGGAGTGAAATTCAGCCAATTCGAAACTTTCCTCAAATAATCTTGCGCTAAAAAGATTTTTGTGTAAGGATTATTTATCAATAATGGGCCTGCCCGCCAGAACGACTCTGTCGGGCCGGTAGCTTAGTTGGTACCCGCCCGCCTGACGGCGGTCGGGCGGGGAGCGCCTCCATGGCAAGTTCTCATGATTCAAATTTATGTTTATAGTCTACGTGTTGGAAGATGAAACGGGCAGATTCTACAAAGGGGTTACTAACAATTTAGAAAAGAGACTACGCGAGCACAAATGCGGACACACGAGGACAACGAGTAGAATGAGGGGTTTAAAAGTAGTATATAAAGAAAAATTTTCAAATTTTAATGAAGCAAGAAAAAGGGAAGTTTATTTGAAAACTGGTGCAGGAAGAAAGTTCCTAAAAAAGCAATTGGGCCTGTAGCTTAGTTGGTAGAGCGCCTCCATGGCATGGAGGAGGTCAGGGGTTCGAGTCCCCTCAGGTCCACACCTCCAAAAACTCACTATTCAAGGGGGTATTCAGCCCCTACCAAACCGGACTTTTGAACCCTCAGCAGAAAATTCACTTACTAACTCCATACTGTCAGATAAGTCTATAAACCCGCTTTTAATGCAGGTTTTGCTTTCTATTGACAGATTTATAGTTATTTTGATAATATCAGGTTCAGAACTTTTAAATAAACGGGCGGTATTTTGGTTATTAAACTACTAATACCCGAAATACTGCTCGTTATAGAGTAGTGACTAAAGCAGCATCGCTGTGATTCACGCCCACGGGGAATCCGCAAGGAAAATCTAAACTCCACGGGCACGAATGGGAGGAAGCCATGAAGGTAGTAGCCAGAATCAATGGAGAGGACCAAGCTTTAGTTGACAAACTAAAGGGGAAAGGCTTGGTCGCGAAGCTCGTTAAGGGGGCAGTTGTCGTTGAACTGCCAAAGCAGAAAAAGGAAAGATGGGACGAAGAGGACGTTTTTGAGATTCCGGCCGAAGCAAGGGCTGCGAAATTGTTCCTTGACGTAAGCGAACACGGCGGAGGGGCAACAAATACCGGTAGCGGGACAGTCGTATGCGGGCTAAGCGGTAAACGCCTTCGTCCCTACTACGTACCTCGTGGAGGCCATCTTGCTGGAGGCACCCACGCTTATTTCTCGGTACCTGAAGCTGTCATAACAGTAACTGGGTATCGTAGGGACGAAAACATAACGATCTGCGAACACCGAATTGTTACTAGCGGAATCACTGCTCAAATTGTGACTAAGGAGCTTTGGAGTGGAGAGATGGAGTTCCTGCCGGGCACCTTCAAGCGGTATCAGGAAGCGGCCGAAGCGGCGTACAGGAAAGGAAACTGTTACCATTGCCGCTGCGTCCATTTTGCCGAAGCAAGGTAACACCAGAAACTACAATTAGACCAAGAACCCTATGCGGCCTCACCCATAATGAGGCCGCTTTTGTATTTTATTATGGTAAGCTACTGATAAAGTAAAATTAGTTATGAGCATTGAAAAACTTTCCCATAACCTAGGAGAAAAAAAGATGAATAGAGAGATTAAAGAGGGTTTGGAAGAACACGAAAATAGTAAGAAGCCCAACAACCAATCTGAAGACGAGCCGATTACAGCGGAAATTCCGGAAGGGCTGATTGACGTTGAAAAATATATTGAGATGTACGGAATTGAGCACGGGGACGAACTTTACGATTGGTACGAAAAAGCTATCACGAGAAGAAAAAGGGAACCGTTGGAATATGAAAGGTTTATGTACCATTTTCTTGAAGGGGGAAGCTATGATAAGCCGTTTATGTACGGTGACGGTATAAAAAGGGGATATTTAATGGGGTTTGTTAAAAAGGGCGTTTTCATTGGAACCCATTTTGCTCCCAAAGGATTGAAAGGCGGCGTCAAAATATTTGAAGAACTCGGCAAAAACAAAGAATTACCAACCTTGCTAATGGTTACAGACGATGTCGCTAAAACTATTTCCAGAATTGGGGGATGGGTGGTTGAAAAGTGGGAAGTGCCTTCCTATTTTGGGGATGAAGAAATAAAGAAGATAGTTGTTCACAATAATATACCTCAAGAAAAGCTGTTGGAACTAGTTAGGGATTATACCAAAGCAAACTAGTTGATATGAACTAATTAGTTCGCCCCAACACTTGAGTTCTTCAATAATCCGGTTTAAAATCAGTCCGCTACGGTCCACACTCTCAGGAACTCACTATTCAAAGGCATATCCAGTCCCTACCTGAGGGGACTTTTGAAACCAAATTTATCTTTCTCCAAAAAATCCTAAAAAATATTTGACCACAGCTTTTCGCTGTTATATTTTGTGAGGACTTCGCTGATTAGGCTTTCTATACTTAAAGCACCCCGAAATAAAGGAGGATTTGATCATGAGCGACGCGCTAACCGACATCAGCAGAGATGGACAGAGAGGCAGGCTCTGGAATAAGTACCTTAATGCAATTGAGGTTTTTTTGAAAGAGCCAACCAATAATAACAGACAAATAGTAGCTGAGTTGGCCAGAGAAGCCGACTCGGTCCAAGGAGGCTACATGAGTGGAAGTACGAATCTACAGAAAAACCTTGAAGAAACACTTAACGGTCTGCTGGGGGGCAGCGAAGAAGTATGGGTCAAATTTCTCTCAACAATGAGAAACGCGCCCGACCTGTTTAAAAGGTTTAAATCCATCTCCCCTTTCGCTGACAAACTTTTCATCCTCGTTGACTATGGATGTGGGTTCGTTCACTTTTGCGGCGAGCTTGAAGAATTTGTGCGTTCGCTTATTGAGAACAACAAAGGGTGGCGGACATATGATGGTGACAACTATGCCTTAGTTCTGGATATGCCAGCGACTGAATCTCTCGGCATATATTGGTTGAATCGTTTTGGAGCAACAGGACCAAGGCCAAAACGAAATTAGTTGGCAACTATGATCGCAGAGTGGAAATTTGAGCGGCGCGATGACATAATAATATCGCTCCGCTTTTTTGCTTGAAAATATCCTTATTGTGCTTTAAGCTGAAGGTGAGCTAAATTACTACAATGAGCATAGAACAAATTAAAGAAGCCACTATCCCAATTCTAAGCCGCTACGGCGTAGTTCGCGCGGGAGTATTTGGATCATACGCCAGAGATGAAGCGGATCAAGACAGCGACGTTGATATGCTGGTTGATATCCAAAAAGACATTAGTCTTTTTGAATTTGTGAGGTTAAAGCTGGAACTGGAAAAAGCGCTGGGACTCAAGGTTGATTTAGTTGAATACGAAACCATTAAACCTTTGATCAGGCAGAGAATCTTAAAAGAAGAAAAAGCAATCATATGAAGGAAGATAAAAATACCAAAGTTTATCTAAACGATATTTACGAATGTATTTTGAAGATTGAAGAATACCTTGAAGGTTTCAGCGAGGAACGCTTTTACGAGGATTATGAAAAGCAAGATTCAGTATTGCGCCGGTTGGAAATTATCGGCGAAGCAGTGGAGCAATTGCCGGACGAAGTCAAAGAAAAATACCCCAAAATTCCATGGAAGGATATCGCGGGTACTAGAGATGTCCTTATTCATGAGTATTCTGGAGTAAATATGCGAAGAATTTGGAAAACCGTGAGCAAAGACATTCCTGAGCTTAAAAAGAATGTTGAGAAGATATTGAAGAAAAGTTAAGCAAATCACTCCAAGCTTTTAATTCTTCTATTACCCGCTTCGTAAATAGTCACCTGCAGCCAACAACTGTACCTCACCGGTTTGGGCTGATGCTTGCGTAAAGTAATCTTTACTGCTAGAAATATTTGATTTGGCAAATTAACGTAACGGCTTTCGCGCAAGGAGGTCGCGATGAAAGATAATCGGGGTTTTACTTTCATTGAATTAATGGCTGTCGTGGCATTGGTGGGTATCATTCTGGCCGTCGGGGTTCATTTTTATTTTCTTTACAAATACCCAGCCCCGCCCAGTGTGGAAATCAGCATAACCATAGTGTCTCCCGACGGATACGAGCTTAACCTTCCCGGCAGTATGGATGCGCCGGCTGGCTTCAGCCCTGAACGCCTCATCATCAAATATCCCAACACGGTAATGGAGTACAGCTGCAAATACTCGGGCACGAAAAGCCGGGAGGATTTCGAGAGGGAAAAAAGGGGGAAGAAATAACTGACTTTTGTTTTGCTCGGTGGAGTCTTGGCTCAGCTGGCCTAGAGCACCGGGAGTGAGCTCGCCCGGAGATCGATGGTTCGAATCCATCAGACTCCACCACCCCAAACATAGACGTCTAAGGACGTCTTTTTTGTTGCCCAATTTTTGTGTTATATTGGTAAAAGCTACATTTTACATAGCGTATGTTTATATCTGACAAAAATCTTAAAAATTTCTTACTTGAATCCGAAATAATCGCTCCGCCGGCGTTGGACGAGGCGGAGAAAGAAGCGGCGGCCAGCAAGCAAAAGCTGGGCGAACTGCTGGTGAAAAAAGGGCTGATGCAGGAAGAACAACTGCGCAAGTCCTATGCCTATCTTCTGGGCATCCCTTTTGTGAATCTGGAAAATCAATATGTGCCCAAAGAAATTCTCAACATCGTGCCCGAGCCAATCGCCCGCAAGCACAACATTATTGCTTTCGAAAAGGACGGCCGCAAAATCAAAGTGGCAATGCTCGATCCCGAAGACCTCCAAACCATCGATTTCATTCGCAAACAGACTCAGAGCAAAATTCTCCCCTGCCTGACCTCGGAGAAGTCTATCCACCACGTCCTCACTCAATACCAAAAATCCCTCAAAGCGGAATTCGGCGACCTCATCAGCGAAAATGTCAAATTCGCCGCCGCCAAGGAAGAAGTGAGAGCCAAAAAAGGGGAAGAGAAAGAAGAGGACCTGCTCAAGAAACAAGCCCAGGAGCTGCCGGTAATCAAAATTGTGGATGTGATGCTCAAACACGCCATTTTGCAGCAAGCCAGTGACATCCACATTGAACCGGAAGAGAAAGAAGTGGTGATCCGCTACCGCATTGACGGTATCCTGCATGACGTGATGTTCCTGCCCCGCCAGGTGCTGGCCGCCATCATCGCCCGCATCAAAGTGCTTTCCAACCTGAAGCTGGACGAGCACCGGCTGCCGCAGGACGGCCGCTTCAAAATTGAAACTCAGGACTACAAATTTTCCTTTCGGGTTTCCATTCTGCCGATTATGGACGGCGAAAAAGTGGTGATGCGTCTCCTCAACGAGTCGTCCAAAGGCCTCACGCTGGAGCAGTTGGGAATCCGGGAATTGGCTCTTGATGCGCTACAGCGCAACATCCGTCGCGCCCACGGAATGATTTTGGTCACCGGCCCCACCGGCAGCGGGAAAACCACCACCCTCTACACCATTATGGATATTCTCAATAGCAACACGGTTAACATCAGCACGGTGGAAGACCCGATCGAATACCGGATGCCCCGCATCAATCAGACCCAGGTCAGTCCCAAGATCGGCCTGACTTTCGCGGTGGGACTGCGCTCGCTGTTGCGCCAGGACCCTGACATCATTATGGTGGGGGAGATTCGGGACGAGGAGACCATGCATATTGCCATCAATGCCGCCATGACGGGCCACCTGGTGCTTTCCACTTTGCACACCAACTCGGCCGCCGCTTCAATCCCGCGCTTGCTGGATATGGGAGCGGAGAGCTTTCTGCTGGCCACCACTTTGAACGTGGTGCTGGCCCAACGGTTGGTGCGTAAAGTCTGTTCCAACTGCCAAAAATCTTACCGCCTGAACCCTGACGAGGTGGCGGAAATGAGCAAAAAAGTGGATGTCGGCAAACTGCTGGAAATAATGATTCGGGAAAAAGTGGTGGCGCCCAACGTCAAGGGTTGGGAAGAGATAAACTTGGCCAAGGGGGCCGGCTGCAGCCAGTGCAACAATACCGGTTTCAAGGGTCGCCTGGGCATCTACGAGCTGATTGAGGTGGACGACAACGTGCGCAAACTGATTTCCGAGCACCGCGACGCCGATGTGATCGAGAAAGAGGTCACCGAAAAAGGCGTGGTCACCATGCTCCAGGACGGTTTCATCAAAGCGGTACAAGGTATCACCACCATCGAGGAAGTGCTCAGGGTTACTCAAGAATAATTCATCTGCTCATCTCATGTTCAACCTGTCCAACATCAAATCTTGGCTGGAATCCCAGCAGTGGCTCCTGTGGGCCACCTCGGGCATGATGGTGGCTTTGAGCCTGTCGGCGCTCTACAGTCTGTTCTACGCAAGCCCCGAAATCAAAATTTTCTACCATCAGATAGCCTACATCATTATTGGCCTGACAATTGCTTTATTAATCAGCCGCCACGACTACCGGGTGCTAAAAAGAAATTTGGCCTATCTCTATGTTGCCACTTTGATCGTCATGGCGGTAGTGCTGGTCTACGGAGTGGAAATCAACGGTACCACCGGCTGGCTGGACTTCAAACTTTTCAGTCTGCAACCGGTGGAATTCGCCAAATTCACCACCATCTTGGTCTTGGCGGCTTTCCTGTCCCGCTACCATAATTTGATGTACTCCTGGAAAGTGCTGGTTTTCTCCTTACTGATCCCAATGCCTTTCGCGGTGCTCACTTTGCTCCAACCCGACCTGGGCTCCACCATCGCCCTGTTTGCCATCTGGATGGGATTCATTCTGGCTTCATCGGTGACCCGTCCCCGCAAAATGGCCATCATTTTGGTGGGTCTTGTGATCGCCGCCAGCGGCTGGTTTTTCTTTTTGAAAGACTACCAAAAAGCCCGACTGAGCACATTTTTGAATCCGGAAAGGGACCGCCAGGGCATCGGGTATAACACCTTGCAGTCGATCACTGCCATTGGCTCCGGCGGCATTTTTGGCAAAGGCCTCGGCTACGGTTCGCAAAGCCAGCTGCATTTCTTGCCGGAAGCCCACAGCGACTTCATTTTCGCGGTTCTCTCGGAAGAAGCCGGCTGGTTGGGAGTGCTGATTTTCCTTTGCATTTCCGGTCTCTTTTATTTCGCCATCATCAACTCGGCCGAAAAAAGCCGGGATAATTTCGGTTATTTTCTGTCGATCGGCATTTTTTGGTTTTTTCTGATTCATTTTATTCTCAATATCGGCATGAATCTGGGACTGCTGCCAGTGATCGGTTTGCCCTTGCCGTTCCTCAGCGCCGGCGGCACCAACTTGCTAATTTCGTTTATTTTTATTGGAATACTTCAGAGCGTCGCGAGACTGGGGACGAAAACCTAAGAAGTAATTATAGGTTAGAAATACTTTATAAATTTTTTATCGACCGCAGGGAGCCCTAAAAAATTTATAAAGTATTTTGGGATAATAGGAAATTTGTGTGGCTATTTTCTCTGGATAATATGATAGTTATGCTGTAAACAGTATATTATTTAATTAAGAAATTTAGAAATGGGTAAAAAAGGTGTCCCGGATGCAAT
>Ga0172371_10008239_pt1 | contig 14634 bp, 12 predicted proteins | sample Lak12m_FD_114543 | JGI IMG/M metagenome (GOLD analysis project Ga0172371, IMG submission 114543) | Freshwater microbial communities from Kabuno Bay, South-Kivu, Congo - kab_022012_12m | ecosystem: Environmental > Aquatic > Freshwater > Lake | place: Democratic Republic of the Congo: South-Kivu... | reverse complement strand
GCTAACTGTGTCTCAGCGATCCAGTCGCACGCTTTCCTAAAAATTTCACTATCCGCACTACCCGCCTTCAGGGCCCACATACAATTGAACGTGGAGTAAAGCACCTCGTTCCACCAATAGGGGTTCCAAAAGCCCTCCTCCGTCTGGGCCTTCTTAATAAAGTTCAGGGCATCGTCAACCTCTTCCACTGAGCCCACATCGATGAGCGCCCGAGTCGCCACACCCGTGACACACAACTGAGACTCCTGCCAGCCTTCAAACGAGACACCGCCGACCAGCCCCATATACCGTCCCACAGAAATAGGAGACGCATAAGTCCTGAAGCCCCCATCCGGATTCTGATGCTTCAAGAGGAAATGAACAGCTTTCTCTAGGCTCTCACTCCCCTGCAACCCGAGCTTGGATAGGAAAAGGACGCACCACGACGTAGAGTCGGCGTCCGGCGGGACACCGGGCCCGTAACCCCAGCCCCCGTCTCCTCCCTGATACTCAAGGATCCTAGAGGCCACCTCCTTCAGCCAGCCTCTTCTAAGGCTATCCTTCCCCTGAAACAGGGCGTATCCAGCATAACCCGAAACCCAGTACACGCTTTCCCCCGCTAAAGTCAAAAAATCAGACCATAGCCCGCTGGGATTCCGGCTGGCCTCGATGAACCTGAAGGCTTTCTCATGCGATGACATGAGCCTGTCCTGGATCTTCATCTCAAGAACATCATTTCCACTTGGCATCTAATAGAAGATACGGTCTAACAGAGGGTTGCGCGCGCGGACTCAATGCAAATTTACTAGTAAAAAATCAGTGCTAAATATTCAAATTAGTTTGATTTATTTTTCTGTGTTTTTGGACATCCAAAACATTTTCCTCTTAAGATATCTCCGTCCATAATGTTGCCTATCAATGTTCTTAGAAAGCTATACTGGGAAAACGCGAATCGAATCTATCCAGCACCTAGTTAAGGCAAGAATTGATTGGTGCGGGAGGTGGGGTTCGAACCCAACACCAGATATGAAAATGGTGGGGGTGATCCCCAACCCGGAGAACTGTGGATAAACGTGCGCGCCTTGAACCAATGAGGTTTAAAGGAAGTCTCTTCGCCCGCCATCAACCAGAAGAGTTTTCCCGGTGATGTACCTCGACTCATCGCTTGCGAAGAACAGAACCGCGTTGGCGATGTCCTCGGGGGTGCCGGTCACCCCCAGGGACGCCAGGTTTCTCCTCCCCTCAAGTAACTTCTCGTACTCCTCATCGCCGAGGCTTCCCTTCAGCATGACGGTGTCGACCGCCCCAGGCGCGACGCAGTTGACGTTGATGTTATGCTTCCCGAGATCGTAGGCCGAACTCTTGGTAAGCTGTATCACCCCCGCCTTAGAGACGGCGTAGCTGGTCTCTCCATCCATGGCTATGCCGAACCCCGAGTTCGAGGATATGTTAACTATCTTACCGTAACTCCTCTCCACCATGTACCTCGCGGCCACCTGGGAGCAGAGGAAGACCCCCTTCAGGTTAACAGCCATCTGCCTATCCCACACCTCGTCGGTGGTCTCAAGCAATGAACCCTCTGCGGCCACCCCCGCGTTGTTAACGAGGGTATCCACCTTCCCAAACGCGTCCACGGTGGCCTTGAACATGGCCTCAACCTCCCCCCTCCTAGAGACGTCGCACCGCACGACGATGGCCCTCCCACCCATCCCCCTGATGGATTTCACCACCTCGTCCGCCTCGCCCCGGCTCCTACTGTAATTCACAGCCACAGCGCAGCCGCGCCCCGCGAGAGCCAGCGCGATGGCTCGCCCAATGCTGCGAGAAGCCCCGGTCACGACCGCCACCTTACCCTTGAAATCCGACACCACGACTCACTCTTCCTAAAGAATTGGCCGGCTTACGAATAAGACGTTATCGACAAGAGACACCGAGCTCGATCCACGTTCACTTTCAGCCCACCGAAGAGAACCCCGCCGCCAGCTAAATGCAGCCCACAAAAAACCCGCATCACCCCACACAGCAGCCAGCCAGCCGCCGACAAACAGCAACCCGGCGGACACAAGCCGACGGCAGTCGCCGCCCAAACACCCCGGAAAAGCCACTGAACCAGAAAACAAGCCAGAAAACAGATAATCGTGACGACGACGACCACACCCCACCCCCCCCCCCCCCCACGCACACACACAGAAGCTACATGAACCTCCCCCGCAGAGCCACACACCCCACACCAATAACCCGCCAAGAACTCACCCGACCCGCCCCACGCCTCCACCAGCGCACCCCTTGTAGTTAACCCTAAATCTCACCCCTCACCATCAGACATGAGACTTCAACTTGGGCGAGAAGATCATCGGCATCCTGGGCGGCATGGGCCCAGAGGCCACAGCCGACCTCTACATGAGGATCATCAGGGCCACCAAGGTCCAGAAGGACCAGGACCACCACAGAGTCATCATAGACAGCAACGCCAAGATACCCGACAGGACGCCCGCCATCCAGGGCAAGGGGCCAAGCCCCCTGCCCATGCTGGTGGAGACGGGGCTCAACCTCCAGCGGGCGGGAGCCGACTTCCTCATCATCCCCTGTAACACGGCACACTACTTCCACGGCGACCTCCAGAAGAGGCTCAAGATACCTGTGCTCCACATGATCAGGCTCAGCGCCGAGAAGACCCGTGCGAAGCACCCGGAGGTGAATAAGGCGGGGCTCCTGGCCTCGAACGGCACCCTCATGAGCCGCCTCTACCAGGAGAGCTGGGGGAAGCAGGGCATAGAGATCATCGAGCCGAAGGCCGCGACCCAGAGGAACGTGATGAAGGCGATATACCAGCACATCAAGCGCGGCGACCTGGAGCCCGGCAGGAAGCTGCTGCACGACGCGTCCCTGGAGCTCATCGAGACTGGGGCTGATGCTGTCATCTGCGGCTGCACAGAGGTCAGCATCGTCCTCCACGACGGCGACCTCTCGGTCCCCGTCCTCGACCCCCTGCAGGACGTGGCCGAGGAGGCCGTTAGGCTGGCAGCGGGCCCATAGGTGAACCCATGGAGGGCCTCTACATCGGCGGCTCCCTCACCCGCGGCGGCGTGGAGGTCGAGTTCCTCTACCCGTTCGGCGTAAGGTGGGGCTGCACAAGGTGCGGCCGCTGCTGCAGGGACGTGGAGGGCCACGAGCGGAGAGTCCTGCTCCTGGACGGCGACATCAGGCGACTGGAGGAGGCAGGAGCCTCAGGGTTCTACGAGGCCACCGGCTCCGAGCCCTTCACCGGCCTCATGCTGAAGAGGGACGGCGTATGCGTGTTCTATGGCCTGGAGGGCTGCAAGGTGTACGGTGACAGGGCGCTCCTATGCCGAATGTACCCGTTCTGGGTGGAGCGGCTGGACGACGCCTACGTGGTCCACGTGGACCTAGAGTGCCCGGGCGTCGGGGAAGGCGAGGAGCTGGGCGAGGGCTTCTACCGGGAGCTGCTCAGCCAAGCGCTGGCCGAGATGGATAACTGACTTTTATAGGTCCACGGCCCCTTCAACACCCATGGCAGAGTTCAGGGTCATGACCCTGGGAGACGAGGCCCTGTTCATGAGGCTCACCGACCTCGTCGGCTGGGGCATGACCGCGGAGGACTTCAACAGGCTCATCCGGTTCAGCCCAGACGGCAACTTCGTTGCATCCATCGATGGCGTGGACGTGGGCATGGTCACAACGACGAGCTACGGTGAGGTGGCGTGGATAGGCAACCTCATAGTGGACCCCAAACTGAGGGGCAGAGGCATAGGGGCGGCCCTCATGGTCCACTCCATGAACCACCTCAAGGGCCACGGAGTCAAGAGTATAAGGCTCGACGGTGTCCCCCTCGCCATACCGCTCTACCAGAGGCTCGGCTTCAGAGATGAGTACTGGTCCATGAGGTACATGGGCGAGGCGACGCCCCACCCCGTGACCGGCGTGGAGCCCATGAGGAAACGCGACCTTGACGACGTCGCGGACCTGGACCTCAGCTGCTTCAACGCCCCCCGCCGGGGGCACCTGGAATACGTGTATGGGCTCAGCCCTGGGCTCTGCTTCACGGCCCGTGAGAGGGGCAGGCTCGTGGGCTACATCATGGCGAGGGAGGGCTCAGACAGGGTCAAGGTTGGGCCCTGGATATGTGAGCCGGGCCACAGGGCCGCCGAGATGCTCCTGTACGCGGTCATGAACAGGAGGCCCGGCCAGACGGTGTGGGTGGGGTTCCCTGAGGGCAACGGCCACAGCAGGGAGATCCTCACGGGGAACGGGTTCAAGGAGATACCCAGCAGCCTCAGGATGTGCCACGGCGACCACGGCAACATGGAGAAGGTTGAGGCCGTGTACGGCCTCGGGGGAGCCGACAAGGGCTAGGCCACCCAGCCCTTAGATGGCTAGACGCGGCCCTTGCCGTTCTTGAGCAGCTCCATGACACCGTCAACGGTCTCGAAGTACTGCTGGTCGCGTCGGTGATCGAACCTGGGGCGGGGGATGTCCACGTTGACCTCCCCGATTATCCGCCCAGGCCGCGGGGAGAAGACCAGCACCCTGTCAGCCATGTACACGGCCTCCTCCACGTTGTGGCTCACCATGATGATGCTGTTCGGGTTCTCACCCCTCTTCCGCCAGATGCCCAGCACCAGGTCCCTGAGGGCCCTGGCCGTCAGCTCATCCAGGCTGCTGAAGGGCTCATCCATCAGCAGTATCTCGGGGTTAAGCGCCAGGGCCCTGGCTATGCCGACCCTCTGCTTCATCCCGCCGCTCAGGTCGTGGGGGTAGACGTTCTCGGAGCCCTCCAGCTTCACCTGCCTCAGGTACTCGTGTGCTTTCTCGACGCGTTTCGCCTTGGGCACCCCGATCACCTCTAGGGGGATTTCCACGTTTTCCTGGGCGGTCTTCCACGGCAGGAGGCCGAAAAGCTGGAAGACCATGGATATCTTGGGCGTCGGGCTAGTGATGGGTTTATCCTCGAAGATGACCTCGCCACCTGACGGCGTCTCCAAGCCGGAGATTATTCGTAGCATGGTGGACTTGCCGCAGCCGCTTGGGCCGACTAGGCAGACGAACTCGTCGTCGTTCACTGTGAAGTTGACTCCTTCAAGAGCCAACACCTCGTTTCCTTCTTCCACGAACCTCTTGCTGATGTTCTTAACCTCTAGTACAGGCATCTCTCAGACCTCCACCTTGTACTTCTCGAAGCGGCGCAGGAGGGGCCTCCAGATGAGGGCCTCCATGCCGAGGACTATGGCTCCTATTATCGTCACTATCACCACCAGAAGGATGGTGTTCCCGTAGACGTACCCGGCCTTATCCAGAAGGCTTCCCAGGCCCGGAATATAGACGTCTGGCACCCCGGGTCCCGTGGATGGCAGGTACTCGCTGAATATCACCGTGTTCCAGCCCGTGCCCCAGCTCAGGATGCTGCCCGTGACTATGGCTGGCAGGATCGACGGGATGACTATGTGGGTGATCCGCTTCATCCCCTTGAACCCGAAGAGGGACCCCACCTCCCTGATCTCTGAGGGGATGTTCTTCACCGCGCTCGATACGTTCACGAACATGTACCATATCATGTCCAGGACCAGCATCACTATACAGGTGACCTCGAGGGCGAGCCTCTGGCTGCCGAAGACGCTGCCTAAGCCGAGATAGATTGCCGGGAACAGAGCCAGTATAGGCACACCCTGCCCGATGTCGTATACCGGGTTAATTATCGCTGCCGCCAGCTTGTGCTCGGCGGCGAGCACCCCTAACCCAATGGCCACCGCGAGGCTGATGACGTAGGCGATGGTCAGCCTGCCCATCGTCATAAGGATGAGCCAGTGTATGCCCCCGAACTCTTCACCCGGCGGCTGAGCGAAGGCCTGGGCAACGGTGCTGGCCGAGGGCAAGTGGTGCAGCTCCCCTATTAGGAACACAGCGATGATTACAGCGGCTATCACCGCCGTCAGCATCTTCTGTCTACGCGTGTAGTCTTCAAGCCTCTGCCAGAAAGCCGAGAAGGCCTTCGGGACCTGGATGTGCTCCAAGCTGAACCAGCCGGATGCTTCCCGGGCTCCCATCTTACCTATGCCGCTCAAACCTATCTGGAGGAGGGGTTTGAAGGTCCCCGCACCAGCCCTATTCATCAGTCTGTGCCAGCTCAGGCTGTTGATGACGACGACCAGAACCGTGACGTATACCAGGAGCTGTACAGCCATGCCCATGTCCCTGTAAAAGTAGGCTGAACGCGCGAGGAGAACCCCTATGCCGCCCGAAGGCGGTGAGACGATCGCGCCCTTGTACTCGATGTACTCGGCTGCGATCATGAAGAACCAGCCGTCGCTCCATGCCAGGTTGGCCCCAGCCACCAACGCGGGGGCGATCGCTGGCAGGATGATGTGCCGGGTGTACTTCCAGCCCGTGATCCCGAAGCTCCTGGAGGCCTCTATGACGTTGGCCGGGATAGCCCTAACAGCGGCGACAACCCCAAAGAAGACGGCCCAGGCCATGGATGTGAAGAGGAGGACTATGACGGACACCTCGACGCCGAAGGCGCCCCATGTGAAGAGGAAGCCTATCACGAGAGGAAAATAGCCAAGGATAGGTATGGACTGGAGGAGGTCTATGACGGGAGTTACAACGTATCCGGCTACCCTATTAGTCGCAGCCAGGATGCCGAAGCTGACCCCCCACAGTACGCTGAGGACCAGAGTCACGGTTATCCGGGTCACGGTGCTCACCGTGTAGGCTGGAAGGTTGCGCATCTCAGCGTACGGAGAGTAGGCGCCGATCAAGTAAGCGAGGCTCAGAATAAGTGCTAAACCCGCTACAACCTTGAGCACGTAGCCCTTCACATCGGTTCGCCTCCTTCATCCAGCCTTTAAAGCAGCGCGACTGAGGTGCGGTTTAAAGATTCCTTAATGTGATCGGGTCACCTAGCCTGCACCCCTCCATTTGGAGGAGCCCAGACATGTTTCTGGAATTACTTTTACGTCGGCTTTTAAATGGTTAATGTGAGCTGAACTTGACCTTATCGCCCACCCTGATAACGGGCTCGTTCAGGCTGAGCGTCTTGACCACTATGTTCATGTGGTTGGGCATGTGTGTCAAGTCGAACCCGGCCAGCGTCCCCAATGATTCACCGTTCACCATCACACTATCTCCCGCCACGATGAGGCCCGACCTATCCACCTCGAAGAATGCGACGGCCCGCACACGGTCCGTGCCCTCGCCAGGGGACGCGTCCTCGTCCGTGATCATGAGCTCATGTATCTCCTGGAGCCTCACGGCCCTGCTCTTGGTCTCGATGAGCTTCAGGCCCCTGTCCTCGAAGCTCACGTGGAGGAGGGCCACGACCTCGCCTTCCACGGGGCGCCTGTCACCGTAGATGCTGGGCGTTACCCGACTGAAATCGTAGGGTGCGGTCATCACGGCTTCACGTTTATCCCGATGCGCTTCTCGGGCTCCCGCATACCCACGCCCATGTACCAGTAGGTGGACTCCCGGTCCTCGCGGGTCGAGGCGCTGGCCGTGTTACCCTTGGCGTCCATGGCGAGGCAGTTCATGCCGCCGTAGCTCTTCAGAGCGTGTATGTCCTTCATGGCCCTGAAGCAGGCCTCCCTGAGGCTGAGGCTGTCCTCCATGTAGTGGATTATGGTGCGGGCCGTGCTGTTCCTGATGGCCAGCTCGCCGCGGCCAGTGCACGCCGCAGCTCCGTACCTGTTGTCGCAGTAGTTGCCCGCGCCGATGACGGGGCTGTCTCCGAGGCGGCCCGGGAACTTGAGGGCCGTCCCGCTTGTGCTGACGGCGGAGGCTATGTCGCCGTTCTCGTCCATGGCCTGGATGTTGACTGTGCCGTGGTGCTTGTCGGCCAGCCTGTCGTACCACTCCCGGAGGTTCTGGCTCCGCACGTAGGTGACGACCCACTCCTGGCTCGGGTCTAGGCCCTCGAAGGCGTCCGCCACGAAGGCCTCGTACACCTTCCTACTGGTCTCGGTCTCCAGGCTGCCCTCCTCGCAGCCCATGGCCCTGGCGAAGAGACCTGCGCCCTCCCCCACCAGCATCACGTGGGGCGCCTCCTCAAGCACCTTCCTGGCGACGCTTATGGGGTGGAGGAACCCCTTCAGAGCCCCCACGGCGCCGGTCCTTAGGGTCCTGCCACACATCAGGGAGGCGTCCATCTCCTGGACGCCCAGGATGTTGGGTATCCCGCCCATCCCGACGGATGAGTCGTCCGGGTTGCTCCCCACGAGCCGGGTCGCGGCCTCCACGGCGTCCAGGGCCGTGCCCCCGGCCTTCAGTACGTCGACGCCCGCGTAGAGGAACTGGCCCGCGTTGTGTGTGCCGATTATGAATGGCTTCACCATAAACGATCCCATATACGGTGGGCCAAGCATTACTTAATATCAGCGGGTCCCCTTCGCAAGCCGATATTTAGCACCATGATTGTGGCGAAGATCAGTACAGCGCCGAGAATGAACAGGGGCAAGGAAGCAACTCTAGGGTTCCTTTCATGGGACTCAGGGAGCAGATCGCTCACACCTAGGCCTAAGCCTCCACTGCCCTTCAAGGCACGTACTCTTGCCGCGTGATACGGCCCTGTGACTCGAAGAGCCTCCCGAAGGCCGCCCCGAAGATGAAGCCGCCTATGTGAGCCATGTAGGCTACTCCTCCCCCCTGCTGGGCGAATGAGCCTATCTCGCTGAGAACCTGTAAGAGGAACCATAAGCCGACCATGGCTACGGCAGGCAGCATTGTGACTGTGGCGAACCACCCAAGTATCACTACCGTCTTGATCTTGTCTCAGGGGAACGTGACAAGGAAGACCCCCATGACGGCCGCTATAGCTCCGCTGGCCCCAAGGTTGGGGATGTCGGAGAACGGATCGATGCCCACCTGGGCCAATGTAGCCATGAGGCCCCCTAGGAGATAGAATGAGAGGTACCTAATGGGGCCCATCACGTCCTCTATCTCTGGGCCGAAGACCCAGAAGAAGAGCATGTTGCCCGCTATGTGGATTACACCCTCATGCATGAACATGGAGGTGATTATTGTGACGTAGCCGCGGCCGGCGACTATGTCCGCGGGCACGAGTGACCAGCGGTCTATGAAGGCGTCGCCCCCCAGCAGCTCCAACGCGAACACCAGGACGTTCAAGACGATGATCAGCGCCGTTACGGTGGGGAACCTCAGAGGACGCCTCTCGGCGTCACCTATGGGTATCATCGATGAAACTTAGGAATACGAGTATTTGAATAATTGATGAAACGGGTAATCGTCCACACAGATTCTACTACACGCATACTATGCTCGAAGGAGAAGCTCCAATGGAGCCACGCAGGATTCTGGTGAGTGATTCATGTGAGTGGATTACCGCCCGGGGAGCACGTTATAAAGGACACGGGGTATGGGCGACGCCAATGGCTGAGTTGACGCCATAAACCAGGCCAGGCTCCAGAGCCACGCCACCAAGCGGATGCCACCACAACTCCAGTAGGCATCAGTGGGCAACAGGTTCAACGACCGGTGCGGAGCACCGGCCCCATAACTATATTTTATCCGCCCCGGGACTCTATGGGGATCGCCATGGAAGAGGACATAACCATCCCCCACGCCATATTCATGAACAGGAACCTCGTCGCAATACTGATAGACAGCCTGGTGGAGGAGGGGGTGATAACCCCAGAGCTGAGGGACAGGATCATCAAGGAGGCCATGGCCAGCCTGGCGCCACAGCAGGGCGAGGTCCGCGTCACGGGCACAGAGGCGTTCATCAGGGACATATTCACGAAGGGCAGGGAGATGGGCTACACCCAGGCGGCAGGCGCAACCACCACATGCCCCAGCTGCGGCGCCAGGGCAGACCCCAGCCAGAGGTTCTGCACCGAGTGCGGCGGGAAGCTGAGGTAAACGCATATAGCCCCGAGCCTCTAAAAACAACCAGCGTAGAAACCCGATCCGAGGGAGCCTCCCCTGGTCACAAACCTGCCCATGGTAGCCAAGCTGAAGTGGAACGAGGTCACCATGACCCGCAACCCGGAGGAGCGGCTCCGCCTCATGGGGGAGTTCCTGGGCCTCGTCCCCAAGCACAAGGGAACGGAGAAGCTGTGCCGCCAGGTCAAGCGCCAGATGGCGCAGATAAGGGACGAGCAGGAGAAGCATAGGAGGCAGCAGCAGGCAAGGAAGGGCCAGGCCCCCAGCGTCTACGTGCAGAAGGCGGGGGCCGCCCAGGTCGCTGTCATCGGCCCACCCAACGCGGGCCGCAGCAGCCTCCTCAGGGCCGTGACCAACAGCTCGGTGGAGGTTACGGACTGGCCCTTCGGCACCACTGCGCCGACGCCCGGGATGCTTCCTTACCTGGACATCCAGTTCCAGCTTGTGGAGATTCCTCCGATAGTGGAGGGTAGCAGTGAGGGACGCTCCGACGGGTTCATGAACCTCAGCTCCATCAGGAACGCCGACGGGGTAATCATAGTCGTGGACCTCTCAGACGACCCGTCGGGCAACTACCTGATGGTGGCCGAGGAGCTGGAGAACGCAAGGATACTCACAGCTGAGCCGCCCGGGGAGGTAGAGATCGAGAGGAGGGGCCACGGCAGGGACATACAGTTCATCTGGGAGGGAGAGCTGGACGGCTGCACCGGCGAGGAAGTGGTGGCCCTCCTTGCCGAGTACAGGATCAAGTCGGCGCTCCTCAGGATCAAGGGCAGGGTGACGCTGGACGTGGTGGAGGACGCCATCTTCGGCAACGCCGTTTACAGGCCGACGCTGGTGCTGGCCAACAAGGCGGACCTGGGCTACGTCCAGGGCACCGTGGACCAGCTGAGGCAGGCGGCGGCACCCCTCCAGGTGGGGGTGTGCAGCTTCCAGAAGACCAGAGGGCTCCAGAAGGCCCTGGGCAGGAAGCTGTTCGAGCTTCTCGGCATCGTCCGGATATACACCAAGGAGCCGGGCAGCGAGCCGGCCAAGGAGCCAGTCGTGGCCAGGGGCTCGGTCACCGTGGGCGAGCTGGCCAAGATGATCCACAACGACTTCTATGAGCGGTTCAAGTACGCTCGGATATGGGGGCCGTCGGCCAAGTTCGACAACGAGAAGGTGGGGCTGGACCGGGAGCTGCTTGACGGCACAATAATTCAGCTACACGTATAATCATGGTTTTTTAAAAAAATGTGTAAATCTATGGTTCTGGTAACGGTGGGAGTCTTACAATCTCTCTCATTTCTGTTATAGTGTGGAATATGATTGAATCTGAACTGGATGCGTTGAACACGCCGTTGGGATATTCGCCATTATGAATAAGCGCTAGTATCCCGGGATAGTCAGCATACCTTGCATCAACGGCTGCTTCGAAGTCACCGTGCACACTTTCATCGTAGTACTTGCCGTAGATTTCTTCATATTTGGTCCAGCTCACGTCCAAGAGAAGATTGAAGTCCATATCTGTAGTGAACGGGTCATATACTTTAACGACTAAATCCGCTATGAACCTTTTTTTAATATTTGGACTAAGCGCATTCAACCGTTCAACGATACTTGGTGGTAGACTATATCTTTCAGTTAATTTCTCGACGTAGTCTGTGAACATTTTTATGGCATCAGGGTCGCTATACACGATGTCCTTGAGTCGGGCTTGCATGAACTCCAGTATCGCGATCTTCTCATTCGCCTTGTGTTTACTCATTACTCCGCGGTGATTGACAGGCATATTAACATCTCCTTAAAGTAGGTCTATCTCTCTCAAACAATATATATAATACTTATTTAAAACACTATTTTATTTTAAATAAATTTCATAAAAATACCCTAAATACATGCATAGTTTTTTTCGATAGAACACCGGAGCAATACATGAAAAAATGTCTAAGGGTCTCCAAAACCACGGCGAAGCACAAAAACTAGAAAAACAATACAGGTGGCTAGAGGTAGCCAAACAGCATAAAAAAGCATTGGAAAGAGAAGACAGTCACCTGAACATCGCCAAGCTAAACGAGAGGATCGGCCTCTGTTACCACAGGGCCGCGTACCAATCGAAGACGAACCAGGAGTTCAAGTCTCGGATAAGCTCATCCCTGCAACACTACGAAAAAGCCAGAGAACTCTACACCGAGGCAGATACTATAACATCGAAGGCTATGCAGAAACAGTGCGCAGCCCAGATCAAGCACCTTGAGTCCTGGCTAAAGGACGACCCCCAGGAGAGGAGAGCCCTCCTCGACCAGAGCCTTGAAGCAGACAAAGAGGCATTAAAAGAGTGGAACACGATCGATGAAGCCTCAGGTTACCTGCAGGCCTGCAACGAGTACCTGACACACCTGTACTTCAGGCTGGAGCTCGTCAGGGACTACGAGGAAGCGGTTCGCATCCTGAGGGAGGCCATCGAGTACAGTGAATCAGCCGCCCGAGTGGCTGGCGAAGACCAGGGGCGACCCGAGCTAACCTGGACCCGGCACCTGCTCAGCATGATACTGCTCGACAAGCCCATGGAGGTCTACGGCTCAATAAAGACTCAGCAGAAGATCATGAAGAAGAGCTTCGAAAACGCCCAGAGGGCGCACAGCGAGGCCGATAAGCTGGGGGACGCGTACCTAATGGGAAGGACATGTGGGGTGCTTAGCTACGTTACATTCGAGATAAACGGCGACCTCCAGTTCTCACTGAAACTCGCCAACGCTCAACTGGAGTCCGCGGAGAAGACGGGCGACACCCTGCTGAGAGCCCAGGCTTGCGAGCTCCTCGGGTACCTGACAGCTTGGAAGACCAACACCACCGACGAGGACGCCGAGATCCTGATCTCTGAGAACGAGAAAGCGCGCCAGTACACCGAGAACGCCATAAAACTCTATGAAGTCGTCTCGAAGCCTGTGGCGTACGCGTATATTAACCATGTTGGGAGTTACTACCACGTGGCGAGGAACGAAAACAACATCGAAAAAAAACTGGAGATAACCAGGAAAGGCGTCGAGGTGGCCAGGAGAGACCTGGAGAGAGCCCGCGGGTCCGGCTCCCAGCTGGGCACGCTGTTCATCCTGAACGAGCTCACCAACCTTTTACTCGGGTTAATCGGATACGAGAGAGTCGAAGAGAAAAAGAGGAGACTAATAGAGGAGGCCACCTCGACGGTGGATGAGCTCATCGAGGTCTCCACAAGGGTGCAGCCCTTCCGGTACTGGAACCACTCCGTGTTCAAGTTCCAGTCCGCCAGGCTCAAGATCGAGTACTCGCGGATCGAGAAGGACCAGGAGAAGCGCGTCAAGCTCCTCAAGGAGGCGCTGTTGGAGGGGGAGGAGTGCGCCGAGTTGGGGAAGATTCACCTGGAGAACAACCCCTCCAAGGCACTGTCCCTGGACTACGCGGTGGGCCTGAGGCAGATGGGGGAGCTCCACGAGCTCCTGTACACTGCTACGAGGGACACCAGCTACCTGGACAAGGCCACCAGCATCTACAGGGAGATGCTCGAGACGTACCAGGAGAACGAGCTGGCCAGCCGCGTGGCGGAGGTCCACTGGAAGACCGCCAACACCTTGAACAGGCTCGGCCAGTACACGGAGTCCGCGGAGGAGTTCGAGCGTGCCGCCCAAAGCTATGACACGACGGCGGAGAAGATACCTCACCTGAAGGAGTTCTACGCGGAGTACTCCAACTACATGAGGGCCTGGAGCGAGATAAAGAAGGCCAAGCAGCACAACCTGGAGAAGGAGTACGGCCAGGTGAAGGAGCACTACGAGAAGGCCGCGGAGCTACACAGACGCACCAGCAGGTGGGGCTACCTCTCAAATAACTACTCGGCGTGGGCCAGGCTGGCCGAAGCCGAGGCCCTGAGCCAGGACGACAAGACCGAGGACGCCAAGAACCTGTTCGGCGAGGTGGCTGAGCTGTTCGAGGAGAGCAGAAGAGTCATCGAGGGGCAGATAGACGGCATCGGCGTGAGGGACGAGCAGGAGCTGGCCAGGTCCCTGATAGAGGCGTCGCGGCTGCGACGCGACTACTGCGTCAGCAGGATGACGCTGGAGGAGGCACGGATACTCAACAGGCGGGGGGAGCACGCCGCAAGCTCAAGGAAGTACCTTGAGTCCGCGGGTATCCTGCAGGGGATCGTGGATGCACTGGACACCGAGGCGGAGCGGAACGAGGTGAAGCCCATAATCGCCCTGTGCAGGGCCTGGGGGATGATGACGCTGGCCGAGGCTGAGGCCGCCCCCAGGCACTACAATGAGGCCGCGCAGCTCTTCGAGGAGGCCAAGGACCTCAGCATGACCCAGCAGACCAGGCTCCTGTCCCTGGGCCACAGCAACTTCTGCAGAGCCCTATACGAGTGCACCCAGTTCGAGACTACCAGGGACGTAGGGAGCTACCAGAAGGCGAGCCAGTACCTCACAAACGCCACCAACTACTACGTGAGGGCGGGCTACGAGCCGGCCCTGGAGTACTCCAAGGGCACCCAGAGGCTGTTCGACGCCTACGTCTACATGGATAACGCCAACGCCGAGACGGAGCCGGAGAAAAAGGCCAAGTACTACGCCATGGCTGAGAGGGTCCTGGAGGCATCCGCCAAGTCGTTCATCAGGGCGCAGTACCCTGCGAAGGAGCAGGAGGTGAACAGGCTGCTGGAGAACATACGCAAGGACCATACGCTGGCCATGACCCTTATAGATGTGCTCAATGCCCCCCTCATCT
>Ga0172371_10008238_pt1 | contig 14635 bp, 8 predicted proteins | sample Lak12m_FD_114543 | JGI IMG/M metagenome (GOLD analysis project Ga0172371, IMG submission 114543) | Freshwater microbial communities from Kabuno Bay, South-Kivu, Congo - kab_022012_12m | ecosystem: Environmental > Aquatic > Freshwater > Lake | place: Democratic Republic of the Congo: South-Kivu... | reverse complement strand
GGCTAACATTGTTCTCCATAACTTGTCTTTCTCCCTCCGGTGAGACAGTTTTCTAGGCCCAGAACGGGCGCTTTTCCAAAATATTGGCGCTTCCTGTTCCTCGAGTGGCGGGAAGCTCTCGGCCTTTAATCCATAGGATGATATCTTTGATCGCGATAGGAACCATCAAGGTATTTCTGACAGCCGCACAATCACCTTGCTACTTCGATTTCAGAATAATTTACCATACTGGATAAGTCAAGAACGATTTGCGACAAAACCACTCGATTCCAAGCTGCCAGTTGAGGCATTAAAATAATGATGAATCGGACTCCTTAGGCGCCGATGTCCCATGAAAATCGTTCATCGCCAACACGGTAGGCAAAAAAAACCAGGGTTTTTCCCCCTTTCTCTTATCTGGTAGATAGCAAATCGCGTGATCATGGTTCCGGGCACGGGGTGTCGCTCTCAGTCTTTGCTCAAACGCTTGTCCGAAACCGCGCATTTGCGGCGGCGTGGCCAGGTCCAGACATGACCAGCCTGCCGTCGGGGAAACGCAAGTGCAGGAAGTTGGATTGGCTTTCCTCGGTTTCTTTGGCTCGAAAAGCTGTCTCTTACTGGATGGCGGTTGACAAAGCGCCGGTTTTCGTGTACGGCTGAACTTCAGGATATTATTGAGCTGCCATGCAATCGGTTCCTTGGGTATGGGTATGAAATCTAAGCTCCGCTTTCTTACTGTTCTTTTGATCCCGCTCTTGATGTCCTGTTCGTCAATCATGGGAGTGGCTAAGAGGGACCCCGCCCTGGGTCATCCCAGTTCCCCGACCGTGGCAGCAACTTCGCAAGACTCTTGCGCGTCAACTGACAAAAAGTTGCCGCTCGCTGTGGAACTCTGTTCGTTTCCGCGCGGTGGTGACAGCGCCTGTGAACCCGCGTCAGGCAAAGGAACCGAGTCCCGCGGTCTGGAACAAGTCGCTGCATGTAGGAAAAGTCCCCTGGTCCCTGAGCTGATGTTTCCGGTTCCTTCGGGTGGCCTCTCTTCAGGGTTCGGGTTCCGTAGAGGGGTGTTCCACGCGGGCTTGGATATAACAGCGTGTAAAGGTCAGCCAATTCTGGCGTGTGCGGACGGCACTGTGATTGCCACCGGCAGCCGTAAGGGTTATCGCAGTTACGGCCAGACAGTCCTCATCGACCATGGTGGCAATGTGTACACTCATTATGCTCATGCCAGTCGGGTTCTGGTGAGGCCGGGCCAAAAGATACGGAGGGGCGAAAAGATAGCTCTCGTGGGGGCGACCGGGAGAGCTACGAGTCCGCATTTGCACCTTGAGGTGCGTCTCGGCAAACAACTGCTTAACCCATACCCCTACTTCCCGCCTGCTCAGCTAAGAAGCATAGTAGTTGCGAAGAATTTCTTTGGCCGCCCGATGGGTCCGGTAAATTCCCGCAGTCGCTTCCTCACTATCTCTTCCTCTCATCGTTGAAAAGACCTCGCGCATCCCGGTGCTGCCGAGCAACTCATTTATTCGGACTGGTGACGTAAGAGTCCAGATATTCCCTGTTCAAGTATTTTGCTAGGAAATTCAGGGTAACTTTAGAATACTCCTAGTGAATGCCTTTGCAACTACTCCTATTGCCAAATGACTCCGGCTTTTTTTGGCGGAAAGTTTTTCGCTTTGATGTGTCTAATAATAGCGATTCTCTATAGAGCGCCCTTTTACAGGGTAACGGGCCTGATACCGATACGCGGTCAAAGAAGCGACAATGCGTGAAGCTGGCCCTGGATGGTCGCCGGAGTCAAGTTCGATCCCGGCTGTTCATAGCGGAGGAGATCTACCGGGCGGGCAAGGAACTGACTTCGCAATGTTAGCCACATCAGAGCGGATTCGTATGATCGCAGTCAGGATATGACGGACAGAGAGGGCAAGCATGATTGTCGGGAAACGATCTGAGTCCAGAATGGGAATCCTGAGAATAAAGGTGTTGGGCCTGCCAGTAATGGTGGGCCCTGTTTTTTTGCTATTCTTTGCCCCTTCCATCGTTCAGGCTGTGGGGGGACTCTTCCAAGCGATTCAGAAGGGTTCTCCGGCTCAAGTGGAGATTTTATTGAGCAGAGGAACTGACGTTAACGCACGTGACGACAATGGCCTCACTCCTCTTATGGTGGCTGCCTTCCTCGGGCGTGCCGACGTCGTGCGGTTGCTGCTTCAAAAGGGAGCCGACGTCAACGCGCGGGATCTCCAGCGGGAGGGAGCGCTGATCAAAGCTTCTGCGGCTGGTCGAGATGAAGTGGTTAGACTGCTCTTGGAAAAAGGAGCGGACGTGAATGCTGAAGAACTGTCAGGCATCGACTCCTTGATGGTGGCTTCGTTCAACGGCGCAGAACCGGTAGTGAAAGCCCTCTTGGAGGGTGGCGCTGATCCGAATCGCGCCGACAAAGACGGCGAGACCGCTTTAATCAAGGCTGCTGCAAGAGGCCATGCCGAGGTAATCAGGCTTCTGCTGGACAGGGGAGCTCAAGTGGACGCAAAGCAGAAGAATGGGATAACACCTCTGATGGTAGCCGCGTTTTACGGTCACACCGAAGCAGTGGACTTGCTGCTTCAGTCAAAATCCGATGTGAACGTTTCCGACAATAATGGCGAGACCGCCTTGATCAAGGCCTCCGCTCGAGGACACGAGAAAATCGACAGTCACCTGCTGCGGAACGGAGCTGCCATAGACAGCCCACAAAAGCACGGCATCACTGCTTTGATGGTCGCTGCATACAACGGTCATGATGGAACTCTGAAGACCCTTCTGGACGCAGGCGCACGCGTCGATGCGGAGGACAGCGACGGCGAGACCGCTCTGATGAAGGCATCGGCTGCGGGGTTCCATCAGGCGGTGGAGCTCATGTTGCAAAAGGGGGCAGACGTAAACCGTACGCAGAAAGACGGCATAACGGCCCTGATGCTGGCAGCTTTTTATGGCCACAGTGAAACTGTACGATTGTTGCTGGATCATGGGGCCCAGGCGCGAGCCACAGCCAAGAACGGAACAACCTCACTGCAACTCGCCAGAGGCAGAGGTCACCAGGCGGTGGCGGAAATTCTGAGGCAGCACGAGGCTGAATTAACTTCCCCTTAATACAAGGTCGTGACCAAACCCGCAAGAAAACCGGCAATGGAGGGCAGGGACACCGGATCTCCTATGATGTGGTGGCGGCCCCCGTGCCCGCGATTTCTCTTTCATAGAGGCCTTCCCAAACGCCAGGTTTCCCGCTAAGATCAATGGCTTCAAACGATTCCCAGGAGGCGTGCATGTTTGATTCGCTCCCTAATGATGCCGCAGAGGTGATGCAATGGTCTTGGCCGGAGATTGCGCCGTACTATGATGAACTTGTCAGCCGTCCCGTGACGAGTGAAACCGTTTCGGAGTTTCTTGGCGACTGGACGCAGTTAAGCGAATTGCTAGAAGAAGCGTATAGCCGTCTGATGGTGGCCACAACCGTCAATACTGCGGACCAGGAGGCTGAGCGCCGATATCATGCGTTCCTTGATGAAATCTATCCGCCCGTAGAGCAAGCGGAACAAAGGCTGAAGCAAAAGCTACTGCACGAGGGGTTGACGCCTGCAGGCTTCGAGATACCCTTGGCAAAGATGCGCTGGGAAGCGGAAATTTTTCGGGAAGAAAATCTTCCGCTATTGGTGCAGGATCACAAACTCTCTACACAGTACGACAAAGTCATGGGCGGACAAACGGTCCAGTGGGAGGGGCAGGAAGTCACCCTGGTCCAACTGAGGCCTGTTTTCCAGAGCAAGGATCGGGGCGAGCGGGAGAAGGCTTGGCGCCTTGCGTCTCAGCGCCAACTCGAAGACCGAGGGGCTGTAAACAGCCTGTGGAAAAAATTTATGGCATTAAGGGTCAAGCTTGCGGCCAACGCCGGATTTGCCGACTATCGGTCTTTCCGATGGAAACAACTTCTGCGCTTCGATTACAGCCCGTCGGACTGTATGGATTTTCATCGGGCAATTGAACGAGCGGTAGTGCCTGCCGCTGCCCGCATCTGCGAAAGACGTCGCAAACTGCTGGGTGTCGATTCGTTACGGCCCTGGGATATGGAAGTAGACCCCGTAGGTCGGAACCGGCTGGCGCCATTCCAAAAGACCGTGGAATTACAGGCCAAAGCGTCTGCGATTTTCCATCGTGTGGATCCCCAACTCGGGGGTTTTTTTGACATAATGGTGAAGGAGGGCTTGCTTGATCTGGACAACCGCAAGAACAAAGCGCCAGGCGGCTACTGCACGGAGTTTGCCGCGGCCAAAAGACCATTCATATTTATGAACGCGGTGGGCGTCCATGATGACGTGCAGACCCTGCTGCACGAGGCCGGACATGCGTTTCACGCTTTTGAGAGGGCCCGGCTGCCCTATTACCAGCAGCGTCAAGTGGCAATGGAATTCTCCGAAGTAGCTTCCATGGCCATGGAATTGCTCGCCGCTCCGTACCTGTCGGAAGAGGAAGGTGGATTCTACAGCCCTGCTGATGCCGCCAGGGCAAGGGCGGAGCACCTTGAGCGCGGCATACTTTTCTGGCCGTACATGGCCGTCGTTGACGCGTTTCAGCACTGGGTGTACGAGAATGCCTCCGAGGCTGTGGAGCCCTCCACTTGCGACGCGCAGTGGCGACGAATCTGGGAACGTTTCATCCCGTGGGTGAACTGGTCCGGGCTGGACCAGGAGCTTATGACGGGCTGGCAACGTAAACTGCATATTCATACCGTGCCGTTTTATTATGTTGAATATGGCCTGGCTCAACTGGGCGCTGCCCAAATATGGAGTAATGCGCTCATGGACCAGGCCGCCGCGGTTGCCTCGTACCGCAAGGCCTTATCGCTGGGAGGCACCGTGCCCCTTCCGGACCTCTATGCGACAGCCGGGGCCAGGCTCTCCTTCGATAGCCACACACTGGCCTCAGCCGTATCCCTGATGGAACAAACCTTCGGTGATCTGACGGAGGATTGAAAAAGGCTACAATTTTCTTCGAACGCGTAGAAAACGGCGTTTCACTGGACAGCCTTATGCTCCTGCAATACCAATGCGCTTTCAAACAAATGACACCCTCTTCCTGGAGGGACGGGCATCTTGCCTGTCTCTTTCAGACAGGCGGGACGCCTGGCCCACCACTCCTTGTCCAGGATTCGCGCGTGGTTGAACGCAAACTGGTATAAAACACCGTTTACGAAGACACAGAAATGGAATTACCGTGGGTATCAACTTGTCTTATCAATGCTCAGCCCTGCCTTTGGTCCTTTCCGCAACCGTGGCAGCGTTCTCTATCGTTTTCCCGGCCCCTGAAACAGCTCCTGGAGCCGAGCGGAAAGTCCGCAGTGTCGTTGCCTCACGACCTGTCAAGGTGGCTCAAATAGTAGGTGAATTTGATCGTGAACTGGGTAAGCTTACTGATAATATGACGTTGAGCCGCTACGGACTCTATTCGACCGATCTTGGAGTCTCATTTCGCCATAAAGGGAAGACTTATCTCCTGTTCGGCGACACGGACGGGGCCAATGGGGGCGATGCAATTGCTTTTGTGACAGAATCTTCCCCGAAAGATGCCATCAGGCTCAACTTCCTGCACAATGAGAACAGCGTTTACCGCCCCGTATTTATACCCGGTATACGACAGGACGGATTTGAGGTGCCTGTGGAGGGCACAAGCGTTGGGGGCAAAATGTATATCTACCATACCACAGGCAGCAGGCCATCATTTTTGATGGGGAGATCCGTGGTAGCTGTTTCCGAAGATGATGGCATGATCTTCAATTACTTGTACGATCTGTCGGACAGGCATTTCATAAACGTTTCCGTGGTGCAGGTAGAAAAGAGCGAGTGGAAAGGAGCGCCCGGTCCCGAAGAATCGGTGCTGCTGCTGTTCGGTTCGGGTCATTACAGGAAGAGCAATGTGAGACTTGCATATCAGCCCGCGGACAAAATGGAGTCCCTATCGAGCATTTGTTATTTCGTCGGCATGGACGGGGAAGGGCAGCCCAGTTGGAGCTGCAAGGAAGAAGACGCTGTTCCGCTCTTCGATCAGCCTTGCGTCGGGGAATTGTCGGTGAGATTCAACAAGTTCACGCGCAAATGGATCATGCTATACAACTGCGGCACAGACCGGCAACTTATCAATATGAGGACCGCAGATCATCCCTGGGGACCTTGGTCTGATCCCCAAGTCATCTTCGATCCGAATCGTGACGGGGCGTTCTGTAGATTCATGCATTTGGGCTGGGAGATCGACAAATGCGACGATTTGCAGGATCCCGGCCGAGCATTCGACAACGGCGATCCTTACGGCCCGTATCAATTCGAGGATCTTGCGACTGGGGATGAGAACTCGACCACAATTTATTTCACCATGTCCACATGGAACCCGTACACGGTCGTGCTCATGAAGACCACGTTAACCCTGACTGCGAGCAACGAATAGAAGCGGTCGCGGAACTTGCGACACCCAAAGTTATTGCCAAAACCCTTGTGATAAAAATTGTACGATCATGAGGCATGCCGCTCAAGCTTCGGATTTTCTGCCTCGCGTGAAAATCACATAGATACAAGGCATGAGAAACAGTGCCACGGGAATCAACATGATGAGTCCGCCGATGGCCCCCACTGCCATAGGTTGGAGCATGTCACCGCCCTCCTCGATATTCAGAGCCAGGGGGATGAGACCCATGATGATGGGGACGGTCGTCATTAGGCGGGGACGGAGTCTGATTTTGGCTGCGGCGATAACCGCATCAAAGGGGGTGAGTTGGTCGCGCACACGCAGCTCTTCGGCATAGGTCATGAGCAACACGCCCTCAGTAACGGTCGCTGCCACCACGACCAGCGCGCCAATGATCACAGTGGCGCCAAGCGGAAGGCCTGTAACGAAGAACGCGAACACAAGACCGGCCAGGCAAAACGGGACGCATCCCAGAATAAGGGTGGGAAGCTTAAGACTGTTGAACTGAACAGCGAGGACGACAAAGGAAAAAAACAATGCAAAGGCCAGGACCCCCAATGCGGCACCCTTCATTTCCCCCATCATTTGGGCTTGACCCCCGTAACGGAACTCATAGCCTACCGGAAGGTCCAAGGTTTGAATTTCTGCCTGAAGTTCTGAGAGAGCCTGCCCCACGCTCACTCCGGCCGCGTCCCCGCGCACGATCACTTGTTTAACCTGATCCTCACGCCCAATCTCTACCGGTCCGACCGCCTGGTTCACTTTGGCCAAGTCTTTGACCCTCAAATAGCCTCCTTGAGAACATTCCAGGATCAGTCTCTCAACGTCTTGTTTGCAAGTGACATCTTTTTCCGGGATGATTGCGCGAATGTTATAGTACCTGTCTCCGTCCCGATATCTAGTGGCCACGACGCCGGTAAGCAGTGACCGCAGGGTGGTGGCTACGTCTGCAATGGAAACACCCAAATCGGCTGCAACTTGGCGATCCACCTGAACCTGATATTCCGGCTTCGTCATGTCCAACGAGACGTAGACGTTGGCAAAATGAGCCAATCTGTTCATTGCCATTGCCGTTCCCTGAGCCAGTTCAAATAGCTTGGGGATGTCCTCACCCTTTATCTTGACCTCAATATCCGCGTCGCCCAGTCTTCTGATCCCCTTGACTTGAGGTATGATCACCATAGCCATGCCACCTGGGATGGAAATCTTTGCCACTAAGGGCCGCAGCCGGTTCATATACGCCTTGGTGCTCAGTTTTCTCTTGTTCCTTGGGACAAGCTGTATGTTGATTTCCCCTTCATTGGCGATAAGGTAAGTGTATATACCCCACACCTTTCCGCCGACGAGGGTGAAGTACGATTCGATTAGAGGATCGTCCGCTATCAATGCTTCAACACTGCGAAGGGCCTTGTCAGTTTGCCATACCGAAGCCCCGGTGGGCAGCCGCACTTTGACCATGACTCTCCCGTCATCCATCTGCGGCAGAAACTCGCTACCAAGCTTCTGTACGGTGATCGCTGCGCCGATCAGAAGGAAGACTGACACCGCCACAACTATCCATCGGAGGTTCAGGGCTCGGTCCAAAAGAGCAGCATACTGGTCTGTAAATCGTCTAAACAAGCGTTGGAAACGCGTATCTTCCGTTTCGAACTTTTTCCGGCCACCCAGGAGCACGGCCGTGAGCATCGGTGTCAGTGTAATCGCTGTCGCCAGGCTGATAAGAACCACGCCTGCTATAATCAGGATCAGCTCTCGAAACAAAAGGCTTGTGAGGCCCGGAATCAGCAAGAACGGGACAAAAATAGCCATGAACGAAAGAGTCGCGGCGACAACTGCCGGACCAACCTCGGATGTGGCGGAAATGGCCAGTTCACCCGTAGCCACATCGGGGCTTTCGTGTTTAAGCCGAGTTATGTTCTCAATCACCACTATGGAGTTGTCCAGCACGACACTGATGGCGACGACCAGCCCTCCTAGAGAGAAAAGATTGAGCGAAAACCCCGCGAGTTTCATAAAACCGAAATTGACCACCATCGTGACAGGCAAGGCTACGAACATTACTAGAACCTGGCGCCAACTGCCCAAGAAAAGATAAACGATCAGAATAACAAGGATGGCGCCCTCGACCGCTGCATTACGAACACCGGCTATTGCCGATTCGATATAATCAGCCTGGTTCTCCACCATTCCTAGTTTAATACCAGCCGGAACGGATGGCTGTAACTCCTGAATCCTTCGGTTGACTGCCTTAGCGACTTCAACTGTATTGGCATCCGCCTGCTTAAGTACGCTGAGTTTCACGCAGGGCTTACCATCCAGCCGGGTGATGACGCGGACCTCCTCATTCGCGTCTTCAACCTTGGCCACGTCCCGTACATAAACCTTACCCTCGTCTTTTCGGGCTAGAATGACCGACCGGATTTCCTCCAGCGAGCGATATTCCCCCGTAGTCCTGGCTATGAACTCACGCGGCCCGACCGTAACCCGCCCACCGAATTGCTCGACATTCTCATCGCGGAGTCTTTTGACTACTCCTACCAGAGACAATTGGTGTTTTTCGAGTGCATTGCCGTCCAGATTTACTCGTATTTCCCTCCTGAGACCCCCCACGATATCTGTCCCGGCCACCCCTGGCACGGCCATAAGTCGGTCCTGCAACCAATCCTCCGTCCAAGTTCGCAGCTTGACAAGATCCAATTGATCCGAGCTGATGGTGAGCTGAACCACTGGCAACTGGGAAGGGTCTGCTTTGATCATGTACGGGGGTTCAATGTCTTTGGGCAGGTTCTTGGAAGCCCTTGCCAAGGCTGCCAGGCAATCCTGGTACGCCACGTTCACGTCCACGCCATATTTGAAATTGACGAGGGCTGTGTAGAGCCCTTCAATGGACGACGATTCCAGATAGTCCAAACCGTCCACTTGTGCCAACTGGCGCTCTATTGGGTCAGCCAAATCCTTATCAATCTCTTCAGGAGCCGCGCCGGGCCATGAAATGTAGAGCCTGATCAATGGGTACGTAATATTGGGCACAAAATTCACGGGGAGCCGCCAAAGACCGTACACCCCGAGGACCACAAGGGCGATCACAATGGCGCTGGTCGCTATTCGGCGTTTGACAGACGATTCGGTTATCTTCATCGTCCTGCGTCTCCCATGGTCTTGCCTTCTTGACGTTTCGGAGTTTCCGCTCCTTTCTTCTCAGCCCCTGCAAGTCGAATTTCCATACCGTCTTTCAGTTTTTCATTGCCCGCGACCACAATATTGTCTCCAGGCTTAATCCCGGAGACAATCTGCACTTTGCCGCCCCCTTCAATGCCCGTCTTGATCTTGCGCTGGAGGGCTTTCCCGTCTTCAACCACATAGGCGACGCGCGATCCTTTTGGTGTAACGATGACCGCTTCTGAAGGAACCGCTATCGTGTCTTTTTCGGACTTCAAGATGAGGCTCAATCTGGTGAACATGCCTGGGACGAGGTCAACAGAGTCCACGACTTCCACCTCGGTGGTGCGTGTTCTCATTCGCCTGTCCAACTCGGGATAAATGCGAGAGATTTTTCCTCGAAAGGTCCTTCCTTCGTATGCATCCAGCTTTACGGCCACGTCCATGCCCAACCGGAGTTCCTGACTTTGTGCTTCTGGAACGGCTGAGCGAATTACCAGAGATCTAGGATCAAAAATCTCGACCATCACAGTTCTCGGAACGACATAGTTTCCGTCCGAAACCATAACCTTGGAAATTATGCCATCCCACGGGGCCGCCACCTCGTAATCATCTGAACTTTCCTTAACTTTTTCTCGTTGGGCCATCGCACGATGATACTTTGTCCGGGCCAGATCCAATTGATCCTTGGGAATCGCCCCACTCTCCACTAATTGTTCGATCCGGGCCAACTCTTCCTGCTCAGCTTTTGCCTCTTGTTTGGCAGACACCAACAGCGCTTCGGTGGCCTTTTTTCTTCCGATGCTGAGGACTCTCTCACCTTCTTTCACGGGGTCGCCTTCCCGCAGGTTGCAGTTACAAACAGGGCCTTCCGCTGGAGAGGCCAGTCGCGCCACCCTCGTCGCCTCTACGGAGCCGGTCAGTTCTAAGGTACTGGAAATCTCTCCGGGCTTCACCGTCTGGGTTACCACGAGGGGTTTGGGCTTCGTCTGTTGTTTTTGTTGGCCTGCGCCCTTGGAACTGCCTACATTCAAAATTCCCCAAGCGGCAAAGGACACAAGAACCAGACCAACACAGATGTACATCCAACGTTTCATAAATGGTTCCTCCAGCCGTGCCTTAATTGGCGGCCGATATTTGTGAACTGCAACGGCTATTTGGTGATTCCGCGTCCGACAGGTTCTTCACGGTCGTTTCGACAGAGAGGCCTAGTGATCTCATAACTTTTTATACTGCATGAAACGAGAAAACCCGCGGCAGGGAGAGCAACCCGTGGTCGTTTTCTGGTCCATTCGCTCATGACTTTTGGCAATGGCACTAACTCACCGGTGTTACCTTTTCTCCCCGGTGGCAAGGCCCAATTGGGCAAGAGCGATGTTGTATTCGGCGAGCGCTCGATAATAGTTTGTCTGGGCATCGAGCATGGCCGCCTGGGCGTCTAGTACGTCTGTGATCGAACCTTTGCCCAGGTCATACTTTTCGCTCTCGATCCTAAAGCTCTCTTCGGACTGTTCAATGGCCTTGCGGGTAGCTTGAACCCGCTGTTGCGCGGAGCTAACGTTCAGCATCGCGGTCTCCACGTCCAGTCGGATCTGAAGTTCGAGCTTCCGCAGATTCGCCTGCGCAGACGCCAGCCTCGCCTCTTGTTCGCGAATCTGGGCCGTAATTCGGCCTCCGTCAAAAATCGGATAATCAGCCACGACCCCAATGTTTCCGACCGGCAGGCTGGTGGAAACGCCAGGGGAACTGAACTTCAAATTGCCTTGGCCAAGAGGTTTTGGGGTTGCCATGAATCTGTTTATGAAGGCAGCGGCGTTATCAGTCACACCCGCGGCGGCTCTTGTCCCGTAACTCCCTGCAAGCGACAGTGTCGGCCAGCGGGCCGCGCGGGCCGCGTTCACTCGGGCCAACTGGGCTTCCAGCGCGGCCCGGGCCGCTCGATAATCCCCTCGCTCGCCGTAAGCCATAGCAATGGCCCCGTGAATGTCCGGTACACTTCGATTCAGATTTAAGTCGCCCCGGACGTTGAGGGGTCGGTCTCCGTCTCCAATCCCCATAAGGGTGTTGAGTAATCGCCGTTGTATTTCTAAAACAGTCTGTTCACGGACCAGACGCTGGTCGAGGTCTGAAAGTCTGACTTCCGTGCGCAATACATCCACCTTGGCGGCCTTGCCCACCCTCATCATGTCAAGGACCCTCTGCCGCTGTTTTTTCAACACATTGACGGAAAACCGCAAAGATTCAATCAGGGGCCGTTGACCCAGAATCGTATAAAATGTGCTGGAAACATTGAAGACCAACTCTTCCCAAGTGCGGGCAAGACGGTGTTCCGCTGCTTGACTCAAAAGACTCGCGGCGCTGATCTCATTTGTGATGCGCCCCCCGGTGAAGAGCGGCATCCTGAGAATTATATCCCCAGCGAAAAGGCTCGTGCTGAACATTCCGGGATCGTTGTTCTTACGGACCGGGACAAGACGTTGATTTTGCAAGTAGCTGTTATAGCTGGCCGTCCCGCGGACATTCGGCCATCTTTCGGCTGCCGCAATGTTCCACTGAGCAAGTGTGGTCTGCACGTCCCACGCTCCCGCGGCCAAGGAGGGGTTGTTTGCCCGCGCGGTCTCAATGCATTGCTCCAAAGTCAGTGGTTCCGGCGCCCGACCAGCGCCAGGGCGCTGAAAAGCCCTCGAATCCGGAGGCGCCACGACATGTGGAGCCGTCTGGTGGTGCTGGGACATCCGGTTCAGAACCAAACAACCTGCTGGACATAAAGAAAGCACAACGACGATAGCGACGAGTCCGGCCGCCCTCATGATTCCTCCCAAGAAACCGGGCATGAACGAGCGCCCGGCTATCATTTCAAGTAGCGAAGGCCAAGTCGGATACAAAGCCTCCGTACAAACGAAGAAAATTTATTATTAATTTATATACAAAGCTGTACGAGAATTCCGCGCGGCACGACCATATCACGGCCACCTGATGGCTGTCACCCGAAAAAGGCCCTTCATTCCCAGAATTACATTCGAATGAACTCAGCTCACTTTCAATTCTTTATCCGCGCCATTCACGTAATTGGACTTCAGCTTACCGTCCTCCATTGCCAGAATTCGGTCAAAAACATCCAAGGCCCTATGATCGTGCGTGCCCACAAGGATTGTAGTTCCCTGCTCGTGAGCCACGGTGCGAAAGAGTTCCATCACCTGGCGACCTCGAACGCTATCCAGGGCTGCGGTGGGTTCGTCTGCAAGCACGAGACGCGGCTTGTTGGCGAGAGCTCGCGCCACGGCTACGCGTTGTTGCTCTCCACCGGAGAGCATGTAAGGCAAATTGTTTGCCCTATGCTGTACTCCGAGGTATTCCAACAACTCCATGGCTCTATGCCGAGCAGGTTTTCCCGAAATATCGTTGATCTCCTGGGCGAGTTGGACATTCTCCAGCGCCGTCAGGAATGGGATTAGATTGGCCTTCTGCAAAACGTAGCCGATAAATCGGCGACGGTATGAACGTAAATTTACTTTGGCCACTGGGCCGTCCGTGACGAGATCGCTTCCAAGCCTGATTTTGCCTGAAGTCGGTGTATTTATTAAACCGATTATCGTGAGTAATGTGGATTTTCCTGCTCCACTCGGGCCCAACAGTGCAACCACCTCGCCATTGGCCAGCGCGAACGATACATCCTGCATTGCCACCACTTCTACGTTCCCGCTGCCATAGATCTTGGTGAGGCTCTGTGCCTCAACGGCCATAGAGGGATCGTTCATGCCACCACCTCGTTCGGTTCGACCCGCATGGCCTTCCATATCCCCAGAATGGCCGACAATACAGAGATTCCCAGCACAATCAACGCTAGGGACAGTAAGTCCTCCGAAGTAATGAGAACTCGCCTTGGAAACAAGGGGAAAACCCATTTTCCAGCATAAAAGGCCAATATGTATCCGAGCAGCCCCAAAAGAAGCGCTTGCTGCAGGATGAGTCCCAATATTACTGAGTTTCGGGCACCAATCAGTTTCAGCATTGCAATGTCGTGAACTTTTTCAAGGGTCAGCGTATAGAGAATGAGTGCCATAATGACTGCGGAGATAATAATCAGGAGGCCGCGGAAGAGACCGAGTTGGCGCCGAGCCCGGTCCACGACTCCTCTGAGAAGCAATTCCTTTTGTTGATCCCTGGTAAACACAGAGACATCTGCCCACCCCTCAAGAGTTTCCACCACTGAATCGACATTCGTCCCAGGTTCCAACTGAACAAGAGTGGCGCTTACAGCGGGTCTGGCGATGGCAGGAAGCTTGGCCGAGGGCAGCTCAGCTCTCTCCAAAAGCGTGGGTTGGGTCTTACCAAAATCGATCCGCCCGACTCTTGACCGTCGAGCGCTGCGTTCCAATCGAATCGCCTCGCCCGGGGAGTCAAATTGGATCGCGAGGGAATCCAAGAGGGTAAAAAAGGCCATCCCGTCCCCGCCGGTGCTATTCATTCCGCTCGTAATACCCACCACGGTGTACACGTCCTTTCCTAATGCTACCTTGTCGCCTAGGTGAAGTCCCAGTATCTTATCGGCGACCATTTCAAAATGAGCCGCTCCAAGTGCACGTCCAGCCACTAGCGGAAGCCATTCACCTTTGTCTCCCGGCCATGAAAGTCCTTGAACCTGCATTCTCAGAGGCTTTTTGCGATGTTCCCGCTGGACGACATAAGTAACGAATGCATGAGCGTTCTTTACTCCCGGAACAGCCCGCAATCTATCTTCAAGGTTCCTCGGGATACGCGAGATCTCTGCAAAAGGGCCTCTAGTTCCATATTGGACAACCCAGAGTTCGGCTCCGATCCTGTCAACCAACAGAGTGGCATCCTCCACCAAACCTTGATAAATGCCGCCCATCCCCATGACCAGCATGAGGAGCATGCCAATGCCCAAGGCGGTCAAGGAGAATCGAGAAAGGTTGTGGCGAATATCCCTCAGAGCGAGATTCATTGACTGGAAACCCTCTGTCCGTCCGGCAGTTGAGAAGGGTTC
>Ga0172371_10008236_pt1 | contig 14635 bp, 17 predicted proteins | sample Lak12m_FD_114543 | JGI IMG/M metagenome (GOLD analysis project Ga0172371, IMG submission 114543) | Freshwater microbial communities from Kabuno Bay, South-Kivu, Congo - kab_022012_12m | ecosystem: Environmental > Aquatic > Freshwater > Lake | place: Democratic Republic of the Congo: South-Kivu... | reverse complement strand
TTTAATTTCTGTGCCTTCACCTTCCTTTGAAAGAGATATTGTTTCAACCCCTCCCTGTCCTTCTCCATATCCACATGGCCTTCAATATCCATTTTGAGGGATGGTCGATCATGGAAAGCCTTAGTAATGGTTTGGAGTTTTTTGGCATTCGCCTCCATAATGGTGGTGCTCCCGAAATCAAATTCTACAAAACTCAATTCTTCCCCTCCACCTAACACTGCGCCAAGAAGTGAAAAAGGAGAAGTGGCAGCCTTCGAGATCAGGTTAACGATGATTTTTAATATCACCCTCCAAACACTAAATTTTGGGTCATCCAGACTTCCTGTGACAGGAAGGTCCAGTTTTATTTCTCCCTTCCTGTCTTTGAGAAGGGCGATAGCCAGTTTTACAGGTAACTTGGTTGCATCAGGGCTTTCTACTTTATCACCAAAGGTAAACTGATCGATGAAAATTTGATTTTGAGAATCAAGCTTCCTCTTCACAATGAGATATTTTAAATCGAAGGAGAGTTTACCTTTCTCAATGGTATAGCCTGCATATTTCCCAGAATAGGGAGTGGCAGGACTAAGGTCTAAATCTTTCAATCTGGCCTTTAAATCGATAAATAGTTATCTGTAAAATAAGATTGGAAAGGAGTGATCTCAATGCCTTTCAGCTGCAACTTCAAATCCGCTGTGAATGGATCGATTCCGATGGTTCCCGCTGTGGATATCGTTCCTTTCTCATTTAACAGAAGGGATAGATTGATTCTCCCCTTACTATTTTTACCCGTTGAGATGGTTTCTCCTTTTAATGTTAAATCCTAAAGGACGAGAGCCATCTTAAGAGCAGAGAGGCTCTGTAGATTTAGGAAGATTTCCTCACATGAGATAAAAGTTTCTGGGCTCCCCCGTTCTTTCACTAAAAGGCCTCTTACCGTTAGAGAAAGGACGTAAGGATTGACCTTAATCTGGGTGATCGTCACTTCGCGAAGAAGGTTTTCCGAAAGTTTGTTGACCAAAATAAATTTTAAGACAGGAGGAAGGGCAAAAAAACCAATGAGGGTAAAAAATAGAAAGAACACGACAATACCGATGAGTATCCATTTAAGATGCTGCCTTAGTTTATTTTGATAGGTCTGGATTAATTTGTTCACGGCATGATCACTCCCCTTATCGATAGGTCAGTAGAGTAATTTTTCTTTTCATTTCCACTCCAGGCCCGATATCAGAAAATTGAACCTACTGGACCCCTCCCCTGTCTTGCCTATTTCGATGACCTTTTTTTCTGAAACAGCCTCTTTTCAATCTCTCTGGTCAAATCAGGTACGATCTGTCTGACCAATTTCTCTGAATCGATGCTGACATCGGGTTTTTCTGTCGTTCCTTTTACTTTAAGGGGGAAGATCATCCATCCCTGATCATCCGTCATAAACTTCCACTTGGTCAACTCCCTTGAAATGTTTTTACTTAGTTCAGGTGAAATTTTAAGCTCGGTAGGAATGTCCAGTTTCTGGTTAAACTCTAAATATCCTTTGGGGGTAATCCTGAAAAGGGCCGAACGTATAAACCCCTCCAAAAAGACCTTCTCCTCTTTGATGTCGAAATGGAAGGATCCTTCCTCCACAACCGGCTCCTTCAAAGCCCGAAGGCCTGTGAGAGATGAAATGGCATTAAAAATCTTTGAATCTTTGATCACCCCTTTGCCCAGTTTTAAATCTGCATCTCCCCTCAGGGTCTCCTGTGGCCTGGCGCTGGCCAGCTGAAGTTTTCCACCTAAATTCCCTTCGGTTTTATAAACATCCCCTCCGGAAAATTTCAGCCCGAGAGGCTCTATTTTAACAATCCCATTGACATACTGATAATTCATGCTCAGACCTTTGATGGTATACCCCTGATATTTCGCTACATCCACCTTCACGGCTCCGGCGGCTTTCAATTTCAGGTCTGTTCCACGTTCAGCCGGCTTGATAAGCTTCTCTTTCGGAGGGGCCGATTCTTTTGAAACAGCTTTTTTAGGCGCTTTCTCCTGGCCTCCGATGCCCATCCATTTTTCGAGATCCAATTCTTTTGAATAGAGGTTAGCCGATACCTCAGGCGTCTTGAGATAATCTTTGACCGTTGCCGCAAGGTCAAGGCTGTCCTTTCCGAGTAAGGTCTTCAGGTTGGCCCGAAGGGTTTGTTCATCCATTTCGATCTTCCCGGTGGCTCGGATTTCAGCTCCTCTTAAAAGGACTTTAATTTCCTTTATCGTGATCTGGCCGGATTTCATCCGTGGAGTTCCGTCCTGCCCGACCGAACCCGTGACCTCCATATCGAAGACGGCAGAAACGTCAGGCAATGTTTTTCCCTCATCGCTAAACTTAAACTGCCCGTTTTGGATGAATAACCTGTCTGTGACGATCGAAAGGGGGAAGCCCTGGCTTACAGGTGCAGGGGGTCCGGAAGGCTTCTGGGATGTCCTCTCGACTATGCTGCTGAAGTTATACCTTCCCTGCCGGTCCTTCACGATCATTACAAAAGGAGAAATCAATTCGATCTTGCTGATCACAAACTCTTTCTTGAGAAGTGGTAAAAGGCGGTAATTGAGAACGAACTCCTTCATCTTGAGGAAATCCCTCTGACCGTCCATCTCTTTGATGCTCAACCCTTTGGCCACCACTCCCCTGAAGAGGGAAACATGTATCTCCTCAAGGTTGACTTTCCTTCCCGTCAAAGCTTCGGCTCTGGGCAGGATCATGGCCTTCAGCCTCTCTCCGGAAAGGTAGCTTTTGATGAAAATATTGAGCCCGATGAACAGCAGGAGAAATATTCCGAGGATAATGATCCCTCTTATGATCCATCTTCTCATGGCTTCCCTCCTTTTTGAAACCTCACCGTAACCGGATGATCAGGACAATGTTTTGCAAGAAATCATTCGCCTTTTTTCTATTTGCCAAACACCTCTTTAAGCAGATCGGTAACCCGGGCTGCCGGGTTAGTGCGAATCTTCTTCTCCTCCTCGCCAAGCACATGAAACAATCCATCGAGCGCCTTCATGACAACATAGCGGTCGAGGTCGAAGGCTTCTGTCTTAACAAACGGGAGGGTCTCATAACGTCCGACCAGATCCTTGTATCGACGGGTAACGCCAACTTCGCTCATCGCTCTATCGACGATTGGCTTGAACACCATCGTCAACTGGTCTGAAGTCTTTCCCTTAAAATAGTCGGTAGCCGCTGTCTCATGGCCTGAAAATATTTTCCTCACATCTTCGAAAGTCATCTCCCCGATGGCATCCCAGAAGATCTTTTTGGCAAAGGGAGCAGCCCTTTCGGCAGCGCGGTTCATGCTCAGAACGAACTCGTCCACCTGCGGGCCATAACCCACAGCCCTCAACCCTTTCTCAAGGGTCCGGAGTTTCTCTGGCATCAGGATTTTGATTGCCCTGTTGAGAAAGAATCCGTCATTCTTTCCGGTTAAAAGAACCGTGTTCTCCGTACCCACCTTAAGGGCCTCTTTCAACCCTTCCCCGATTTTCGCATCGCTGAGTTCTTTTTGCCCGCCCAGTCCCAACCCTTTCAATAGCCGATCGAACTGGGCCGAGACGGGTTGGGATATCAACAGTGCAATAATGACGATTGAAATGATTCGAACGATCATGGATGGACTCCTTTCGAAAGGAAGCGCTGTTTTAAAAATTTACCCCTCTTTCACAAAATATTCAATAAAAATACATGGGATAGCCAAGAAGGGAGATTTATGATATGAGTGTCTTCCATGGAGGGAGAGAACAGAGAACTTCTCGTCAGGGGGGTATTAAATTTTGGGATTGAATTGGAAGAAAAAGCCATAGAGGCCTTCGACCTCTATCTTCGGGAACTCCTCAAATGGAATCAGAAGATCAACCTCACGGCTATTCGATCGGAGAGGGGAATCGTCTTAAAGCATTTTATCGATTCCCTGTCAGCCTTCCCTCATCTCACGGGAATCTCCTCCCTTCTGGACATGGGTTCGGGTGGTGGCTTTCCCGGAATCCCCTTGAAAATCGTTCAATCCTCTCTGAAGGTCACTCTGATTGACTCCGTTCAAAAAAAGGTTGATTTCCAGAGGCATATCATCAGGACCCTCGGGCTCAAAGGGATCGAGGCCATCCATGGCCGCATTCAGGAGAAGGGAATCCTCGAACCTCTTCGGGAGTCATACGATGGGGTCATTTCGAGGGCCTTTTCCAGGCTTCAGGCCTTTCTCCCCCTCGCTTTCCCTTCCGTGAAGAAAGGCGGGGTCATTATTGCAATGAAGGGGGAGTTGACAGATGAAGAACTCCGCTACCTCTCCCGATTGGAGGAGGTCCCCTGCCGTCTGGAAAAGATGGTTCATCTCTCCCTCCCGTTCAGTTCGATCAGAAGAACTATTCTCCTCTTTGAAAAGAGGTGAGTTTATGCTATAAAGATGTTGGTTTGCTCACTCTTAGGAAATCGGGATAAGGGGATGAAGTGAGATTATTGTATTGTACCCATTATTCCATTACTTCAGGGTTCCATTTTTCCTCAGGATTTCTGCTGTGGGGCGAGTGATCTGCATTGCCAACCAAAAAGGAGGGGTGGGAAAGACCACCACGGCCGTGAATCTTTCCGCCTCTATGGCCGCCGCGGAAAAGAAGATTCTTCTCATTGATATTGATCCTCAGGGAAATTCAACGAGCGGCTTAGGCCTGAGCAAAGAGAATCTTAATGGGACCATTTATCAGGCCCTGCTCCGAGGCTCCGGGCTTCGGGAAATGATTCAGAAAACCACTCTGCCCTGCCTGGAGGTAGTCGTTTCGAATACCGACCTGATTGGTGCCGAGGTGGAACTGATTCAGGAGAAGGATCGCGAAAAGAGATTGGACCGCCTGATCAAAGAGGTGGAGGGAGATTACGACTATATCTTCATTGACTGCCCCCCTTCTCTGGGGCTTCTGACCATCAATTCCCTGACCGCCGCCCATAGCGTCCTCATTCCTCTTCAATGCGAATATTATGCCCTGGAGGGTCTGGGACAGCTTCTCAAAACCATCCGTCTGATTAAACAGGCCCTCAATCCGAGGCTGGAGATTGAAGGAATCCTTCTGACGATGTTTGACATCCGCAACAACCTCTCCCATCAGGTGGCCCAAGAGGTGAGGAGCCATTTTAAAGATAAGGTTTTTAAGACTGTGATCCCGCGGAATGTCCGGCTGAGCGAAGCCCCCAGTCATGGCATGCCTATCCTCCTCTATGATATCCACTCCAAGGGGGCGGAAAGTTATCTCAATCTGGCCCAGGAATTGATGGCCAATGGAAACCAAAATGACACCTAAAAGAGTTGCATTGGGAAAAGGCCTGGGAGCGCTCATCCCGGAATTTGGACTGGCAGAAGGAAAGAACCTCCTCTATTGCGGAATCGAAGAGATTCATCCCAACCGGAATCAACCCCGGAAGCATTTTGACGAATCGAGGCTCCGGGAACTGGCCGATTCGATCAAAGAGCAGGGAATCCTCGAGCCTCTGATCGTAAGGAGACTTGAGGAGGGCTATGAACTTATTGTTGGAGAAAGGCGATGGCGGGCTGCTCAGAAGGCAGGCCTGAAGGAGGTCCCCATCGTTATCAAGGAAGTGGAGGGACGGGCCGCCCTCGAGATCTCACTGATCGAAAATCTCCAGAGGGAGGATCTCAACCCGATTGAGGAGGCAGAGGCCTACAAACGTTTGATCGAAGAGTTCAACATCAGCCATGAGGAATTGAGTGCACGAATCGGAAAGGACCGCACCACGATCACCAATGTCCTTCGTCTTCTGAAACTTCCCTCAGAAATAAGAAACCACCTTCTTCAGAATCGCATCACCCCCGGGCATGCCAGGGCCATTCTCAGCCTTGAAACCAAAGAGAAGCAGAAAGAGCTCTGTGCCCTCATCATCCAAAAAGGTCTCTCCGTGAGGGAAGCCGAAGCCCTGTCAAAAAAATGGTCAGAGAAACCGAGAAGAAAAACTCCGGAAAAGAAGAGAGGCGATCTGGAGAGCCAACTCGCAGGGCTTCAGGACTCACTAAGACGTCACCTGGGAACCAAAGTCCTCATCCTTTCAAGAGGGAAAAGGGGGAAGATCGAGATCGAATACTACTCCCATGAAGATTTGGAGAGAATTGTTGAGGCAATCTTGGGAAAATAAAAAATTCGAAATCCGAATATCGGGCGAAGCGTCCATTTCGGACCAATCCGAAACAATACCAAAATTCGAATGACCCAGTTTCTAAAACTTTATATTAATTTTTTGTTTCGAATTTCGGATTTCGTGCTTCGGATTTCTCCTTCGGAAAGGAGCTATTCATGTCTGGAAAATCTATCTTCACAAAAGGGGATTCAAAGCCCTCGACCACACATGAGGAGATCAGTGCCTTCCTGGGAAAGGAAAGCCTCTTTGAGGGAAAGATGACCTTTCAGGGTGTATTCCGCCTGGAAGGTAAATTCGAAGGGGAGATCTTTGATAGCGGAACACTCATCGTCGCAGAGTCCGCCATCGTCAAAGGAAAGATCGGGGTCAACACCATCATCATCAGTGGCCAGGTGGAAGGGGAGGTCCAGGTTCACGAAAAAACTGAGATTCACTCCACAGGCCAATTTCATGGGAACCTCCTCACCCCCACCCTGATTGTCAATGAAGGGGGTGTCCTCGAAGGGCATTGCCAAATGAAGAGCCCTCCAGACCGGGAGGAAAGGCCTCTCCCCTTTCCCCATAAAGAGGATCAGCCTCTATCTGCTTGAAATCAAAAGACTAAAAAATTATTGACAATGTTAACTTTGTATGTTAGAAAATTCACATTTTGTGCCCCTTCCCATGCTACAAAATCAAAAACCCGCAAAATTTTTTGACAGGGATCTGCTTAGATATGGGAACATCGGACTGGAGATGTTGGTCTCAGTCCTCATTGGGGCAGGAGGTGGTTATCTCTTGGATCGCTACCTCAACTCAAGACCGTGGCTGATGATTATCGGTTTCATTCTCGGATCAGCAGCCGGTTTTAGAAACCTCTTCCGAGTATTTCATGAATGGAAGAATAAAAAGGATTAAAATGAATCCATTCGTTCTAAGCAGTGGGATCGGAATCTTATTGGCCCTTCTTGATTTTTTCGGCTCCCTTCTTTATTCCTCCAGAATAACCATGGTCTCGAAGGTCACTTCCGTGACCTTGGCACTGGGCGGATTCATTATCCGGCTGGGGATGCTCAGCCTCATCTTTTACGGCCTGTCCGGGATAAAGGAGATTCATCTTCCGATGACCCTACTCTCCTTCATCCTCTGTTTTACTCTCTGTCTGGTTTTGAAAACGGCCCTCTTTCTTCGAAAATTGAAATCCTTAAAACAGAAACCCATCAGGGCTTAGGGGAGAAAATATGGAAAACATCCATCTCATGGAGCATTTACAACCTCATGTGATTTATCCCCTGAAGATCGGGAGTCTCGACCTCTCCATCAGCAATGCGGTGGTGATGATCTGGATTGCCTCCGTCCTCGTCCTCATTACCCTCACCCTGGCAGGGAGGATCGGAAGATTGGTTCCGAAAGGTCTTCAGAACCTGATGGAATCGATCGTCTCCTATCTCAAACAGACCTTTGTCACTGAAATTCTCGGAGAGGAGGGGATGGCCTGGTTCCCCTTTGTTGCGACCCTCTTCTTCTTCATCCTCTACTGTAATCTTCTCGGATTGGTCCCAAAGATGTTTACCGCCACCTCCAACATCAATGTCACAGCCTCCCTGGCCATCGTGGTCTTTCTCTGCACCCAGGGAGTGGGAATTTATAAACATGGCCCTTTCGGGTATTTCAAAAGGTTTGCTCCTAAGGGGATCCACCCTGCCATCCTGGTGATCATGATCCCCATTGAGATCATCAGCCAATTTGCCAAACCTTTTGCACTGGCGATCCGTCTCTTTGCCAATATGACGGCTGGCCACCTGGTCATCTTGGTTTTTCTCGGAATGATCATCATGTTCAAAAGTGTGATCATCGTTCCATTCCCGTTGGCCATGGCTGTGGCGATGATGGCCTTTGAGATCTTTGTCTCTCTGATTCAGGCGTTTATCTTTTCGATACTCGCTACGATGTATATTGCGGAAGCCATTCACGAAGAACATTAACTTCGAATGCAAAAAAAAGAGGGTGGAAAGTAGATTTCTCTTTTTTACATTCCCTAATCTACATTCCACTTCCAAAACTAAAAAGGAGGTCAGGAATGGAGCCCATCGGTTTTGCTTATTTAGGTGGCGGATTGAGCATCGGTTTGGGAGCCCTGGGAACAGGGATCGGCATGGGGATTCTGGTCGGGAAGACCGTGGAAGGGATGGCAAGACAGCCGGAGGTTTCAGGATTACTGCGGACCACCATGATTCTCGGAATCGCCTTCGTCGAAGCGCTGGCTCTCTATGCCTTGGTGATCAGCTTCCTGTTGATCTTTAAATAAAAATTTTGATTTCACTAAATCCCCCCTCACCCCTCTCCCTTGGGAGAGGGGTGAGGGGGTGAAGAAGGAGCATACCATGTTTAAGGCAGAACCCGGATTGATCGTCTGGACGTTGATCTCGTTCTTTCTTCTCCTCATCCTTCTGGCAAAATTGGCCTACCCGCAAATTCTGAAAGGATTGAGGAAGAGGGAAGAGACGATTCAACAACAATTAGAGGAGGCCAAAAAGACCAGACAGGAGGCGGCCAATCTCCTTGAGGATTACAAACATCAACTCGCCGAGGCCCGTACAGAGGCGCAGAAGATCATCAATGAGGGGAAGGAGCTGGGCGAGAATGTCCGAAAGGAGATTCTCCAGAAGGCCCAACAGGAATCGAATCAGATGGTGAAACGAGCCCAGGAGGAAATCGAACTCCAGAAGCAGAAGGCCATCCTTGAGCTTCAAGAGAGGATTGCCGATCTTGCCATCATGGCGGCATCAAAGGTCATTCACAAATCCCTCAATCCGGAAGACCATCGCCGCCTGGTGGAGGAGTATGTCTCCAAAGTAGGTGATCTCTATGACAAGTGATCCGTTGGTGAGAGGCTATGCAGAGGCCCTCTTTCAGGTGGCAAGGGCTGAGGAATCCCTCGATCGGACCGAAGAGGAATTAACGCGTCTGAAGAGTTCTCTGGAATCGAATGCCGAATTAAGAGAATTTCTAAGCAATCCTCAAATCCCCCCGGATGGGAAGAAGAGCGCCTTGTCTCAGATCTTCGGTGAGAAGCTCTCCCCCCTCACCCTCCACTGGATCAATATGGTGGTAGACCAGGGCCGCCAAAGGAAGCTTCCGACCATCATCGAAACCTTCTTCGGCCTGGCCCAGGAAGCCCGTGAAAAGGTGACTGCGGAGGTCATCTCTTCAATCCCTCTTTCCAAGGAGATGATCGAACGTCTTGAGAAGGAGCTCTCCCGAACATCCAAAAAGAGGGTCTTCCTGAAACCGACAGTGGAGGAGTCGATCCTCGGTGGGGTCATTGTCAAGATCGAGAACAAGATTATTGACGGGAGCATCAAACATCGCCTCGAAGAGATTAAAAAAGAGATGGTCAAAACCTTTTAACCTGTTCCCCCTCACCCTTACCCTCTCCGGTGGCCACAGGCGTCACGCCTGTGCTACCCGGGGAGAGGGCTTGTTTTGAATCCCATCCCCCTTGATGGGGAAGGGTGGGGGTGGGGGTGAATGAATGATTAATGAGGGGTGACAAAGTGGAAATAAAGATCAAGCCAGAAGAGATCTCAACGATCCTGAAGCGACATATCGAACAATACCAGGTCAGGATAGAGGCCGAAGAGATCGGGGAGGTTATAGAGGGAGGAGATGGAATTGCCCGGATCAAAGGCCTTGCCGGCTGTATGGCCTCCGAGATGCTCGAGTTTCCGGAAGGGATTTACGGAATGACCCTCAACCTTGATGAAGACCATATCGGTGCCATGATTCTAGGTGACTATACCCGAATCGAACAGGGGGATCCTGTTCGACGCACCGGTAAGGTCCTCTCCGTCCCGGTGGGAGATGCACTGGTCGGAAGGATTGTCAATTCGGTAGGGCAACCGATTGATGGAAAGGGTCCCATCCATACCGATAAATTTCGATTGATCGAGGGGATGGCTCCCAATGTCATCGAAAGACAGCCCGTGAAGGAGCCGCTTCAGACCGGACTGAAATGTATCGACTCCATGATCCCCATTGGCAGGGGACAGCGTGAATTGATCATCGGAGACCGGCAGACCGGCAAGACAGCGATTGCCGTGGATACCATTCTGAACCAGAGAGGTGGAGATGTGATCTGCATCTATGTGGCCATTGGTCAGAAACAATCCACGGTCGCGGCGGTGGTCAACACGCTTCAGGAATATGGAGCCATGGAATATACGATCGTTGTCTCCGCCACGGCCAGTGATCCTGCGCCCATGCAGTATGTGGCGCCCTATGCCGGGTGTGCGATGGGAGAGGAGTTCAGTGATACGGGCCGCCATGCCCTGATCATCTATGACGGCCTCTGGAAGCATGCCGTGGCTTACCGTCAGGTCTCCCTTCTGTTGAGAAGGCCCCCTGGCCGGGAGGCCTTTCCGGGGGATATCTTCAACCTCCATTCGAGACTCCTCGAAAGGGCGGCCAAGCTGAATGATGCCCTGGGAGGAGGCTCCCTCACCGCCCTGCCCATTGTGGAGACCCAGGCCGGCGACTATTCGGCCTATATCCCGACCAACGTCATTTCGATCACCGATGGCCAGATCTACCTCGAGGGTGACCTCTTCTATGCGGGTGTGCGGCCTGCTGTTTCGGTTGGCCTCTCCGTTTCCCGAGTGGGCGGCAACGCACAGATCAAGGCGATGAAAAAAGTGGCAGGGATGTTGAGGCTCGATCTCGCTCAATACCGGGAGCTGGTCACCTTTGCAAAATTCGGCTCTGAATTGGATAAGGCCACTCAGGCCCAGATCACCCGTGGGGAACGTCTGGTCGAGGTTTTAAAACAACCCCAGTATAATCCCATGCCCGTTGAAAATCAGATCATGATCATCTTCGTAGCTGAGAACGGCTATCTTGATGACATCTCGGTCGATCGGATCAAAAACTTTGAGACGGGATTCTACCCCTTTGTCCGTGAAAAGTATCCACAGATTCCCAAAGGGATTCGAGAGAAGAAGGAACTTTCTGAGGAACTCGCAAGCCTTCTCCATCAGGCAGCTCAGGAATACAAGAAAAATTTCGTTAGCACATAAGATTTGAAATATTGGAATAATGGAAAAATGGAATAATGGGTAAAGGGATTTCAATCTGTATTTAAAACAATATTCCAGTATTCCAACATTCCATTCTTCCATTGGAGTTCAAGGCAGATGCCCGGGACCAAAGAGATCCGGAGAAGAATCCGAAGCGTCATCAGCATTCAACAGATTACCCGCGCCATGGAGATGATTGCCGTCTCCCGTCTCAAGCGAGCGGAGGAGCGCCTTCGTTCGGCCAGACCCTATGCCGAAAAGATTCGGGAATTAATGGAAAACCTTGCTCCCTCCCTTCCCCGCATCGACCATCCTCTCCTGGTTCATCGGGAAGTCAGAAACATCGGTCTCGTCCTGATCACCTCGGATAAAGGCCTCTGCGGGGGGTATAATGCCAATGCCATCGGCCAGGCCATGCGATTTATTCTTGACCATTCCGGCAAAGAAGTCCGGCTCATTCTGGTCGGAAGAAAGGGCCATGACTTCTTCAAAAGGAAGGACTATCCTATTGACCACATCCTCCCTCAGATCTCAAAGGAGATCACCCTTCAGGAGGTGAAAGAGATCTCCGGGGTCATCGTCAGTGGATTTCAGGAAGCACGCTATGACGAGGTGGACCTGATCTATACCCGCTTCCAGTCAGCCATGGTGACCAGGCCAACCGTGATGAGGCTCCTGCCCCTGGAAAGCTCCGAGGTGTTGAAGAAAGGCGCAGGGATCAGGGGTGAGCCTCTCTTTGAGCCCTCCGCTGAAGAGATTATGGCACTCCTGCTGCCAAAATATCTGGAGGCACAGATCTATAAAGGGCTGGTAGAATCCGTGGCCAGCGAGCAGGGGGCCCGAATGGTTTCCATGAAATCGGCCACGGAGAATGCGGAAGAGATGATCTCCACACTCACATTGAGTTACAACAAGGCAAGGCAGGCCTCGATTACGAAAGAACTGCTGGAGGTGACCACAGGCGCGGAAGCCTTACGGTTTGCCAAAGGGAAGAAATAAATTCGCTATGCGCATAACGCTTAGCACTTAGCATTAATTTAAAAAGGGAGGAAAGACATTGAAGGTCGGAAAAGTATTGAGGGTGATTGGCCCGGTTGTGGATGTGGAATTCTTCACTGAAGAGTTGCCCGCCATCTACAATGCCATACGAATTGATAAACCTGACGGAACGCGGCTCATCGTGGAAGTGGCCCAATATCTCGGCGAGAATGTGGTCCGTTGCGTAGCCACTTCCTCAACCGATGGGCTGGTGAGAGGAATGGAAGCGGCCGACGAAGGAAACCCCATCACCATGCCCGTAGGAAGGGAGACCTTGGGAAGGGTCTTCAACCTCCTGGGTGAACCGATCGATAAGCTGGGATCCTGTGAAGCCAAGAAACAATACCCCATTCACCGGCCCCCTCCGCCTTTTGAAGAACAGGTTCCTTCGACCCAGGTCTTTGAGACAGGCCTCAAGGTGATCGACCTTCTTGAACCCTATGCCAAGGGAGGAAAGGTGGGGCTCTTCGGTGGTGCGGGGGTGGGAAAGACCGTTCTGATCATGGAACTCATTCGGAACATCGCCACCGAGCATGGAGGATTTTCTGTCTTTGGCGGAGTGGGCGAAAGGACAAGAGAAGGCAATGACCTCTGGCTCGAGATGAAGGCATCCGGAGTGATTGACAAAACCGTTCTCGTCTTCGGTCAGATGAACGAGCCTCCTGGGGCAAGGCTTCGAGTTGGTCTTTCCGCTCTCACCCAGGCCGAATATTTCCGGGATGAGGAGGGTCAGGATGTGCTCCTCTTCATTGACAACATCTTCCGTTTCGTTCAGGCAGGTTCCGAGGTTTCCGCCCTCCTGGGCCGGATGCCTTCAGCCGTGGGATATCAACCCACCCTTGCAACCGAGATGGGAGAGCTCCAGGAAAGAATTACCTCCACCAAAAGGGGTTCCATCACATCGGTTCAGGCGATCTATGTTCCTGCGGATGACCTTACCGACCCGGCCCCGGCCACGACCTTCTCCCATCTGGATGCGACTACCGTTTTGTCGAGGCAGCTCGCTGAACTGGGAATCTATCCCGCGGTGGACCCCCTTGATTCTACCTCAAGAATTCTTGACCCCCGCATCGTGGGCGAAGAACATTATCGGGTGGCCCGCGGGGTCCAGCAGGTCCTCCAACGTTACAAGGAACTTCAGGACATCATTGCCATTCTCGGCATGGAGGAACTTTCCGAAGAGGACAAACTGATCGTCGCCAGGGCAAGAAGGATTCAGAGATTTCTCTCACAGCCTTTCTTTGTGGCAGAACAGTTCACCGGTTCTTCCGGAAGGTATGTCCCGCTACCGGACACCATTAGAGGGTTTAAGGAAATTCTTGAAGGAAAACACGATGACCTTCCGGAACAGGCTTTTTATATGGTGGGGAAGATTGAAGAAGTGGCCGAAAAGGCACAGCGATTAAGAGAAGGAACCCATTAAAAAGAAAGCTTAAATATTAAAATCCAAATATCAAAGGAATGCCAAATTTCAAAATTGGGTTTTGATCGGTATTCCATTTGGGCTTTGAACTTGGTTTGACATTTGAACTTTGAAATTTGACATTACAAAAAACCGATGATGGAAGATACCTCCTTTACCCTTGATGTCGTCACTCTTAAGAGAGTGGCCTTCAGTGAACCCATCGAATCAGTGGTTGCGCCCGGAACGGTGGGTTACTTTGGGATTCTTACCGGTCACACCCCTTTTGTATCGAGCTTAAAAACAGGGATCATCAAAATCACCAAACCGAACGGAGAGAAGATCATCCTTTCAACCAGCGGTGGTTTCCTGATGACCGATGGGAAAAAGGTGATCTTACTGGCAGAGGCCGCGGAGCGTCCGGAAGAGATCAATGTGGACAGAGCCCAGAGGGCAAAAGAGAGGGCAGAAAAAAGGCTGGCCGAAAGAACGCCGGAGATCGATATCGATCGGGCAAGGGCCGCTCTGCTTCGAGCCATCATCCGCCTCAAAGTTGCCGGCGGACAATAATTCTCTCCTCCACTTTCTACATTCAACTTTCTACTCGCCAATTTCTATTGACACCTTCATTCAACTTTTATAGATTGGTCTCATCATCAATGATTCTCCTTGCTGATTTTTTTATCACTTTAGGCACTTTAGCTCACTCTTATCTCTATGAGCAAAATCACCCGTCCCATCTAGACAGGGGTTTTCCCAAGGAAGCGATTGTTTCGTCTCCTGGACCGCATGCGAAAACATCCCGTGATCTGGGTCTCCGGGCCACCCGGTTGTGGGAAGACTACGCTGGTCAGCAGTTACATCAGGCCCCGTAAGCTACCATGCCTCTGGTATCAGGTAGATGCAGGTGATTCTGATCCTGCAACCTTCTTCTACTACCTGGGTCAGGCTGCAAAGAGGGCTTCTCGTCGATTTCGAAAATCCCTTCCCCTT
>Ga0172371_10008235_pt1 | contig 14635 bp, 13 predicted proteins | sample Lak12m_FD_114543 | JGI IMG/M metagenome (GOLD analysis project Ga0172371, IMG submission 114543) | Freshwater microbial communities from Kabuno Bay, South-Kivu, Congo - kab_022012_12m | ecosystem: Environmental > Aquatic > Freshwater > Lake | place: Democratic Republic of the Congo: South-Kivu... | reverse complement strand
CGGTAAATTTGAAACCTTGAATAAAATGCATTTGTTCATAGTTTATTAAGGGTTTTACCGCCTAAAAGGAAAGGGAAATATTTCTCTTGAAAATCAATGGGTTATGATAAAACTGCGGAAAATTGGTAATGTATTAAAATAATACTTATAGAATTATAGTAGCATAATGCTACTTACAAGTCAATCGCTCACAAATAAATCAAGGTAATATGTATTAAGGCTATGGATACGAGATTTAACGAAAACAATTTAAAATTAATTGCTGGTGGGAAGCAAGACATGGATACATCATCCTCGCGTAAAGAAACCGCTATTTTTTGTTTCTATAAGGACAGCAGTGACCGTAAGGCTATTTTCTGCGAGGCCAAAAAGAATACTGTAATTTTCACGTTCTATTCACCGGCTGTCCGCAAATACACCACCCTTACCCTGGATACAAATAAAAGATTTCATAAGATTTCGGCAAAAGATATTCCCCATGAATGGGAGAAAACAGCTTTCATAGAAGGTGATATTGGTCCCTCAAAATATGGGCGCTGTTTTCTATCTAATTCATACAATGAAGCCGTCCGACAAACATTTTTAGCTCTCGAACACTTACTGACTAAAAAGGAGGACTCCATGCCAGACCATGAAATAGCTATTTGCGTTCAAGCTTTCCTTCCATTACTTCAGGATAAAACAAAAAAAGAAATTATGGGCACTGCTCTCAACAGCCTATAATCGCAGATGTTTGTTGCCTCAGGCTCTCTCTCTGATTATCCTTAAGCCAAATTTCTTCATTAAATTGTGCAACTAGGCCAATAACATCAAAATGATGAATAACATTTCCTTTTAAAGATAGTCTGATCATATCAACTGGCCCGCTTCTTTTAATCCATAAGTCACTGTAATTTTTGACGTCAGAATTAAAGACAAACCTGAGATTGAAATTGCGGCTCCGATTTTTTCTTTTTGTTAAATCGCAATAGGTCAGTAAAATATATGGTATACATTCAAGCTCAAGCCCTCGATATGACCACATCTTTTTATTAGTCGCAACACGTAATAACTCATAATATTCAGTAAATTTTAACCGCTTATCGCAAATCGTATGGCATTTTATATATGTCTTATCCGTTAATTCCAAAAAATCAGCTTTCCTTTTTGAGATAATTTGAGGATTTTGTTCTACCGGGGTTAAGTGGCTGTACTTTTCTTTGCCTTGTCTTACCACTATACAGTCAGCATGTCGAGCGTGGGCAAAATGCGGACATTTTTTATTATTATGATTTCCTCTTATGAAAAGTAATCCCCTACATACAGGACATATCGCATGTTCTCCTTTATCGCTGGCATCATTGCCATACCTCATAATAAATTCTTCGATTGATATCTTGTGGCCAATCTTATGATCAATTGCAACCCTCATAATGATTCCTCCTTATTATTATTTAAGTGTCAGGAGCACAATCAATATAATTCAGAATACCAAAGGGCGTGCTTAGTAACACGCCCATTGGATAAGGTTAATGCTTTTCGTCTCTTGGAGGACAAGGATCGTTTCCATAACTGTCGGCATCTCTAATTTGACCATTGCGACCGTGAATAACAAGTTCAGTTCCAAGTGCCTTTGCCTTATCTCTCCCTATCCCCAACGCATCCTTTTGTGTGTTAGTGACATTTGATGCCCTTTCATTTCCACTGATTTTTACCTGCCATCCACCGCCTTTGTGTGGTGTTACATGAACTCTGTCTTTTGACATGTCTTTCCTCCTGAAATTTTGGATTATCCTCTATTGCCGGGAACGTGGCGAGGATAAAGGGGAAGCATATGCTTCCCCTCCACCGTTCAGGCTTTTACCCAGATAGCCCATGCTTTTTTACCGTACGAGTGGGCATACAAACGCCTGCCCTTTACGGTCACATAGGCTACGAATATCAGCCTTTTCCCGAGATGGTCTTTCAAGGCATACCTCCTTTCTGGTGGTACAGCCTTGACAATGGAGGGTAATTTGTAGTAGCTTGATACTACAAGGCATTAACATTCCATTGCCGCCCCTCTGAACCACCAAGTTATTTGGGGCAAGGTTTTAACCCCAAGAGTCACCAGCTCTTGGGGTTTCCTTTTTATGCTGCTTTTCTCATTTCTTCTACTTTCTTTTCTACCTCATGTACAAGTTTTCCTATAGGTACAAAAAATACGCCCTGTCCTTGATGCCTCAACGTATCAACAGCCAGTATAAGCTCATCGTCTGAATTTACAACTTTGAAAATGCTCTTTCCGTCTGTTAAGAGTCTTGCAGTAAGCGGAAGGTTAATGCCCAGGTTTTCTTTTATGTAGGTAGCGCTCTTACGGATCATCTGAATCGACATCCCCCCGTCTATAAGAGCCTTAACCGTACGAATTTGAATAAGATCACGATAACTAAAAACGCGTGTTGAACCTCTCCCCTCTGCATTAAGTATGGAAGGAGCTACAAGCCCAGTCTTAACCCAATAATTGAGTTGTCTGAGGGAAATATTGAAAAGCCTTATTACTTGTTTGCTTCGAAAGGCTAATTTATCAATTCCCTCCACCATCTTCACCTCCTTTCTTTCGTTGCTATTTTCTAATAATTTGTATATCATGAGGACATATTATAATTTTTTTGTATTTATGTCAACTGTTTTGTAATATGCCGAATCGTCGTTTTTTACGGTTGCTGAGACTTGGAGCCTTTATGCTGAACTTTACACTATATTTTTAGTTATCTTGAGAAGAGATAGAACCATCTCTATTACCTTCCCTATGGCATGAGGGAAAATAAACCATTGTGGTTTCCCATAAGTTTGAGGATATCCTATACTATCAGCCCCTTCTGATTCCTCATTATGCCATCTTGCACCTATGGCTTCCTCACGGTTGTCCCAGATGCCTTTAGCGAAAGCAAAATTTCCATCATCATATAGAAGGGATACGGTGGTAAACTTAGACGTGTCATTTTTCATGCTATACCTCCAACTTTTTAGAGTCTTATTTAAGCTCGGGATTTAATGACAACCTTGTCATTCTTATCTCCAAGCCTCAGCTTGACTATAATAACATGAATCTCATTCTATAGTTAATAAGTTGAGGCGAAAATAAATTGACTAACTTATACTAATAATCTATACTTATGATAAATACTAAAGATATATACTATTAGTATATTAACCAAAACTGAACATTATGGCAGATAAGGATAAAGAAATTGGAATGGTTTTCCTTCAAGGTTGCCGCTGTAGGTGCGGACACGAGTGGTTACCACGTATCAAGGATGAAAAACCAAGGGTTTGCCCATCTTGTAAAAGCCCAAATTGGGATAAACCCTCAAAGAAAAAACTTCACAAAAAGAAAGAGAAAAAATGAAATAGGTTTTGATAATATAGGAGTAGTTAAATATTTTAAAAAGCATAAATATGAAGACAATATTATGATAGAAAAATGAAGACTATATTCAAATGCAATCCAAAATTAAAACTCAGCCCTATTTTTGCGAGGCACGAGACATTCCATCCGCGGTTCGGATGGCTTAAAAAGGGATTTGATAAAGCTATTGCGCATCCTGATATTTTTTCGAGTGAGAATGCTCCTACGGTTCTTGGTGTCGGGAAAAATATGGTTAAAGCAATAAAATATTGGTGCATTGCCTTTAAGGTACTTGAGGAAATAAAGGAACAACATCAGGGGAGATATATCGCCTCCACCGCTTTTGGGAAGGACCTGCTTAGCGATGAGGGATGGGATCCATACCTCGAAGATCCTGCCTCATTATGGCTCTTACATTGGCACTTATTAAGACCGCCCTGCTATGCTACGGCATGGTATTACATATTTAATATTTTTAACAAGAATATCTTCGAGATTGAAGATCTTACTGCTGGGCTTATCGAGTTCAAGGATAGTTTATTTCCTAATAACCACATTCGAGGATCGTCCGTTATAAAAGATATCGCATGTATTTTACGAATGTATACAGATTATAATGGCAGCAACGTCGTAAATGAGGACTCTATAGACAGTCCACTGATTGAATTAGGGTTAATAAATAATTATGACAATTCAAGGCGATATATCTTCAATACTAGCCACAAACATAACCTTCCATCAAACATTATTGTCTATGCATGTCTTGACTACATGGATATAATGCAGGAATCCGCGAAAACAATATCGGTGTCTCGTCTTACTTACGACACCGGAAGTCCTGGTTTAAGCTTTAGGCTCTCAGAGAGCACCATAGTCGATGCTATTGAACGCGTATCAAAACAATATAGTGAGATAGTTCTTAACGACACGGCAGGGTTGATACAGATGTCATTTAAGGGAGAACCCAAAGCTCTTTCGAAAATACTCTTAAAGGACTATTATGGGAGAGGGAATAACTAAAAATGGCTCTTTTCGATAACATTAAAGTCAAGCGCAGGTACACCCGATCTGTAAACTTAGAGCGCGATCTTGAAATATCCGATAGTGTAAACGGTTATATTGTAACACCTAAGGTCGAGAGCCTGATAAACCGCTTCATCGATGCGATAGTGACGCCTAACGCTGTTCGAGCTTGGACTGTTACGGGTGCATACGGAACAGGCAAATCAGCATTCGCACACTTTTTATCAGCAATATGCTCTTCCAAACAGGAAGAGATAAGAAAGAATGCCTTTAAGATACTCAAGTCGTCTGACATTAACAGTCAGAAAATAAATAGAGCGATTCCTGAACATGGGTTCATAAAGGTGGTTGTAACGGCACAAAGAGAACCCATTGTAAATACGTTAATAAGGGGTCTCAAGTATGGCGCTGACAGGTTCTACTCAAATACAAGAGGTCAGAAAAGCCAATTTAGGTCTAAACTTGATGATTTACACAAAAAATCAATTAAAGGGGAACATATTCCGAATGAAACAGTTTTAAAATTCTTGATTGAGTTTGGAAAGATTTCAAGAACCGGATTAATTATCATTGTGGATGAGCTTGGGAAAAACCTAGAGTACTGTTCACAAAATCAAGCAAACGCCGACCTCTATCTCCTACAGCAGATTGCTGAATTGCCATCTGGAAACAATAGCCCGAAGATATTCTTCATCGGGATACTACATCAGGCCTTTTATGATTATTCGCATGGTCTTGCAACATCCCAACGAAATGAATGGATGAAAATCCAGGGTAGATTTGAGGATATTCCTTTTGCTGAATCATCAGGTAGACTGGTACATCTTATCGCCGACGCGATTGACCAAACTGGGCTGGATAACTTAAAAATGCGCCAGATTAGTGAATGGGCAAAGAATTGGAAAGCGAAGTTATCAGCAATAGATATTAATAGATTAAACATTTCAGATATTAAAGGTATTTATCCTTTTCATCCGCTATGTGCATTAGTATTGCCGATTTTATGCAATAAATTCTCTCAAAATGACAGAACTTTATTTACATTTCTTGCAAGTGATGAGCCGCATTCATTCAAAGACTTTCTAAAAAGTGCTGAATTTAACAGCACGTTGCCAACGGTGAAGATACATAATCTTTATGATTTTTTTATCGAATCCGCATCTATTGCTATTACATCTCGCTCACAGAATCAAAGATGGGTCGAGATTCAGAGTAGAATATCAGAGCTTAACAATCTTGATAGCGGTGCCCTTAATGCCTTAAAAACCATAGGTATTCTTAATTTAATATCAAATATTGGTTTTCTGAAAGCATCACCTATGACTGTGGCATTTTCCTTATGCGATAATCCTGCTACAAATAAATCCGTCGAGAATGCACTAAAAGTAATTGAAGACCTCCGTTCAAAGGGGATTGTAAGGTATATAAATGCAATTGACGGTCTACGCATATGGGAAGGAACTGATTTTGATATCGAAAAAGAGCTTGCTGAAGAGGTTCAGCGGGTAGATTTAAATATAGAGACTACACTTAATGAATTTGCACCCTTAAAGCCTCTTATCGCTATGAAACATAGCTATATAACTGGAACAACGCGTTATTTCGAGAGACATTATGGCAATATGCCAATTCACCCAAAAACTATCAAGACTCAGAGTGATGGTGTCATTATCTATATGACAGGGAGAAATATTTCTAAAGGACAGGTTCTATCCTTCACCGAGGATGGCAAACCAATTATTTATATTTGCGCTACTGATACAAAAATGCTTCAGCAAGCGGCAAATGAATATGCAGCACTCCAACGCATTAATAAAAATCGAAAGGAACTCATTTCGGATGGTGTAGCAAGAAAAGAAGTTCGCCATAGACTATATATTGCTGAAGAAATATTAAGAGATCATATTGAAAAAGTGTTCGATGTGGCAAAGTCTACCTGTTACATTATGGGTCACTCAGAAAAATTTAAAAACATAGCAGCTTTTAACGTAAAGCTTTCAGGCATTTGTGATGATATCTATTCAAAGGGTCCTGTTCTTTGGAATGAATTAATTAATAAGCATGAATTAACATCACAGGGAGCCAAGGCGCGGCGTGAACTTATCGAGGCGATGCTAAACAATGTAGATAAAGAGCGCCTCGGACTGATAGGGCATGGGCCTGAATGCAGCATGTATGATTCATTATTGCTTAGCAGTGGTATTCATACATCTTCAGACGGTAAATGGTATTTTGGCATCCCAAGGCGAGAATCTGGTATTTATCACGTATGGCAAGCTATAGAAGATTTTTGTAAGTCTTCCATTGAGACTCCCAGATCCCTTGATGTGCTTTATACTATTCTGCAAAAACCACCCTATGGTATGAAGCGTGGGGCAATTCCCGTGATTCTTTTAGCGGTTTTTCAACATCATAGTGATTACTTAAGCATTTATTATGACGGTTCTTATATTCCAGTGCTCGGAAGCGAGCATTTTGAACTTCTTATTAAAAAACCGGCACTCTTTGCTGTTAAATATCTTGCAGTTTCAGGGTTAAGGTTAAAACTATTCGAAGAGCTTGGTGAAGTTGTCTCGTCATCTAGTATTAAAGATAACAAAAGAGTTCGGAATGTTACCTTGCTCAGTATTATTAATCCTCTCATAAAATTTGTTCGACGATTACCAAAATATACAAAGGAAACAGATAACCTATCGGTTGAGGCCAAAGCTGTTAGGAGTGCTTTAATTAATGCTAAAGATCCCGAGGAATTGCTGTTCAGGACATTACCTCAGGCATGCGGCTATTCATTTATAGATACGCAGTCTAACTATAATGACGGCATTGTTAAGTCTTTCAGAAAAAAACTTGTTAAGGCATTGCAGGAACTTCAGGCAGCATATGATAACCTGCTCTCACAGAACAAGAAACTCCTTGCGGATGCCTTTTCAATTCGGAAAGACTTAAATAGCCTTCGTGAATATCTTAGAGCCATAGCAAGCAGGGTAAATTCCCATACAGCCATCATTGAGCTTACCCTTAAACGATTCATTCAAGCCATAATAAATAAAGACCTCGCTGATAAAGCCTGGCTTGAGGCTGTGCTGATGGTTGTTTCAGATAAACCCGTAGATGTTTGGTCGGACAAGGATGCTCTTACATTTGAAGTAAAACTCGGTGAGGTAATAAGAAGATTTAAGAATATTGAATCTATCATTGGGCTTATCCCTGATCAGGCTAAGGGATTCGAAGCAAGAAAGGTAACCATAACACATCAAGATGGCAGTGAATTTTCTGAGGTGCTTTGGTTAGACACAGTAGAGAAGGGTGAGATAAGCGCACTGGCACAAAAAATTAAGGGTGAATATTTCAAAAATAATGATAAAATAAACAAAGCTCTTCTGTCCTCAATAATTGAAGAGGTTTTATCCCCTGTCGGAGAGATAAAAGAAAAAGAGAAGAAGAAATATGGCGGCTAAAAAAACTCGACATGTTTTGGGCTTATCCGGCGGCAAAGATAGCGCTGCTTTAGCTGTATATATGCGCGATAAGTATCCTGAGATTCCCATTGAGTATTTTTTCTGCGATACGGGCTGTGAATTAAGCGAGACTTATGAGTTTCTTAACCGACTAAAAGCTCGCCTCGGTATTCAAATAACTTACCTAAGTGCAGAACGAGGCTTTGACCATTGGTTGCAGATATTCAATGGCTTTCTGCCTTCTGCTACTGCCCGCTGGTGTACGAAACAATTGAAAATAGTCCCCATCGAAAAATTCATTGGCAATGATGATGCCTTAAGCTATATAGCTATCCGTGCCGATGAAGATAGAGAAGGATACATTTCCTCAAAAGATAATATCAATCCTATTTTCCCATTCAAAGACGATGGAATAGTAAAAAGGGATGTATATCGTATCCTTGAGGAAAGTGGCATCGGCTTTCCAAGGTATTATGAATGGAGATCACGCTCTGGATGTTTTTTTTGTTTTTTTCAGCGGAAGATTGAGTGGCTTGGACTCTACGACAATCATCCTGACCTTTTCGAGAAAGCTGTAAAATACGAGAGCCAACACTCAGATGGCAGAAAATTCACGTGGAACGATGATGAAACTCTTTTTGAATTGATATCTCGTAGGGAAGAGATAATAAAAGAACATCGCCGGTATGAGGAACAACTTATTAAAAACAATCGCATTAAGTCGAATATGACCCTTTCAGCCGCCCTCGATGCCTTTGATGAGGAAGAGGGGTTTAATCCCTGCTCAGTTTGTCATATATGATATTAGGCGAATAAGAAAATGCCCCTTTTAAATTCATCCGATATTCTTAATTGGATTGAGCAATGTGACACCGAAATAGTCAAAGCTTGGGGACCTATTGCGGTTGGCTTATTAGCTATCGTAATTGGTTCTATAATAAATATATTGCTTCTTTGGCATCAAAGGAAACAGAATAATAGGCAAAATAAATTCAATACTCATCAATTAGAACTATCTAAATCCAAGGAAGAACGCAATGAAATCCTGCAGAGACTGGATACATTTTACGGCCCATTTATACAATTGAGAACGCAATCCGAAGTGATTTACCGTAAGTTCGAGTCTGAACTTGAAAAAGAATACAAACAAAAAGGAACGAGGTTTCGAACGCTGCGTCATCTTTTAGAGGGCAAGACTCTCAGCCCTCAAGAAAACGATTTATTAAAACAGATTTTAGAAATAAATGAAAAACTTCTGACATTAATTGAGTCATCATCAGGTGATATAGACAAATTAGAACTTCAAGACCTTCTCGGTAAATTCAGCGCCCATATTAGAATATTAAAATTGGCTTATGAAAAAAAATTGAATGGGCCCATAGAATTATTTGAAGACATAGTATTTCCGCTTGCAATAGATGGCGCAATTGAAAGTGCCACCGAAAGACTCAAATATCGCTTAAATGAAATCAATTGCATGCTTAAGTGGCAGGGCACCTATCAGAAGAAGTTAAAAAGTAACTCTACGATAAGATATTATGATAAACATGGTGATGAGTATACAAATAGAACCTTATTTATAGACCTTTCAGAGCTTTATAACCCATTCAGAGAGCAGGTAAAAAGGGGTGGCAGAATATTGGATGCTGGTTGTGGTGTTGGCCGTGATACACGCTACTTTATCGAGCATGGATATACGGTAATTTCTTTTGACGCTTCAAGAGAAATGGTACGAAGATGCAATGAATATCCCCACGCCTTTTGTCAAAACATGTCTTTTAAAGACATCGCTTATAAGGAAGAATTTGATGGTATTTGGTGTTGTTCATCCTTGCTTCACCTTAAACTAGAAGAGGCTAAGGAAGCTATCAAGCTTCTTACAACTGCGCTTAAGTGCGATGGTGTCATGTTTATTTCCTTGAAGTTGGGGAAGGGGCACAAAAGAAGCCTCGGTCGTTTATTTCAATATTATGATGAAGACACTGTCCAAGAATTGTATAAAGATGATTCAAGACTTGAGCCTATTAAACTATGGCAATCTAAATCATTAGTGGTAGACGATTTAGATGGAAAATGGTTAAATTTATTGCTTAGAAAAAAACAATTTTTCTTCTAAGCAATGGGATGAGGGGATTGTCCGTTTCATGCAAATGAAGTATATCGTGAGAAGAAAAAAATATTACCATACTATTGTGTAATTTGTAGTAAACTATTTTGGCACATAGATCACCATTTTTATATAATATCACCGCAGTTAGTATGTGGAGGGCATTTAAAGTATGCCGGTTGATATCTTAGAGATGGATAAAATTGATGCGGCAAAAGCTCATTTGCAACAATTTATCCTTTGGCCTGCCATGTGGCATTCATTTAACTTAGACCTTTCAAAATTTAAGTGGGAACAAGTTCGATTTCAGAGTAAATTCAAATCCAAGGTGCCTGCTAAAAACGGTGTTTACAGTTTTGTTATACAGCCACAAATAGCTAATCACCCACATTGTAGTTATTTAATGTATATCGGACAAACGACAGACCAGGATCTAAGAAAAAGATTTGAACAATATATTCAGGAACAGAAAGGCAAACGAAATTCCCGTGCAAAGGTAGGAATGTTTTTAAAAAAATACAAAGATCATCTCTTTTATGTTTTTCTGCCATTAGATAATAAGCTTGCGCCCAAAGATGTCGAATCCGAGCTGTTAAAGGCATTCTTGCCTCCTATTAACGACGCTGATGCGCTTCCTGTTGAAGTGAGAAAAACAATAAAGGCAGCTGGATTCTAATGAAACAACACCTCATACAAAAAAAAGAAAAGATCCATAAGCATTTATATCTGCCATGCCTAAGAGTCTATATGGGGGACTGGACCTATTATATAACCTTCATGAAAATGGGGGATATAGCTCAAAGAATCGATGTAGCTGAAGCTATTCATGAAAATCAATCCCTCAATGATCTTCTTCAGCGTGCCCTCAAACCGAGAATTGAGATAACGAATTATTTATTGACGCAAAAGCAAAGATTTTTTAATTCAATTATTGTAGGTGTTTACGGTGGTGCCCCAAAATGGTATGAATTATCCTTAAAAGACACCGATAAGCTTAAGAATAGAGAATTGCCAGATTATTTGGATGGTGTAGTCGGGTACCTGAAGCTTTCTGGGGGAGAGCATCTTTTTGCAATAGATGGGCAGCATAGAGTTAATGCAATAACTCAAGCAGTAAAAGAGAAAGACTCTCTTTGCGATGAAGACGTTGGAGTTATTTTTGTGTCCGCCAAACAGGATTCTGTCAGTCGACAGCGAACGAGACGACTATTCAGCACATTAAATAGATATGCAAAACCTGTTAATTCAAGAGATATTATTGCTTTAGATGAAGATAATACTGTGGCGATTGTTACAAGAAGGATGATAAGTGATTATAGTCTATTTTCTGGAAAACGTATTAATACAGAAGTCCCTGGTAAGGCTATTCCTCCCAATGATCCTTTTTGTATAACAACAATTGTTTCATTACATGACAGTTTGGACATTATACTTCGAAATGAAAAACTATCTAAAGCTGAATGGCAAAATTTTCTTCGGGCAAGACCTACTGATAAAATTATAAATAACTATTATGAAAAAGCTACAAAATATTGGGATGGTTTAAAAAAACATTTTAGAGAAATCAAAAATTTGGATAAACATAAGCGTTCTAGTCCCATTGGTAAACTACGCGATAAAAATGGTGGTCATTTGCTATTTAGGCCTATTGGGCTTCAAATTATTTCTGAAGTTGTGAAGATGTTTTCAGAAAATGGAATCACACAAAATCGAGCATTAAGGAGATTAGCTCGCATTGATTATGAATTATCAAATAAACCATGGAAGGGACTTTTATGGGAACCGATAAAGAAGCGAATGATAACTCGACCAGAAAATCAAGAGATTGCCAGAAAACTTTTATTCTACATTGCTGGGGGCAATCTTAAACGGGTCGGTACTGATAAAGATAACTTAAAACGGGACTATGCAAGTGCTATAAATTGGCAAGACGATATCAGTAAAATTCACTTACCTCCGAGAGTACAATGAAAGATTTATTTAAAAATTTATATTTCGCTCCTACCGAAGAAGATGTTGATAAAATTTTAGAAAGCAATCCAATATTTAAAAATCCTTCGAATTGGCATCCCTATGGTGATAATGAAAGTAACTTCAGCGTAGTTGAAAATCAGCAGTCTAGTCCAGTCGCAGCCTTAGTTGAAAAGCTCACAAATGCTATCGATGCTATGCTTATGAAAAAGTGTTACGAGGGAGGCATCGATCCGAAATCTCATGACGCACCTAGAACCATGGAGGAAGCGGTAAAACACTTCTATCGATTCGAAGATTTTGATATTCAGGCCTATAGAAGTGTAATAGCTGAGGATATTCAGATTCTAGCTGACCCTAAGAGCCCTAAGATGAATACCTCAATCATTATTTATGACAATGGTGAAGGGCAGCACCCGCAAGAGTTCCCCAATACATTCCTCTCTCTGCTAAGAGGAAACAAAAACGAGATCAAATTCGTCCAGGGCAAATACAATATGGGTGGAGCGGGAGCCATTGTCTATTGCGGAGAAAAACGTTATCAGCTAATCGGTTCAAAGCGATTTGATAATACAGGCAATTTCGGATTTACATTGGTCAGAATGCATCCTCTCACAAAAGAGGAGGAGGAGACGAGAAAGAATACCTATTACGAATATTTCTGCCCTGCTGGGGAAATAGCTGAATTTCCTATCGACGAACTTGACTTGAACTTATTTAAGAGAAAGTTTAAGACTGGCACTATTATTAAGCTCTATTCCTACGACCTTCCTCCGGGCAGTCGGTCTGTTATTTCGAGAGATCTAAATCAAAGTATAAATGAATATTTACATAGGCCGGCGCTTCCTCTCTATATCGTTGACCGCAAAGAACGCTATCCGAAGGATATTGCTCTTGAACGCTTGATGTTCGGCCTCTCCAATAGAATTATAGATCAATCAGCAAAATATGTGGAACGGCAATTTACACTTGAGGTAACCGGGAATAAGGAAGTTGGCAATTTCAAGGTATATGCAACTCTGTTTAAAGTCAGGAATAATGAGAAATCTGTTAAGGAATTTAAGGAGACGATCCAGAATGAATTCTTCAAAAACAACATGAGTGTAGCCTATAGTTTGAATGGGCAAGTACACGGCTTTTATACTTCAGAATTTATTACCAGATCGTTAGGGTGGAAATTATTCAAAGACTATCTTCTTATTCATGTGGATTGTACAAGCCTATCCCTGCATTATAGGAACAATATGTTCATGGCCTCACGTGACCGACTGAAGCAGGGCAAAGAATCAGAAGAAATAAGGCACTTGCTTGCTGATAGGCTTAAGAAAAGCGAGTTAAACGAGATATATAAACAGAGAAAGGATTCCTTCTCCGCTGATACTGGTGATGCTAACGAACTTCTTAAAAACTTTGCAAAAGACTTGCCGTTGAATCCTGAGATGCTGAAGCTTCTTAAACAGACGTTTAAACTCGACGAGATTAGCACAACTAAAAAAGAGGAGCCAAAAATAAAGGAACAGCGTAGCAAGAAGCTAAAGGAAAAAGAACCTTTTGTCTCTGAGCGGTTTCCATCTATCTTTATTATTGAGGGGAAACCCGACTCAAAAGGGAGAATTATTAAAGGAATACCCATAGGTGGAGATAGGACTATCAGGTTTAGCACGGATGTAGAGGATCAATATTTTGATAGGGTTAAAGACAAGGGCGATTTAAGGCTTTTCATTCTTGACCATGGATCTAATGTCACTGAAGGTGGTACGGCATCAGGGGCACCAAAAGAAATCGAGGAGTTTTTTCAAGTTGTTAAATCTAGCCCGCATGAGGGCACGATTCGCGTAAATCTCCAGCCCAATAACAATCTTAAGATTGGAGACGAAATTAAAATACAGGCAAATTTATCATCGGTTGTTCATACGGAAGAGCCTCTAACAGCCATATTTTATGTAAAAATTGAGGAGATGAAAATTAAAGAAGAAAACCCAAAAGAGCCAGAAATGCCGCAGATTGGTTTGCCTAATATGGTGCTTATTTTCCAGGACGAGAGAGAAGGTGTTAAGACGTGGGGTGAATTGGCAGAGATAGGAATCTCTTTTGATGGAACTGAAATCATGGCTGTTGATACAAATGACAAAGATGAGTTAGAAACGATATTTATCAATATGGATAGCAATCTTCTTAGAACTTATAAGTCACGAATCGATGGCGATGAAGCATTAAGGCTCGCTGATAATAAATATGCGACTCAAGTGTATTTCCATACACTTTTTCTCTACTCTATCTTGAAACAGCGAAACTATAGCTTTGCTATTGGGGAACAACAGGGGAGAGCAGTAGATATAGATGAAGTTCTTCGGGATCTATTTAAATCCAGTTATGGGGAGTTTCTTCTCAGATTCGGCGGGACAGAACAGCTTATCAGTGCCATAGAATAAAAAATTTGACTTATCCCATTTTTTGCGCCATCTATTTTGCCTTCTTCTTATCTTTGGGTTCTTCCTTAACCTTACCCTTAAGAATATTTATCGCATCCGGATAGGCTTCTAAAATTCTCAATAAATTATCCATGGCCCTGCCTTGATGGGCGCCAAGGCTTTCATAGCGGGCGAAGGTCTTTTCCGCGACCCCTAATTTTTGAGCCAACACTTCCTGGGTCAGTCCCAGCTTCTTCCTTATTCTTTTAATATCCAGGTCGGTAAGAAGGTCTTT
>Ga0172371_10008232_pt1 | contig 14637 bp, 10 predicted proteins | sample Lak12m_FD_114543 | JGI IMG/M metagenome (GOLD analysis project Ga0172371, IMG submission 114543) | Freshwater microbial communities from Kabuno Bay, South-Kivu, Congo - kab_022012_12m | ecosystem: Environmental > Aquatic > Freshwater > Lake | place: Democratic Republic of the Congo: South-Kivu... | reverse complement strand
CCATCTCGATTCCTGCGGTGTTCTTCTCGCAGGTGCTGGGGGTGGCGCTGGGCATCCCCGTCAAGGACCTGGGCATGAGCCGGCTGCTGGTGCCGGCGCTTGCACTGGCGAACATGGAGTGAGGAAATGGGCACGACAGTCAGCTTCTCCGACAGGAAGGTCCCGGAAGTGAGGATCGGCGTCTACGTGTGCCATTGCGGCACGAACATCGCCAACGTCGTGGGCGTGAAGGAGCTTGCGCAGTTCGCCTCCGGCCTTCCGGGCGTGGTGGTGTCGCGGGAGTACCGGTACATGTGCTCCGAGCCCGGCCAGGAGATGATCGCGAAGGACATCCGGGAGCACAGGCTGGACCGGGTGGTGGTGGCCTCGTGCTCGCCGCTGCTGCACGAGCAGACGTTCAGGACAGCGACCTCCCGGGGCGGCATCAACCCGTTCTTCTTCCAGATGGTGAACATCCGGGAGAACGTCTCGTGGGTCCACGAGGATGGGAAAGCCGCGACCAGGAAGGCCAAGGATCTCGTGCGGGCCGCGGTCGCCCGCATTGCGCACCACAAGGCGCTGCAGCCCCGGTCGGTCAAAATAAACCCCGACGTGCTGGTGATCGGGGCCGGGATCGCGGGCATCCACGCTTCGCTGACGCTAGCCTCCGCGAACAAGAAAGTGTTCCTGGTTGAGAAGGAGCCGACCATCGGCGGCCACATGGCGAAGTTCGACAAGACGTTCCCGACGCTGGACTGTGCGGCGTGCATTCTGACGCCGAAGATGTCGCAGGTGAAGGCGAACAAGAACATCAACCTGTGGACGTGCTCCGAGGTGGTGTCGGTCGAAGGGTACGTGGGCAACTTCAAAGTGAAGATCCGGCGCAGTCCCCGCTATGTCATCGAGGACCGCTGCATCGGCTGCCTTCAGTGCATAGAAGGCTGCGTGTTCAAGAAGCCGACGGTGAAGGACGAGTTCAACCTGGGGCTTTCCCGCCGCAAGCCGATCTACATGCCGTTCCCGCAGGCGATTCCGCAGGTGGCGCTCATCGACCCCGAGACGTGCATCGAGCTGAAGACGGGCAAGTGCAAGAAGGGGTGCGTGACCGCGTGCGGCGAGAGGAATGCGATCGACTTCACGCAGAAGGAGGAGGTGAAAGAGATCCAGGTGGGCTCGATAGTGTTGGCGAGCGGCTTCAAGACGTTCGACCCGACGAAGCTGGCCGCGTACGGGTACGGGAAGTTCCCCAACGTGTTCACGTCGCTGGAGCTGGAGCGGATGGTGACAGCGTCGGGGCCCACTGGCGGGGACGTGGTGCTGAAGGACGGGACGAAGCCGAGGGCGGTGGGGATCGTGCACTGCGTGGGTTCGAGGGACGAGAACACGAACCGGTGGTGCTCCAAGGTGTGCTGCATGTACTCGCTCAAGCTGGCGCACCTCGTGAAGGAGCGGACCGGGGCGCAGGTGTACAACTTCTACATCGACATGCGTACGCCTGGGAAGGGTTACGACGAGTTCTACGGCAAGCTGCTGGAGGAGGGGGTGCACTTTGTGCGGGGCCGTGTTGCGGAGGTGAGCGATTGGCCTGCGGTGCCGACCGAGGAGGGGCGCCTGGTGATGCGGGTGGAGGACACGCTGTCCGCGGTGGTGCGGCGCATCCCCGTGGACATGGTGGTGCTGTCGGTGGGGCTTGAGCCTGGTGCGGATGCGAACGAGCTGCGGCGGATGCTGAACATCTCGTGCTCGACGGGGGGGTTCTTCCTGGAGCGGCATCCGAAGCTGGCGCCGGTGAATACTGCGACGGACGGGATCTTCCTTGCCGGTGCGTGCCAGGGGCCCAAGGACATCCCGGACACGGTCGCGCAGGCCGGGGCCGCGGCAGCGGAGGCGATGGCGCTTGTCGATAGAGGAGCGATCGACATGGAGCCCAACACGGCGCACGTGGACGAGAAGTCTTGCTCGGGCTGCAAGTCGTGCATCGGGCTGTGCCCGTACAAGGCCATCTCGTTCGACGGTGCGAAGAGGAAGGCGGTGGTAAACGAGGCGCTGTGCAAGGGGTGCGGCACGTGCACCGCGGCGTGTCCGTCGGGGTCGATCGGGCAGAACCTGTTCGAGAATGAACAGATCCTCAGCGAAATAAGGGGGGTATTTGGCCATGTCTGAGCCCTTTGAACCGAGAATCGTAGCGTTCTTCTGCAACTGGTGCACGTACACGGCAGCGGATCTCGCGGGCGTATCGAGGCTGAAGTATGCGCCCAATGCGCGGATCGTGAGGGTGATGTGCTCGGGCCGCATCGATCCTCAGTTTGTGTTGGAGGCGTATGCTTCCGGAGCGGACGGGGTGCTGATTGGCGGATGCCATCCCAACGACTGCCACTACATCGAGGGGAACTACAAGTGCCTGCGCCGCTACGACCTGCTGAAGCGGGTGATCGGCACCATGGGCATCGACGAGCGGCGCCTTCGCCTGGAGTGGATCTCCGCTTCGGAGGGGGACCGTGTGCAGAAGGTGATGAACGAGATGGCCGCGGAGCTGGTGCCGTTGGGGCCTCTCGACTTGCCGGGCAAGCAGGCGGCGTGGGACCGTGAGCTGCACGGCGCCGAGGCCGTGAGATGAACTACCGTTTGCGAGGTTGACTCGATGGCAGACAAACCGAAGGTGGCGTTTTACTGGTGCGCATCGTGCGGGGGCTGCGAGGAAGCGGTGGTGGACCTTGCAGAGGACGTCCTTGGGGTGCTGGACGCGGTGGACATCGTGTTCTGGCCGGTGGCGCTGGACTTCAAGCGCAAGGACGTCGAAGCGATGCCGGACGGGGCGATAGTGGCGGGGTTCATCAACGGTGCGGTCCGCACGACCGAGCAGGAGGAGATGGCGCGCCTGATGCGGAGGAAGTGCAAGGTGGTGATCGCGTTCGGGTCGTGCTCGCACATGGGGGGCATTCCCGGGCTGGCGAACGCGGTGGGTCGTGCGGAGATCCTGAAGTTCAACTACGAGGACGGGCCGTGCGTGGTGAACCCGAGCAAAGTGCATCCCGCGCCGGAGTATGAAGAGGGGGGGCACAAAGTGACGCTTCCGGTGCTGCACGAGGGGGTACGTGCGCTGGACCAGGTCATCGACGTGGACTTCTACCTGCCGGGCTGTGCGCCGACGCCGAAGCTCATCAAGGCCGCAATCGGTGCGCTGCTGTCCGGGAAGCTTCCGCCGAAGGGCTCCGTGCTGGCGCCCGAGACGGCGCTGTGCGACGAGTGCCCGCGCAAGGAGACGAAGCCGGAGACGATGACGATCACGGAATTCAAGCGTCCGCACCTGGCGGTAATCGACCCCGAGAAGTGCCTGCTTGCGCAGGGGTTTGCGTGCATGGGGCCTGCGACCAGGGCGGGGTGCGAGGCGTTGTGCCCCACGGGCAACATGCCGTGCACGGGCTGCTTCGGGCCGACGGGCAGGGTGATGGACCAGGGGGCGAAGATCCTCTCATCACTTGCTTCCAACGTTGAGCCGAAGGACGAGGCCGGTATAGCCAAGGCGCTCTCGGGCATCCCGGACCCGGTGGGCACGTTCTACAGGTACGGGCTGGCGAAGTCGATCTTGAGGCGCAGGTATTAGACGGGAAATGGACGATGGTCGATGGTCGATGGTCGATGGTCGATGGACGATGGTCGATGGTCGGCCAAGACGAGATGTGGAGGCTGAAGTGAAGAAGCTGAGCGTAGATCCCATTACCAGGCTGGAAGGGCACGGCAAGATCGAGATCTTCCTGGACGACAGTGGCGAGGTGTCCAAGGCGTACTTCCAGGTCCCGGAGCTTCGCGGGTTCGAGGTGTTCTGCCGCGGGCGTCCCGCGGAGGACATGCCGCAGATCACGAGCCGCATCTGCGGCGTCTGCCCGACTGCGCACCACATGGCGTCGGCCAAGGCGCTGGACGACTTGTACAAGGTCGAGCCTGCTCCTGCTGGCCGCAAGATAAGAGAGCTCATCTACAACGCGTTCATGCTGGAGGACCATGCGCTTCACGTTTACATCCTGGGCGGCCCGGACTTCATCGTGGGGCCTGATGCGCCGGCAGCGCTGCGCAACGTGGTGGGGGTGATCCAGAAGGTCGGGGTCGGCGTGGGCAAGAAGGTCATCATGATGCGCAAGCGGCTTCGCGACATGATGCAGTCGATCTGCGGGAAGACCGTGCACCCGGTATTCGGGTTGCCCGGCGGGGTGGCCAAGGCGGTGGACCCAGCCAACCTTCCCGCGATGAAACAGCTTGCCCGGGAGGGGGTGGAGTTTGCGCTCTTCACGCTCCAGGTGTTCAAGGAAATCGTGCTCAAGAACGGCGCGTACGTGAAGATGATCACGTCGGACGCGTATACGCACAAGACGCACTACATGGGGCTGGTGGATGGTCAGAACCGGGTGAATTTCTACGACGGTCACGTGCGGGTGGTGGACCCTGGAGCCAAAGAGTTCTCCCGGTTCCCGATCCGGGAGTACACGTCGCACATCGGCGAGCACGTGGAGCCGTGGAGCTACATCAAGTTCAACTTCTTGAAGCAGAGGGGTTGGAAGGGGTTTACGGACGGTGCGGACTCGGGGATCTATGCGGTTGCTCCGATGGCGAGGCTGAACGCAGCGGAGGGGATGGCGACTCCGAGGGCGCAGACTGCCTGCGAAGAGCTGTTCAAGACGCTGGGGGGGAAGCCGGTGCACATGACGCTGGCGAACCACTGGGCCCGGGTGGTGGAGATGATCCAGGCGGCGGAGACCCTGGACCACCTGGTGAACGACCCGCAGCTTGTGAGCAAGGAGATCCGAAACATTCCGACTGCGACGCCGGAGGAAGGGGTCGGCGTGGTCGAGGCGCCCCGGGGGACTCTCATCCATCATTACAAGACCGACGACGACGGCTTGATCACTATGGCGAACCTGATCGTGGCCACGCAGAACAACTCGGCGCGCATGGCGATGAGCGTGGAGAAGGCAGCAAAGGGGATGATCCACGGCGGCAAGGTGAGCGAGGGGTTGCTCAACCAGGTGGAGATGGCCTACCGTGCGTACGACCCGTGCATGGGCTGCGCCACGCACGCCCTCCCTGGCGAAACCCCTCTTGTGGTCCGCATCCACGATGCATCCGGCGCGGTGGTGCAGGAGGTGGTGCGGACATAGGGTTTGTCACCTCGGCCTCTCATCCTGACGTCGGCCACAAGACGTCGCCCTGGTTGACGTATTGACGGAAATTACGTAAATTCAGTCAGTGTTGATTGCCGTTTTGTTGCCAACAGGAGCAAAGCAATGTACTTCCCTCGCGAACAGCTTCGCAATCTGAAGCGCCTGTTGCTGCCGGGCAAGGTGGTGGTGCTCTACGGACCCAGGCAGGTCGGGAAGACCACCTTGGCAAAGAAGATGCTCGAAGAGGAACGGGATCCTTTCCTGTATGTAACCGGCGAAGACATCGTGGTGAGGGAGTTCCTGGGAAGCCGCTCCATCTCCAAGCTGCGGGAGTTTGTCGGTGGGCGGAAGCTGCTGGTCGTCGACGAGGCGCAGCACGTGCCAGGAATCGGGCTCAACCTCAAGATGCTGGTGGATTCCATTCCCGGACTGCGGGTGCTTGCAACCGGATCATCTTCATTCAAGCTGACGCAAGAGACGGGGGAAGCGCTGACGGGCAGGCAATACACCTTGAGGCTGTATCCGTTGTCCCACGCGGAGATAGCTGAGGTCGAGCATCCCCACGAGGTGAAAGCGAACCTGGAATCCCGGCTCATTTACGGAAGCTACCCCGAGGTTGTGGTGTGCCGCGACAATGAGCTCAGGGCAAGGTATCTGAAGGACCTGGTCCACTCCTACCTGTTGAAGGATATACTCGTGTTGGACGGGGTCCGGCATTCGGACAAGCTCCTTCGGCTCTTGCAGCTACTTGCCCACCAGGTCGGCGCCGAGGTCTCCGCATCGGAGCTCGGCCGTTCTGCCGGACTGGCGAAAAACACGGTGGAAAGGTACCTGGATCTGCTTCGGAAGGTGTTCGTGCTTCATCGGATGGACGGGTTCAGCCGCAACCTGAGGAAGGAGCTGGTCAGGAACCCGCGCTACTACTTCTTGGACGTAGGGGTGCGCAACACGCTGGTCAACAACTACAACCCCGTTTCGCTGAGGAACGACGTCGGGGCCCTGTGGGAGAACTACATAGTGATGGAGAGGATCAAGGGACACGAGGCGTCCTCCGAGCCGGTGGGAACATGGTTCTGGCGTACCTATGACAGGCAGGAGATCGACCTCATCGAGGAACGGTCAGGGAAGCTGCACGGCTACGAGATCAAGTGGGCGCCGGGGAGGGGCCGTCGTCCCCGGGCGTGGACGGCAGCCTACCCGGACGCGTCTTTCTCGGTAGTCCATTCCGTGAACTACGCGGAGTTTCTGTCCCGACGCTCAAGCGCGGGCTGACGGGTTGCGGCGTCAAGACGTGCCCGGCTCCGGACCACTGGATAGACGGCCAGGAGAAAGCCCTTCTCCGGTACGACCGCACACACCGGATTCCGAGGGTGCCGCAGCGAGACGCGGTGCGCCGCGTGCACCATGCAAGGGACGGCTACGTCACCTCGGCTTCTCATGCGGGTCAGGTATGAAACGATGGCGTAGTTGCTCTTGTCTAACATCGGTACCTGTACCCGGCGCAAGTCGACCGTGCTTTATGAGCATGGCAATCTCCCAAAGCGAGATGTCGCAGCAGGCGAGCGCATTGGCGGATTCGCCGCTCGCGATGGCAGCGGCGGCAGCACGGCTCAAGCGCTTGGGAGCGAGTGCGTCGAAGATCAGCGCGCAGGTGTCAAGCACCAGCATCGGTTCACCTCTGCAACGGTGTAGCGATCGACATGGTGGCCGTACTGAGTTATACTGCCGTCGCGGACGAGGCCGGGGGTGATGCCATGAAACGGGTCGGAAGGTGCGCGGCAGCGGTGGTCGTGACAGCGATGCTGGCGGCCGGGCTGGCGATCGCGGCGGGAACCGGATGCAAGGGCGAAAGCCCGTCAGGCCCCGCTGGAATGGCCGCGGGCGCAGCACCATCCACCGTGCAGGGAGGCGGCGCACAGGGAAGCAGCGCACAGGGAGGCGGCGCACTGGCCGGATCGCGCAGCATAGAGGCCGTGGAGGTCCAGGACAGGCTGTGGAAGGCGCTGCGCAAGTACCAGGGATCGTTGCTGTCCGGGAAGGCCGACGCGCTGAAGAAGCGGCCCGACGACCCGGTCGAGCTGCTCAGGGTCGTTTCCGCGCTCATGTCCGAGGTGAGCGGCGAGCACGGACTGTGGCGCACCACGGTCCCCAGCTACTACTTCGGGTGCGACGTGCACAAGGACTCGCCGCTCTGCAAGCAGTTCTCGAACCTCGACATGACGTTCCTTCCGTTCGATACCCTGGAATCCCAGATCTCCGGGATCACGAGTGCGGCCGAGGCGGACGCATTCCTGGTGAAGTTCGGGGGCAAGCTCGAGGACTACCTGAAGTACTACGTGCCGCGCTCCAAGACCTTGAACGACGTGGAGGACACGCCGTTCTTCCGCAATCAGCTTTCCATGTTCATTCAGAAATAGTTGGAGGAGGAGATGTCGCTCATGGGCCATCAGCCATCGACCATCGACCATCGACCATCGTCAATCTGCACCACGGCCCGCATGGTCGCCGCGGTCGCCGCGCTGGCATGTATCGGGGCAGCGGGGGAAGCGCAAGCAGGTTTCTGCGACGGCAAGATGAACGGGTACTGGTGCGACGGCGACACGCTGAAGCTGTGCAAGAACAACGATACCGCTTCATCGAAGGACTGCGGTTGTGGATGCCAGTCCATGCCGGTCGGGACCGACGACGTGTGCAAGTCCTGCGGTGGTTTCTGCGACGGAAAGATGAACGGGTGGTGGTGCGACGGCGACACGCTGAAGCTGTGCAAGAACGACGGTGAAGCGGACTCGAAGGGGTGCGACTGCGGCTGCAAGTCCATGCCGCTGGGCACGGACGACGAGTGCAACGGTTGCGGAAGCGGTTTCTGCAACGGCAAGATGAACGGCTGGTGGTGCGACGGCGACGCGCTGAAGCTCTGCAAGGACAACAGCGAGGCCGACTCCAAGAAGTGCGAATATGGGTGCCAGTCCATGCCCGAAGGGGTGGACGACCTGTGCAAGGGCAAGCCGGAAGAGCCGGTCGTGTTCTGCACCGGGAAAGCTGACGGCGACTGGTGCGACGGCGACAACCTTGTGCATTGCCAGGGCGGGCAGGGAGTGGGCGCGCAGCCGTGCGAGTTCGGATGCCTGAAGATGCCCGACGGGGTCGCGGACAAGTGCGCTACGCCGCCGCAGCCCGACGGTTTCTGCACCGGCAAGGCAGACGGTCCGTGGTGCGACGGCGACATGCTGGTGCAGTGTCAGGGAGGGGCCGAAGGATCCAGCACACAGTGCGAATTCGGCTGCCTGCCCCAGCCCCCGGGAGTCGCGGACAAGTGCGCCACGCCGCCAAGCGACCCGGGCTTCTGCGCAAGTAAGGCGGACGGCCACTGGTGCGACGGCCAATCGCTCACGCTCTGCCAGGGAGGCCAGATGGCCACCGCGGTCGCCTGTGCCAACGGCTGCCAGTGGGACCCGGTTGAGATGAACGCGTTCTGCATGTCCTCCGATGGCGGCAACGAGCCCAAGGAAGGGCCGCTTACGGTCACGAATTCCAACGGCTGCGGAGTGTTCTCGGGGTCGCTGGATCTCTGGGCAGGATCGGATGTGCCGGTGTGGGATCAGACCGACTACCCGAACGACACGCTGGGCACGTGCAACGGCCTCACGATAGGCAACTCCGGCTGCACTATCACCTCGCTGGCGATGCTGTACGAGTATCTGGGCGTGGAACGTGAGGTCGGCGGCGAGTCCGGCAACGGGCCGGTGATCGAGGATGCGTGGCGAAGCCAGCTTCTCGAAGGGCACACGATCGGGTATGCGGGAACCAACTACACCAGCGGAGGTAAGGAGAAGTTCGGGGAGTGCCTGGTTCTCTGGGGGCGCAACCCGATCGGGGTCGCGTTGCAGCAGCACGAGAACGGCTCGAATTCGTGCGTAGGCTACGAGGCTGCAGTGGTCATTGCGAACAGCCTGAACGGGGGCAGGCCGGTGGTGGCCGGCGTCCACTGGAGTGCGGGAGAGTCCAACCAGCACTGGGTCCTCATCCGAGGTGCGGACGCACAGGGCGTGCTCATCAACGATCCGTGGCACGGGTTGGCAGGCGCACGCCTGGACGACAACGACTTGGGTAACTACGTGATCGACAGGTTCTTCACGCCGTTCGGGGATGGGATAGGCAGTCCGGAGGAGCCCTCTGGCGTCTACGACGAGCAGGGAAAGCGGCTTGAGGACGAGGAGACGGCTACCCCGGTTCCAATCGTGGTGGAAGCGGGATTCCCGATCGCCGGCGACGAGGACGCAACCATCGAGGAGTACACGACCGGCTGCGGGATTTCCCGGGGGGGAGGCACCTTCCATGCGGGATGGGGCTTGGGGCTGGCGGTAGTGCTCGCGGCGCTGTTGGCCGTGGTCGCGGTCCTGCCCGCGGTCCGAGGTGCATGGCGCACGGCTGGGAGAAGGGCGAGATGATCGGGAGGGACCTGGCGACGGAGCCCCCCGGGTATTGGGTGGCGGTCGTGTTGGTGGTGTCCGTCGCTGCGGGATGCGGGCGCACGTCGAGCGGGGAGCCGGGCGCAGCGCTGCCCATGGACGCGTCTCAGGCGCAGCACGGGCCGGCGCAGGACGACCGGTGCATAGCGCCGACGAGGTTCGAGCCGGGCGGGCGCACGGAAGCGTGGCGCCACGACCGGACCACACTGCTGGTAGTGACGCAGGGGCGTCCGAACCACCGCGGGCAGGACGTTGTGGCAGGCGAGGGAGAGCCCGTGATGCTGGTCGGCAAGTTCGCGTACGGGCCGCTGGACAAGGATCTGGAAGACGAGGACGTGGACGTCTACATGCAGTACGATGCTCCGTGTGGACCCTGGGTGCTGCTGGGCACCGGACGCACCACCAAGGATTCGGACGATGCGCCGGCGCCGGGGCTCGACAATGACGGAGGGAGGGTCTTCTATCGACTGCCCAAGGAGGCCAAAGCCCCGAAGGTGGGGCGGCACCCGGTCAGGATGAGCGTCCGGGGAGATCACTCGGTCGCCGCGTTCGACTTGTACGTGATCGGTCCCGGCACCCAGGCGGTCGTGCTGGACATCGACGGGACCCTGACCACGGACGATTTCCAGGTCGTCCGGCAGATCCTTGAGAAGATTCGGACCAGGTCATACGTCCCCCGCATGTTGGTCAAGGCACCGGAGCTGGTCACAGCGTGGGCCGATGCGGGATACTTGCCGGTCTATCTTACCGGCAGGCCCGAGGTGCTCTTCGAGCCGACCCGCGAATGGCTCCAGGCCAAGGCGTTTCCGCCAGGCCCGGTCCACCTGGTCGATCATACGCGTGAAGTACTGCCGACCAACGACGGCGTCGGGCGCTACAAGGCCGAGTTCCTCCAGAAGCTGACCAGCAGCGGGGTGAAGATCTTCGCGTGCTACGGAAACGCAAGCACGGACATCTACGCCTACGAGCTGGCCGGAGTGGACAAAAAGCACACTTACATCATCGGCAAGAATCGCGGCAAGGAAGGCACGGTCGCGGTCCGCAACTACCGCGAGCATCTCCAGGACATAGGCACTCCTCCCAGAGCAGAAAGGCCATAGGTCGCGGGCACTGCCGTTCCAGCGCGACCCCCCACCGGCCCTCGCTACGCTCGGGCCACCGCCCCCTCGGGGGCGGCGGGACGGTGCCTTTCGGGCCGGGCCGTTCCAGCGCGACCCCCATGGCCACAGCGCCTGCCCATGCCCATATCTGATCCCGGCGGCGGTCCGCGATGTGCGTGGGACTGTGGGAGGTGGATCGTGCTGTGGGGAGGGCGACGGCGGCGGCCGGGAGCAAGGCGGGCGGGCCTCCCCGGGCTCTGGTATCGTGCCATGGAGCGTAAGACCTGGACCGTTCTGTTCCTGGTAGCGGCTGCGGCGATAAGCGCGGTCGGATTCGGTTACGACAAGTTCGAGGGTAGCCGGATCAGGCGGGAGAAGTCGGAGGAGATCTCTGCGATCGGCAAGATGAAGGCAGCACAGATCGAGCTTTGGCGCGCGGAGCGCGTGATGGATGCGGCAGTTCTGGCGGGGAGCCCGTTCTTCGTGCGTGCGGCGAGCGCTCTGTTGGCAGGGACTGCCACTCGGGAGGGTGCGGAGGAGGTAGCAAAGCGCCTCCGATTGGAATTGCAGGGCTCGTGCTGCCAGGACGCCTTCCTGCTGGGTCTTGACGGGACCGTGCTGGCCAGGGCAGGGCAGGGTGGTACTCCGCCGCTCCCCATCGATCTTGCCACCGTTGACGAGTCCGTGCGCACAGGGGTCCCGATCATCGGGGATCTGTCCCAAGGGCAGGATGGGCGGATCCACATGGATGTGGTGGCCCCGATGCTCGACCGACAATCGCAGCCCATCGCGGCCCTCGTGCTGCGCCGGGCGCCGGGAGTGGACCTGTTCCCGCTTATCGAGACGTGGCCCAAGCGGACCGAGACGGGGGAAGTGACACTGGTTCGGCGAGACAGTGAAGACGTGCTGGTGTTGTCGGGGCTCAGGGATGACCCCGATGCGGCCATGAGACGGCAGGCTCCGCTGGCCGAAACGGACACGGTGGCGGTCCAGGCCGCGCTCGGGGTGCGCGGCCCCACGTCGGGCAAGGACCTGCACGGCAACGAGGTGCTGGCGGACATCAGGGAGGTCGCTGGTACGGACTGGGTACTCGTGACCAAGGTATCCGCGGAGGAAGTGCTGGCCGAAGCGAGGTACAGGACCATGGTGGCGATTGGCTTCGTGGTGCTGCTGGTGGGGCTTGCCGGAGTCACGACCATCATGCTGGAGCGGGGGCATCGGACCAGGCTGGCAGGGGCCTTGCAGACAGCGGAGCAGGCGCGGCGCGAAGCCGAGATCAAGCTCGACGCCGAAGCCGCGCTGCGCAGGTCGGAGCAGGAGAGGACGCTGATCGCGGCCCGCTACCGGCAAGCCCAGAAGATGGAAGCCGTGGGTCGGTTGGCCGGCGGGGTGGCGCACGACTTCAACAACATGCTGAACGTCATCAGCGGCTATGCGGAGCTGTCGCAGATGTGGGTGAGCAAGGAAGACCCGATCCACGGCTATATCGGCGAGATCCGGAAAGCGACCGCACGTTCGGCAGCGCTTACCAGGCAGCTCCTGGCTTTTGCGAGGACTCAGCCCGTGTCTCCGCGCAACATCGACGTAAGCGACCAGATCGAGAAGAGCAGGAACATGCTCGCCCGCCTCATCGGAGAGGACATTCAGCTCGATTTGGTGCACGCGCTGGACCTTTGGCCGGTGAAGATCGACCCGGCGCAGCTCGACCAGGTGCTTGCCAATCTCGTGGTCAACAGCAGGGACGCAATATCGGGGCACGGCAAAATAGTGATCGAGGCATCGAACGTCGTGCTCGACCAGGCGTTCTGCGACAGGCACCCGGGCTTCCGGATGGGCGAGCACGTGCTGATCTCGTTTTCCGACGACGGTTGCGGAATGGACAAAGCGACCATGGACCGCCTGTTCGAGCCCTTCTTCACGACCAAGGGAGAAGGCAAGGGGACAGGGCTTGGGCTGGCGACCGTATACGGCGTCGTCCACCAGAACAAGGGGTTCATCAGCGTCTACAGCGAGCTGGGCAAGGGAACCACGTTTGGCATCTACCTGCCGCACGCAGAAGGTGCCGTCGTCCACGAGCCATTGCCGATCGAGACCCGGTCGCTAAGGGGGACTGAGAAGATCCTCGTGGTGGAAGACGAGGAGCAGATCCTGGAGCTCTGCCGCGAAATCCTGGAGATCCACGGCTACTCCGTCCTGTCCGCCAGGACCCCGGGAGAAGCGCTGCTGCTGGCGGAGAAGAACGCGAGCGATCTCTCTCTTCTCGTCACGGACGTCGTCATGCCGATCATGAACGGCAAGGAGATCGCGTGTCGCATCTCGGGGCTGAAGCCCGGCATTCCCGTGTTCTACATGTCCGGCTACCCGTCCAACGTCATCGCAGACCGCGGCGTCCTGGAAGAGGGCGTGGAGTTCATCCAGAAGCCGTTCTCGCCGAAGGAATTCACGCGCCGCGTGCGCGAAATCCTCGATCGCCCTAATCCATGTTAGCCCGCCTCTGGCGGGCGAACCACCGGCCGAAGGTCACGCCGTAGCCCCGGCAGAGCGGCCTTGGCCGGCTCTTGGCCCACTGCTTCCGCCGTCGCATTGTCCGACTCTTCCGGCTGGCGGAGGCGGACAATGTGGACGTGCCATCGCAACGACCCGGGTGGGTATATGGATGTGCCGTCTCGATGGCCGTTTCGGATGTGCCCCTATTCCGCGACGCGTGCGTCTGGTACAATCCGCCCGGTGCAGGGAGGCGAAGGTGCGACTGCCGATCCGGATCTGGGCGCTGTGTGCCGTTCTTGCCGCGTGCTCGACCCCGGCAAGGGAGGGGAACGAGTGTGGCAATGACAATTGCCAAGACATGGGGGACAGGTTCCTTCGCCCGCGCCAGGATGGCATGGCCGAGTGCGGAGATGGGTGCGTCGGGGCTCAGGATGAACTGGGCAGCGCCGAGTGCGGGAGGAAGTGTCAAGGCATGGAAGACACCGGCCTTGAAGATGGGTACCAAGACATAGGGGACTCTGTCCTTCGCCCGCTCCAGGATGGCATGTCCGCCGATGTCGATGCTTTCCAAGGCGTGGGAGAGGTCCATCGCCCCGCCGATGGCGGGGCTCAGGATGACGGGTGGGAACATGATGGGCCGATGGATGCCGGGGTTCAGGATGAATTCGGTGCGGAGTGCGAAGATGGGTGCCCGGATGAAGTGGGCAGTGCCGAGTGCGTGGGGGGGTGCGACGACGGGCTTGCCTGCACGTTCGACAAGTGTGCGGACGGGGTGTGCGACAATCCGATGAAGCCGGGGTGGTGCTTCCTGACGGGAGCATGTGTTCCCGAGGGAGGGCAGAACCCGAACAACCCGTGCCTGGAGTGCATCTCCTCGGTAACGTCGTACACCTGGTCTTACGACGATACGAACTCGTGCGACGACGGGGACTGGTGCACGGTCGGCGACTGGTGCAGCTCCGGCGAATGCGCGGGTGTGCCGGTTGACTGCGACGACGGGAACCCGTGCACGGACGACACCTGCTACCTTGGCAAGTGCACGCCCGTGCCTCTCACCGACGTTTCGTGCGAGGACGGCGACCTGTGCACGCTGGACGACTACTGCTTCGCTGCGGAGTGCACGCCCGGCGAGTCGCTGCGGCTGTGCGACGACTTCAACCAGTGCACGACCGACTGGTGCGAGCCGGCCGCGGGATGCAACTACGTGGCAGAGACCAAGCCGTGCGAAGACGGCGACTTGTGCACCGCGGGCGACCTGTGCCTGGTGGGTGTCTGCCTGGGCGGTGCGCCGGTCGAGTGCGACGACGGGAACCCGTGCACCAACGATGCGTGCGCTCCGTACATCGGCTGCAAGCAGATCAATAACAGCGCTGCGTGCGACGACAACAACCCGTGCACGCTTGGCGACCAGTGTTTCGGCGGGGTGTGCAAGAAGGGGCCTGAGCT
>Ga0172371_10008230_pt1 | contig 14638 bp, 9 predicted proteins | sample Lak12m_FD_114543 | JGI IMG/M metagenome (GOLD analysis project Ga0172371, IMG submission 114543) | Freshwater microbial communities from Kabuno Bay, South-Kivu, Congo - kab_022012_12m | ecosystem: Environmental > Aquatic > Freshwater > Lake | place: Democratic Republic of the Congo: South-Kivu... | reverse complement strand
ATTGATTATTGATTTTGAAAAATTATCCGCCGGCCGTCGGATTTTTGACATTGGCGCCGCCACCGGCTATTTTTTGGATTTAGCCAAACAGCGTGGCTGGCAAACCGGCGGAACGGAAATTTCCGAGTATGCCGCCAAAATCGCCACTGAACGCGGTCATCAGGTTTTTTGTCTGGAAGCTGATCAGCTCGCGACAGACCAAAAATTTGATGTCGTGACCATGTGGGATGTGCTGGAACATATTAAAGATCCGATCGCTTATTTGAAGAAAGCTAATGATCTATTGGCTGACAATGGCTGGCTGGCCATTAATACCGTTAACCGCGGCAGCCTGGTGGCGAAGATATTGGGTTTGAAATGGCATTTAATCGTGCCGCCGGAACATTTGAATTTTTATTCGCGCCGGAATTTGGAGATCGCTTTGCGGCAATCCGGTTTTGAAATCGTTAAGGTTTCAACTTTGGGCAAGAATTTTTCTTTGGCTTATGTTTTTAAGATGCTTCACACTTGGCAGGGTTGGGGCGGTTGGCAGAAACTTTCTGTTTTTTTTGATCGGCCGTTTTGGCGCCGCCTGTCGTTGCCGGTTAATTTGCATGACAATATTTATCTTTTGGCTAGAAAAATTAACAAACCGGCTGATCGCTCGCTCCCCAAATTATTGATTTGTACCGGTATCTATCCGCCCGATATCGGCGGCCCTGCTACTTATGTTAAAGGTTTGGAAAAAGGTTTGGCGGGAGAGTTTGATATCCAAGTCGTGTCGTATGGCGAGCCTGAAGATAAGGCAACCGGCCGAATATATAAAATTTTGCGGCGGCAAAATGTTTTATTCAGATATATTGGATATTTTTGGCAAGTCTTTAAATTAGCGCCGGATATGGATGCGATTTATGTCCAGGGGCCGGTCTCCGAAGGCTTGCCGGCGGCCGTGGCTTGCTGTTTACGGAGAAAAAAATATATTTTAAAAATCGTTGGCGATTTCGCTTGGGAACAAGGCAGCCAGCGGCATGGCGTTAAGGAAAATCTTGATGATTTTCAAAATTCAAAATATGGATTTAAGGTGGAGCTATGGCGTTGGATTGAAAAACGGGTGGCTCAAAAATCGGATTTGGTAGTCGTGCCCAGCAATTATTTGAAAAAAATTGTCAGTCGCTGGGGAGTTGAAGCTGATCGGATAAAAGTCGTCTATAATGCGATTGAAAGAATCGCAGTGGCAGAAAGCCGGGAACAATTAAGAGCCAAATTCGGCTTCAATGGTTTTGTATTGCTCTCAGTCGGCCGTTTGGTTCCTTGGAAGGGTTTTGCGACATTGATTGCGGTTTTTAAGGAATTATCTTTAGACGTAGCCGATTGGCAATTGGTGATTGTCGGCGATGGTCCCGAACATGATAATTTGAAAAAACTGGTTGAATCAAACCAATTGGAGAATAATGTGCTTTTTGCCGGCCGATTGGATAAATATGAAGTGGCGGCTTATATGAAGGCCGCGGATTTGTTCGTCCTAAACACTTCTTACGAAGGCTTAAGCCATGTTTTAATTGAAGCGATGGCGGCCGGCTTGCCCATAGTCACTACAGCTGTCGGCGGCAATCCGGAATTAATGGATAATTATGCGCGCGGCTCTTTGGTCGCTTATAACGACAAATCAGAACTGATCCGAGCAATCAAACAAGCCAAAGCATTAAATGGATCGGCGCCAGTGGCTGAGGATTTTTTAAAGAAATTTGATTATGGTTTTATGATTAATCAGACTAATCAATTATTGCAAACCATAGCAATTGGAGTTAATCAGGATAATAATCAACAGCAGTCGTCGGAAGTTCTGGATGATTGCGACCGGCAAATAATTATTTTAGTTCAAATAAATTTCAGCCAAGATCATTCGGAAACGGTTTTGCCTTTGGGAATCTTGTCGGTCGGCAGCCATTTGAAGCGTTGCGGTTATAAAGTCAAACTCATAAACATTACGGAAAAACAGATTGACGAAACAGCTGCCGCCATTGCCGAGGCCAAGCCGCTATTCGTCGGTTTGTCCGTCATGACCGGCGTCCAAACGCGCCAGAGCGCCGAGTTGTCAAAAAAAATAAAATCATTGGTTCCGGCTATTCCGATTGTTTGGGGCGGCATCCATCCTTCGCTATTGCCGGAACAATGTTTAAATGAGTCTTATATTGATTTTATCGTAATTTCCGAGGGAGAATTAAGCATGGCGGAATTGGCCGGACAAATCGCGCAGAACGGAGATTTTAGCCGGATTTTGGGCATCGGCTATAAGCAAGATAACAAGATTATTATCAATCCTGGCCGGCCATTCATTGCTAACCTTGATGACTTCCGTTTGGATTTTTCTTTGCTGGATTTGGAGCGCTACATCGCCCCTTTGAATAATTTCAAACGGGTAATCGCTTACAAAGCTTCTCGCGGTTGTCCGTTTAATTGTTCATTCTGCTACAATAACGCTTTCAATCAGAATAAATGGCGCGTCTGGTCAGTGGCGGCAGTGGTTGAAGATATTAATTGGCTCAAGGATCATTATCAGATTGATGCGATTAAATTTTATGATGATAATTTTTTTGTTGACAAGAATCGCGCTTTTGAAATTTTAGCCAAAATAAATTTGCCGGCTCATTTGGAAGTGAGAATTGATACGATTGATGACGGTTTGGCGAAGCAACTGAAAGAATTCAGAATTTTTGACATGCTCATCGGCATTGAATCCGGCAGTGACCGCATCTTGGGTTTGATTGATAAAAGATTTACGGTTGATCGCATCATTGAAGGGGTCAAGTCTTTGGCTAAGTATGATTTGCCGGCCACTTATTCGGCTATCGTCGGCCTGCCGACCGAAACCAAAGAGGAATTTGAGCAGACGATTGATTTGTTTTATCAGATCCAGAATATCCATCCAAAGTCGGTTTTTTCCTTGGGCGCTTACCTGCCTTATCCGGGCTCAAAAATGTATGATTTCGCCATAGAGCAAGGTTTCAATCCGCCGAGCAAGACTGAAGATTGGGGTAATATTGATCGTTTTAGAAAGGATTTCCGTTCGCCTTGGGTTAATGCGCAGCAAGTTTGGCGGATTAGGGAATATTTCAAATTGCTCAATTGGAAACTCGGTCCGGTCAGTAAATTATTCAAGTGGCGCATTAAGCATCGGTTTTTTGCCTGCCCCGCCGATATTTATCTGATTGAATATTTCGGCGGACTAGCCATTGAACAAAAAGGTTTCTTCGGTCGATTCATCAGGAAAATTTATAATTTAATCAGAAGCTAATTAGAGTTATGAAGATTTTAGTCTTTGGATCAGATAGCGCGATTTTAGACCATTCCGCCAGCGTCACGCAAAGAGCGATCGACGCCAGCTTTGGCCTTGATAAATATTCGGTTATTGTCCCAAGTTCAATTAGTGCCATTAAACAGCATCAGGAAAATTTGTGGGTGTACGGGATCAATGCTAAAAATAAAATCATCGCCGCTGGCAAGATTTATCATTTAGCCGATCAGCTTTTAAAGAAAGAAAAATTCGATTTAATCACCACTCCCGATGCTTATTATTTGGCATTGGCGGGTTGGCTGTTGGCAAAAAAATATCAAACCAAGCTGGAAGTCCAAGTTCATGGGTTTGAGAAGCTTTTCGGCTTTCGCAAATTGATCGCTAAATTCGTATTGCCCAAAGCTGATGCCGTTAGGGTAGTCAGCCAAAGATTAAGAAGAATGATGGCTGAAGATTTTAAGGTTGAAGATAATAGAATTACGGTTGTGCCGGTTTTTTCTCCTCCTTATACTAGTGGCGCGGATCAGTCTTTGCCGCCTGAGCATGCGGCGGACAAGTTTGTTTTTTTGACTGTTTCCCGATTAGTGCCGATTAAAAACATTCTTTTGCAAATTGAAGCTTTCGCCGAAGTTGTTCAGGCTTGGCCGCAAGCGGAATTATGGATCGCCGGCGAAGGGCCGGAAAAAAACAGGTTGGCGGCTCAGATTGATAATTTGGGATTAGTCCAAAACGTTAAGCTGTTGGGGCAGAAAACCAGATCGGAACTTGATAGTTTATATCGACAAGCCGATGTTTTTTTACTGACTTCTTTCGCCGAAGGCTGGCCGATTGTTATTATGGAAGCGGCGCGCTATCGTTTGCCGATTATTATGACTAATGTTGGTTCGGCCGGAGAATTGATTATCAATCAAGAGAGCGGCCTGGTGATTCCGGTTAATGACAAATCGGCCTTGATTTCGGCCATGAAATTATTGATTGGTGATCGGGAATTGCGAACTAAAATCGGATTGGGCGCTTTTCAAGCGGTTAATGGTATGCTTAATAAAGAAGAGATTATTAAATTATATCAGCTAGGCTGGCAACGAGCCGTGGCGGGGGAGCCGATTGCCGATTCAGGGGTCTCAAACCAAAGATAAATTTATGAAATTATTAGTCTTAACGCAAAAAGTTGATAAAAATGACGCGGTGCTGGGTTTTTTCCACAAATGGCTGGAAAAAATGGCCGCTCATTGCGAAAGCGTCGTAGTGATTTGCCTTGGCCGCGGGCAGTCTGATTTGCCGGCTAATGTTAAGGTACTGTCTTTGGGTAAGGAGGCTGGAGCCAGCCGATTCAAGTATCTGATTAATTTTTTTACCTATATCTGGCAAGAGCGGAACCAATATGACCGGATTTTCGTGCATATGAATCCAGAATATTTGGTCTTGGGCGGCTGGCTGTGGAGAATTTGGCGGAAACCGGCTTATCTATGGTTTAATCACCAGCATGGCAGTTGGCCGGCTCGTTGTGGTCAAATTTTTGCCGCTAAGATTTTTTATACTTCCGCCAGTTCATTTTTTTCGGGCCGAGCCAAAGGCGTAGCTATGCCAGTCGGCATCGACACTGAAATTTTTAACCGAGCCGATAATGAATCGCGGCCGGCTAATTCCTTGCTGTATCTCGGCCGGGTGTCTCCTATTAAAAACCTTGAAGTTTTAGTGGAAGCTGCGAAAATCATTGATCAAAAAAACGCCAAATTTGTTTTGGATATAGTTGGCAGCGCTTTAAGCAAAGATGCTGGATATTTTAAAAATCTGCAGATTGCCGTCGCCGAACTCGTTGCTGACAGGAAAGTTTTTTTTCAAGCTGAAGTGCCTAATTATCAGACGCCGGCTATTTACCGCCAACATGATTTTTTTATCAATCTGACTAATCCCGGTTCTTTGGACAAGGCGATTTTAGAAGCCATGGCTTGCGGTTGCTTGACAATCGTTTCCAATACCTCGCTGAAAGATATTCTGCCAAAGGAATTGTTGTTCAAAGAGAAAGACAGTTTGGATTTGGCCGATAAGATTCTGGCGGCTTTGGGCTGGGAGGAAGAAAAAAAAGAAGCCTTGAGATCAGCCCTGGCTGATTATGTCGGCAGCCGGCACGGCCTGGATTTATTGATGGATAAGTTGTTCACTTATTTAAATTCATGAAACTGAAATTATTAATCAAAAATTTAATTTACGGTTTTTTATATTGGCTGCCAGCCGAGTCCGGGCGCGCCGTTATTTTGATGTATCATTCTATTGGCGATAATACTGTTTATTTTACCGTCAAAACCGAAGCTTTTTCTGAACAAATGGATTATTTGGCTAAAAATGGCTATAATGTAGTTACTTTAAACAGTTTGGTGGAGGCGCTTAAAACCGAATCAATGCCGCCTAAAACCGTAGTTTTAACTTTTGATGACGGCTATCGGGATAATTTTTCCAATGCTTATCCGATCTTAAAAAAGCATGGCTTTCCGGCGACAATTTTTTTGGTGACAGGCTATTTGGGACAACAAATTCCCAACTCTTCCGGCCAAGCCTTGTCCGCCTTGTCTTGGGAAGAAATCAGGGAAATGGCGGCCGGCGGCTTGATTGATTTTCAGCCGCATACGGTTCAGCACAAAAAAGATTATCTTAGCGATGAACAGAATCTTAAAACGGAGATTGCCGATTCCAAACGGGGACTTGAAGAAAAATTATTGAAAACCTGCCGGCTGTTCGCTTATCCATCGGGCAAATACAACGACGCGGCGATTAAGATTTTAAAAGACTTGGGTTTTGAAGCAGCTGTCACGGTCGTTAAGGGAACAGTGAATCCTCGGGCTGATTTATTCCGTTTGAACCGCAACTCCATTGACAGTCGGATAAACTTAAATATGTTTAAAACAATCATTAAACGGGGGAGAATTAATTAGGCTATTTATGAATAAAACTTTTGATTTCATCAGTGAAGTATTAAAAGGTAAAACTATTTATCGGATTTTATTCAACTGGCAGATCCAAGAGCATAGCCATGATATTGCCGGCGAAGTTTTGGATTTGGCTAGCGGCGGCGTCGCCAGCTATTATCGCTATATGCCTCAGAATATCAAATTGATCAGAACTGATTATCAAGCGGGTGAGAGCATTGATTTAGTGGTTGATTTGAGCCGGCCTTTGTCATTGCCGGATAACCATTATCAAAATGTACTATTGTTTAATGCCATTAATCTTCTGGATAATGTTCCGGAATTATTCAAAGAAATCAATCGAATTATGGCCGCTGCCGGCAAATTATATGTATCATCGCTGTTTGTCGCCAATGAAATGCCGCAGCCCCATGATTTTAATCGGTTGACTTACGAGGGGATTGAGAGTGAACTTCGAGCCGCCGGTTTTTCTAAAATAGAAATTTATCGCATCGGCGAACGAGCGACGGCTGCCGCGCATATTTTGTCGCCTTGTTTTCCTTTTGGCTGGCTGCGTTTGCTTATTTATCCGGCGGCCATGCTGTTTGATCGCTTGATTCCGAAAAAAATCAAACTGAGGAATCCTTGCCCGATCGGTTATTTGGCGATTGCCCAAAAATAAAGACTGAGAACCATGAATAAATCATTAACGATAAAAAAAATAATCAAGCGAGCCGGTTTTTATCAGCCGTTGCGCGATTATTGGCAAAAATTGCAATCTCGGCCTTATGCCGACAGCGCGTTTTTAATTGAAAATAAAAAAGATCTGCCGTTGCCGAAAAATGTCATTTTTGAACCGACGACCAGATGCAATTTGAATTGTTGCATGTGCCCGCAACGGGAAGAGCGCAAGCAACTAAAGCCTGATTTGCCCTTGGCGCAGGTCAAGGATTTATTAGTCAAATTAAAAAAAGATTTGAATCCCAAATCAATCAGCCTGATTGGCGGCGAGGTTTTGGTGCGAGGCGATATTATGGAGATTTTAAAACAGCTGGAAGATTTGCAGATTAAAGTTTTTATTTCCACTAACGGAACTTTGATCAATGAAGAACTGGCGGAGAAATTAAAGAAATTGAAAAATGTTACGGGCTTGGCCTTTTCTTTGGACGGCTTAAAAGAACGGCATAATCAAATCCGTGGCAAGGATTATGCTTTTGACGGCGTTAAACGAGCGGTCGCTTTGCTCAAAGATGATTATTCTCTGACTATCAATGCTGTTTTAATGGATGAAAATCTCAATCAAATAACGGATTTGGCTCGGGAAATCAGCGGTTGGGGAGTGCCTAATTATTCTTTGCAATTTGAAATGTTTTCTACGGCGGCGGAAGTGGCGGCTTCGGCAAAAATGCTGGATATGGATAACTTGGAAGAAATTGCGGTTGAAGTTAAAGAAAAAACCGAGTATGGCTTTTCTCAAGCGGAGATTAGTGGCATGATTGAAAAATTAAATCAGATTCCCGGTTTAGCCCTAATGATCCAGCCGCGTCTTTATTCCCGTTTTCCCGAGGCTTATTTAAAAGGGGAATTAAGGCAGAAAACCAAGTTGGATTGCAAATATATTGACACTTTAAGAATCAGCGCCCAAGGCGAAATGATTTTTTGCCCTTTCATTAAGAAAAGTTTTGGCAGTTTATTAAACAAGGATATCGCCCAAGTTTGGAATAGCGAGGAAGTAAAAGACTTCCGCCAAAAGCTTTATGCCAATAATTTAACGCCGGTTTGCAAACGCTGTTGCCGGCTGGGCGCGAAATAAACTTTATGAAAATCGTCTATTTAGCCAACTTGCGGCTGCCGACTGAAAAAGCCCATGGTTTGCAGATTATGAAGATGTGCGAAGCTTTCGCTATGACTGAAAATGAAGTGGAACTGGTGGTGCCGCAACGTTTTAATCGGATTAAAACCGATCCCTTCGCTTATTATGAGATTAAAGGCAATTTTAAAATCGTTAAATTGCCTTGCCTTGATTTATTGCCGCTTGATCGCTTATTGGGCAAGAACGCTTTATGGCTGGAAGCGCTGACTTTTTTAATTTCCGCTAAAGCGTATTTATTATTTAAGTCTTTTGATTTGCTTTATACCCGCGAACCATCGGCCAGTTTGTTTATTAGAAATTGCTTATTTGAAGTGCACTCGCTACCGCAATCCAAACGATATTTTTTTTATTCGGCTCTTAAGAAAGCCAAGGCCTTGGTTGTCTTGACTGAAGGGATCAAACGGGCTTTGATCGCTTTGGGCATTGACGGCGGAAAAATTCTAGTGGCGCCCGATGCCGTTGATTTGGAGCAATTCAAGACGGAATTAAGCCGGATTGAAGCCAGAAAAAAGCTGTCCTTGCCGCTGGAATCAAAAATCATAGTTTATACCGGCCATTTATATGCTTGGAAGGGAGTTGAGATCCTGGCGGAAGCGGCTTCATTATTACCAGCCGGCTGTTTGGTTGTTTTTATTGGGGGAGTGAAAGAATATATTGAAAAATTCCAATCAAGATATTCCCAATTTAAAAATATTTTGATCCTAGGCCATCAACCGCATCAGGCAATGCCTGACTATCTAAAAGCCGCCGATGTCTTGGCTTTGCCCAATAGCGGGAAAGAGGAAATTTCGCGAGCCTATACTTCGCCGATGAAACTGTTTGAATATATGACTAGCGGCACGCCGATTATTGCCTCAGCTTTGCCGGCCTTAATGGAAATTTTAAATCAAGATAACGCTTATTTGGTGGAACCGGATCAGGCGCCGGCATTAGCCCAAGGCATTAGTTATTTATTGGAACATAAGGAGATTGGACAAAAACTGGCTTTGTCAGCCAGGCAAAAAGTCCAGCAATACACCTGGTCTAATCGAGTAAAAAATATTTTAAATTTTATTATCAATGTCGCTGATCGGCAGTTTAAACAAAAGTAATCATTTAACAGTTATGAAAATCGTCTTGATTTTTCCACCCTCTATTTACCAGACCAAAGAGACTATGCCGCCGCTCGGCTTGGCTTGGTTAGCCGCGGTTTTGCAGAAAAACGGCTTTTCTGACGTTTATATTATTGATAGTGTTATTAATAAATACGATAATCAAAAAATAATTGAATTATTGAAAGCGCAAAGCGCTGACCTGATCGGATTGTCTTTTGGCACGCAAAATCGTTTTTATGCTTTTCAACTAGCGGAACTGATTAAAGAAAATTTTCCCTCCGTGCCGCTGGTGGCGGGCGGGCCGCATGTCACTCTGACTGCCGATGATACTTTGAAACAAATTCAAGCCATTGATATGATTGTGCGCGGCGAAGGCGAATTCACTTTTTTGGAATTGGTCCAGGCGCTAGAGCGGGGAAATGATCTGGGAACGGTTAACGGCCTCTCTTATCGCAACAGTCAAGGTGAAATTTTCCATAATGCGGAGCGGACGCCGATTGCCGATTTGGATGCTTTGCCTTTTCCAGCTCGTGAATTGCTGCCAATCAAGGATTATCAGCAGAAAATTCCTTTGTCGGATAAAATTTGCACTAGCATGATTACCAGTCGCGGCTGCCCTAATAATTGCATTTATTGCTCTACAGCCAGGCAGTGGGGGCATAATATCAGATTCCGTTCGCCTAAGAATGTCGTGGATGAAATAGAAATAATCGTCAATCAATACGGTCTGGAGGGAGTTGGTTTTTTTGACGATTGTTTTACTGTTGATAAGAAAAGAGTCATCGCCATTTGCCAGGAGATTATAAATAGAGGCTTGAAAATCGGTTGGTGGTGCGAGGCTCGCGCCAATACACTTGATCCTGAAGTCTTAGCTTGGATGAAACGCGCCGGTTGCGAATATATCGCCATGGCGATTGAGTCCGGCAGCAATGAGGTTTTAAAAAGAATAAAGAAGATGATTACGGTTGAACAGGGTATTGCCGCCGCTAAAATGATCCATGCCGCCGGTATTAAGCAAAAAATATTCTTTATGCACGGCTTGCCGGGAGAAACTTATGAAGACATTAAAAAACAGTTTTTTTTAAGTCGTTATTTATTGGATCGGGTGAGGGTGGAAGAAGCGACGCAGGGCGTTACTATTATTTATTCGCATACGGAAATAGAAATGCTGGCTAAGGAATTGAATATTTTACCCCGGGATTTTTCTTGGAGCCGGCCCTTTCATGAACCGCGCTCGTATCCGCCGCTGGTAGTTTCGCAAAACATGCCGATTTTTGAACAGCCGAATTTGAGTTATGAACAGATATTTTCTTATGTAAAACGAGCCAAATTAGAATACTACGCGGGTCATCCGCTCCAAGCTCTAAGGCAATTGATAAAAAATTACCGCAATATATTCTTATGGATCGCCACCCCCGTTAAAAATTAATTGGTAATAAATTTTATATTTATTATAGTCTATGAATTTATGAAAAATATTTCTAAAGCAATGCGGGATGATCAGCCGACAAAAAAAACGATTCTAATTATCACTCTTTCATTGTCGGAAAAGAACGGTTTAGGTAGGTATTCACTGTCTGTTGTCAATGAGTTGAGGAAATATTACAATCTGGTAATATTCACCGGCGAGGAGGATATTATTAAATTGGAAAATTGCGTGGTTTACCCAATTTTACCTTCGTTGCATGTTTTTTTAAAAATGAGAAATCCTTTGGTGATGGCAAAGCTTGTTTGGAAGGTGTACTGCAGAGCTGGGAAAGTTGATTTTGTGCATTCACTTATGGATTATCCCCATTCATTATTGGCTTTCATTATTGGAGGACTATTACGCAGGCCGTTATTTTTAACGACTCATGGTACATATTCACTCAAACCGTTTAATTGGCGAATTGATAAATGGTTACATAAATTTATCTTACGTAATGCTAGCGCGATATTTAGCATAAGTAATTTTACAAAAGCGGAAATATTGAAGAGAGTTAATTTGTCTAATATCATAGTTGTCAATAATGGTATTGATATTTGTCGGTTTGGCAATTTATCATCTCCAATTTTTAGTGACGACAATATTCGGCTATTGGGCGTTGGAGCATTAAAAATGCGCAAGGGTTTTCATGTTACTATCAAAGCCGTTGCTATGATTAGGGAAAAATATCCAAAGATCATCTATACAATAATTGGTGATCAATCCGATACGGAATATTATTCATATTTGAAGCAGTTAATTGTAGACTATAAGCTCGAGGATAATGTGATTTTCTTACATAGTCTTACTGATAGTGAATTATTCAATCAATATAACCTGTCAGACGTATTTATTTTAACGCCAGTTAATGTAGATGACGCTTTTGAGGGATTCGGACTAGTATATTTAGAGGCCGGCGCATTTTGTAAGCCAGTCATCGGCTCAAGCGGTTGTGGCGCTGAAGATGCAATTGTTGATGGTGAAACTGGTATCTTAGTCAGTCAAAATGATCCGGAAGAAATTTCCAAAGCAATTATCAAATTATTGGATAATCAGGAATTGGCAAAAAAAATGGGAGAATCCGGACGCCATCGGTCAATGGTGATGTCTTGGGGAGCACAAGTGGAAAAATATCGCTCTAAATATGAAGAATTTATGGAACCGCAAAAAAAAATTACTGAAAAAATCAAGAATTATTATTTAAAATTAAAACAGGATGGATTAGAATCCAATCAGCCGGAAAGTAAAAAAAATAATAAAAAGAAAAATTTGCTATTTTCCATTTTCGCTGTTTTTATTTTTTTTGCCGCTACAGTTTTTTGGTATTCGCCAATAATGTTTAAAGGCTATTCAGTCGATTCTATTGGCGAAGGAGTCATTATGGCTCGCAATTATGTTAAATCTGGAGTTTTGGGGATGGAAAGCGATTTGAATGTCGTAGTATCATCTGAATTGGCTGGAAAATCAGTGCATAGGAGCCCGCTTAGTAATGAATTAGATCCGGTTTCATATATCGCGGTATATAAAATATTTGGTTGGCAAGATTGGAACCATTTAATATTAATCCCGATAGTTATTTATGCCTTAAGTTTGATAATTTTTACTATAGTCGTTTATTATTTATTCGGATTTTCAGTAGCAGCGATTTTTTCTCTGATTTTCATTTTACTGCCGTTCAATGGACAAATGGCTCGATCCGTCAGTTTCTATGAGTTTGCTCAATTATATTTCTCTATTTTTTGTTTATTATTTTTTGTCGGCCGCGATAGGAAAAATAAACATATATATTTTCTTAGCGCCGGATTTTTTTTGAGTTTAGCTTGTTTAGCTAGGGAAGCCTTTTTTATTTTCTTACCAATTTTATTTATTTGGTTAGTTATTTGGGAAAAAAAAAGAGAATTGTTGGCTGTTTTTGTCCCTGTCGGTTTGGTTCTATCGGTATTTTGGTTGCCTGCTATACTTGGTTTTGGCGGCGGTAACGCCTATTCCGGTTTATTTGTGGAGCAAAATCAGAATCAGTGGTCGGAATTCGGATCTTATGGCCATGTTTATCCTGATCCCTATTCTTTTCATTTTGATAAGCAAAGAACGATTAACCAGCTTAATAATGAAGTGAATGCCAATCAATCTAGCTTATTGTATAAAATTGACCGTTTAAAGGTTGGTAAGAATACCGGAATTAAAGATGTAGGATTAATTGAAAGATTCGTTGTTGGCACCTCTAATTTAGTCGCTCAGGTTTCTAAATATTTTGCCATAGAATTTATTGGCGGTCCGATAGTTTCTTTGCTGATATTTATTGGATTATTCGAATTGGCTCGAAGGAAAAGAAATCTTTTTTATCTGTTCGTGCTTTGGCTAATTGGGGCGCCGCTATTAATCAGTTACATTGTTTTGGCTAATAGGAATCACTTAATGGATTTTGCCTGGCCGCTTGCCATTTTATCAGCATTGGGAACGGTTGCCTTAATAAGAATAGTGATTGATTATTTCGGATGCAAGAAATATGCCAAATTAATATCTTTGTTTGTTTTATTTGTTATTGTTTATAGCTTAGTTTTGGCGAATCATGTATATTTAGGACGCAGCTATGATGATAATACTAATTTAGCTTTATCTTATTTTGCGACTAAAATTAATGAAAGGAATATTGGTCCAACCGAGGTTATCGCTGTTGGTGTGAGGACAGCCCATCCGATTTTGAATTATCTGACAGATAAATCAGTCGTCTATTTTGATCCTGCCACTATCGCCAGATTGGCCGAGGCTAATGATTTGCAACAGGCTTTCGATAAGTTTAATGTCAAATATGCGATTGGTTTTGACGATGCAACAGCCGATTTGATTGCAAAAAAAAGCCATGTTGAAATGATCGCAGCCTGGCCTAATGACGATTTTTTATTGATGCCGGTAAGCTTTAATAAAATGTGGCTGCTTAATATCATTAAATAGTTTAGATGTCGTCTTTTTGCTTTAATTCTTTGGTTAAGTATTTAACAAATGGCAGTCCGATAACCGCAAGAAGCCAATAGCTGGTCAGAGAATAAATTATGCCCGCACTCAGATTGGAATTTATTGAAGCGTAACCAGAGAAAAAATAGATAATCGCCGAATCCCTGGTGCCCATTCCGGCAATAGTCAGGGGCAAAATACCGATAAATAGAGTTAGCGGCAAGGTTAAACAGATGAATAATAATGGTAGTTTTGTTCCTATTGATAAATAAATAAGATAAAATTGGATAAAAGTTCCAAGCCAATTAATCGCAGTGATTAAAATCATGCCAGCCAAGATAGCTGGCTTATTAAAGATTATTTTTGAGCAATAAAAAGTGTTATTAAATTTTTCCCGCCAAGCCTGATTGATGGGTAATTTTATTTTTTCAATTTTTGAAGCAAGTAGGAAAAAAAATAAAATAGCAATCAGTCCTATGAATGCAATTATGGCAATAAGAAACCTGCCATAAGCAATCGCCCCAATTAGTGAGAGCAGTAAAAGCAAACCGACATCCATAATTCTCTCCAGAATAATATTACCGGCCGAAATGCTAAGAGGTAAAATTTTTCGTATCGGATAACCGCGGGAAATGTCTCCTATTTTAGATGGTGTAATTGTAGATATTGGCCATGAGCCAACAATAATCTTAGTCAGTGGCCAAAGTTTGATTTTGATATCCATAGCTCGCAACATCAACTGCCAACGCCAAGCCGATAAGACAGGAAAGGCAAGCACGATCAGGCTGACAGAAAAAAGCCAGCTCAAATTAGCCGCCTTAATTGTATTCCAAGTTTCCTTGATATTAATTTGTTTGAATAGTAGGAAAAAAATAGCGATTGTTATAACAAACATTATCGATATTTTTAGCCGATCTTTTTTCATTGGAATTTTTTTTTTATTAGTCCGATTAATGAATATGGATAATAAAATAGCGCTTTAGATAAGAAATTAGGAAGTTCACGCCATATAAATATTACGAGTAAGTTGAAAAAGTTACCTCTGGGCTGATGTCGATAATAGAAAATAAAAAAATT
>Ga0172371_10008229_pt1 | contig 14639 bp, 15 predicted proteins | sample Lak12m_FD_114543 | JGI IMG/M metagenome (GOLD analysis project Ga0172371, IMG submission 114543) | Freshwater microbial communities from Kabuno Bay, South-Kivu, Congo - kab_022012_12m | ecosystem: Environmental > Aquatic > Freshwater > Lake | place: Democratic Republic of the Congo: South-Kivu... | reverse complement strand
TGCCGACAAGCACCTGATATGTTCCGTAGCGTATCTTGATCGCGACCGCGACACCATCCGCGGGCGCGACGTTGAACGCGAGTCGCGCGCGTCGCGTCGCGGTACCGAATTTTTCGCCATATGTTGTATTATAGTCCCATCCCGCGAGCATGGGCATTCCTGCAACTGTGACGTCATACACCGCGACCACGGGATACGAGTTGTTCACGGTAGGAAGTAAATCAAACTCTACTGTTTGCCCGTCTCCAGTAAAAGAAAGAATTTCGACCGCATCACGAATCGGTCCGTGCCCACTACCGTCTCTTGCATTTGGATCATCAATACCCGGATCGGGCACGTATCGACGCAAAATTGTTAATAGTTGCCGCTCGACCTCTAGGGTTCCTCCTCGTGGAACGTTCAATATGGGTGGCATTTTAATAGCGCCTCTTTTGCATTACTGCTTTCATGAATTTGAGTTCCCCCTCAAAATATGAGGACTGCACACTGATGATATAATAAACCACTTTTGCGCCGCCGGCGGACGGTTCTTCTCTTACAACATGAACTTCCGTTTCCGGTTTGATAAGTGATGTAGCCTTGAAATACCCAAGGGCATCGCCCTCGGCCTGCAGTCCCTGCTCGTTCAGGATCGTGGTGTCTGTTCGCGTGCGTATAAGCGCCCGTTCCTTAATCGGATCGGTAAGATAATTCATTGCGGTGTTTCCAGAAGCATCCACTGTATAGTTTGGAAGATAAATCTCAACGTCCGTGCCGACCTCGTCTATAATCGAGGCAATTGCCGACCTGTCTATATATCCATCAACCATCGGAACCCTCATCCGGGAATTGCCCAGTCACATCTATGTAATCGTTGTAAATACCGGATACATCATAATATATCCCCGAAGAAGACGACTTGGAAACATTATATGTTATGGGAATTATGCCAGTATATGTGTTCGCGCTGCTATCAAGATATTGAACGTAAAGCGATAAAGCTCCGGCGCCTTCTGCAGCCGAAGTTGTGGTTTGAAGTTGCATAACTATATAATCGGTAAGAAACGGCACGGTTTTTGTAGTAGCAAGAGATTCATCAATTGTGACATTCGCCGTACCCGGTAAAGAGGTTGGAATGGTTGTAGTTGCCACGGTTGAAGTAACCCTTGTCGGGGTGGCGTATGCTGAAGTTCCACCCGTCCAATCGGCTTTGTATTTCAAAGTAACTCCGGTTGGTAATGCCGAGGTAAGATAAACCCTAAATGCGCTGACGGTAAGAGTTCCAGGGTCAATCGGTAGTTTGAAATATACCTCATAAGAGTTCTCGCCCGCGGATATCGGAACAGTGGCAATGACGTAATCCGGCCTGGTTGGAGGCTCCTGGCCAGTATCGACAAAATTAATGCAAGGGGATACCTTAACGCTTCCGGGCTCTGCCCCGACGCTTTGCGCCGTTAAAACTCCTGTTTCGTATGCCGCCATTAAATCACTTAAGATGTTGCCCTTGTAACATCCCAACTAACAATGAATTTTCCTGAAACAACCGTTTTGATTATTGAACCATTGATAAGTTGGATGTCATAATAATATGTCCCGGGTCTTTGATCGCTGTTTGTATAGGATATAGCAAACGTTATTACGCCTGTAGTTGGTGCTGAAATCGTTCCAGCCGAGGAGAAGAGCGCGTCGGCGTCCGCGTCGTATGGTTCGCGTTTCACGGTGAGTTTCGCGCTGTATGAAGTAAGATTCATAACAGATCCATCGGATGCTTTTACAACCGTACACCGAACAGTGGCTGAATCATTCTTAAATATCCGAATGTCGTTGGTTTCTACCGGAACGGTCGTTGTTGCCATTAAAATCAGCCCTTCCTTTTGGATTTCTTAGAAAATATTTTCTTAACCTGAGTAATAACCGTTTCTTTTTCTATTGGAATTTCCTCCTTTACAGGAGCTGGTTCGCTTTTCTTTTCTTCCACAACGGAGGGTATTCCGTCCTTTTTCTTTACTGTGGTATCGGTTAGAAAGTTTTTCTCCCACTCTGACTGATCGGGGCCAACAATGGTTACGAATATATTTCCATCCGGTTCCGCGCCATCAATCACAATAACGGAATCTTTAAGAGCAAACTCAACGTGTCCTTTAAGAACACGAAGCCGCCCATCAAAGAGGCCGGCACGAATATCAAGCGATCTTAGCTGGCGTTCGGTTATCACTTGTGGATTGCCCGCCACTATATCTAGATCGGTGTTTGTATCGGTAAACACCCTAATATTCTTTGGGCACAAAACCGTGCATATTCCTGACATAATAATCTCCTCCATTTATATGGGATAGATATTACTTTTAAACGTTGGGATTCGTATTTGGGATTCCAAGAATCTCCTCAAACTTCTGTTTTTTGCGGTCCATGAAGACTGTGGCGCCCGTATACAAATAATCGTAGAATTTTCGGAGATTGCCGCGGCCACCCCATTTAATATTATACGCTGGGTGTTTTGCTCTATTTGTGTAACGTATTTCCATTTTAACTTCCGTCATTCCTCCGTCCTTTATGAAAAATTCTCGAACTTTATACATGAATTTTTTATTCGCACCAACAATACCGGCGGCATATTGTGACGTAGTTTCTATCCCTTTTTTGTATGCTTTCGAGCTACAAATCGTTCCATCGCCATCAAAATAACCTCGAATAAAGTGCCGAATCAATTCTGACGGTAGTTGAGGAAACTGTAAAGTTAGCGTTTTGGCTGGGGTACATCCTAGCATAGCAAGATCTTTGCACATTTTTTTTGATCCTATTCTGAGAGTTATTGAATCGTGAGTTAAATATTTCTTATACTGCTTTCCTTTTATTATAGTGATAGGATGAGTGCTTTGCAAAATGTCTTGTATCTTCTCAAGATGCAAATTATCCGCTATCGCAAGTTGCCACCTAAACGACCTCATGGTTTTATCCACATTCCCATCAGACATTAAAAACCCCAAAACATATGCTTTTTCCTCAGTGTCAATTTTTTCAAAGAAACTTTCATCAACTGCGTATTTTTGGGCCCATTTCTTTACAGTACGAATAGGGCATTTGCGTTGTTTTAATGTGTAAAGAATACTCGAAGGACTCATTTTATATTTATCGCCAATACTATAGTAGGTACCTCCAGCAAGATATTCAATAACAATGGCGTCTTTTTGTTCTTCTGATAGTTTTTTGGTTATTTAATCACCAACACTATATAATCATATCTATTTATAAATAAATCGTCGCGTATAGTGTAAAACTGAATATTATAGCGTTTTATTAAAAAATAAAAAAATTAAAAAAAGAAAGAAAAAGAAAAAAAAAAACCGAAATAACCTATTTAACAGATTCCGGTTATTACAGCGAGGCCTTTCTGCCTACCACACGTAAGACAATAACGCAAATATGCAACTATATTCAAGTGCTTACTTCTCACGTCCTTGTCCATTTCAGTGGTAAGGGGTTCCCTCTCGTAATACTTGAGAGCGGCGAGGTCCGTATTCACCAGAAGTCCATACGTCGCTGCTGTTGACGTTCCTGCGGCCTGCATTTGCGAGGTACAGAGAATGTCCACGCCGAACGGAGTCGGGTAGATACCTTTCTGTATCAGGGATGCATCACCGTAGTTGATGTACTTCAGGAGGTTGGGGTCAGTCCTCAGATACTTGAAGTAGTTCGGGTGGAGGATAAGATATTTCTTACCGTCTCCAGCGTCGTCCGCTTCAAGAAGTCCGAGAGCGCCGGATATATCCGAAAGGATATCGGCACCTGCAGCTGACCACACGGCCGTCGCGCTTTGCGCGTGACTCGTTGGTGCTACCCATGTCTGTCCTTCATACGTTCCGCCTGCCACAAAGGTATACATTGCGTCGAGAGCGTCCCTGTTAATAGAGCGCGCTATTCCGAAGCCGATCTGCTCGACGTAGTCGTTCACAAGGTCCCACCTGGCGTCTTTTATCCAGTTTATGGGGAGCCGAGGCGCTATACCGAGGTCCTTGATGGTTGCGTATTTCCTCGTGAAATCCATTACCGCGCTCGGGTACTCGCCCGATTCGGAAACAGTCTCAGGAGTTAGCCAGCTGTCAGTCACGTTGAATTCCATGACTGGGCCGTTTGCCGCGTAGGTCTTGAACAGAAGCGGGTAGATTATTTTAGGCTGAAGTGCCTTGATGATAGTATCATCTACCTGCTCTTTGAACAAAGCCCACGACGTTGCACTTGATGTACTCGTTGTCGTTGCCATATTTTCACCTTATTGAGAGCAACACCGGGATTACCGCATCTTTGGCACCCGTCTGTAATGCTCGTCCTACTAGGGTTCTAAGGTCAACGTAGCTGGAGGAATCAATATCTCTGACTACTCCGGTTTCGCCGCCTACATCGAGTTCCAACCCCACGGTTGCACCACCGGTGCCAACCTTGCAGTTACAAACTCCTCGAGTGCAAACCGTAACCCTGTCACCGGCTGCAACTATATTATCGGTCGCTGTCCTGCTAACCCTGTTGCCTGATACCGCAACACCAATTATTCCCGTTGCTCCGACCGTTGCCGGAGAAACCGTCGCTGGAGTGCCCGTTGACGCGAGCATCACAACTTGTCCAAGAGTAACTGGAGTGGCCGTCTCCACAACAAAGGTTAGGTACTGCCCGTCTTGTTTGAAGACAGGAGTTGATACTGTTCCACCAACTGCCATAAAGTCACCTTACCTAATCATTACCAGCACTGGGATTACTTCTCCCGATGCACCGGTCTGTAGTGCCCTGCCAACATTGGCACGAAGGTCAGTATAGCCAGCCGAATTGATGTCAGTGACTGTGCCTGCAGCGCCCGCCTTGACCTCTAGGCCCACGGTCGCGCCTGCTGCCGCCACGATACAATTGCAGACTCCGCGAGTGCAAACGGTAACACGGTCACCGACTGCCACCTGGTTGTCTGTTGCTGTCCTGCTGATCCTGTTGCCAGAAACCGCGACACCGATTATCCCGAGATCGCCAGCACCCGCATAGGTGACTGTCGAAGGGGTTCCCGTAGAGACAAGTTTTACAACTTGCCCGAGGGTAACGGCCGCTGTTTCAACAACAAAGGTCAGATACTGTCCATCTTGCTTGAAGATAGGGGTTGATACTGTTCCACCAACTGCCATAATATCACCTTATCTGAAGCACATGTCCCAAGATGCAAATTCGCCATATTTGGCCTTGCGGTCACTGGGTGTCATGTCTGCGAAGTTTTTCTCGGCCGGGGCCGGTGCTGCAGGTGCGCCGTATTCGGGCATGCTTGCAGTTTCAACGTGAGACCTTCTTGGCACATTAATTCCTTCATATGCCGCACTGAGCGTCTCGAGTTGACTTATAGACATGTCAGCAAAGTTTGCCACAGCCTCTCTTGCAGACGAATACTTTCCAATCTTCACAGACTGGTCAGCAACCTCTGTCAGGAGCTTTTTGTGGTACTTTCCTGCGATGTCTGCCATTTCCGTAGGCGGTGCCGCCGACGGCGTGGGTGCTGGAGCTGCCGGAGCTGCGCCACCCTTCATAGCCTGGAGTTCCTGCTCCATTGCTTTGACTCTCATAATAAGAGCCTTTATTACATCAACCAACTCGACGTTGTCATCTCCGCCTGCCTCGCCTGGAGTACCCGTGGGTGCAGTTGCAGGTGCCATCATGTCGTCTTCTGCGGCCATTGCCCCGACGGCTTCGTTTGTCTTTGCAAACTTGTCGTCTGTTGGGTTTTTGGTCATCATAGACTCGCCGGCGTTGTCTTTCTGATACTTTTCCACCGACTCAGTCTGCTGAGGCTGTACCTGAACCGACTTTAGGGTGTTTGGGCGAGACTGTTGATTGGTGTAACTGTCGTTTGCACCAACTTGATCTACCATGTTTTCACCTCTAAGTGTTCTACTCTCCTGAAAAATAGCCTTTGCTATTATCGCTTCAGTATCTGCAGGAGCATTAGTTAAAGCCACATGCAATGCTTTTTTGACGGCGGTAGGAACGGCATAAGCCGTCTGACCGTCGTAGTCTTCGTTGCGTTTGTGGCCGCATTCTGTCATCTTCTTGTGGCAAATGCTGCATTCAACATCATCGGGATCTATTAAGACCCCCATTGATGCATATCGCAGTTCGCGTTTGCCGTCGCTGGTTTGCCGGTGAATTTTTTTAACGACGTCGGGATAGGTAACGTCGCCCTCAACCCAAAGGGTCTCGGTTTTTTCATCGTAATACGCCTTTTGGGTCCAGCCAACATCGAAGTCTGGGGAATATAGCTTGTCTGGCACGTGGCTCGAACCCTCTTTACCGCCTATATCATACTTAAAAGTAGTATTGGAAAACATTGGAGCAATCTTTTTAAGAACTTCCGGTGTCCAGTAAAGACCTTTGGCGTTTGGCCCGACATGCATCAATGGTATCGAAACGTGCGCTAATGACGGGTTAGAAACCTGGTCGAAGCCAACGAATGAAAACGCCGAGGAATAAACTCCATCGGAACTTTCAATTACTGATTTAGATTGAGTAGCATGACGTGCCATGTTACACAATGACCCATTTCTTCTTTTTAAAGGTTTTGATTAGTCTACCTACGGGCATCCGCAAAAATAAACCGTTGTTTTTATCTCTTTTTTTGTCAGGGCCATAAATTTAAGATATTCCGCAATACTTTTAGGCTTGAAACTTTCGCGCGCCTCTGGATATTTTGCGCACGCTAAACGCGAAATATTTTGTGCCGTTATCCAATGCCCATTAAGACTTTCGACAATCGACCAAAGAAGGTCATATACTGGTGGTTGAGAAGACGATGGCGATACTGTACGACGAACGCATCTATAAAAAATAGTTCCCATTTTCTTATGTATTACCATAAATTTAAGATATTCGGCAACGCTTTTATTTTCGAAATAAGGGGTCATATCCGGGTATCTAAGTTTAGCCAATTTCACAATATCATGAACGGTTACCCATTGCCCGCCAAATTCCTTTATAGTGTCCCTAATACGTTCTCTAACTTCTGTTTGAATTAATTCGTGCCTATCCCGGGATGTTAATTTTTTAGCTTGTTCAATGCCGATTATTGTTCTGTTTTCCTTGTCCTGTTTCATTAATACCATTACCGTTTTTGCATCCTCCATAACCAACTCCCTCCAATTGCATTAAGTATATTAAGAAAAAGAGATACAGACCTAGTATATAGTGTTGCATTTGCTCCTCTGCGAAAGAAATTACAATTGCCTAATTTCTCGTTTTTCCGGGTTAATATCGGAAAAATTGCCCATGGTGCCCATGTAATTGATACCGGCACCTATATCGGGTCGATCGCCTTGGCCCATTAAATACTTCAATAAAAGATCTTGTGGGTCCTGTGTTTGCGCCATTCTGCGCGCAACCCATTGATCCCAATAAGACCCAAATTCTTTAGTTGCTACGGGAGATGATGCCCTCTTTCCTCGATCTAACACGATAGTTAGGGCGTCTGCAGTTTCTCTCATCCCTCGTATGCCCCTCATTTCCATATCTTCGCCCATTGTACCATATCTAACAGCAAACATTTATAAATACAACAGTTACCGGATGACCGTCAAATCTCTATTTTTAAGATCCGCGATCTCTATTTTCGATTTAGCTTCCCCGCCCGCTATAGGAATACCCTGAATAACCGAAATCTGTTCCACACGGCCTGTTTTTTTCTCCTCGTGCCCGGAGTCGTTTGGCGAAGTCATTTTGGCCTTTGATTTCGTCCATATAAACGTGTCCGGCACATTTCTTGCCTCGTCAATGAGCCCGGAAATCTCCTTTATTTTCTCCGCCATTTTCTCGTTCATATCGTTTGTTGGAAGCGTTATAATGCCCATTGCATTGTCTTTCGGGGAATTTATAGAGATAGGAATATGCGTAAATCCTCGGGGGATGTTTCCGGTCTCAATAACACGGCGGATAACGTCTTCAAAACGCTTTGCCCCTTCGGATTTGTTTTCATTAATCTCTGAAAGCGGCTGTTTTTTATCGGCGTTTTGCGGCCATTCGGCTTCTTTGACGGATTTCTTACTGAAATCCCCTGACTTATTCACGGCGTATACGTGGTCGCGTGTCTCGAGATTGCCCACGGTCATGTCTATTTTCTTTCCTTTGTCGATCATAATTATCCCTCTTTATACGTTGCTTTTCAACCTCATATTTATTTGACGTAAATATTTGTCGCATATGCTCCCTGGCTGTCCACCGCCCGGAGTTGTACGGTAACCTGTGTCTAAACCTGGTTTATTATTCTTTGCATTCGTTGGTGGGATTGTATTTTGTGCTATTTGGTTCGTACTTATTGAGTTGGGTTGTAGCGCTTCCATTTTTCTTGGTGCCCCCCTTCTTTGAAAGATAGCCAACCCCTCTTTTGTTCCAGGCTTGCCATGCCAAGTTTCCCCAACCCCTATAATCGGTTCCCCGGACCCATCTCCGCCTTGTGTAACTATTTCAAGTTTTTTATTTTGTAAAAGAAATCTATCTACAACGTCGGCTGTTTCTGAAAGCGGTGTTTGCCTTGGAGTATTGCCCAAATCCTTGAGTTTCGGCGATGCCCCGCTGTTTGTGGAAGGAACAGGGTTGGGGTTAGATGCTTCCGGAATGGGTTGCGGTGCTATATTTTCCTGTGGAGGGGCTATTATTTTAGGTTCCTCTATTTTTGGAGTTGTGGTTATGGTTTCATATTCACGCGCCGGCTGTCCACTGGCCGTTTTTGGCGGATTAAGTTCACTAATAATCCTTCTTCTTATTTCGTTTTCAGGAGATTCTTCTTCGCCTCTTCCGGGCCTTTGCAATTTTAAAACAGCGTCTTCCAACGAAGATCGATCATCGATAAATCTATCCTTCAATTCATCCGGAATCTTTTCCTTGTATCGCTGCAACCATAAATGGTAAAGAGGGGGAACGTTGTCCTCTATCGCGTTTTTTACATATTTGATAACAGCTGCGCTGTTTTTATCTTGAACATACGGAAGATATCTTTTCCATATCCCATGCATTGTCCCCGCCGGGCCATGCCCTGTAGCCTGTAAGCCAATTCCCCACAATTCCCTTTCCAGAGGCGTCCATTGCTCAAGTTCTTCATCCGTTTCATATGGTTTTATCGGGGCATCTTCCGTTATACTATATAATAGTTTTGAAATATTCAAATATGCACTATTGGAAAGGCCAAGATGATTGCCGGATTGGGTTTTTCTATTTGTAAGTTCTATAATTTTTTCAAGTTGGCTTTTAGGATTTAAGTTTCTAAATTTCTGGATATAGTCGGCATATGCATTAAATTCCCCGGCTCTATCCGGAGTTTCCAACGCCGCCTTCCTATATCCGTTTTCAATTTCATCTAAGGCAACGCCAAGTTGCCGATATCCTGTGTTTTTGGATATCCAATTATGGGCCTCTCCGCCCAATGTTCCAAGATCAATAAATCTCCTATTGGTTGTATTCGCAACTTCTTCCTTGATTTTACTTTCCTTAAACAAGGATTTTTTATCTTCTTTGTGCCCGGCAGTTACAAGTCCTCCGGCTTCAGATGCGGCATAACTTGCATTATTTGGAATAATAGCATCAAGTATTAATTCTATATCCATATCAGATATAGACGATTTTTTGCGTTTTGTTATATAATGGTTGATAAGTTGAACCAATTTATCTTCTGGCAATCCTGATTGCGCCCCTAGTTGTTTAATTTCAGCGACGGTATTTGCAATATCGATTTCTCACACAGCGTCCTGTTCCTGTTTTGTTCCCTTAAGATATCTTGCAAGATAGGAAATTGGCAGCATGTCTTTTTGATTTTCTATCTCCGAATTTAGTTTTTTCATTGCGGAAAATACCTGGGCGGCGTTTGGAGTCGGGGTCCCTGTTAATTGAGTAACCCGCATCAAATCTTCTTTGGATAATGGGGGTATAAAATCCGGATACCCGATCGCATAGGATTTTAATGCCTTATTTCCTGCATAAAGCTCGGGCAACTCTGCCATTACCCTTCTATAGTCATCCCGTTTTATGGTTTCGGCCTCAGAAGGAATAAGGGTTGGGGATTCACCGTCTATATATGCCTGTTTTTTTAATCTTGCCGTTGTGTCATGAGCGCGCTTTCTTTCATCCTTAATCCGTTCTGGATACAATATCTCATAAGTAGACGGTGACATGCTGTTCATGCCAAATATCTCTTTAGCTCTTTTTAAAACACGTTCCGGTGATGTTTTAAATTTGACTTTTTTATGCATGAATTGCCCGGCCATTGGATTGTTTTTATATACTCGATTAAGTATCTTGGGGGTATATTCGTGTTGGAAAAATCCTTTGGTGTGTTCCGCAACGTCATTGATTAACCGCTTATGCTCCTGACCAAGAATATCCAATTTGCGCTCAAGGGCTAGAACTTCCTCGTTTGTTTTTGCATTAGCCAACTGATCGGAAAGAAGTTTATAATTATTATTGTTTGCCCACAGCTTTCCTTCAATATCCCCAATAATATCCTTGTATGTTCCCAAAAACGATCTAAGGATTTTGTCCTCTTTGGTTTTTTCTCCACCGGCGATTTTTTCATTAAGAGTAAGTTCCTTGCTGATTGGAATGGCGTGCTTTAAGATTGTAAGATACCTTCTTAACGCGCCAACGTGTTTAAGGCCGGATTGATGGGCGGTTTCAGGTATTTGGCTGCGCCCAAACGGATTAATGCGAGCTATAGGGCCTGCAAATAGTTCAGCGTTACCGCGTTTAAAGGCATCATTTAATTCGGCAATAATCATATTATAGCCGCCCGGAATATTGTTTTCCGCGGCCGAAGCAAGTTCAGGGTGTTTTTTCATTGCAAGCAAAAACCGCAATTTCTTTCTGTCCACCATTTCGCCCATTCGTTCTTTTATTGCGGCATATTGCTCCATTTTATATCTTATTTCCGGGGTATGCATTGCGCTTTGTATAGCGCGGCGGGTTTCCATCTCGGGAGTAATGACTCTTTTTGTCTGTGTTGGGCCAGAGCCCATAGGAGTGTTTTCCCAGGAATAAACGTTATCTGTACCGTCTAATAATGTAGTACTGTCCATATCTGACATATCCCTATCAAAATCCGTTTTTCCGTATACTCCCATTGCTTCTTTGGCTCTAGTTCCGGCTTCCCGATCAAAAATACGGCGTTGGGATTTTCCTTTTTCCTTATACCAAACGTCGCGTAACGCTTGGGCTTCTTGATATTTTTTCTTTCTTTCCTTGGCTCCTTCCGGCCCCCATATAAACCCGGCGCCAACCTCCATCGGGGTACTATCTTTTGTCAATGCCTTAAATGAATCTGATTGGGAAACCCGGTCATATAACGATTTACCGGCACGGGAACTTATATGCGATAAAAGTTTATCCCGAAGAGTATAAAGATTTTGTTTATCCCTTGGCAACACCAAGTCGAATATAATTGCCCTTTCCTCCGGGCTAAGAATTCCTTCCGTGGCTTTTCTTATATCGCCGCTTATCATTACCGCCTCCTCTTTTTTTATTGCCGGAGAAGCAGGAACCTCTATAGGAACATTAACATTAAATCGCTTTCTTAATTGGGCCTTTTCCATTGCATAATTCCGTTTTTCCGTCTCGCGCATATTGTTTATAAGCGACTGCGCAATCTCACCAGCACCGCCTTGCGCTATCCACTGCATTATCGCCCAAGCCTTTAATTCGTTTTCTGACTCACTAAGTTCCTTATTTTCAAACGTTGGTTCCTGGGACATGCGCGCGATTTGTTCAGAAGTATATGGCGGCAACGTTTCTAATCTTTCCGTTCTTACTCGTGGCGTTGGATCTTTTGGTATTTCGAGGTCTTCTTTTTTTACTGGCCCAAACGGTTTGGTTTCAAGCAATCCCATAAGTTCCTCGGCCTCGTCGTTCGATAAGCTCCTTTTTTTCGCAGCCGCTGCTGCCCTAAGCTCTTTTATAACAGGAAGCGTTCTTTTAATATATTGCTTTTGCTCTTCGACAAATGCCTGCATTTGTCTTTTATTAATCAGTTTTTGTTCTTCTGTTTTAATAATGTCTTCCCCTTTTGCCGCTCTTTTTTGCCTTTCTTCTATTGGAATTGTTGTGCCAATATGCTCAAGAACGTCTTCCGGAGTAACGGCGAACCGCTTATTATACCGTCTCGCGACGCGATCATTAAACGAGGTTAGCCTGGCTTTCGGTTCAGGGTTCATCGTTTTCCTGAACTGCTTGATAAATGTATTTAAAGAATAAGGAGCTTTTCCCATCGCCTTAAGCGCATTATAGACCATTTCCTCGGCATCGGTTGCTCCAACACCGGCTTCTTTCTTTTTAATATCTCTAATTATGTTTAAATCTTCCGGAGTATCGATATTCTCGCGCTCCTCTTTTTCTTCCTCTTCTTTTTCATCGTATTCCCCCTCTGCTGTAGTAACATAACTCTTTCCGGCTTTCATACTCTTCTTGGCCTTCCTGCCAAGCATAGCCTTCACCGAGTCGCTCTTGTTTGCCTGGGTTCCCTTCTGCACGCTGTTGGGCCTGGCGCTCATGAACCCGCGCCTTTTTGAACTCCCGATGCGCGACGCGACGCGAGCTTTTGGCGCGATCGTGTAACTCGCGTCGGTCGCGGTGCTGCCTTTGTTCTTGTACCCGTAGTGTTCGCGTGTCGCGGTCTCGAGGTCGAGATCGGCGCACGCCATCTCAAGGAACTTATCCTTCTTGACTTTCATACAATCAATCTTTAACCCACGGAGCGTGTTCGCTGTTGTCTTTTTTAAATCCTTGCCCCTTATGAATAGCCGCTATAAGTTGCTGGTTTGTTTGATTGCCTTTTGAAAGCACATCGTGGGGTCTTGTTTTATAATTAATTGGAAACGTTTTCATTTTTGCAGGATCATCCTCGGCCTTTTCAAACTGCCAATCAGGGTGCGCGTCCGCGAATTGTTCGCGTTGCGGGATTGATTTAATTATGTGCCCCGCTGCCTTCCCGACCGCCTCTATGTCGTCTGGAGTAGCTTCTATTTTTGCTTCTGTCCCGCCGTGTTTGATAGACCCCGTCAAATTCATTCGTCTCTTATGTGAATTGTTTAACTGTTCCCTCATAATATCACCATCGCCTTTTATTCAAAAATTGATCTACGCTATTCATTATTCTATCAACAACTCCTTTGCGCGGCGGGGCATTTAAAATCGGTGAAGTGGCTCGAGGCGGCACCGGAACAGTGGCTTGAGAAATCGGTTTTTTACCAGTTAATAGTCCCATTAATCCCGCCACAGTGCCGGCTCCAACTAAAGCAACCCCTGCATTATATGTGTTGGGATAGGTTTTTTTTACGCTTTGAATTTGCGACGCAATTTGCTTTCCTTGATTTTGAATTCCGGTTTTAATTTTCTTTGCCTGAACAAATCCGCTTTCAATGGAATCAAGCGCCTTGTTTTTATATGGCCGAGGAGCAGAAGAAGGCGAGTTGCCCATTTTGGTTTGTTTTGGGTCTTTCGCTGCTTCGGCTCTTCCTTTTGCATCCGCGCTTTCGAATTGCCAACCTTTATGTGTTTTTATCATAACAATCCTCCTATATATACATCATGCCATGACGTTTGCATCTATGGCGCACATTTCCATCTGAATCTGCAGCCTCGAAGAGAAATTCCCTACAGAACGGACATTTTTTCTGGGAAATTCCTTCGCCTTGGTCTTTCGGGCCAGTATACTCCTCGACCTTGCCTATTCTTCCTGCTACTCTCACTGCTTCGTCCGCTATCTCTATTGCCGCCTTCTTTGGCGCCTTTCTTGGCGCACTAGCCTCTATTCTCACTGCAAAGGCTTCATCGGTTTCGCCTGGCCGCTTCTGAAATTGTGCGAACTTTTGCTCGGCTGGATCAGATTCGTCAGCAAAAAGGAAATCTGGGGCCGATTTAGCCGGAGCAGCCACTGCCTGTGGGTTTAAGGGCACTCCTTGGCCTCCTGCGGCCGGTATCTGCCCGGCCAGCTGACCGGTCGATTGCTTCACAAACTGCGCTGCAAGGTCATTTGCGGCCTGTACAGGGCTCTTTGGCAAGGCAAGGCGCCTACGGGCCTCTTCCATGTCAATAACGCCGGATTGAAGCAAGGCTATGCTGTTTTGAATCTCTATAGACTCATCGGTCATGATCATTTTGCGCCATTGCATACGGATATGCGGAGTGTTGCCACCGTTGTATTTCGGATACTTGGCCCTAAGAGCGGGATATATAATCTTATTCTTGAGCTCTTCCGCAAAGTATTCCTGCTTGTCGCGCATCTCCTTGACGAAGATCTTGTCCTGCTCGGCAACCATCCTGTCGGTTGTGCCGCGCGCCTTGAAGTAGGTCTCGGGCATTCCCATGGCCGCAAAGATCTGTGTATCGCAGTCAGCAATCATATCCAAAGCCGAAGAGAATCCTTTGGATACGCCTGTAATAACCGCGTTATCCCACCTGTTCGTGGTTATCATGTCCGAGGTCGGTTCAAGCGACTCAAGTTGCCCTTTAAGCGAATTCATACGGGTCTTGACCTGGGCCGGGTTCAGGCCGGTCGGGTCGAACTTCCAGTGCACTATCGGCTTGGAATAGTGCTTATAGATTATCGGGCTAATGATAGTGTAATCCAACCTGGCCTGGGCCGGCTCCATAGCTGCTCTGAGCAG
>Ga0172371_10008227_pt1 | contig 14640 bp, 22 predicted proteins | sample Lak12m_FD_114543 | JGI IMG/M metagenome (GOLD analysis project Ga0172371, IMG submission 114543) | Freshwater microbial communities from Kabuno Bay, South-Kivu, Congo - kab_022012_12m | ecosystem: Environmental > Aquatic > Freshwater > Lake | place: Democratic Republic of the Congo: South-Kivu... | reverse complement strand
CGCTAAACCATAGTAATGCGTCGTCCTCTATTCTTTTATTTGTTCCTTCTAAGTATACTAATGCTTGTTTTCCATCGTCTGATTTTTCTAAAATTTTAACCTTACTTGCGCTTATTCCGTAATATTTTCCCCCCTCTTTTGTTTTTTCAAATTCTTTTATTATTTCATCCACATTTTTTGCTTTTGGTAGTGTTACTTTTCCACCTTCTTTTAAGTTTTTTGTAGCTAAGTTATCAAAATACTTTTCTGCTTGAACTTGTGTAGCCCCCGTTTTAACATATAAGTTTTTTCCTATTTTTATCATTCTTGGTGCGAAGTCTAATGCTCCTAAAACTCCTAAGTTTATTCCCCCACTCATTTTTGTCCAATCCTGTTCTTTATATCCTTTGTATGCGTCGTATACGTTTTTCCCAAAAAATCCCCCTGACACTCCTGTTGCTACTATTGGGTATGAAGCCTCTAATGAAGCTACGCTTCCTGCTACGTATGGAAATGCGTAGTATGCCCCTAAAGCTACTCCTGCTTCTGCTCCTAATTCTCCTAAGCTTTCAGGATTTACTAATTGTAATCCTTTACTTGCCCAATATTTTGCTCTATCTTTATATCCTTGCCAAGCTCCCTTTTCTATATCTTGACTTTTCATTTGATTATATTCTTCTACATCTTGATTGTATTCTTTTAATTTTTTTTCACTTAGTTTCTCAGGCTTTACTAATCCGTATTTGTCTCCATATTCGTTTATTATTTCCATTTCTTTTAGCTTTAGCTGTCCTATCATAGTTTCTTTTTGTTTATCTATCGCCCACTTTTCCACATTCTTAAGAACAGGTATTTTTCCCCAATTATCTATAGAACTTTTTCCGAATTCCATAGGTAGAACTCTTATAAAATCTCCTTGTGCGTTTTTTTCTATTTGCCTTCCGCTTGTTCCGCTTGTTACATCAAGAAGGTATTTACCTTCATTAATCATCTTAGGAGTAATACTATAATCTCTGGTTTGATGTTGAGGATAAGCATATTTTAAGTAATTCCCTATTTTTGTATCGAGTTCTAATTTTTCCAATTTTCTTATTAGCTCAGGGTCATTAATTGTTTGTGTAGGCGTTATGTCTACTTTAAAAGTGGGTTTATCCTCTTTTATCTTATTGCTCCAACTTATTGTATTTTTATTAGCGTCATAGCTAATTTCATATTTGTTTCTTTGGTCTTTAAATGTCTTCTCGTATGCGTTTATGTCGTAACTCATTCCTAAGACACTATCTTCGAAACCTGCCAGCTTTCCATTCTTGTAAATAGGTGTTAATCCTTGTTTACCAAAACTTTCATATTCTTGTTTTTGCTGGAAGTAGTTTTTCATTTGACTACTCGCAGGTGCCGTAAACATATCTTTGATAAGTTTAGGTAGTTTAGCATAATTTTTGGCGTATTCTTGCCAATCCTTAGAATTCTTCGTGTCTTCAATTTCTTTGCTAAACTTCTCTTTCATATTTCTTTGGTCATTTCTTGCTTCTTCTCTTCTCTCTTTATAGCTTCCATAGCTATCTGCATAATCTTGAATTTGATTGTAAGTATATTGTTTTCCTGAATTTAGTTGAGCTTGTCCCCATCCTAATTTTTCCTGATAGCCTATGTAATAGGCTCTTTTCTCTTCGAAGTCGTCCTCGAGGTCATCCATATTTTCATTATAATTCTCTCTATTGCTTCTGTTGTCTCTGTATTTGTCGGACTTTCTTTGCCACCATTCTTGTAGCTTTATCTTATCTTCGTTGTATTTTTTTTCTAATTCTGTTAATTTTTCATTTGTCTTATTAATTTCTTCCTGTGTTTTTCCTATGTTTGCTATTCTTATGCTTTCTTGTTCTTCTCTAATCTTTTGAGGTGTTGCGAAAAAAGGTTTTAATTCAGAATTAAGTTTATTATATTCAGTTTCATATTCTTCGATAGAAGTTACGTTTAGTTCTTCTCTTAATTTCTCTGCTTCAGCTTTTAAGGCTTCGAATTTGTCTATAGCTTCTTTATTTGCATTGTAGAATTGGTCTCTTACTGTTGGGCTCTTTATATCTCTCCAATTTGTGAAGCCTTGTGTCTTCTCTTGTGTTTTTTCTTGCTGTTTTTGTATTGATTGTTGTAAGTTTGAGCCCATTTTAATCTCCTATGATTATGAACGCGGACATCCCGCGATTATGGGCGTTTAAGCCATATTGAAGCTTACGAACTCCATAACAATCGAGGCTATACCTACGACACCAATCACAGACAGAACACCAGCTCCCGATGTAGAAGTTACAACATTATCAAATGTCATTCCTACTCCATTAAGGTTGGCGCAAGTTGTGTTAGCTACGTTGTCACTAATGGTCCATCCAATCAGCTTAAAGCCGTCGTTAAATGGTCCTTGCGTGCAGTTTACAATACTTCCTATTTGGTTGATAATTTCGTTACCAACGTATAGGGCAATAATTACTCCTGCAGTCTTAGCCACAACTCGAGGGATATTAACCTTCTTTTTGAAGCTTACTCTAAATCTTCTTGCCATTTTATTTATTTCCTTTAGAACTATTTCTGTAGCGGTTAGTCCTTACAACCTCATTAAAGGTTTCGGCAGACATCCCGCCGTAATGTTAATTCAAGTTTTAACTCATATTAAAACTTACGAATTCCATTACAATGGAAGCAATACCAACAACACCAATCACAGCCAATATACCGCTACCGTCTGTAGCAGTAACTTGGTTGCTTGTTACAGTCCATCCAATCAACTTGAAACCGTTGTTGAAAGGTCCTGTAGTTCCATTGACAATACTACCGATTTGATTTATAATCTCGTTACCTACGTAAAGAGCTATAATCACTCCAGCAGTTTTAGCAACTACTCTTGGTATGTTGACTTTTTTCCTAAAGCTTACTCGAAATTTTCTTGCCATTTTCGTGTTTTCTTTAAGAATGTTTTTCAACACTCTTTTTAGTTAATATTGTAGAAGTATAACCTATATATAAATCTTTCTTTTTTTTATTTCTGCCACCTATTCATAGGTTTTGTGCTTCCGCTCCATTTAGCGACTGTCTCGTAGATTAAATTAATTAATCCACCTAAGAATACAAAGAGCGCTATGTATCCATAAATTTCTTGAGTATATCCAAACTCTGTCCTAATTCCAAACATTAATAATCCGAATAACATATAGCCTAAGCTACCTAAGAATTTATTTTTTCTATAGACGATTAAGTAGTTAAACACCAATAAAATAATCATCCATATTGTTATGTCTTGTATTTGAAAGTCTACCATTTTTATCTCGCTCCTAACACTTCTTTGTCAGTAGTGTTTTCTAATATTGCTTCAACCATTATTTTTCTTCTCTCTTCTTTCTCTGTTCTAAAGTCTTCAAGTTTATAAGTATTACCTTTTATAATAACTTTACCATCTTTATCTTTTCTTACGATTGTCTTTGTATCTTCCCACAAATCGTAAATCTCGAACTTTACATCTATTCCATATCTAACTTCGTCGTATTCAGCGTCGAATTCTCTGTATTCTCCTTCGAGTGTTATGAATGTATCCCATAGTTCTTGCATTGTTCCTATTACCACTTTCTCTGCTATTTCTTTTGGAATTTTCATTTTTGTAATCCTGCTCTTCTTCTCATCTCTTCTAAGATTTCTGAAGGCATACCTTTAGTTTTCTTGCTGTTTCCAAAAAAGCTTTTTTCTTGATTGTAAGCTTTTGAGTATTGTTCTATTACCTTTTGTCTTTTCTCTAAATCTTTTTCTCTTATTTTATCTGTATCCATACCGACGTATTTCTTTACTGCGCTCATCATATTTCCAACCACTTGTGTTGACATTGCTTCTACTACAAACATTATTCCTGCAAATGCCATAATTAAGAAGTGAACAGGCATACCTATTATTCTTTCTGCTACCACCATCGGTAACATCAATATTTTCCATTTCTCTACATCTCTTGTTATGAATACCATTGCTACTATAGCTACTGCTAATGGAATTAGCCACTCTGTTCCAAGTGTCCAAGTCTCCGTGAACAATTCACTTATTGCGCTGAAGTCGGGTGTTGGAAGGCTCATATTCTACCTCGCATATTAAATTTATTTGGGTTAGCGTGATAATGTTTGTGAAGGTCCTTTTCCAAAATCATAAACCTATCCTCTTTATATGGCTTCGTTGTATGATGATAGCAATAACCAATTCTTAATTTTCCGTATTTCCTTGTTGTCCTTTTTCTTATCATATTTTGATAGTTGTCTTTTCTTTTTGATTTGTTTACTTTTTCTTTGTTTTTCGTTTTCCAAATTCTCATATTTTTATTGCTTCTCTCCCTATTTTCTTCTAACCACTTTTCACTCTTTTCTTTAAAATAGTCTTTTCTACGGTTGTAGTATTCTTTCATCTTTTGTTTTTGGTATTCTGTTGCTTTCATTTTTAAGGTGCCTTCTTATTTTTATATAGTAAGTAAAGTTCGAGTATAAGTAAAACTCCGAACGCTACTCTGAATAATATTAACATTATTGCAAATATTTTAGTTAGTGGGTCTGTATATGTTGTGCTGTCGAATGGAAGTGAGACTAATCCCCTTACGAATAAATTAAATATTGTTCTTCCCATACGTAAACTACTTCCAAAACTTCCTTCTTCTTGTAAATTCGCTGGACTAACCGACGCGCTTTCTCCTTCTGTTATTGACGCTGAATTTTCTCCTAAATCTATTGTTTCTCCGAATATTCCATAATTTACCGCTCTTGGTGCTTCATATATTGCAAAGCTCAAGCTAAGGATAAGGTTTATCCCTATCACTAATATTAATAATCTTTGGGTGGAAACTCCCATTTTATTCTGAAATTAACCTCTTTATCAATTTTAATACGAAGTATAGTAATGAGACTATCGATAAGTAAAGGAAGTTTACGCTTACTAATGCCATAAGTATGCTTCCTATCATAAACGCGCTAAATCCTGCTGTTGCGCTTGTGAATATCATCCCTATTGCTCCTGATATAAATATTAATCCTATTGTTCCAGCTACTATGAGTGTTTCGTCGTCGATGTCTGTTGATATGTCGAATATTCTTGTTGGGACTTTTTCTTCTATTGTCCAATTTTTAATGTTTACTCCATCTACATAAATGTAAACAACTATGTCTCCTGACGCTGAACTGCTAAAGTCTGTTCCTGAAATAAGCGAAGCGTTATATTTCCCTCTTCCTGTATTGGTTAATTCTCTTGTTCCTAAGCCTAATCCTGCTCTGTAATCTGTGTTTATTGTTACTTGGTCTGCTTGTTTTGCCATAATTATACCTGCTATGTCGAATGTTTTGTTTGTAATCCATTTAGGGTAATATATCCAAACATTATTGTTTACTCCGCTGTCGCTTTCATCCATATAGACGATGTATGATGTTGATTTAGTGCTTGCACTTTCGTCTCCTACTACTAATGCTACTTCTTTCGCGTCGTAACCTTCTGCGGTTACTGTTACTGTTGCGTATGTTGAGCTATCAAACCTAAAAAATGTTGTTCCATCTGATTGTGTTAATCTTTGTCCTATGAGTGAATTTGTTGTCCAGCTCCCTGCTGTTGCACTTGAGTATTCTGCTCTTAATACTGCATTCTCAATCACTCTTCCATCTTTAGCTTGAATGGTAAAGTATATCGTCCAATCTGCTGTGTCTAATAAGCTTAAATTTTCTGTAACGTGTGTTTCGTAATCATTTGTATATTCATAGAATTGTGTCCAATTAACTCCATAGTCATCTTCATTAAATCTAACGTAAACATTGCCTAAGCTTAAGTTCTGTTGCACAACAACAACCGATGAGCTACTATTAGCAAATAATTTATCTTTATCATATATTTCGAACTTTGTATCATTTAATTGTGTTCCGTTATAGAATGCTAAGTATAGTTGATTTGGGTCCAACGTTAAGTTGTATGTTGTCGTTGATGTATTTACATTTACAGTAAAATTCTCATCTTGATTGTAGTATGTTAGGTCTTGTATATTTGCGCTTAAATTAACGCTTTTATTTGTATCGTTTAAATAGCTATTCATTAATGCTGTGTAAGGGTTTCCCGTGTGAGTTATATCTCCTGTCCACAATACTGACGATATAATTCCCCCTAAGTAATTTAAAATATTGAACGTCAAAGTTGTTGGGGTTATTGTCCAATTCCAATAATCACTAATTTCGTGTCCTGTTGTATCGTTCATAAATACATAAATGTCCGTATCCATACTTACTGCACTAAAATTAAATCCTTTTTGTAAGCAGTTAAATGTTCTGTTTGTTCCATTATAGTTAAACCAACAACTGTGCGGGTTAGTTTCTATATATGTTATGTTAAGAGTTATGTTTGAATTTAGTATATTCTGATATGTATAATTCTGTTCTGTTATGTTTAATATTGGGTTTGTTGTATCCACAGTTATATTTCTTGAAGAACTATTTGTTTGTTGGCTCGCGTTATCGTAAGCGCTTATAAACCAGCTATATGTTCCGTCTGTTAATGTTTTAGTAAACCAATAAGTTCCATTTACATTACTTGTGTTTGTTTGATTTAAAACTCCATTTAAATAAAGGCTTACATTACTTACTAATTGTCCGTCTGTTACTGTTACATTAAATATATTTGTTGATATTGAAGAGTTATAAAATGCTATTGGTGAATTAAGAGTTATAGTTGGGGGATTATCTGTTGAGCTATTTCCTGCCTCTGTGCTTACTCCTACACTTAAAATTTCGTTTGCTTCTGTGTTAGTTAATGCACATCCGTGATATATTCCCCTCGTCCAAGTTATGTAACTGTTTGCTATTGGGTATCCTGCAGAGGCATACCTTACCGTTCCTGTTGAACGAACTAAAACTGCGTATTTTTGTCCTGCGCTTAATAAAGGCATTGGACTAAATGTTGCTGTGTCTCCACTAAAAGTTGCGCTTGCTATTTGTGTGCAACCTACACCTGTAACCAATATTGCTGTCCCATTTGTTACTGAAGAACTATGTTTTGTATAATTTACTAAGTATACAGGTGTAGCTCCTACGGTTATATTCATTCCTCTCCATTCTGTATCCGTAGAGCTTCCGCTTAATGTAACCCCGTGACTTTCTGTAGAGTTTGTAGCCGTAACCATTTGAATTCCGATTAGCAAAATCATTCCAATCATTAGCCCTAACATTATTGTTTTTTTCATTTTCTTTTTACCACATTTTGAATACGTGGCTCATATAGAGCCTGTATTTTTCTTCAGGTATCCAAAACCCTACTTCTACTTTTTGGATAAAGTATTTATTCTTTCTGTTTTTCTTACAGTATAATCTCGCTTCTTCGTATGCTTCTCTCCAGCTTGAATATGTGCCCCATAAATAATATCTTCGTCCTCTCTGCCACACATATTTATAAGCCATTTTATTCTTCCTTCCCTTTTCCTAAACTATCCTTTATTGTTAGGAATGCAGGAACTACTATTAACCCTAACACCCAAATCAAATAAACTACAATCCACCCTATCGATAAAAATGTGCTGTTTGGTGCCCAGCTTTCCATCGCTTCTAAAATATATCCTATTGTGTAATAAATTACTAAGCTTAAAACATATCCGCCAATGAATGAGAATAATCCGAGTATTGCACCTTTCCAAGTTCCTTTGGCTCCTGTAATCATTAATATCGGAGTTACTATGCAAGCTAAAACCCAATAAATTATAATTCCAATCCAAAAAATAGCTTTTAGTGAAGCGATTGGTAAAATGTCTGATAATGCAGGTATCATAAACCATCCGAAGACAGTTATCAATAACGCAAATATCATTCCTACAATTCCAACCACACTCATTTTTAAGTTCGCCATCTTTTTCTAAGGTATATACCTCTAAGCACCTATTATATTCTACTAATCCCTACTATTTAAATATTCACTTTTGCTAATGTTTCAGCAAAATAAGTAATATCTATAACGTCATTGTCTTTAAACACTCTTTGGCTCGCGTATATATCTTTAATCTCTTGATTTTCTTCTTGTTGTTTTTCTAAATCCCTTGTTTCTTCTACAAATCCACCAACATCTTTTAAATCCTTTGCAGTTTTTAACGTCATCATTCTTTTAGATTTAATTACTCCCTTTCCGAAATCATCTACAGTCAATTCTTCTTTTCTAAATCCTGCTATTTTCACTTCTTTCCCTATAGCATAAGTCTTTCTTCCTTTTATAATACATTTCTGTTCTTTATGTTCTATCTTAAATTTTCCGAGTTCATCGTTTATTTCATACATTGATAAATTTCCACTCTCAAGAATACAGCTATCAGTATCCGTATAAATTAATCTTTCGAAGTCTACCTTTTTAAATTGATTGTGCATATATACTCTTGCGTAAGCATTAATCAGCGTCGGTATTATTGGTGCATAATAACTCTTCTCTTCTTCTTCCTTATCTTTCTTATACATATAATTGTATCCTTCTCCTCTAATAATTTCATACTCCCTTTGTAAATATTCTCTTGCCTTCTCGACGCTGTCTATTACTATTTCTTGTCCGCTCTTTCTTTGCGCCATTTTCCCGTAACTTCTGTTTTGCATTTCTTTATAAAAAAAGTTATCGAATGGGTCTTGTATCTTTTTTCTTAAATCGTATAAATGCGGAGTTATTTCTTTAAATGGGTTTTCTGCTTCTTGCCAAATTAAGCTCCATTCAATATCTATTATTTCATATCCTTCTTTTACTGCTTCTTCTAATTCTATATGTGTATAAGTCCCCAGCAAGTAAGTATTCTCTTTTGGGTAATAATTGCCTGTATCAGTTCTTACAGGTAACATTCCTATTTTGTTTGTTTTGTTATAGATTAAAACTCTGCTAATTCCTATATTCTTAAGTATTTCTTCTTTATCGAAATATTCTAATGGCTGTTTTATTAATTGTTCTGTTTTCAAATTAGGAAATCTAATTTGTGTTGAAGCATATCCGTATAAATTATTTATATCTATGTAATCTACTTTCTCAAAATTTCCCAGCTTAAAACATTCTACTCTTCCGCCTCTATAAGCCCCGTGAACTAAATTTTTATGTCTTGTCTTCCATATTTTCCCTCTGTCCCTTGAGAAAAACATATCTTTATATCTATCGTCTTTCTTAAGTGTATTAATTAAGTATGCTATTGCTATTTGCGATATTGTATAAAGCCTTCTTATGTTTACTCCTTCATTTTCCATCTTTGTTTTCATTAATTGTATTGCTTTCAAAACTATCTCTACATCTCTCTCTACGTAAGGAGCTAATTCTTTAATTCTTTTTTTTGTTAATCTTTCTGCCTGTTCAAATTCTTTAGGTAAGGGCATTTTCTCAAGCCCTATCATTAATCCCAGCTTCCATAATGGCATTTTAAATATCGCGTAGCTATCCAAAAAGTTTATAGCTTTCTTTCCTTCTATTTTATAATTTGCTATAAATGGTCTGAAGCTAAAAAACTCTAAATTCTTATCTGTTAAATCAGCATATCCGTAAAAATCGAATTCGTGATTGTGTGCGTATAAGTTTAACACTTTCTTCCTTTTCATTTCTGCTTCTCCTAATTTTAATATGTATTGCCATAATTCATCTTTACTATAGAAATGTCTTTTAGTTCCGTTCTCTTTAATTAGGCACGCAGTTATAAACTCTCTTGCGTCTAATCCTCTTGTTTCAATGTCTTCTACAGCTAACATAATCTCATTTGTATAAAGCTTTTAGGCTTTTGGCTTAACCTCTTCAGCCTTTCCCTGCTTCTCTTCCTGTCTTCCGCTAACTGTTTCTTTATTTTCTTGGTTATCTCGTCCATTATGAAGCAAGTTATATTTCTCATTTATCTCTTTGTATCTTTGTAATTCTTCTAATTGAGCTTGAATTGTTGTCATTAGTTCGTTCATTGTATTTTTTAGTAGCTCTTCTCTTGCTTGGTATTCATAGTCTTCCATTTTACCTTTTCTCTTCTCTAAGTTGCTGTAATCTCCCACAATTTTAAAGTAGCTTTTCCATAAATTTAATATTCCATCTACCTCTTGTGTCATAAGTTCTTCTCCTACGATTGAAGTTGGTATCTTCGCTTCTCTGCAATATTTTTTTATAAAATTCTTTATCGTTGATTTGTTTAGAATATTTAGTCTTGTTAACGGTCTAAGTTTTCCTTCTACTTTAATAATTACTTCTGCATAGTCCAGCATTCTCGGTCTCATAATTCCTTCTTTTGTAATTAATTCCATTTTCTCATATTTTCTGCACATATATTCTGTATAAAAGTCTCTTTTTCTCCAATACTTTATTATATTCTCGTCGTATTTTGTCTTTTCAGGTTTTAAGAAGTGTTTCTTAACCTTTCCATCCCAAACCTTAATTAATTCCCCTACGTAAAAGTCTACATATCCTAATAATTGCATATATTCATTTCCACCTTTGAACATTTTGTAGTATAGGTGTGCGTGTGTTATTTTCTTTTGTCTGTCTACACTTACAATTTCTAAAAATATATCTGCGTTTGGGTCTGTTGCGTCCTTTGGGCTACAGCTTACTCTATGCACATATCTTCCAGCCTGCACATTTGAGAAGTCATTGTATAATGCTTTTTCTACAGTTACGTTTTCTCCTGTCTTTTCTAAGTCGTTTATTTCATCTGTTACAATTACTGTAAATGCTGTGTTTGGGTCCCTCATTATCTTCGAGAATTCTTGGTCATCTCTTGCTATATTCTTTAGTCCAAATTCTCCTTCTTTTCTCTTTTTATGTTTTAGTAGTAATCTAAAAATCTCAAGTCCTGCGTTTATTCCTGTTGTAGACTTACTCATTCTTACTTTTGCATTTATGTTTATGTCTACTAATTCATCATTTATTATTTCTTGTTCTACTTCATCCCAAAACTCTGCAGTCATATCTATATTCCTTATCTCTGCGTCTGTCGTTAAATTCTCGGCATATTTTTGCGCATAGAAGTAGAATTTATTTGTTAAGTATAATTTATCTGCCATTATTTATTTCTCCTTCCCTTTAGATTGGTCAGCCAATAAGCTTTTTACAGTTTCTTTTAATTTACTATCATCCATATTCATCTCTATCTCTCCTTCATCTTTCTCAAGGTATCCCGATAAAACATTAATCAGGTAGTTTTTGTCTACGTTTCTATTTAAAACTACAATCATATAAATCTTAATCATATAGCTATCGAATACAGCTTTAGCAATTTTCTTTATTTTATCCGCTTCATCTTTTTTAATCATAAATCTCTCGTAAATTCCTTCTTTCTCATTCCATCTCCATTCTTCGCCTTTATCTTTCATTATGTCTAATAATTTTTTAGCGAAGTATGCGTTTCCTGTCATTTCGATAATAAATTCCTTATCTTTATCCCCGAGCCTTGCGAGAACGAAGTCGTTAGTAATGTCTTCTTTTAGTCTTAATTTTATGTCAGAGACGTGTCTAAGTATATCCAGCCTATCATTAAAGTGTTCTTCTTCTTCTCTTTGTTCATTCATATTTCTATTTCCATTCCTTTTGATATTTTCTTTTTTATTTTAGCTAATCTTTCTATTACTTGTTTGTTTGCTAAGTAGCTCCCTATTGCTGTTCCTAATCCTGTGAATATTCCGTTTATTGCAAGCCCTACCAAAACATCTGTTTTAGTCAAACTTTCAATCATCTTCTTCTTCCTCGAGTGTGAAGCTTATTCTTCTTATTCCGCCTTCTTCTCCGAGTATTATTATTTCGCTCACTTCTTCTACTCTCTCAAAATTCTCTATTATTTCTTTCAATCCCGTTTCGTCTATGTTCATCTTGTATCTCCTGAATTTTAGCTTTTAGTTTGAGGTTTTCTTCGTGAAGTTTTTTTATTTCTTCTTTCATCTTTTGAAAACTTGTCATCTAATCACTTTCCTTTCACGAATTTAATTTTAATCTTAATTTTACCTAATTTGCTTGCAATAACGTGATACTTACTTCCTGTTATGTCTACTCCTTTTGGAATTCCTTCTAATTTATATCCTTTCTTTAATATTTCTTGCAGGTCTGTTTCTTGAATATCCTTTTTTGTTGTAATTTCTTTAAAGTCATTCTTAATTTCTGCTAAGTCTTTGTTAAATGTTTTTATTGCTATTTCTACCCTTCCATCTTCGGAGCTCATTACTATTGTTGTTTGTAATCTATGTTTAAACTTTCTTACATTCTCTTCAAGGGCAAGAATATTTAGTAATTCCTTATCTTTTACAAGCGGTTTTAACATCTTTTTGTATGCTTCGTGCATATTCTTTTTTCCTGTAAACCTTAAGTCTCCTATGTCGCTTTCTGTTATTCCAACGCTTATTAAGTCCTCTATTTTCTTGCTTTTTTCTACTTTTCTCAAATATTTTTCTGCAGGACTTTCTTTTGTATACTGCAAAACTCCTCTTTTTTTAATCTTCACTTTGCCTTGATAAGCAAGTAAATAGTTTTCTATGTCTACTCCTTCGTGTATTTTATAATATGCAGGTTTCTTCTTAGCTTCTTTGATATAGTAATGCCAGCCTTTACGTGATTTATTGTTTAGGAGTTTTCTTTTTATAGTTAATTCTCCCTCTTTTTTTCTTTCTCTTTTTATTTTCACTTCTTTTTTCTTTTTTTCCATTGTTTTATTTAATGCAACAACTATTTATATTTATGGGAATTTGCTAACATTTGTAGCTACTGCTTGTGTTGCGTTTTGCACTATATCGACGACAGCTTTTTCTCCCCCACCGCCGAATAGGTTAGGCACTAACATTTTTGCTAATGCGAATGCTAATATTACTGCTCCTACTCCTAATAATATTTTCCACCACATATCTCCTCTTGCTGTTAACTCTTTTGCTTTATAGTTTGTTAAATCTTGTTGTGTTTTATCTATAGCCCATTGAAATTGTTCTGCTGTTACTAATGGTTTTTCAGGTAGAGGAGTTGGGTAATCCTCGTGACATATATATCCTTTAAATGTCTTTTTTCCATAATCAAATGTTTGTAAGAATTCAGGCGATAGTTTTATTCTTCTTGTTCTTCCGTCTGTATGTATAAATTCGAAGTATCCTGTTGTTGCATTGTCGTAGAATTCTGTTTTTCTTGTATTTCTCATTAGAAACATAACAGGTTCTTGAAAATTGCTCATCTCTTGATAGCTTTTAAATCTTCCATCATAATTCTTTAGTAAAACTTTAATTCTCTTTGCTTTACTTTGATACTCGTGTAGTTTACTTTCTCTGCTCATTTTGTCCTCTTTGCCATTTATAATACGAATATTTAATAAGCCATAATGGTAGTGATAAAATTATTATTATCACTCCCTCTCCTATTCTTCCGTTAACTATTGCAAGCACTCCTAAAAACCCTACTACAATCCCATATAATAGCGCAAATTTGTTTAGCGCACTTCTCATTTTTTCTCTGTTTACCCAAATTCCTGTCTTCATTTCTATTAAGGGTTTTGTTTCCAATTTTTCTTTCATTTGTTCTATAGCCATATTAAATTTCCCTCTCCAGCGCTTCTACGAGCTCTGTTAATAACTCTTCGATTTCTTCTATAGTATAGCTTTCAAGCATTCTTCGGGTTATTTCTTTACCTTGTTCATCTCTTACATCGAAGATATTGTTTAATCCTTCTTCGCCCTTTTCTTTGTTTCCCACTATTGCAACAATCATTTTCTCTTTTAGTTCTGCAAGCTGTTTTAATTCGTCTTTTTTAAGCGCCTTTGTGTTTGCGCTTATTTTCTTAATCTCTTCTGTTCCAGCTTCAATTAGTTTTCTAACTTTTTTTAGTCCTCTTCTAAGCCTCATTCTTCCGAAAAAACCTATTTGTAGTCTTTCTACTTCCGCTTTTTCTTCATCATATAGTTCTAATAGCGCTTCCCAAGTAGGTTTATCCATTTTGCCTTGCTCGTTCTGTTCAGATAGCAATTCATTTATATCACTTCTATCGTAGCCTTTTTCTATTGCTTCTTTTACCCATTGTTTCATTTCTTTTTTGTTCATTTTCTCTCATTCTCCCAAACGTTTATCGTTTGATTTCCATATAAAGTAAATTTTGCGGGTATCTCGTCTCCCGCTAAATTCTGTTGCGTCGAAGACGCGACAATACTCGTTCCTAATGAAGTGTTACACTCCATTGAACAAAAATAATCCACTTCAGGATTATTCGTTCTTATGTTAAATATTCTCTCTTTTGCCCATTTGTTACATTTTCGTTCTTCGAAATATCTTTGCTGTAAAGCAAGCACTATTACCGCTATTAATATAATAGTTAGGGTCCAATTTAATATTTCCCCCCATCTTTCAGCGCTCATAATTGCTTTCCCTCGTCTTTTACTTTTATAACAGCCTTCTTCTTTGGTTTTTCTTCCTCTTGCTCCTGTTCTATTTCTTGATTATCATTTTTATCTAAGGCTGTTTTCTCTTGCATAAACTCTGTCCAATATTGCTGTATTACTGCTTCAATGTTAGTTACTAATTGTTTTACTTCTGTTAAGCTCATCTCTATAAAGCTTAATCTTGCGTCAAGTTCTCTGGTATCCATTTCAATTACCATAATGTAGTTTAGTATGGCATTTAACACAAACCACTATATATTTACTTGGATTATAACTTAAATGATGTAATTGTAAATTT
>Ga0172371_10008226_pt1 | contig 14641 bp, 9 predicted proteins | sample Lak12m_FD_114543 | JGI IMG/M metagenome (GOLD analysis project Ga0172371, IMG submission 114543) | Freshwater microbial communities from Kabuno Bay, South-Kivu, Congo - kab_022012_12m | ecosystem: Environmental > Aquatic > Freshwater > Lake | place: Democratic Republic of the Congo: South-Kivu... | reverse complement strand
TTCTGCAGTGGAAATATGATCCGCGCTGTGATCGAACATGATCGTGAAATTCCGGTCCAGGGTAACCAGATTCAAGCGAAACGCCAGATCGTCCGGCGCCAGTTTCACCCCCATGGAAGCCGCCTCGAACGGCGCGCGGCCGGTATAAACCTGGGAAGGCGAGTACCCCATGATGGCGAGATTCGCAACATCGCTTCCGGGGTCCAGGCCTTGCGGGATGGTGCGAGTCAGCCCGATGGTCCCCGCATCGGCCATCCTGTCCATCCAGGGGGTCCTGGCTGCCTTGAGGGGAGTGCCTTCTTCAGAATCGGCAAGCAGCGAGTCCGCCATGCCGTCGGGCACAAGGATCAAGTACTTCGTTTTAGAATCCGAGGACATCCAACACCTTCTTCAGTTCGGGTTCACAGGTCACTGACGGCTTGCAGGTCACCGGTTCGCTTGACGCCTTGATGGCATTGTCCGGGTCCTTGAGACCATGGCCCGTGAGCGTACACACCACTCGTTCTCCTCCGCTGAAGAGACCCGCCTTTGTCTTCTTGATCAAGCCCGCAATGGACGCTGCGGACGCTGGTTCGCAGAAGATCCCTTCGGTGGAGGAGACCATTTTGTAAGCCTCCAGGATCTCCTGATCGCTTACCATGTCTATGAGTCCGCCTGACTCGTCACGGGCGGCCTCGGCCTGTTTCCACGAAGCCGGATTGCCGATCCTGATGGCCGTGGCAATGGTCTCTGGTTTTTCAATGGGGTGGCCTCGCACAATCGGTGCGGCCCCCTCTGCCTGGAAACCGATCATCCTGGGCAATGACTTGGTTTTGCCGGCCTCGCGGTAAGCCTTGTACCCTGCCCAATATGCAGTAATGTTGCCCGCGTTTCCCACGGGAAGCGAATGGTACTCGGGCGCACTTCCCATAGCGTCACAGATCTCGTAAGCCGCTGATTTCTGCCCTTCTATCCTATGTGGGTTGATAGAATTCACAATCACCAGAGGATAATTTTCTGCTACCTCCCTGACTATCTGCAGCGCCTGATCGAAATTCCCCAGGACCTGAATCACCGTTGCGCCGTGTATCAGCGCTTGAGCCAGTTTTCCCAGGGCTATCTTTCCCTCCGGTATCACCACGTATGCCTTGAGACCGGCCCTCGCTGCATACGCGGAGGCAGACGCGGACGTGTTTCCGGTGGACGCGCAAATGACTGCCTTGGCGCCTGTTTCAACAGCTCTTGACACTGCCACCGTCATTCCCCGGTCCTTGAAGGAAGCCGTCGGATTGAGGCCCTCGTACTTGAGATAGATGGAAATCTTCGGATTTATCTTCTGCGCCAATCTCGGGGCAGGTATGAGCGGTGTGTTCCCCTCGAGGAGCGTCACCACGTGTCTGTCATCTGCAAAGCGATAGAATTCGGGATAACCCCGAATGACACCTTTCCACATATTGAGCCTCCTGCAGTGCCCCGGCTGCCACACCGCCCGATAAAGCCGGAGATCAAACGGCATTTACTCTAACGTTTCGTCATCGATCCGTATTATTGCCGGCGGTCCTTCCACTGTATCAAGCTGGCTGATTTTCTTGCTGGCTTCTCTAATATCCGCTTCTCTAGCGCGATGCGTCACAAACACCACCGGCACCGTGCCGGACCGGTCGCGGCCTTTCTGCATTACTGAATGTATGCTGATGTCGTTCTCAGCCATTATTCCCGCAATCTTCGACAAGACGCCGGGACGGTCCAGAGCCCGAACCCTGAGATAATAGTTCGTTTGAATCACAGCCATGTCCATGATACCACCGGGAGCCTTCCAGTCTTCCGGATAACCCAGCGGCGGGACGCCGCCCGCTTCTCCACGGATTATGTTTCGGGCAGCCTCGATTACGTCACCTATTACTGCAGATGCCGTGGGTTCCTTCCCCGCGCCCCGTCCGTAGTAAAGCTGCTCGCCCACCATGTCGCCCCTAAGATAGATGCCGTTGAAAACGCCATCAACCCTTGCAAGCGGATGCGTCTCGGAAATCATGGTGGGATGAAGCCGGACTTCTACCTGGTTTCCGTGGCTTATGATGATGGCAAGGAGTTTGATTTTATACGAGAACTCCTTCGCCATGGCCATGTCAAAAGGATCTATTCCGCGAATTCCTTCCACATGGATCTTCTTTATCGGTACGCGCATCCCGTGAGTAAGCCCGAGGACAAGGACCAATTTGTGCGCGGCATCCACGCCGTCCAGGTCCAGGCTAGGATCAGCCTCTGCATAACCCAGATCCTGAGCCTGTTTCAGTACGTCATCGAAACAAGCTCCCGGGTTTTCCGTCATGGCAGAAAGGATGAAGTTACACGTGCCATTGAGAATGGCCAGCACCTTTTCAAAGCGATTTGCTACAAGCCCCTCCCTAAGCGATCGAAGAATGGGGATTCCGCCTGCCACTGCCGCCTCGAAGGCGATGTCGACGCCCGCCTGGTGAGCCGCGCCGAAGATTTCGGGTCCATGTTCGGCCAGCAGGGCTTTGTTGGCCGTGACTACAGGCTTTCCATGGCGGATGGCTTCCAGGATGAAGGATCTGGCCGGCTCGTAACCGCCAATCAGCTCCACCACGATGGAGATCTCGGGATCTTGTAGGACTTCTCTTGCGTCGTGGGTAAAGATGGACCTGTCCACCTTGACCCCCCGATCCGAATCCAGATCCAGATCGGCTATCCTCTTGATTTGCAGGGGAATCCCGACGCGGGCCTCCAGGATGTCCCGGTTATCTTGGAGAATCTTCACTACTCCGGATCCGATGGTGCCGAATCCGATCAACCCGATGGAAATCTCTTTCATATACTGGCCCCGTTTCGAGCGCGAACGGCGAAGCCTGCCTGTGGTCCCCATGTTCAGAGCAATGGGTTCAAACCGCGGAACCGGCCGCCTTCGGTACGGCGCCCGCTTTCGGGGCGGAGCCATGCATAAAGGTCCGGATCCCCCGAACTGCCTGATTGATGCGCAGCCTGTTTTCCACCAGTGCAAATCTCACATGGTCGTCTCCGAATGGACCGAATCCTATCCCCGGGCTCACTGCGACCTTCGCCTGTTCGGTCATCACCTTGGCAAACTCCAGGGAGCCCAAGTGCGCATAGGACTGGGGGATCTTTGCCCACACGAACATCGTTCCCTTAGGGGGAGTCACTTCCCATTCACAGTCGTTAAGCCCGAAGCAGAGAGCGTCTCTGCGGTCCTTGTATTCCTCGACGATCTCGGCAACACAGTCCTGACTTTCGTTCAAGGCTATGATGGCGCTGATCTGAATCGGCTGAAACATCCCGTAATCTATGTAGCTCTTCAGCCTCTTCAATGCATTGACCATCTGCGCATTACCTGCGCAACAACCGACTCTCCAGCCGGCCATGCTGTAGCTTTTGGACATGGAAAAGATCTCCACTCCAACTTCCTTCGCCCCCGGAACCTCCAGGAAACTCGGCGCCCGGTACCCGTCAAAGGTAAGATCGGCATAGGCAAGGTCATGTACGATCATTATCTTATATTCCCGGGCAAACTCCACGATTCTTTTGAAAAAATCCCCATCTACTACCATCGTGGTGGGATTGTGCGGAAATGAAATTATCAGCATCTTGGGTAGCGGCCAGGTCAGACGTATCGCGGTCTTGAGGTTCTCGAAAAAGTCCTCCCCCGGCCTTATGGGAATGTGCCTCAGGTCTCCGCCGGCAATCACCACCGAATAAGGGTGAATGGGGTACGTGGGAGAGGGGACGAATACAACGTCTCCAGGAGTTGTAGTGGCCAGGACGAGATGAGCCAGGGCGTCTTTGGCCCCCATGGTTGCCACGACCTCCTCGTCCGGATCAAGCTCCACACCGTAGCGCCTGTTCCACCAGTCGGCAAACGCCTGTCTCAATTTAGGAATTCCCGCGGACGCACTATATCTATGATTTCTCGGATTCTGAGCCGCTTCGACCAATTTGCTCACTATATGGCGGGGTGTGGGGATATCAGGATTGCCCATTCCCAGGTCAATAATGTCTTCTCCAGCACGTCTGAGCCTCATTTTGAGATCATTGACCACCTGGAAAACATACGGAGGAAGCCTTTTGATTCTTCCAAACTCTTCCACGTTCACCTCCTGTGCGCCGCTGCCATGAGACAACTTTCTGCGCGATCCCGCAGTTTCCCTTGAGAAAAACGGCTACAAGATCGCTCACAGGCCCATGGAACAACCGATTGGCAGGGTGCGCGTCGTCCACTGCGGCACCGGCTGTCAGATCTATTTCTACCCAATCGCGAGCGTAAGTTCAACCTGCCGATCGACAGATTCGTTCTTCAACGAGGGGGGATGTCCTCTCCCGCCAATATAGCGGCTGCTTCCGGAGTCCGCTCTCCTGGGCTGCCATAGAGGCAAAGATGCTCTTCGGTTGTCTCGTTGGGGCACCCTCCCAGCCGAGCTTCGAGACAGAGCAGACCAGGAGCGGCTCCTTCATGAGAATGAATCCATAGCATACGGGCAGGCCTGAATCCAGTTTCTTTCATCGCACGTTGCAAGCCTTCTATGCCTGCGACGGGATAGATCAACGACAACCTGCCGTTTTTATTCAGAACTCTGGCCGAGACCCGGAACAGATCGTGCAGCGGCATCATGAGTTGGTGTCTCGCAAGCGCCTTCTCCTGCAGGAGACTTACTCGACCTCGATCCGGATTGTGGTAGGGAGGATTGCAGACCACCGCATCAAATGAGCTGTTTCGTAGAAATAGGTCCGCGCGTCGAAGATCCCCGCGCACTATCAACACCTGTGTCTCAAGATCGTTGAGATGGACGCCCCGTGCCGCTCTGTCTGCCAACCCTGCCTGTATCTCCAGTCCTATCACAGCCGTACCAGGCGTCCTGACCGCCAGACCGAAGGCTATGGCTCCGCATCCGGTTCCCGCGTCCAGTATGATTTCACCGGGTTTCAGCCGGACAAACCAGGCCAGCAAGATTGCGTCTTCCGAGACCCTGTACCCTTTCAACGATTGGAAGACGCGGACTCTGTTTCTCATAAGTCCGTCGATTGACTCACCGCTCTTCTGCCATTCCATGTCAAAGGGTAACCTGGCACCAGACCTGACAGAAAGTCTTCTTCAGGTTGCTGCCGAATTCCGCCGCGTTTCAGAAAACGTGCATAGCGAGCCCTGAGGCAACTTTGGGGAAAAAGTAAGTGGATTTGTGAGGCAATTTGTGCCCCAGCTCGGCAGCGGCACGCATCTGATCCACCCTGGTGGGGTTCAGAATGAAGCTAATCTGGACTTCACCTTTGAGCACCTTGCTAAGCGCTTCCGAAACCAGCGGTGTGTATTCGATTTGACCTTCCGCATTGTCCTTTCCCAGGCCCAAACCGAGACCCATGATGATCTCGCGGAGGATCGTCACGTCCAGTCTTCTCAGAGTGGACGGGATCTCCGGATCCATAAGGAGCTCTATTTTCCTGAAGGCTTTCAGCCGTAGGAGCTGAAACGCTTCCTCGCCCTGTACCACCATGCCGAACTTCCCGCCGACATGGGAATACGAGCGAATCCTCTCCACCAGGCGTCTGGACACTTCGTGCCGGTCGCCGTCCGTGAAACTCAGCGCCTCGGTTTCAAAATACGGGGCCAGATTCCACAGCAGCGTCGGAATGTCCAAGTTGCTCAACCCCTTCACCATACGATGGGCAGGCAGTATGGTCAATCCGGGATGGGTCATGGATGTTAGATACATCATTATGTAATCGCCAGCCCCGTCGGAAACGCCTGATTCCAGGAGCTCGTTCCTGTAAGCCCGGGCTGTTTCATAGCGGTGGTGCCCGTCTGCAATAAAGATGCTCTTGTCCGCGAGAAACCCCATAATTGGTGAAACGGTCTCCGGGTCATCGATGGACCAGCTCATGTGAACCGTCCCGTTTGCGTCGGTCGCCATCTGCTCCGGTGGATTTTCCGTGAAGCGCTCGTAAAGATTCATCACCACGTCGTTGTCATCATCGAAGAGCCCATGAATCGGCGTGATATTGGCGCGGCAGTGGCGCATCAGGTTCAGTTGGTCGACCTTTGGGCCTTTGTAGGTCTTTTCGTGAGGCAGCACTTTCCCCTTGCCGTAGTCGTCCACCTTTACCAATGCCAGTAATCCGTCGAGTTGACAGTCACCTCCACCAGGCTCCTGGAATTCCATCCGATAAAGGATCATCGAAGGCTTGTCCTGCCGGACAAGAGTGCCGTCGTGAAGCCATTGCTTGAGAGCAGCAGCGGCCCTGGTGTATCTGTTGTCGGATTCCGAGTCGCCGGGGAACTGCTTTCCGAGGACCAGCCTGATCATATTCAGGGGATGAGCCTGGTAAAAGGCATTCTGCTCTTCCGGCGATATCACGTCGTAAGGCGGGGTTATCAAGCGGTCCAGGTCTTCTGCATAGCGGTTGTTGTATCTAACCGCTTGGAAAGGTCTGATCTCTGCCATCCTGAAGTCCTCTACGTATTGTCTCATACTCGAGGCGAGCCAGTAGCCGATTGGCGGGATGCGAAAAGGGCTTATCTGGTGTCCGGTGAATGAGGCTAAAGTTATCTTTTCTATCTAACATGACTTGGATACAGAGGTCAACAGGGGAAAGCCGTCGGAGCGCAATCATTCACTTACGTGGGGTGAAAGACTCCGGTCGACCAAATCATTGCTACCGCATCGAAACAATCAGGCGAACGGCGCAAAAGGCGATTGCTTGCTTGCTCCCCTCCTTGCAAACACAATGTGTCGAGGTCGGCGAATGGTCCAGTTTGCAAGAACCCCTCAGGCAGCATTGACTGGCGGACAAATCCCGTTTGACCGAAGGGACGGGAGCATAGTATGTTCAACTGTTGGTGCAGCAGGAGCTTAAGCTGCCCGCAAAGGACCTTACGATTCCCGCGGAGACAGATCCCGTCAAACCGATCTGGCAAGCGGGGACCACACCACTGATGGATACATGTTAGAGTACTTGTGCCGCATCAACAGCTTATCCGCATTTGCAGAGTTTCAGAGGGTGCCGCTATGAACATCAGGCCGCGGAGCAGCATCGGCCTCAAGATAACACTCCTGGTGCTTTGCGGCACCTCGCTGGTTTTTGCTATGGCACTGGCATATAGCTATTCGTATTCTCGCGCGATTATGCTCAAGGAAGCCGAGAGTAACGCCAGAAACCTCACACTTTCAGTTGCCAGGAGGATAGAGCAGGAATTCCGGGTGGTGAAACAGATCCCCGAGCATATGGCTGCATTTCTGGAGGCTGCCCCTTGCGACAAGGAAACGTTGCTGCGCCTCGGCCGGCGCCTGGTCGCGGACAACAAGGAAGTGTTCGGTTCTGCCATAGCCTTCGAGCCCAATGCCTTCGACCCCAATAAGCGCTGGTATGCACCGTATTATTGCAAGAGCAAAACCGGGATCAAGGTAGAACAACTCGGGTCAGATTCGTACGACTATTTCACCAAAGACTGGTACCACATTCCGAGAGTTCTCAGAGCGCCGGTGTGGATAGATCCATACTTCGACGAAGGCGGTGGCGGCATCATAATGACCACGTACGCACGCCCATTTTTTGAACGGAATCCGCAAGGCGCACCCATAAAGGTGAGAGGAATCGTGACGGCCGATGTGTCGTTGGAATGGCTTTCGAGTCTGGTACGCTCCATACAGGTGGCCCGCACGGGGTACTGTTTCATCATTTCAGAGACCGGTACCTTTGTTACTAACCCGAACCCCGGATTGATAATGTCACAATCCGTATTCAGCCTTGCCGAAGAGAATCGCAACCCCGAGCTGCGCAGCATTGGCATGGCCATGATCCGTGAGGAATCGGGGTTTACGGATATTGGTTCAGCGCTTTCACCCGAAGGAGCGTTTCTGGCCTATGCCCGAATCCCCTCGCCTGGCTGGTCGCTTGGAGCGGTCTTTCCCAAGGGAGAACTCCTGGAGCAAATCAACAGGCTCCACCGCACAACGGTTCTTATAGCGACTGCGGGACTTGGTCTTCTGCTCGGCCTGAGCCTCATGGTGGCGAGGTCGATCTCGCTACCTTTGCGCCGCATGGCTGACGCCACCGGAAAAGTGGCGCACGGTGAGCTGGATATAGATCTTTCGGACATTCACAGGGAGGATGAGGTAGGACAGCTGGCCCGATCCTTCATGGGAATGACACAAGACCTGAAGAAATATATCAAAGACCTTACCGAAACCACTGCAGCCAAGCAAAGGATACAAAGCGAGTTGTCCATAGCGGCCGAGATTCAGCGGAGTATGCTTCCATCCGTGTTTCCGGGATTTTCCAATCGAGACGAGTTCGACATCTATGCAGTGATGCATCCGGCCAAAGAGGTCGGGGGGGACTTCTACGATTTCTTCTTTTTGGACAAGGACCATTTGTGCGTCGTGATCGGAGACGTTTCGGGAAAAGGGGTTCCGGCTGCCCTGTTCATGGCAGTCACCAAGTATCTGATCGAGGCGGCATTGGGCGGAGGGCAGGAACCCGGCCAGGGGTTGGAGCGGGTAAACCGCCATTTAGCAGGCAACAATGAATCGTGTATGTTCGTGACGGTCTTTCTCGGAATTCTCAATGTAAGAACAGGCGAGTTTCTTTACGCAAACGCCGGCCACAACCCCCCGTTGGTTTGGCACGCGGATGGTGAGCCGGTGAATTTCTTGGGACCGCCGGGAGGACCGGTGCTAGGAGTTATGGAAGATGCAGTTTTCAACATGGATCGGCTGACTTTCAATCAGGGAACTGTTCTCTTGGCCTATACGGACGGGGTCACGGAGGCTTGTGATCTGGAAGGGAAATTCTTTTCGGACGCGCGGTTGCGTGAAGTTATGAAACCAGTGAGGCATAATACTGTTAAGGAAATAACTGACACCCTTCTAGGGGAGATCGATTCATTTTGCAGGGACGCGCCGCAGGCTGATGACATCACCATATTAGTTTTACGGTTCGGACCGCGGTCTGCGTAGCCCGGACGGCCGCGGCGCGCTTATCCTGAGTTTCCAAGAAACTGGTAATGAGAGAATTACTGACACTGGCCGGGGCCCTCAGGCCCGAGGCACGGTGCCTTTACGGAGACTTGTGATGCGGATGATGCTGCCAGCAATTGAACACACACTGAGAGAACTCGAGGACGAATACCGGCAGTACTTTCTTCAATCTTACATAAGAGTGTCTACGGTCGAGATAATCTTTTAATTGGGCGCCAGCACCGCTTTTATGTATGCGGATTACATGTTCTTTTCAACTACCGGGCAATTCTGGATGCTGGCTCTTGCCAGATCAATGTTTGCAGTCTACGGCATCGCGTCGGTTCTTGTTTTCAAAAGATTGAGTAATCCTGTCACCTATGATTGGCTGCTTGAGGGTTTCCTCGTTTGGAGGAATCTGCTTCTGATCTACTTAACCACGACAAGACCAGTGGAATTCGCGGGGCCCGCTCTTACAAAGGTGCTGGCTGTACTGAGCGTATATTTCGTCTTTCAAACCCCGATGATGTTCCGTATTGCGCCCGCCTTTTTGACGTCCAGCGGAGTAATCCTGGTAACTATTCTTCGTAGCAGTTCGGTGTCACCGCAATAGCTGAATGTTCTGATCGTATCGATAATCATGTCGAACATCCTCGGCATTGTAGTAGCCATTCGTCTGAGCAACTTGAGAAGATCGGAGTTCAGGGGCAATTGGGAACTTAGAGCATTTCAAGAGGAGCTAAAGAGGGAGATCTCCAGGTGCCCCGAGGCCCAGGAGCACCGAATTTTACCACAATGAATAGCAGCAGGCCTCACTGTCCGAATGATAGCCATCTGATCAACTTGCGCAGATCTTCCAGGCTCCGTGGAGAGATCCCCGTTATCTGAAATCCCGCCGTACCCTCGGCTGTAGCGTTGTCGCGGTGCGACCAGATGCACTGGGCCTGAAATACGATTGGTTCACCGTCGAGGAATCCTTCCGTGGGTACGACGAAGGTTTTGGTTTCCCCCTGCCTGGCATCAACTCCCGTTATGCCCAAGCCCATGTCGGTGATGTCACGGAGTTTGCCTTTGACGCCCGGCCGACCCAATTCGTAAATCTCGACGGCTATGGCAAGAATGTGCCTGGGCACTTCCCGCAGAGATTCCAAGAATACCGAATCGTCCTGTGACTCTGACCGCTTGTGGAGTTCCTCTGGTTTAATGGCCCGATTCTTCACCAACGCGTCAACAGCTTTCTCAAGTCCTCCGGGCGACAGCTTGTACTTTTCCATCAGTTCGAAATCGGCCATTCCGGACCTTACATCGTCGGCTATGTCGAAAGACTCTACATTCCTAATTACCGTCGTGTCCTCGTATTCTGCGGGCCTCCAGGCAAGATCAGTCGGCGTCATGGCCTTCATCTCGATCAGTTTTTCAAAAACGCTCTGAAGCCCCTTGGCTGAAAGGGCGTATTTTGCCATCAGTTCCGCGTCGGTCATCTGCGACCGGACGTCGTTGACGATGTCTTTGGCTTTGATCATGCGCTTAGGAGACATTGTTTCCCGACCCGAGAGCATTGCTCCGGGAACATCTACGTGGGCCGTCAGTTGTCGTGCCCACGACCGGCCGGGCAGCGACCGGATAATATCGGAACCGGCGAATGCATCGTTATCCCAGGTTGCTATTCCACCGTAAGCCTCTTCATGTACCTGTAAAGCGAATCGCGTGATATGCCAAGGATTTTCGCGGCCTCCTTCTTGGCCCCGCCCGTACGTCTCAGGGCCTCTTCACAGAGAGACTTGATCGCTTCGTCAGTCACGTCGTGCAGCGTTCGATCGTTCGAAAGGCGCACTTTGTACAGACAGTCCTCGGGGCTGGGCGGCGACGATGGAAGTGACACGGTCAACTGGCTCCCGTGTGACACCATCAGTGCCCTCTCCAACACGTTGCGAAGCTCCCTGATGTTTCCCGGCCAATGGTAACGGCTGAGCGTAGTAATTACACCTGAATCCACGGTGGGCAGGGCGTCGAGCTGCATCTCCACAGCAAGCTTGGACAAGGTCTCTTCCACCAAAATGGGAATGTCTTCCACCCTTTCCCGCAATGGAGGAACGGAAATGCAAAAGACATTGAGCCTGTAAAAGAGCGGCTGAAGGAATCGTTGTTCCGCGATCTCTTTCTCCAGGTCCCTGTGGGTGGCTGCAATTAGCCTGGCGTTTATGCGGACACTGGTTTGGCCGCCCACCCTCAGGAACGATCTGGTGTCCAGGAATGTGAGCAGCTTGGCTTGCAAAGCGAGCGGGAGCTCGCCAATTTCGTTCAGCAGCAGTGTCCCTCCCTCGGCCAGTTCCAGGAGGCCTTTCTTTCTCCCATGTGCTCCGGTGAAAGCGCCGGCCTCGTGGCCGAACAGCTCCGATTCGGCCAGTTCTCTGGGAATCGCGGCGCAGTTGACAGCAAAGAAAGGCCCGTTTGCGCGTTGTGAACGCTCGTGCATCCACCCGGCAAGATAATCCTTTCCGCTGCCACTCTCACCTGTCAACAGCACTATGCTGTCCGTCGCCGCGGCATAGCGGGCTTTGTCAAGGGTGGCTCTCATGGCTTTGGAGGGATAATCAGTCGGTGTGACGGGAGACACTGGTGCCACCCGCTTCCGTTCGGTAATGTCGCGCGAAATACTGCAAATGCCTATGATTTCCCCCGTGGGCCCCCTGAGTGGCACCCTTATTTCGTGAAAAGTCATCGGGACTCCGTTGACCGGCAGTACCCGCTCCTCTTCGACCGATTCCCCGTCCAGCACCCTGAGATCCACCTCTCGCACATGTCTTCCGGCTTCCGCTCCTACCAGATCTTCTGCGCGGCGGCCCAGGATTTCAGAGGCCTTCAACCCGAAGAGCCGTTCCGTGGCAGGGTTCACCTGGGTGTATCGGAGAGAACTATCCTTTATAAAGATGCAGTCCTGGGCCCCTTCAAAAATGGCCCGGAAACGCTCCTCGCTGGATCGAAGAGCCTCTTCGGCCCTTTTACGGTCCGTCAAGTCCACGATGACCCCGATGGTAGCCAGGTGTTTGCCCGCGGGAGTCCTGATTCCGGAGACTGCCAGGTCTGCCCAGAAGACTCCCCCGTCTTTGCGCACATACCGTTTTTCGAGGCGGTATGTGTCGATCTCTCCCCTTACCAATGCCTCAAGGCTATTCCTCGAAACGTCAAGGTCGTCCGGGTGGGTGACGTCAAGGATGCTGCGCCTGAGGAGCTCCTCCTGGGTGTAGCCGAGCATCTTTTGGAGAGTCGCGTTGGCCTGCAGGAAGCGACCGTCTTTACCTACCACGTCGATTCCGATCGCAGCGTTGTTAACAATTGCGCGGTATCGCTCCTCGTTTTCTCGGAGAGCGTCTTCCGCGCGGCTGCGTTCGAGGATCTCCTTCTTTAGATCTTCGTTGGCACGCTGCAATTCACGTGTTCTCTCCGCCACACGCCTTTCGAGCTCCTGGTGGGACTGTTGGAGGGCCTCAGCCGCTTCCATCCTGAAGGTGATGTCCTCGTAGGTACCCAGAATGCCCACGACACGGCCTTCGGAATCATGTAACGGGACTTTGTTAGTGTCGAGCCAGGCCTGGGCCCCGTCGGCCTGCAGCTGCGGTTCGATGATGTGGTATTCTGCCAAATCAGATTCCATGACTCGGCGATCACACTCGCGAAAGAAATCTGCCTCCTCTCTTTTCCAGGCAAGCTCGTAATCGGTCTTCCCCACTATTTGATCGGGGGAGTTTATTCCTGCGTCTTTGGCAAACACCTGGTTACACCCCAGGTATATGGAATTCCGATCCTTCCAGAAGACTCGTACGGGAACGGAATCCAGCACCAGCTGAAGCATTCGCCGGAACTTGTGGAGATCTCTTTCTGCCTTTTGACGCTCGGCCTCAGCCCCCTCCAATTCCGATATCCGCCGCCGCGCTTCCCCGAGTTCTTCTATGAGATCGTCTCTAGACGAGGACTCGATGCTCATTTGACCTCCTCCGGGAAACTGGCCGGTCACATGCCGTCCGCGCCGTTTCCGCCTATCGAGATCGTTTCCAAGCGCTTCACGAAAGGCCTAAAATCAGCGGCCGCGACATCCCACTTCGGCTCGAAGCCCTTTTCCCGCCAGATCAGCAGGATGTCGGCAAAGGAAGTTGTTTGCGCTGCCCGGGTCAGATCCACGCGCATCAGGATACGCTTTGTGAAAGGCCGCTTCGCTTCGGGAAACCCTAGAGACCCGATGAACTGTTCTATCCTTGGGGTGCAAAGCAACGACGCGGTGAACAACGCGTCTACATACCGATCGAATCCTATAAAGTAACAGGTGTCGTCAAGCATGACCGGCCGATTGTCAAGGGGAACGACCAGTGAAACCCGGAACGGCTTTACCATACCCGACACTGCGACCTTGAACGGTTTGAAACTGTAATCGCCTACCCCGAAAATCGAAAATCTCGGCCTGTTGCAATAGATCCTGGACTTACGGTTGTCGAGCCATTTACAGTGACGCATCAAATATGCCCACAGCTTCGGGCTGGTGCGGGCAAGAGCAGCGGTGTCTTCGCGGATGTGAGTCTGGGTCAATATTATTCTGCGGTCCGTCTGAGCAATCATGAAGGATTTCAAATCCGAGCTTTTCAACACCCCATGGACACGCTCCATTTCCACGTCCACAGTTTCTCCGCGCGAGTTTGTGCAGGTTCCGAACCGGTATTTCAACTCCATGACCGCGGAGCAGTCGTGCTTGATTCCCTGACGCCAGATCAAAGGCGACACTCCGTCGAGGTCCTTAACCGATCTGTAACGCGTTGTGTCTGCCACGAACTTGCCTTGCACCCACCCAATCCGGCGGACCGTCCGATGCGGCTGGTCCATGTGGGATAATCGGCAGGAGCTGCTCGCGCGGCGTGTACCTGTTTTCATTACCAGAAGCGATGCAGACACGTTGGCCCCAAAACTCTTCCTGGCATCGAAGGACATGGCGTGAATGGCCGACACCTGGAATCGCCTCGATGGCAGGGCCTCAACAATGTTTCTTACGACCGTGTCTTTGCATAGCATGGCCACCGTTCCGGGACGGGAAGAGAACAGGTCCAGGATACGGAGCAACACGAATTCTGCGAGGTCAAAGTTGGCCCTGCCGGTTATTGCATCGAGCCCTGAGAGTCCGTTAGCGTTGACCTTTCGCGGCACATTGGCCGCATTCATCGAGCCAAGTTCGGCATTGGTTACCCAGGGTGGGTTGCCGACAATGAGGACGTTGGAGGAACTCAGGACTTCCTCGGAGAAGGAATGCACGAAGATGTCATCTTGATGCAGCTCGATTTCTGCGGCCGTCTTCCCAGCGGAAAGCGACCTGACGACCAGAGTGTTCTTCAGGATAACATGATAGTCGGGCTGAATCTCTACTCCGTAAACCAGTCTGGCGCATGGAAACCGATCAAGCGCGGCGATAATGAACGCTCCGGCGCCGAAAGTGGGTTCCACTATGACTTCGGGATGCACCCCGGATGCTGCAAGGTGGGCGCAAACACGATCAGCCAGATGCTGGGGAGTCTGGAAGTCTCCCCATTGGCGGGAGGGGTCACGGAGTTTCCCGCGGTTGAGCGTGGCTACCCCGCGTGACGACGGTCCGCATGGAGCAGGCGAACCGCCACATTCTCCCGCTTGATCCAGCACGCGGG
>Ga0172371_10008223_pt1 | contig 14644 bp, 13 predicted proteins | sample Lak12m_FD_114543 | JGI IMG/M metagenome (GOLD analysis project Ga0172371, IMG submission 114543) | Freshwater microbial communities from Kabuno Bay, South-Kivu, Congo - kab_022012_12m | ecosystem: Environmental > Aquatic > Freshwater > Lake | place: Democratic Republic of the Congo: South-Kivu... | reverse complement strand
GGTTGGAGCTTTTGCTTCAACGTAACCTATAATCTGCTGCCTGCCGTCCCATACTCTAAAATCAGGATTTCCGGCTTCAGTTTTCTTCGGGAGAGTAGTGACATCAACCTGTTTTTTGCCAATGGAAACGGCATAATTTTTCAGGAGTTCTTCAAGCGCAGAATAATAACTTTCCTCCCTTGCATCGCCGCGCCTTGCAACTTCAAATATGCGTTTAAAGTATGCTTTCAGCATAAGATTATTTGCCGCCCCAAAACATATGGCATCATTTTATCTTTATCGATGCAATATGGTCAATAAAAAGTTTGGAAAAAATGGATTCCCGTTTGTACGGGAATGACAGGTAAGACTAATACCACATTGTCGCTTCAAAATCCGGTGTCGGGACGGTTATGCTTATATTTCCCCTCCACGGACAGCGCTCAATCTCTTCTTCACCCATGTAAGCGGTAATAAAGATGTTCAGTTCATCCTTTTCCTTGGCTTTTATGTCCTGAAACGGCAAGGCTATTTCCATGATGTCCTGCATTGCCACATTTGTTATATCTTTTATTTTTTCCCATTGCTCATTTTTCTTCTCAAGAAGATATGCCTGGACAGAACCGTTTTTGGATGCCACATTGACCTTGAACTCAAAAGGCCTTGCGATATTTATGGAGAATGAGACATTCGGCGGGAAGTCTTTGAATGATGTCTTGGGGTCTATTCTCAGGAACAGTGTATTCTGGTTGAAACCGTAATAGATATGAGATACGAGGCTTTCAGCCCTATGCATGCTGCCGCCTGATTTTCCGACAGCAAGATGAGCGCCCTGATACCATTCATAATAATTTGTGACAAGACCATCGATCTTAGGATTTATAAAGCCTCTTATTATTATTTCAGGAGCAACCGCGCGGTCTTCCCTGAGCACCGGCACAAAGAGATTGGAGGGCACTTCTTTGCCGATTGTCTTATATACCTTCATCAGGTTTAATCTGAAGAGTTCGTCAAATTCCTCCTGTGTCTCGGTCTGGTGTTCGTCGCCGTACCACCAGTTCCAGTCGCTTCCCTCAGCAACATAGAGAGCCTTCCACGCCTCATTAACCGGTTTGTCGGGATTGAGCTCGGAAAATGTTTGGAGGTCTGTTCGCGTATCCGTGAGATAATCCCATGCTATATTATCTTCCTCGTGGCCAATCCAGATACTGTAATTTGCGTTTATCCATGAGCCCGCGTGAAGCCTGCCGAGTTTCTCGCCTGAGTCATATTTGAGAAATTCAGATACTGTTACGGCCTTCAGATTCTTTTCGTTTGAAAGCCGTTCGTAAAGGTGGCGCAGGAAATCACGGCCGTCATTTCTGAAATGTTCCCATGCGTTCTCTCCGTCCAAAATTATCGGGACCATCCACGGCCTGTCCTGAGGAAGTGATGAACGGATGTTCAAAAGCCTGTTTATGAGGTCCTCAGCGGCATCCTTAGGCTCCATTCCTGAATATACGAACCCTATAAGGTCAGAGAGTTTATGATCCCTGAATATTATTGAAACATCGGAATAATTGTACGGCCTGTAGAAGCGCGGCGGCTCCGTTATGCTGCCCGTGAAATCTCTCAGTCTGATACCGAGGGAATTTGCCAAAATCTCTTCGTCAGTAGCAACCCACTTTATCCCCTCAGTATTAACAGCCCTCAGGACGTCTTCGCATACAGAGCCTTCAGAGGGCCACATTCCAACAGGTTTGTACCCAAATGTCTTCTCAAAATATTCTATTGCGTCCTTTATCTGTCTTACCGCGTCTTCGGGACGCGAGAATCTTTTCTGCGGCAGATGGGCATGGGGCATAGCAATCTTTGATAGATCCGTATCCCATAAAAGAGGCAGGATAGGGTGGTAGAACGGGGACACGGATAGTTCTATCTGTCCTTTTTCGCTGAGTTCTTTGTATTTGGGAATTATTTTTCTTAAGATTTCAATTTGTTTTTCCATCAGAAGTTTCTTCTCGTCTTCGGTATATCCCTTTCCCTTTTCCGCAAGCCCGCTCAGGAAAGGGTCTTTCTGCCTATATATGGGGTCAATCCAACTGAGGTTAAATAAAACCTGAAGGTCAAGAAATTCCTCAGGAGTAAAATATTTTATCGTTCGTGACAACTCCGCTTTTATAAATCTCAATCCCCTTTTAACGAGCAATTCATAATATCTTGGGAAAGGTCTTATCATATTGTCCCAGTTTGCGAGAAAGAAGTTCTCGAGCATAAATATCTTGTCGGCATCGGTCAAGTCATTGGGATTTTTCATGGTAAGGTCCATGTAGATGTCCGTTGCGTTGTTTTCCGTGTAATCTCTGAGCTGTTCGAGCAGCGAAGGCACAAGATTGAATGTCTGTCTTACTTCAGGGAAATCCTCAAGTATCTCAGCCATGTCGAGATAATCTTTTGTCCCGTGAAGCCTCACCCATGGCAGCCTGTATTTTCCCCTAAAGGGGTCTTTGTAGTAAGGTTGGTGCATGTGCCAGAGAAAGGCGATGTAAAGCGGATTATCTGTCATACTGAAAGACGTATTCGTCGGGTCTCGCGAGGCCGAATTCTTCGCGCGCGTATTTTTCCGCGTAGAACGGATTTTCTTTCAGGGATTCTATCTGGGTTTTAATGCGGGCATTTTCTTTTTCAAGTTCGGTTATTTCTCTTTCAAACTGCTGCTTTTTCTTGGAAAGATCCTTGTATTTCAGCAGGCCGGCATCTCCCAGAAGAAGGTTTAGCCCAAGATATACGAAACTCAATACTATGAAAATAAGGGTGATAAGCCTCTTTTTTTTGATCTCAGATACAACCTGTTTTCTTAAAAGGTTATCCGAATTCATTTGCCTAAATTATAAAACGTTTCAACTCCTTTGTATATAGCAGAATCAGCAAGTTCTTCTTCTATCCGGAGAAGCCTGTTATATTTCGCCACCCTCTCGCTCCTCGCAAGCGAGCCTGTCTTGATAAATCCGGTATTGCATGCGACCGCAAGGTCTGCTATGGTGGTATCCTCTGTTTCGCCGGACCTGTGAGAAATTACGGCTGTATAGCCCGCCCTCTTTGCCATTTCTATCGCGTCAAGTGTTTCTGTTACTGTTCCTATCTGGTTGAGCTTGATAAGAATAGAATTTGCAATTCCCTCCTTAATGCCCCTCTTAAGTATCTCCGTATTGGTAACGAAGACGTCATCGCCCACAAGCTGAACTTTTTTGCCGAGCCTGCGCGTCAGGAGATTCCAGCCCTGCCAATCGTTTTCCGACAGGCCGTCCTCAATTGAAAGTATCGGAAATTTATTTATGAGCTTTTCATAATAGGAAATCATTTTCTCGGATGATACGCTACGCCCTTCAAAATCATAACCCTTGCCTGAATAAAACTCTGATGCCGCAACATCAAGCGCTATATAGACGTCTTTTCCGGGCTTATAGCCTACTGCCTTAATCGCATCCATAATAAGCAGGATAGCCTCCTCGTTGCCTTTGAGGTTAGGCGCGAAACCGCCCTCATCGCCCACGGCTGTATTGAGCCCCTTTTTCTTCAAGATGCCTTTAAGGCTGTGAAATACCTCAACTCCTGCCCTCAGCGCTGAAGCAAAGTCTTTAAACCCCGCCGGCATTATCATGAATTCCTGAATGTCGAGGTTGTTATCTGCGTGCGCCCCTCCATTGAGAATATTCATCATAGGAACAGGAAGCTCTTTTGCGTTGCACCCGCCGATGTATTTATAAAGCGGCATTCCCGATTCCTCAGCCGAGGCCCTGCATACTGCAAGCGAAACGCCAAGGATTGCATTTGCGCCGAGCTTGCTTTTGTTTTTTGTCCCGTCAAGTTCTATCATCAGATTATCAATATAAGCCTGGTCGCAGGAATCTAAACCCCTAAGACGCGGGGCAATGTCTCTGAGAATGTTTCTGACGGCGTTAGTTACGCCTTTGCCATGGAACCTTTTGCCGCCGTCCCTGAGTTCAAGCGCCTCTCTCGTGCCTGTTGACGCGCCGGACGGCACCGCCGCGCTGCCTGAGATGCCACTGCTAAGGAATACCTCTGCCTCAACCGTAGGGTTCCCGCGAGAATCAATTATCTCCCGCGCGTGTATGTCTGTAATTAAGCCCATAAATGCCTCCCGTAAAAATAAAATTCAAACTTAATTAATTTTTAATTTCCACATACTGGCTTATCAACTTACCCACTCTCTTCATGTCAACGGGCTTTTCACGCAGCTCCGTTCTGTTGGCTATCTGCCTTAGCGTTGTCTCAAGGAATATCCTGAAATTGTGTATTTTCTCCATAAATTTATTGAGATCATTTCCCGCAATTCTATCTTTTTTAAATGACAGTATTTCTTTGAAAAACGAAACAAATTCTTCATAATCGCCATATCTTAACAGTTTGAAGGTAAAACTTTCAAAATACAGCATGAAGTTACGAAGCGACTCAAACAACCTCGCTGCCTTTTCCGGGGACTTTGAAGCCTTCTGTATTAAGATTAAAAATTTATGCAGGGCAAAAAGGTCTTCCCTGAGTTTCAGAGACTGCTCAAGCCTTGTCGTAAAACTCTCAAATATGTCTTCGCCTTTCAGCCCCGGTTTGTAGAATGTTGCAATTTGAATGATGCTCTGCTCGGCCAGGTTCTTGAGTATTCCCTGGCTGTTCTCAATCCTGCCGCGGAAAAAACCGGAGGCCTTTTTCTTTAATATATCCCTTAATTCCTGTTGAAATACTCTCTTTGTCTCCATTGAAAACTGATAGGATATAGATTGGAGCAATGCCTTCATATCAGGTCCGGAAATTTTGGTTATTATTTTTTCTATGTAATTACGGAAGATCTCTATCTCCGAGCGCACAAGCATAAGTATGACCAGAGAAGTATTAAGGGAGATTGTTTTCTGTGTTCTTACGTCTATGTGGCTTAGGTATCTCAGAAGCCTGAAAAGGTATACCATTACCAGGGAGATATATTTTTTTGCTTCCATGTCCTTTATGCCCCTTACTATCCCTGATATCTCATGGTTGTATATTATATCAAACTCGGAGTTTATCTCCTTCTTGAAAGGGTTGAAGTAATTATTCTCCCTTATTTCCTTGCTCAGTATCTGCCCCACATTCAGATAGCTTAGATAGGGGATGGTCCCCGTCTTAAGAAGATCGGCAACAAGAGTTTTAAGGTTAGTAAATGAATCATACAGCAGAAGAATGGACTTTTCAGCGGTATCCTGTTTGTATAATTCCGCGCGAATTTTGTCCCTCTCGAGGTCCGTAAGGAATTTTGCTCCAGCAAACTTCTGGAACCAGTAGGCGTTTCTCTTGCCCTCAGGAATTATGGTTTCAAGGAGGCCGCTTATGCGGAAGATGACATCCCTGATGGCGGAAAGCTCGTCAAAGAAATTGCTCTCAGCCGGATTTTCTTTAATTGAGGGGATATTTTCTAAGTTGAAAAATCTGTCGGCCGAGCGCAAAAGCACGTCAAGCTCTGAAAAAAAATCCTTGTGCGCTTCCTTTGCGTTTACAACCCAATCCTCGTCTTCTTTTCTTTTAGCGCCTGTTGCCACGTTTATTTCTTGGGTGCATGGACTGCTTCATTGTGGACGTCTTCCGAGGCTTCCATGATTCCCTCTGAGAGCGTTGGGTGGGCATGAATGGTTTCAGCAATATCCCTGACAGTTAATCCTGCCTTTATTGCAACTGCCCCCTCATGGATAAGGTCGGATGCGTGAGGGCCTATGATGTGCATTCCCAGGACCTTGTCTGTGGCCTCGTCTGCTACAACCTTTATGAAACCTGCAATCTCTCCCATCGCATGTGCTTTACCGAGGCCTCGGAACTGGAAATGGCCTGTTTTTATCTTGATGCCTTTTTCTTCGGCGTGATGTTCTCTTAAACCAACGGATGCGATCTCGGGAGAAGTGAATATGGCTGCGGGCACGGTGCCGTAATCCATTTTCCCATTGTGCCCCATGATATTTTTGGCAGTAATGAGTCCCTGAGTTGAGGCAGTATGCGCAAGAAGCATTCCCCCTGTTACGTCGCCTATGGCATAAATATCAGGGATATTTGTTTCCATTTTGTCATTTATCGTTATCTCTCCTCTTTTACCCTTCAGAACGCCTGCATTTTCAAGCCCGATGCCGTCGCTGTTAAGCGCCCTTCCGATTGACACGAGCACCTTTTCGGCAATAATCTCTTTTCCGTCCGACATTGAGGCGTGAACGCCGTCTTCTTTTATTTCAACCTTTTCTACCTTTACGTTGGTATGAAGTTTTATCTTCTTTTTCTTAAGCTCCTTTTCCAGAAGCGCGGATATCTCGATATCTTCGGTTATGACTGCGCGCGGCATCATCTCAACCATTGTCACTTCAGTTCCGAGTTCTTTATAGATGCAGGCAAACTCACAGCCTATGACTCCCGCGCCTACGATAAGCATTGATTTGGGTATCTCCGTCAGGTTGAGGGCATCATCGCTGGAAAGAATATTTTTGCCGTCAAATATGAAAGAGGGTATCTGAGCAGGCCTTGAGCCTGTTGCTATTATTATTTTGTCGGCATCGATTTTTTCTATCGAACCGTCCCTGCCTTTTATCTCTATTTCTTTCTGAGAGACGAGGGCGCCCCTTCCTTCTTTCAAAGTTACTCCCCAGCTTTTGAATAACCCCCTGATGCCTTTAACCTGAATACTTATTACCTTATTTTTTCTCTCATTGATCTTCTGAAGATTGGGTATAAGTTCGCCCTTGAGTTCTATGCCGAATTCTTCGATGTCTTTTGCCTTGGAATATGCCTCTGCCGAAGCTACAAGGGCCTTTGTAGGAATGCATCCCCTGTTAAGGCAGGTTCCACCGACTTCGATATCTTCAATGACAGTAACCTGCGCGCCTAACTGCGCTGCCTTAATGGCGGCAACATATCCGCCGGGCCCTGCTCCGAGAATAGAAATCTTCATTTCGCTTCCTCTTCGACATACTTGGCATAGTCGGCTGATTCCATGAGGTCCTCCACCTCGGCATTGTCTTCCATCTCGATGACTGCTATCCAGCCCTTTCCATAGGGTTCCTCATTGATTACCTCGGGAGATTCCGAAAGGTCATCATTAACTTCTGTTACGGTGCCGCTCACAGGGCTGATGACGGATGAGGTTGCCTTTGTGGACTCAATCTCTGCCAGCTCGCTGTTTGCCTCGATGGTGGTGTCAGTCTCCGGCAGGTCAATATACACAATATCTCCCAGCGCGTCCTGCGCGTAGTCGGTTATGCCGATAGTTGCCTTTTTGCCCGATACTCTGACCCATGTGTGTTCTTTGTGGTATTTAATATCTTCCGGATACATTTTCCCCTCCTAATGCGGTTTTTTATAGTGATGAATTTATTATCACATGGTTTTGCTGTTTGTCAAGGAAGTATTTTACATTACTTTATAATTTTTTCTGATACACGCGGCATTGCCCGTAAAATTATCCTCTCAAACGAAGCGTACCGGTATAGATTATCCATAATGGCCGTAATTTTCAACCTATTTTTTTGTACAATAAAGTCATGGCATTCAGGATAAGCAGAGAGGATTTTGAAAGGCTTGCCGAAAAGGCGCTTGAAACTTTGCCCGGCGAATACAAAAAGTATTTTACTAACATAGCAATTGCCATAGAGGATTACCCGCGCAGGGAAGATGCGGGAAGGTTAAACGCAAAAAAAGAACTCCTGCTCGGGCTTTTCAGCGGTGTGCCGCATCCCAATAAAGGAGGGTTCTTTGATATTCCTTATCCCCTGCCTGATAAGATAATCCTCTTCCAGAAGAACATTGAAGGTATCTGCTCTAACGAAAAAGAGCTTATCGAACAGATTCAGCAGACCCTCATCCATGAGGTCGGTCATTACTTCGGCTTGTCAGAAAGGGATTTGAGAAGGTATGGGTGGTGAAGTATCAGAATATCGAGTACGAATGCAAAAATATTTTTACAGTTTTTTCTCATAAATCCTGTAAGTCTTGTAAAGCCTTCCTTCCAGCATCTCAACAATCCTTTGTACGGGGAGATTGTCCTCAAGCACCCACGAAAACTCAATCCTTGCGTATCCGCCGTTTTTTATGCCTTTGAATCCCTCCCTGAAGAGAATTGCGTCCACTCCTTTATTTCTGTATTCCTTTTTTATGCCGAGAAGGAGCAGCCGGAGGTCTTTAATTTTTCTTGAATAATATAAGGCCTTCATTATTGTCACTGGATTAATTCTGCCGTTCATGCGCTTAAGGACGAAATTGAAATCAGGCAGAAGCCCCAGAAACCCGACGGGCTCTCCTTTATCTTCCGCTATCAGCGTAAGTTCGGGAACAACTATCTGCCTGAGCCTGTTGCCAAGATAATCAATTTCCTGGTCTGTAAGAGGAATGAACCCCCAGTTATTTTCCCACGCCGAATTATAAACATTCTTAAATGCCTTCATCTCATCCGAAAACCTTTTCTTATTCACGGGCCGCACTCTGATACTGCGTTTCTCCGCTATCGAGGCTACCCTTAGAACTTTTTGAGGAAGGGCCTCTTTTACTTCATAGATGTACGCGTGAAGGTCTTTCGCCTTGCTCATGCCGCAGCTTTCCATTAAATCCGCATAGTAAGCCATGTTGTAGGGAGTCATAAGCATAGGATGCGCCTCAAAATTGTTGATGAGGAATCCGCATTCTTCGTTTGTCGAGAAATTCATCGGGCCCCTCATAATTTCCATGCCTTCGCGCCTGAGTTCCTCGGAGGCTTTATCCAGAAGGGCGGATGAAACTTCTATATCATTGACACATTCAAAAAAACCGAAGAAGCCGGTTTTTTCATTCTGAAACTGTATATGCCCGTGATTTACTATTGCGGTTATCCTGCCGGCGCATTTACCGTTTTTCTCGGCGATGAAGTATTTTATCTTGGCATGATTGAAGAATGGATTTTCATCGGAAAACTGTTCCCGGAGTTCTTTTATCAATGGTGGGACATAAACGGGATTATCAGAATATAAAGAGAACGGAAATTTTATAAATTCGGCAAGGTCCTTATCGGTTTTGACTTCTATGACCTTGATGGATTGCAATATCCGTTTTCTCTATGAGTTGCGCGTGGTTATTTTATCAGCCCTAATGTTTTGCCGACTTTCTCAAAGGCTCCGAGCACTATATCAAGATGTTCGTCCGTGTGCGTTGCCATGTAGCTCGTTCTTATGAGGGCCTTTCCGTTCGGCACCGCAGGGCTTACCGCGACATTCGCAAAAACTCCTTCTTCCTGCAGCATCAAAGCCATTTTAAATGCCGCTTCGCTTTCTCCGACCATCACGGGAATTATCGGAGTCTCGCTGTGACACGTATCAAATCCGAGCCTTTCGAATTCCTTCAACATCCTGCCGGTATTCTTCCAGAGCCTTTCCCTTCTTTCGGGTTCGTTCTCTATGATATCAACTGCCGCGCTTACGGCGGCTATGGAGGCCGGGGGAGGGCTTGCGCTGAATATAAGTGCGCGGGCGAAATGCTTTATATAGTGGACTACGTCGGAGTCTCCGGATATGAACCCTCCGATGGATGCGAGTGACTTGCTGTAGGTTCCCATGATGAGGTCAACTTCATCTTCAAGCCCGAAGTGTTCTGCCGTGCCCCTGCCTGTTTTGCCGAGCACTCCGATGCCGTGCGCGTCGTCAACCATCAGCCTTGCGTCATATTTTTTTGCGAGTTCCACAATATCAGGCAGCTTGGCTATGTCTCCCTCCATGCTGAATACGCCGTCGACGATGATTAATTTGCCTTTATCCTTATTTTCCTCCAGCACCCTTTTCAGGTCTGACATATCATTATGTCTGAATTTCTTTACATCACCGTACGATAGCCTGCATCCGTCAATTATGCTTGCGTGATCCATTTTGTCTATGATTACTACGTCGTCTTTTCCTATGAGCGCGGAGATTACTCCGAGATTAACCAGAAATCCGGTAGAGAAAACGAGCGCCGCTTCTTTTCTCATAAATCGAGCGAGTTTGGTTTCAAGCTCAACATGTATATCAAGAGTGCCGTTCAGGAAGCGCGAACCCGCGCATCCGGAGCCGTATTTTTTTACAGCCGCTATAGCCGCTTCTTTTACCTTTGGATGGTTTGTGAGCCCGAGATAATTGTTTGAGCCCACCATGATCATTTTCTTGCCGCTCATTATCACTTCGGGATCCTGAGCGCTCTCTATTACCCTGAAATAAGGATAAAGCCCGAAAGACATCAGTTCTTTTGCCTTTGTAAACTTAGGGCATTTTCCAAAGACGTCAGGTGACTTGTTTACAGCCACTGATGAATCCTGTACCAGTCCGCTGTCCATTTTATACCTTCCTTTAGCAGTGTGTTAGGGATAAATCCAAGTTCTTCCCTTGATCTTGATGAATCACACGTCCAGTAAGAATGCTGTAATTCTCTTACCTTATCTTTGCTTATAATATTACTCCTATTGCTGAGTTTTTGTCCAATGCCCGCAATCAGCGGCAGAATTGTTTTGGGTATTTTCAGCCGCACCGGTTTTGTTCCTACAGCAGAGGCTATTTTTTCCGTTATCTCATCGTTTGAATATATAATGCCGTCAGACAGATAAAAGATTTTACCTTCTCCGGCTTCTTTTTCAGCGGACAGGATTGTGCCTTTGATTAGGTCGTCAACATACAAAAGTGAATAACAGCATTCCCCCCAATAGAAAGAAAGTCCTTTTTTTGCGAGTTTAAAGAAGATGTAAATGTCTTTATCACGCGGGCCGTATACCGCCGGCGGCCTGATGATTGTTATTGGTATTATATTCTTGTGGCGGATGACTACCTGTTCGCCCCCAAGTTTGCTCTTTCCATAGGCGGAGACAGGATTCGGTTCGCATGCCTCATTAACAGGCGAACCGCTCCGGCTTGGCCCTGCGGCGGCTAAACTGCTTAGATAAACGAATCTTTTGAGACGCGGATTTTTTTCGATTACGGCATTGACAATATTTTCCGTGCCGAATGTGTTGGCAGAAAAAAAATCCTGTTCTTTTGCCGCCTTTGTGAGCCCTGCGAGATGGAAGATATAATCAAAATCCCCTACAGCATTTAAGAGGGATTCTTTTATAGTGCAGTCCCCGTGTGCAAACCTGACGTTAAGCCCGTCGATCCATTGAAGGTTAGAGCTTTTTCTTATGAGACAGGTAACGCTGTGACCTTGTCTTAAAAGTTCTTCAACGAGGTGGCTGCCGATAAAACCGGTAGCTCCAGTTACAAGTGTCTTCATAGGTTAGCAATATTTTGAGCAATCATGCCGGTAAGAGTCAAGCTTGAATTATAGAAGGTGGATATTTTCCCTGCAAATTTGGTAACCTTTCCCGTATGCGCAGACAGCCCGTTTCTTTCCGCAGCCCGTGGATGTTCGTCCCCACGCTTTATTTCGCCGAGGGCCTTCCGTACATAATCATAAACACTGTTTCGGTTATCCTCTATAAAAAAATGGGCATTGATAACGCCAGCATAGCATTCTGGACAAGCTGGCTTTACCTGCCATGGGTTATCAAGATGTTTTGGGGGCCGTTCGTTGATATCTATTCAACCAAGAGGAAATGGATTCTATCAACACAATTCGGTATGGCATTGTGTCTTTTTTCCGCAGCATATGTTCTGAATATGGAAGGATATTTCCTTCTTTCTCTCACAGCCTTTGTGATTGCCGCTTTTGTTTCCGCCACGCACGACATTGCCGTTGACGGATTTTACATGCTGGTGCTTGGCAAGGATGAGCAGGCATTGTTTGTAGGCATCAGGGCCACCTTCTACAGGCTTGCCATTATTTTCGGTACAGGCGCGCTTGTGTATGCGGCCGGAAGAATAGAATCCATGACCGGCAGCATTCCTCTGAGTTGGACAATTGTTATAGCAGCCGCGGGTTTTGTGTTCATTCTTGTTTTTTTGTATCACGTTTTCGTACTTCCATTTCCGCACGCAGACAGTAAACATTTGCGTGAGGAAGCAAGTAAGGTTCCTTTCATCGAAATACTCAGTTCTTATTTCAGGCAGGAAAAGATTGCGGCGATCATTGCCTTTATTCTTCTTTACCGCTTTGCAGAGGCGATGCTTGTCAAGCTGGCAGCGCCTTTTTTACTGGATGCAAGGGGCGCAGGCGGCCTTGGGCTTTCTACCTCTGAAGTAGGGCTTGTGTATGGAACAGTGGGTATGATATGTCTCGTAGCAGGAGGAATTCTCGGCGGGTGGCTTATATCAAGATTCGGCCTAAGGAAGTGCATCTGGCCTATGGCGATGATGCTGCATTTTCCTGATATTTTCTATGTATATATGGCTTATGCCCAGCCTGATATAGGGCTTACATATTTCCTCGTAGCCATTGAGCAGTTTGGCTACGGGTTAGGCTTCACCGCGTTAATGGTATATCTTATGTACGCCTCGCGCGGCAGATATAAAACATCCCATTTTGCAATTTCAACCGGCATAATGGCACTTGGTATGATGCTGCCCGGATTCTTCAGCGGCTATCTTCAGGAGGCGGTTGGATACAGGATGTTCTTTGTTATCGTCTGCGTTATGGCGATACCGGGCCTTTTGAGCATTCTGTTCATTCCAAAAGATGAAAAAAAGGAGGATAAGTGATGTTTAGCAAACCTGATATTTCCCTCCGCTCAACTCCATGCAAAATTTATTGATACCCGAAAGTTCTTTCTCAAATATCTCTTCTACCTTTTTTGAGATGTCGGCAATCTTCCTTCCCCTTTCAAGCAATATCTGAGCATTTGCCATCTGAGGCATATTAACCGGACTGCCTATCCTGCTTAACAAAAGTACATATACTTCTTTTATGCCGTCTATTTTTTCGTAAATCTCTTTTGCAATCTTATGGGCAAGGACATTATAAATTTTCCCGACATGGCTTACCGGGTTTTTTCCTGCCGCTGCCTCTGTGCCAAGGGGCCTGTTTAGAGAAATTAATCCGTTCACGCGATTGCCCCTTCCGACCTGACCTGAATCAGCGTCTTCCGCTGACGTGCCAAGCAGACTTAGGTAAACCCCTCCAAGCCCTCTTGCCTTTTCGTCGAGGGTGTTAAAGTGGACTTTTTTCTTTTTAAATCCCTCGCACCTTTCGAGAAATCTGCCCATCTCTTGCTGAATAACATCTTTTCTTTCAAAATAATCAGTTTCGGTTTTTATATAATTTGCAAGCAAAGGCATAGCCACAGTTAAATCCAGAATATTCTTTCTTCTTAATCCCATAACCTTTATATCCTCGCCGGTCTCGGGATATTTTTGTTTGAATTTTTTTGAATTGAGAAACCGCTCAAGTTCAAGAACAGTTTTCTCCGTAGGGCTTAACGGATAATACCCGACAGCGGCAGACGTGTCGTTGGCTGATTTTACCTTTCCCTTTCTCTGAAAAATATCCGTGAGTTCTTCCGAGCCGGGCGCAAGCACAACCTTATACTTCATATGCCTGTCGGGCTCGACAAATCTCAAATTATTCTCTATCCATTTTTTTGACGCATCAACCGCAATGCCCGCAACATCAATCTTTTTTCCGCCCGTGCTGAAAGTTGCCCTGTCCCCGATAATCAATTCCATAGGCTTCAGGACTTTTCCTCCGCCGAAGTGTTTTTCAACCCTTCCGGCCGCAAGAAGGCCTTTATCTATGTTGTGATGAAGGATTGTGCCGAATTCATTGATGTATTCTTTTGAGAGGGCGACTGAGATTGCATCCATCATTGAATCGCACATATAATCAGGATGCCCCGTGCCTTTCCTCTCCACAATCTCTACACTGTGCTCTGTGATTGACTTTCCCTTATATGTTTCAACGAGGATCATGACTAGAGCTTATCATACTTTTTCGCGTTTCCCTTGGCCTTTTCGACAGGATACTTTTCCTCATTCTTCTTCAACTTCTTCCTTATCGCATCCATAAGGTCAATCCCAAGGTCATGTGACAGGAGCAAGATATAGACCGCGATATCCGCAACCTCATCCTTAACATTCTGCAGCCCGCCTTCTTTGAGATGTTTCTTTATCTCTTCGTCTGTTTTCCACTGGAATTCTTCAAGAAGCTCTGCTGCCTCAAGCACGATCGATATAGCAAGCTCTTTCGGACGGTGAAACTGCTCCCAGTCCCGTTCCCTGCGGAATTTCAGAAGCATATCCAGAATCTTTTTTAAATCATCTGCCATGGATTCTTTTCATACCTTCCAACGCTTCTTATCTTTGCGCGCCTTTTCGACCTCCGCTTTCTTTGCCTCAAATCCTTTCCTGCCCATCATGCCGTACGTAAAGTTTTTGCCTTCCTCAACCGCAGGCTGGTCAAAAGGGTTTATGCCGTATAAATATCCCGTGAATGCGGTTGCCATTTCGAAGAAATGAAACAACTGCCCCATATGATAAGCGTCTATCTTCGGAATGCTTATCGTCATATTGGGCCTTTTTGTTTTTGCGAGCGCAAGCTCTGTGGATTCCTGTTCAGCTTTGATTAATTCCGACAACGTATGCCCGCCGAGATAATTCAGGCCGTCCATATTTCGGAATATCTTCGGGATTTTTATATCCGTATTATAATCGTCAACTTTGATAAAAATGACTACTTTATCATCAGGCCCGTCCATCCACAATTGAAGCTGTGAATGCTGGTCTGTTGTTCCGAGGGAGGGGTAGGG
>Ga0172371_10008222_pt1 | contig 14644 bp, 19 predicted proteins | sample Lak12m_FD_114543 | JGI IMG/M metagenome (GOLD analysis project Ga0172371, IMG submission 114543) | Freshwater microbial communities from Kabuno Bay, South-Kivu, Congo - kab_022012_12m | ecosystem: Environmental > Aquatic > Freshwater > Lake | place: Democratic Republic of the Congo: South-Kivu... | reverse complement strand
TAATGGATCAGCATCATTTATTAATAGTTATTGGAATCATTATTATTGTTTAGCTGATTTAGACTCTATTAATAAAAAATCTGGTACTTATGCTTGTATAGCTACAGCTTTAGCAGATAATGGATATATATATCAAACTATAACAACCATATCTGGACAATGGTATACTTTTTCTGGTTATGGTAAAAGTTCTGCTGCTGGATATCAGTTTAAATTTCAAATTATTGGTAATCAAACTAATACTACTTATTATGATTCTGGATGGGTTGATTCTATTACTTATAAGAATAAGTCTGTTACTTTTAGAGTAATAACTGATACCTCTATTCATATAAGAGGGGTGGTAGAAACTAGTGGAGAAATAGTATATTTTGATGATTGGTCTTTAATCCCGCTAATCTCGATTAGCCCTTCTAGTGAAACACCTACTAGTTTAATAAATAGTTATGCTATAGATAAATGGTCTACTAATGCTACTGGTTCTGTTTTAATAGATGGTGGAGATTTATATTGTGTGCCTATTACATCTGGATTAGATTTAAATCCAGATAAAGGTTCAGTTCAATTATGGTATAGGCCAAATTTTGATTATAACGATTTACTAGAAGATGCAGTTTTAGTTAGTGGTACTAGTTTTCTAAGAGTTCGTTATAATTATTCTGATTATAAGTTTTATGGAGAAATTTGGAATGGTAATGAGTTTGTATCTTCTGGTTGTAATAGTTTAGCTCAAACTTTTACTTCTGGTACTTGGATTAATGTTGGTTTCAGTTATAATAATACTATTGGAACTAATATTTATATTAATGGAACAACAGAAGGTGATTTTGAAGGAACTTGGACTCAACAAACTTTACCTACTCTTATGAGTATTGGTTGTGTTTCTGGAACTTATTCTAATAGAGCTAATGGTTATATTGATGATCTTAATTTTTATATAAAGAATATAGGTGCTGGTGATTTTCGTATAAAATATGGAGAAAATCATACTAATGATTAAATGTAAAATATAAAATTTTATATAAATTAATAAAAATTTGAATTTAATTACTAAATTTAATTAGAAACGCTTGTTTATTAAAAATTTACAAGCTTTAAAAACAAATACCGCCGGAATGGCGGAAATTCAAGCCTGTAGACTACCCAACTATGAACGAACGGAGCAATCCCGAAGAAGTAGTGATAGGTTGAAGCAGGAAGCACCGATGCTTTCAGGATCGGCGTAGTTCACTTTGGAGAATTTTAAATGACAGATATTTTGGAAACTAATAATGAAGAAATTTTATCTGAATTAGTTACTTATGCAGCTAAAGTAGAAGAGCCTAAAAAAGGTAAATATTTTAGAACCAGACAAACAAATCCAGATAAATATAAAGAATTCCGAACTATTGAGATAGATAAAAATAAAGGTATTTTTGCTGTTCTTGGTATTTTTGAAGAAGATGGAAAAAGAAAAAGTGAGGTTCAATCATATCTTTTTGATAAAGATTCGTGGACAAAAGAAGAAGTTAATTCTTGGTTAAAGAAACATAAAAATAAGAGTAAAGCTGAAATGTTTGATGAAGATAAATCTATATTTATTCCTTTTCAGGCAGAAATTTTAAATAAAATTGAACATAGTGAAGCACTAGATAATGCTCTTGCTGCTAAAAAGATTGGTAAAGACAAAGACTTAATGTATATAAAGTTTCGTTATGTACATGAAGGTTCTAATTCTAATAATGATGTTTTTGATGCTGATGAACTTGAAGAAAGACATACTACTGCTATTTATAAGCCATTGAATTTGAAACATAAAGAAAATAAGATTATTGGTTCTATTTATGATACAGAATTTATTCCTAAAGATAAATCTAATAATGGTAAAGCAGCAGTTAATATTTATACTGTAATTTATAAATGGTTATTTCCTAAAGAAGCAGATGAAATTAAAAAGGATTATACAGAAGGAAAACTTAATGTTTCGATGGAAACTTGGTTTGATCATGCTGAATGTTCGGTTTGTGGTTCTAAGTTTGAACATGAAATAGATTATTGTTCTCATCTTAAAAGTAGATATACTGTAGCTGATAATAAGCGTTTACTTCATGGTATTACTTTTGGTGGTGCTGGTATTGTTGATGATCCGGCAGATGAAGATGCCAAGGCTCTTTCTTTAGGCAAAAAAGTAGATGCTGGTATGTTAAAAGATAGAATGGCTAGAAGAGAAGAAATTCGTAAATTTGAAAGTATGATAAATGAAGCAACTAATGTTTTTTATGATGCTATGTGGTCTGTTGCAAACCCCGGTGATACTAAAGAAGATGTGACAAAAGAACGTATTAAAAAATTTAATGAACTTGTTAAAGATATAAAAGAAATTTTAGATAATATTAATTTTAAGAAAATTGCTAAAGGAGATAAATTAATGGCTGATTTTGATGTGAAAGAATTAGTTGATGCTTTGGTGGAAAAAGCAAAAGCTGATAATAAGGAAGCTTTTGAAATTCAACTAAAAGAAGAACTTACTAAAGTGAAGACTGAAGGCCAGACTGAACTTGATAAGATTAATAAAGAATTGGCTGATATTAAAGCTGATAAAGAAAAACTTGAAAAAGAATTTAATGATTATAAAGCTGGTATAGAAAAAGATAAACTCTTGGCTTCTAGAAAAGACATTTTGGCTAAGGCTAATGTTATTCTTGAAGGTGAAGAAAAAGATATTAATGATGCTGTTCTTAGTATGACTGATAAGACTTTTGATCTTTTTGTGAAGGCTAAGAAAGTTGAAGCTAAAGAGCCTAATAAGCCTGAAAGCAAGGCTGATGAAAAACCTGAAGATGCTAAGGCTAATCTTAAAGTTAATGATAATGATGTAAATAAAGAAAATAAAGACAATTTATTTGATATTTTGAATAAGCTATAAGATATAATAAGGAGAATTTTTAAATGGCTATAATGAAGAAAGTTATTGTTCCTGATCATGCTCGTAAAACTGCATATGCTGCGGCTGCGTATGATATTGGTACGTGGTGTTCTCTTAATGGTACTTTTAGTGCATCTGATATTACCACTCTTGGAAGTGATAATTCTAATAAGCCGGGATATGCTTCTACTGGTGATCCTAAATTGACTCAGGTTACGACTGGTGTGATGGGACGAGTTTTTCCAATTGATAAGTTGGTTTTTATTCCTGAAGATTCAGAATCGGATCATGATAGTGTGGCGGCAGGCCAAGCCTGTTTGTATTACACTGAAGGTCGTTTTGAGACAGACCAATATACTGATGTTTCTGGCACTGGTGGTGCTTTTGGTGATTATTTAAAACTTGGCACTGGTGGTAAGTTGGTTGAAGAAGCTACTGCTACGACTGAAACTGCTGCGTCTGTTGCTCGCGTTATTAAAGTTAATGATACGGGCCCCGATACTGCACACAAGACTTTAGTTTATGAAATGATTTCGTAGCTTTTATAAAAACAGGGCAGGAACTGCCCGGTGAGCTTGTGGAGATGTCTTCAATAGAAGAATCTATGAAACAAGAAGCGGGCATGCTTTAGCTGCCCATAGTTCATGAAATGATTTCGTAATAATATAATTAATAAGGGGGAATTTAATTTTTAAAAAGCATTTAAATTTAAAAGGAAATTAATAATGAAGAATAATAAAAAAGAATTGACTGTTGCCGAAAAGCAAGAGCTTTCTAATTTTATACAAGCAATTGATTGGAATAATCCTGCTGATGAAAAGCGACGTGCTTTAGCAACAAAAATCGTTGAATCTGTTCGTCAGGATATTTATACACAAGATATTGTTAGTATGATTGCAGATTCTCGTACTTTTGGTCCCGGTGAAGAATTGCAGTTTAAAACACGCGAAGGTTTAGTTGCTTATGTGATTGATCCGGGTTCTTTTGCTCCTCGTAGTGTAATTACAAATACTGTTACTACGTTGCCTAAAAAGCTGATCACAGTTGCCACTGAACTTGATTTAGGACAATTACGTTCTGGTCGTTATGGTACGATTGCCGATATTAAGCAGCAAGCAGCCGAACAAATTCTTGGTGCAAAAAGTGCAATGATGTGGGAAGTTGCTTGGCGAGCTGTTACTAGTTCTACAGCAGATAGTAATTATGCTACAGTTTCTAGTTCTGCAACTGCATCTACAAAGAAAAGTGCTCTTGATACTGCTATTAGTTATTTGGAAGATTATACTCAAGCTGGTGCAAAGGCTATTGTTGGGCGGTTCTCGTCTCTTTCTTTCTTAGAAGATTTGGACTATCAAACATTGCCAGACGATCTTCGTAGTATGATTTATCGTGAAGGTTTCTTGGGTGTTTATAAGGGCGTTCCTGTATTCCGCTTGAAGTCTTTTAAAGATACTTATCGAGTTCAAAAGATTAGTGCAAATTATATTTTGGTTCTTGGTGAAGGTACTTTGAAGTATGGCGAAGAAGAGCCTGGCTTGGAAGTTTATGAGCAGGTAAAGGGAACTACGACTCGTGGTTGGGAGCTTGCTTTCTGGGTTGCTTGTGGTGCTGCGGCAGTCGAGACGGCCAAAATCTATAATATTGTTTTGAGCTAAGTAAATATAATAAAAATAATGACTTATACATAATATAGTAATTTTAATTACTAAATTATAATGTATAAATGGTTTAATGGCGAACGATAGTTTAAACTAACTAGTAGCCTTTTTGATACCTCCAAAAGAGAGAATGAATGGTTTATGTAATAGATAAAAATTTCAACCCTTGTTTGCCAATTACAGAAAGGGATGCTCGAATTTTCTTAAAAGAGAAACGAGCTTTTATTTATAGACGAACTCCTTTTATAATTCAATTAATTAGCGAATATAATGAGAAGAATAAGCTAATACTTTATATTAATCTTACACTAAATAAAATTGAATATTATGTCATCTCTTTTCAGGGGGATATTTTTTATTTAGAAAGTATTTTGATAGAAACTGCTGATTTAATTGAGAAAGTAAAAGGAGTTTTTTTATTTATTAATTCATATCTTCCACTTTCTGGAATTTATTTTACTATAAATTTAGATGCTTTGTTTTTTATAGATATGGTTTTAAAAAGAGAATATAAGTTTGTAAATTTCAATTATGGATTAGATTTTATAAATAAGAATACTTGTAATAAATGTGATAAAACTTTAGATAATAAAAATAAAAAAATATATAAAATAATTAAACATTTTAATTTTAATGGAAACAACTTGCTTTTATGTAAAGACTGTTATAAAGAATATTTAAATAATTATATAAATAAATATTCAAGAGATATAAATAAAATTTTTGACCTATTAATAGAGATAGAGAGGATAATATGGGAAGACCTAAAAAATTAATTGAATATAAAAATGTATCTGAAAATGAACTTATGTTTTTAGAAGTTTTTGGTGAAGAAGAAACTAAACATAAAGTAGAAATAAGGGCCGGACAAAGTATTTTTCTTACAGAAAGAGATTTGAGGAATCATTCTAATGATACTCGTTTCTTAGAAGGAAGAATTGTTCCTATTGGAAGTGAAGCTGAAATTGCTTCTACTAAAGAAGCTTCTGATATTATGACAGACAAACAAATTACTTATTTTATTAAAAATAATAATGATCCAGAAGAGATTAAAAAGAAACTTGAATTTGTAAAGTCAATACAGACAATGAGTCGTATTCTTAAAGAAGCTAAATTACCAGAACAAAGTAAAACTTATATTTTTGTTACTACCATTGAAGAAGTATTGAAAAATCTTATTAAGGAAAAGGAATAATGATTAATGATTAATATAAAAAAAATAGTTCTTACTATTAATAATAAAGATATAGAACTCTCTTTTGAAGAAGCTAAAGAATTAAATTCCATTCTTAAAGATTTGTTTAAGGAACCGGAAAAAGTAAAAGAAAAAGAATATATTCCTTATTGGCCATATTGGCCTGATTATAAACCTTATTATGAAGGGGATAAATGGAAGATTATTTGGTATTCTTCTAATAATACTAATGGAACTTTTGATATTCCCAAGACTAATAAGAATATAATTACAATATATTAGGAGACAAAATGGAAAATAAAATTAAACTTTTTGTTTATAGTGATTCAGTTTCAGCAGCAACTGGTTTTGGAACAGTGGCTCATAATTTAATTAAGAATTGGCTTACTACTGGAAAATATGAAATATATCAATTGGGCATAAATTCTATAGGTGATTATGCACCAGAATTTAGATGGGAACATTTTTATCATTTTCCATGTGTTGGTGATCCCTTTGGTCGTAATAGATTTCTTCCCCTTCTAGAAAAGATAAATCCAGATTTACTTTTTATTATTAATGATTATGATGCTTGTGGTCATGTTGCAGAAGGTTTATTGCAATATAAAGAAAAAACTAAAAAGAAGTTGCCTTGGATTCTTTGGTCGCCAATAGATGGAAGTCCTATTTATCCAGAATGGACTGGCTTTATTAAGCGTTATGTTGATAAATTTGTAGTAGTTTCTAAATATGCTCAAGAAGTTATAAAACAAACTGATCCAACTATGCAAGTTGATCAATTATATCATGGTGTAGATATTGAAGTATTTAAAAGACTTCCAAAAGAACAAATAGAGAATAGCCGTAAACAGTTAAATAAAAAATTTATCGTAAATATGACTGGTACAAATCAACTTCGTAAGCAGTATCCAATTGCTCTTGAAGCATTTGCTAGGTTTGCACAAGATAAAGATGATGTACTTCTCTTTTTGCATACACAACGTTATCTTTCTGTTGGTTGGAATTTAGATAAACTGATTCGTCTTTTTAATCTTAATGGTAAAGTTGTTTTTACTGATGGAATTATGGGAGCAAATGGAATTCCAAAGGAAGATTTGAATTTAGTTTATAATGTTGCAGATGTTTATCTTTCTACTTCATGCGGTGAGGGGCAGCAATTACCACTTTTAGAAAATATGGCGATTGGTCAGCCAATTATTTATCCTGATAATACATCTCTTCCAGAATTTATGAAAGATTGTGGCATTGCTATTCCAACTGATCACTGGACTATTTTTCCTAATAATGACAGAGAATTAATCAGGCCTATTCCTTCTTCTAAGCATATTACTGATGCTCTTAACAAACTTTATTATGATGAGTCTTATCGTAACGAATTAGGAAATAAAGCTTATAATAGATTTAAAGAAATGTATGATCAAGGATTATTTGATTGGAAGAAAATATCTAATTATTTTGATAAGGAATTTGAAAAACTTCTAGAAAATAAAAATGAAGAAGTTCTCAGTTTAGAAGAAATTCTCTAAAAGTTGGAGAGAGACAAGAAAATATGAGAAAGCTCGTATGGAACGGCTCGTTTATGGAACCGAGTGGCTTCGGAAATGTGGCAAGAGAATATGTTTATTGGATGCAGGAATCAGGTAAATTTGATGTAAAAATAAATATAACTAATTATTCTCTTATAGATGGTAATAAATATTTAGAGGATTCTGAAATTGAATATTTTAAAAAGTTAGAATTTTCTGAAAAAGAACGAAATAAATATTATGATAGAATATTTGTAAATCATATTACGCCAGATATTGCTTATACAATTGATAAATTTAAGAATTCGACATTGTACACGACATGGGAGACAGACCGAATTCAAACTAAAGCAGTAGAACGTTGTAATAATTTTGATTTAATTCTAACACCATCGGAGTTTTCTAAGTTTGCCTTTCTTAATGCTGGTGTAACAAAACCAATAGAAGTAATTCATCATATTTCAGTACCAAAGAAATTAAAAGAAAATAAATCTTTAGAAGAACTAACTAAGAATAAATTTACTTTTCTTTCTATTTTTGAATGGTCTTTAAGAAAGGGCTATGATATTCTTATAGAAAGTTTTATAGAAGCATTTAAAAATAATCCAAATGTTATACTACTTTTAAAGGTTAATAGTTTTATTAATATTAATCAATTAAAAAATGAAGTTGTCTCTTATATCAAATCTGTAAAAAAAGATTTAAAATATCCTGCTATTTATCCTATTTGTGATTTTTGGAAGACTAATAATTTAACTTCTCTTTATAAATATTCAAATTGTTATGCAACTGCAACCAGAGGCGAAGCATTTTCGTTGTGTTTAGCCGATTCAATGGTTAATGGATTAGTTTGTATTGCTCCTTCTAGAGGAGGACATACTGAATTTCTTAATGATGATAATTCTATTCTTATTCCTAGTGAATATACTGAAATTAAATCTATAGAACCAGAACGAAGACATTATCTTGGACAAAAATGGATTGAAATAGATAGACACTATTTTATTAAAGCTCTTCAGGCAGTATATGAAGAATGGTTAAATCCAGATGAAAAACAAAAGCTATTTTTAAAAGAAGAAAGTGAGAAAGTTCAAAAACAATTAAGTCCAGAAGTTATTTTAAATAAATTTGAAGAATATTTTCAAAAATATTTTGGATAATTAAAAAAGTTCTTGCTTTTTTTATTTTTATTTTGTATATTAGAATGTGAAAATAGGAGAAGATGAGGAAATAATGCTTTTACATGTAGGAAATACTTCATTTAATGAGGTAGATGCTTGTTTAATTACTCTTAATGAAGAGTCTAATATTGTAGGATGTTTAGATAATATTTATGATTTGGTAGATGGTATTAATATATTAGATGGAGGTTCATCAGATAAAACTGTTGAATTAATTAAAAATTATAATGATAATGAGAAGAAAATAAAACTTTATAGAAATGATTTTTGGAAAAATTCTAATGGTATTCTTGGAGATCAGAAAAATTTAATTATTAGTAAATCTAATAGTTTATTTGTTTTATTTTTAGATCCAGATGAACGATTAAATGAAAATTTTATAAAAGATTTTAGAAAGATTATACGAGAAAATAAAACAATGGATGTTATTGATTTTGTCCGTTACAATTATATTGATGGAATACCAGAGGAATTATTTGAAGAAACTAAACAAATGAGAATATTTAAGAATATTTATAGATATTCTGGTTCTAGCCATCATGAACTCATAGGCTTTCGTTGGACACACTATATTCTTTTAGATAAAAAATATCACATGATTCATAATAAAACTTCGGAAAGATCAATATTGAATCAAAATTTTTATAGATATATTGATGAAATTTATCCGCATAAAGATGTGAGTATGTGTAGAGAAATGACATATGAGGTAAATGAATAATGGGTTTATCATGTTGTACATACGCTAGTGATATATCAAAACTTGAACTTCCTTTCAAAGAAGTTATTTTATCTGCTATTCCTATTGCTGATGAATTAATTATTATTAATAGTAATCAAAATAATAATGAAGAAATTTATGATATATTGGATGAATTGTATGAACAAGGAGATAAACAAAATTTTTTAGATAAAATAAAAACTTTTGATATACCTTTCCCAAAAAGACTTCGTAAGAATTGTTATGTACTTCAAAGAAGTAATGCAATAGCACAGTGTACAAAGGAATGGATATTGCTTTTAGACGGGGATGAGGTTTTGCATGAAGAAGATTATGATAAGATTTATAAATTAATGGAAATAGGAGATAAAGAAGGTTATATTGCTTTTAATTTTAAAGTATTACATTTTTATCGAGATTATAAACATTATAAGACGAGTGATTGGTGGTATAAAAAAAGACCAATGTTATTTAAGAATAATCTTGGTATCTTTGATGGTTATAGAAGCTGGATAGAAAACGGAGAAATTAAAACTGAATATACATCAGATTTAACTACATGGAATTATCAACCTTTGATGAAATATTCTAAAGATACTTCTGTAAGAGCATTTCATTATGGGTATGTTCGTAGTGATGAATGTATGTTACAAAAATATAATGAGATGGAAACTTGGTTTCACAATGATAATAAAACTCAAAAAGACAGGTGGGTGTGGGATATGAATGATACTGAAATTTATGTTAGTCATCATCCGAAAGTAATGCAAGAAAGAATTAATATACACATGAAGGAGCATCTTGAATATTATGTATAAAAACAAAATTAAAGAAATTTTAGAAAATAATCTAGATATAGTTTTTCTTCCTTATGGAGATAAGGAAGGATTGAATCTTAGAATTAATAAATCTATTGAAGAAATATTAAATTTATTTAAAGATAAAACACACTCAATCGGTTTAGATAAAACAGATAATAATAAAATTAATTTCGATTTAAAACCAATTGAGTTTAAAACTTATGAAGAAATAGAATATGAAAATATTAAAAAAAGAGGACGCAAATCAAAGGAAAATTAAATATGAAAAATGTGCTTATTTTAGGTGTACAGGGATTTATAGGAAGTTCTTTAGCCAAGAAAATTATATCTAGTTATCCAGAAGTAAATATATTTGGTATTATAAAAGACAATCCTAGTATTAAAGTATCACCGTCTCTATATCAAGAGCTTATTGGTAAAATTACTCTTATTGGTGGTGATATTATAGATTATAATTTAATATATAATACATTAACAGATTATGAAATAGACACTGTTATTAATATGGCATCAGTTTCTATTGTAAGAATTTGTGAGGAAAATCCTCTTCATGCTTTATATGTCAATACACTTGGAACTGGCATTGTTGCAGAAGCTATAAGAAATTGTAGAACTGTAAATCATTTTATTACTATGAGTTCTGATAAAGCTTATGGAACATCTTATTCTCTTCCTTATAGAGAAGATGAAACACCACTTAAAGGTAATCGTCCTTATGAAACTACAAAAACATTATGTGATTTGTGGTGTCAGATGTATCAACTTAATTACAAAACACCAATAACAGTAATTCGTTCAGCTAATGTTTTTGGTCCCGGTGATATGAATCTTTCTAGGTTAGTGCCACAAGTTTGTATGAGTCTTGCTAAAGATAAAAATCCTTGGTTATGGAGTGGTGTTTCTAAATATGTGAGAGAATTTATATATATTAATGATGTTGTGGATTTTATATTACATTTGATTCATAAAGGACAAGAAACTCCAGAGATTATTAGAGATTGTTATAATCTTGGTTCTGGTAATATTTTTACAATTGAAAATTTTGCTAAAAAATTTATTTCTATTTCTGGTAAAGATTTACAACTTGATTTTAAAGAAAAAGAATTTGAGTTTAAAGAAATTCCAGAACAATATCTTAGTTTAACTAAAAGTAGAGAAAAACTTGAATGGAATGCTTCTTATGTAAATGATAAATTTGATGAAGCACTTATTTCTACTTATAATTATTACAATGATTATATAAATACTTTTGAGAAATAATATGCCCGTTGAATGGTATTTTTTTGACAAAGAAGGTAATCAAATTGGTAAATTAGAATGGATAGATTCTAAAATTAAATTTGAAGGTAATTTTGATGAATCTGCTAAAACTTTTTTTGAAGTTTATTTGCAAAAACGAATAGATGATTATATTATAGAACAAAAAAAACGAGGGCCTTATAGAAAGAAGGATAATGGGTAAAAAGAGATATTATTATATTTTTAGAAATGAACCACATCTTATAGGAATTAATAAAATTTCTACTCTTATTAAAGTTTTTGAAGGTCATATTGAAACTTTTAAAAAATGGCAAGAAAAGGGAATTAAAATTCAAAAACAAAACGAAACTATTTTAGATGATAATTATATTGAATTTTATACCGATGATGAGAAAGTAGCTCAAGAAGAAGGATTTCTATATTATGGAGATTATCAATAAAAATTTTTTAAGGATTAGAATTTATAATTGTTTTTGTGATAGTTATATAATAACAGATTTTATGAATATAAGAGAAAATGATAAATTTAGTGTAATTGATGAGAATAATATAGATGTTTATAATAAGATTTTTGTAGCTTTAAGTAATGCTTTTATAGGAAAAAATAATATACCTTATTGTTTAGCCACTAGTAATTAATTAATCAAGGAAAAATAAATGAGAATAGAAGGTATTGAAATTATAGGGTGTGCTATTCTTCAAGATAGAAAACACCAAATTATTCCTAATATTAAAAGTTCTTATGAATATTGTGATAAATTTGTTCTTATTAATGGAGGAGATACAGAGGGATGGGTTGATGCTGTAAAAGAATTAGATAAAAACAATAAGATTAATATTTATACACATTTTTGGAGTGATAATTTTCCAGTTCAACGTTCATATTATTTACAACATTCAGAAGAAATTAAAGATAAAAATAAAGAAACATGGATTATGAGATTTGATGCGGATGAATTTATTTCAGAAGCATTTCTTAAAAAGATGAAAACTTTTATTCTTTATGCTATACAAAATAATTATGATATGGTTGGTATCAGGGCTTATGATATTACTGTTGATGAACAAGGAAATATTGTAAGTGCTTCTTTAAGTGGAGATTGGTATAAAGGACTTATTTATAAATTATATCCGGGACTTAGATATTTACCTGCTGGTTATGGTGCTCCAGTACATGAAAAATATAATTATGATGGTTTTAGAATGTGGAAAGTCCCCTCTTCTGAAGATAAATATGGTATAGAAAATTCTTATCATTATAAACACATAAAAAGTCAAAAAGAGGTATGGGAGCGCTCAACCAGAAATCATTTTATTGGAGGCGCGGGTAAAAATTATGGTAGTTATAATCCAGAGTGGATTGAATTTAAAAATTTATTGAAAGATTTAAATTTAAATTTTAATACTTATCATGATTATTTAAATTATTTAAGAAAAGGCAATATTGATCAGAAACTTAAAGATCATTTTATTAAATATCGTCTTACCGGTGAAAAAAATAGAGATTTTAATAAATGGCCAAAGACTGATCTTGAATTATTTTTTGAAAAAGAACAAGGAACAATAGATTTTGATGGAGCAAGTGAAATTAAAGAACAATTTAGATTATATTTTGAAATTTATCATCAGAAAGAATTACTTGATCTTCCAGAAGATATAGTGATTAATTCTCCTATTGAATATAAAATGAAAGAATGGTATTTAGAAAATAAAGGAAATATATAATGTTATATACTATATTATTATTGTGTTTATTTTTATCTTATCTTGGTTATGCTATAAGTAATGGTAGAGCAGATGCAATTAGAGATTATAGAGTACATATAGCTAAGCATCCATTTCGTGATTTTTATCACATTATGTTATGGATTACCAAACTCTCTCTTATAGGAATTGGTGTTTTTAATACTTTATTGTTTTCTTATTTTAAAATTTGGTTTATTATAGTTTATAATATTATTTTTATTAGTATGTCTATTGTAATATGGAATTATAATTATAATGATCCAGAACATAAGTGGTATAAAAAAGATGAATCTTTGAAAATTTCCACTGGTATTAAATGGATTGATCATCTTATAGGTTTGCATCATTAGGATTTAAGAAGCCCGTAAAAGCCGGAAATACGACTGTTTTAATAGTACGATAGATTAGATAGTGTAAATCTACGCCTTTGGAATTTAAAAAAATTACTTGACTTTTAAATAAAAATTTTGTATATTATTATGATGAAATTATAAATGATTTTAATAAAATTAAATATGAAATGGAGTTAATATATGCCTAAAATTTTATCTACTGATACAAAAAAAACATGGATTCCTAAATGTATTTCAACTGTCATGAAAGAAGGCGGCCATACAAAAGAACAAGCTGCTGGAAAATGTTTTGGTATGTGGAAACAGCACATGAAAAATAAAAAAGCAAAGGGTGAACTTACTAAAGAAGAAGAAATAGAACTACAACAAATTGAAAAAGAAGAAAAAGAACAAGAAGATAAGGTTGGAGAACTTTTAAATAAGATATAGGAATTAATAATGGAAGGATATAAGGATGATAATTTAAAAATTAGAACCGATCTTTTACCTACTGATGCTTTAGAAGTAATATCTGATATTTTTACTTATGGGAGTTTAAAATATTCTTCACGAAATTGGGAAGCTGGTATGGCTTGGGGTAGACTATATGCTGCTTGCTTGAGACATCTCTTTTCTTTCTGGAAGGGAGAAGATTATGATAAAGAAAGTAGTAGATTACATTTATCTCATGCGGCTTGTTGTATTTTAATGCTTCTATCACATCAGTTAAGAGGTTTGGGTAAAGATGATCGTAATAAATTAATAAAATTAAATTGTAAAATTGGAAAAAGTTTTTAAGGAGAATAGTATGCGTATTGGTTTAGATGTTGATAATTGTGTTCGTGATTTTACTGGTGCTCTTACTAGAGTTTATAAGGATAGTTTTCCTGATCATAAAGTAACAAAGATTACAAATTGGGATTTGTCTAAGTTTTTTCCTCTTGGGGATAATATTTATAATTTTATTTATTCTAATCAAGTTAAGAATATTTTTTATGAGGCCGCTTATCCTTATGATGATGTAGAAGATGGTTTAGAAGAATTAAAAAATGCAGGACATGAGATTGTATTTTTAACTAGGCAGAAATCTAAGAGTAAGGTTATGACTCAAAAATGGCTGGAATATTATGAGTTTCCTTTTACAGAGGTACATTATTTTGATGTTGGAGATAAACATAAGTTATTTAAATCTAGTATAAATTGTGATATTTATCTTGAAGATTCTCCATCTGATCTTACAGAACTCGAAACTGCTGGCAAAACAGTAGTTCGTAGACTACATCCTTGGAATGAAAATCT
>Ga0172371_10008221_pt1 | contig 14644 bp, 13 predicted proteins | sample Lak12m_FD_114543 | JGI IMG/M metagenome (GOLD analysis project Ga0172371, IMG submission 114543) | Freshwater microbial communities from Kabuno Bay, South-Kivu, Congo - kab_022012_12m | ecosystem: Environmental > Aquatic > Freshwater > Lake | place: Democratic Republic of the Congo: South-Kivu... | reverse complement strand
TTCGCCGGCAATACCACGAGCCATGATATCTGCATATTGCTTACCTGAACCCTTACTAGAACCTAGTTCATTCAAAATATCTTTCTCAAGACTAACTATTTGCTTGTATAAATCACTCGATGTATCACCAGCATCTGCTAAAACTTTTTTTCTTGCAGAAAGTTGCTCCAATAACTGTATTTTGCCTTCCCGCTCCTTAACCTTTGCCCACTCGCGATTGTAAGGAGTAGCATATCCACCAAGACCAGAACCGGGGTAAAACCCCTTTCCTGCGTATAAATTTTCGCCACAAATAAATGAACAAAAAGAAAGCGTTAAAAACAAACCAATAATTTTTTTCATAATCCAAAAACCTCAACAATCAAAGTTCATTAATTATTTAATCAAACAATTCCAAAGAATCGAATAGACTAGCAGGAATCCAGTCCAAATCAAAGGCTTTTGAGTAAAATTACAAACAGAAAAATTACTTGCGTTTTGAGTTGTAATCAAGTGCAAGATGACTTAACGCGCCTGTTACAAAAAAGATATAACCCCTAAAGGCTTCGGTCGCATAAACCGGGTATTTAAAGAGCATAAATAAAAGAACGCAGAGGGGGACTAAAATCACAAATTTTTTCGTGTGCGTTGTCGCTCTGTGCTTTACAAAAAATAGCCAAAGCATAACTACTCCGACCACAAGCAGAAGCCACCAAGCCTGATAAACAAAAATCATAACCGTAGCGGCGAAAATCCCCCATATCAAAATTTTTTGGATAATGCTGAATGTATCTATGTCTGGAAAAAGAGACCCGACAAGCGCAAGCAACACATTAAGAGACAACTCTGCTGGGCTTTGGGCCGCAAAACTAATACAACTTAATAAAAATTGCATAAACGCAAAAGAAGCTACTCCACCCACCAAATGAATCTTATAGTACGGCATCACTACTCCCGTAAAATTTAAACGATCCTGGCAAGCTTTGTGTTTGGATAGTAAAATTTTAGAATTTTTTTGTAGCTCCAACCATCTTCAGCCAAAGACTTGGCACCCCACTGACAAAGTCCAGTGTGATGACCATAACCCTTGCCAGAAATAACAATATTGTCATTAACACTCTTTAAAGAAAATGCCGAACTCTTGAGAGATACACAAGACTTTAGTTCTTTACCCGTAAGAACAACCTTTTTATTTGATCCTACAAGTTTGACCTTGTGAGCCACCCCCGCTTTATCTTTATCAACTATCTGGATATCCAAAAGATTACCAAAGTCATCAAACTTGGAGCTTAATTTAGGATTGTTTTTTAATGAACTTAGCAACTTATGCTTACCCAACTGAGTATTCCAACGGTAGTAAGAAGTACTACGTTGGCAATAAGGACATGCATACTCACGACAGAGATAAGGCTTTGCACGATCTCTGTAACGCAAATCGCCAGGAACAACACTTCCGCAACAAATGTCGAACATGGCAAAAACAGGTTGATTGTTGTAGGTCATGATAATATTTTTTGTTTGATTAACCGCTTCCCAAAGATGAGTACATCCGTGAGCACCGTTGTAAATTTGATGGAAATTCGTATTTTTTATATCATAAAAACAATCTTTAGAACCTTTTTTTCTAGCCTGCTCAACCAAAAACATAGCATAGCTTCGAGATGCCACAGCCTGAGCTTTATGCATTTCTAGTGGCCATGATGGAACTGTTTCAAATCTAAGGACTGAATAAATATATGCATCAAAATCTAATTGATTAACAAGCAGAAGGTTATTTGTTTTTGGATCAATTTTTAAAAACAACTCGCCTTGATAAACACGTTCGTTAAGTTTGAACATTTTTTTTACAGGCGATATTTGAATATCGCCGCTTTTTACCTTGCGATATTTTTGATCGCCACAACGCATGTAAAGTTTTCCGGATTTGTAGGCAAATTTCAATTCTTCATCAGGAAGGTCGACCATAGAAGCAGACCTTGCTGGACTTATCAAGCTAAAACCAGATTCAGCGATCACGTTAAATTTTTTATCCGCCGATTTAACATCAAGCTCTTCAAGCAGCACCCTGATAGTTGGAACATCGTCATCACCGGAAATTGCTATCGACTCAACTTCGCTAGGCAAAGAGCTGGAGGCTTTTTTCTTAACCTTTGGCTTGGTGCCTTTTTTATTTGATTTACTAGTTTTTTTTACATTTTTTTTTGTTTTGCTTCCAGATCGCTTGTTTTTTAGCGCATAGACAGATTCGCTGAATAGCGAAAGAAAACATAAGCAAACAAGGAAATTTATTAAAATTTTTTTTATATTCACAGCAACGTCGTTCTTAATTTAAATTTTTTAGAGTTTATAGAGTTTCAATAAAGATGTTGTAGTTTGCCAAAAATTTTAAAAAACCGGTAGGTATTTTTATTTTCTTATCCACACCGTGATTGGCCAACTTATCCGCTTGCAAATTGTTGTGGCGAAGAACGTGTTTAATTTTGTATTTAACGCCCTTAAGCAAATCAATAGCCACATTTTTCAGCGCCAACAACAATTCATTTTTTACTTTATAAATACCGTTCATCTGACGCACAAGTAGCTCGGAGTCAGAAATTATAACAAATTCAGGCTGAAGACCCATTTCCTCGCTTTTGTTTTTAGCAACCCACAGCCCCAGCAAAAGAGCCAGGTACTCTGCTTGATTGTTAGTTTTGCTTCCCAAATAAAAGCCCACTTTTAATATTTCGTTTTCGCCAGATGAAACAAAAATTCCTGCACCTGCGGCTCCAGGATTTCCTCTGGAAGCACCGTCAGTGTATATCTGCCAAACGTGATGAACTTTTTTTTCAGGAATTATTTTTTTATTTACAACAGATGGCTTTTCACCATCCACTGAAAACATAGACATCTGGTGCTCATTGGGTAACAACAAAGACATCAACGACTCCATAAAACAATTGCGCGGCCATTTTTAACCAACTATTTGCTTTCAGATTCGAAATACAAAAATCTATAGCAGTTGCGGCATAACAACACACCATGATTCTTTAGGCGTATCATGTCCTGATGAGGTACTGAGTAGAAACACGCACCACATGTACCACTGACTGCAGCAACTACAGGATCTGCAACAGAATGTCGCATTCTTTCGTATTTTTGCTGCCATTCCTCAGGGACACTCTTCAAGGCCTCAGCTCTGGAACTTGCAAACGATTCAATTTTTGCAACCAACTCATCAATCAAAGAATTTTTTAAAACAATATCTTTTTCAAGTTGGTCATTTTTCAAAACGAGGTCTTTAGAGCCTGTATCAAAATCTTCTTTGGCTTTTTCAAGCTTGTCGAAAGCCACTTCCAAAAGCCTTTCTTGCTCGACAAGGCGTCTGTTAATATTTTCGATTTCTTTTTCAAGAGCTCTGTATTCTTTAGGATTACTGACGTTATCAAGCTGCAATGACTTGTTCTTTTCTTTGTCCTTTAAATCCTTAATGTTCAACTCTATAAAATCAACACTCTTTTGCTCATTTTTATAGACCTGCTGCATATTTGACAAAGTATCTTGCTGTCGTGTAATAACTTGGGAGTCGTGCTCAAGACCTTTCTTAAGCGTATTTATCTCTTGTTCTATAATTGAAATTTGTTTATCCAATTCAACAAGAGACTTCAGGTTTTGCCAGAGTGTATTACCTGTCATAGCCCTACCTCTTTCATTAAGATTTAAAAAAAGATTTACTAAATTTGAAGCTTGGTGGGCCCACCTGGGATTGAACCAGGGACCTTTCGGTTATGAGCCGATTGCTCTAACCACTGAGCTATGGGCCCACCACAATTTTGAATGCTCTACGGGTTTGCAGTAACAACATGTCACAACAACCTGACTACAATTGTAGACGATCTTTTAGATGTTGTGAAGTAAAAAATCCTTCAATCTGCACGAATATCCATATTCGTTGTCATACCAAGCGAAAACCTTTCCTTGGTGTCCATCACAAAGAGTCATTAAACTATCAAAAATTGCAGAGTGCGAATCACCGATAAAATCCGATGAAACCAAAGGTTCTGTACTGTATTTCAAGATATTTTTTAACTTGCTTGCTGCATAATTTTCAAAAGCTTTGTTTATTAAATCTTTGGTCATTGTTTTTGAAGCTGTAAACGTAAAATCAACAATTGAAACCAAAGGGACTGGGACTCTTATTGCCGTTGCTTGAATTTTTCCCGCCAAATCAGGAAAAACTTTTACAATAACTTTATCTGCACCAGTCTTGGTAGGCACCATGTTGCAAGCTGCAGCACGGGCTCTTCGAGGATCCTTGTGTTCAACGTCAAGCAAAACCTGATCATTTGTGTATGCATGTGTTGTTGTCATCAATCCAGATGTTAACCCAAATGTTTCATGCAAAACCTTTACAACAGGCGCAAAACAGTTTGTTGTACAACTTCCAAGAGAAACAATGTGATGTTTTGACGCATCATATCCATCATCATTAACTCCAGGAATAACAGTAAAATCTTCCCCTGTGGATGGGGCTGTAATCAAAACATTTTTGCATCCCGCTTGTACGTGCAAAGCGGCACCCTCACCGCTTGTAAACTTGCCTGATGATTCAATAACCCAATCAATTTTCAAATCACCCCATGGAAGATTTTTGGGATCAGATTCAGCAAGCAATTTTATTTCATGCCCATCAACAACTAACTTGTCATCAAACACTTTAACATCGCCAGGATACTGACGCATTAAGGTGTCATACTTGAAAAGCAGGTCAAGTCTTTCTGGTCTCTTTGGACCCAAATTAATTGCCACAACGTTCAATTTTTTTAATATTTCTGGATCATTCATTAAAATACGTAAAAAGGTTCTTCCAATTCGCCCAAAGCCATTAATTGCTATGCGAAGACTTTTCATTATCATTTCCCCTTTTAAACTGAACCAAAAAATTTTTTAAATATTCAACAAGCGATACAACGCCTTCTTTTGATTTTGTGCTAACCAAAACGTGTGGTGGATATTCTTTCAAAAGCTCTGGCAACTTATCTAGAGCCTCTTTTTCAAGCTTATCCGTTTTATTAAAAACAAGCAGAATATCTTTTTGGACACCAAGCTCGAGTAAGGTTTCATTTACAACTTTTATCTGGCTTTGCCATGCAGGATTTGAAATATCGACAACATGAAGCAGTAGGTTTGCATATCTCAATTCGTCTAAAGTTGATTTGAAAGCCTCAACCAGCATATGTGGTAACTGACTTATAAAACCAACGGTATCAGAAATCAACGCCGCTTTTTTTGAATCAATAAAAAGCTCTCTTGTGGTTGTATCAAGTGTTGCAAAGAGTTTGTTTTCAACCAAAACATCGCTCTTGGTGAGCCTGTTGAGGAGGCTTGATTTACCAGCATTTGTATAACCGATAATACAAATTAAAGGAATTTTACTGACCAAACGTTGCTGGCGTTGAACGTCGCGAGATTTTTGTAAAGTATCCAAACGTTTTTTTGCTTGTCTAAATTGCTCAGCCAAAGTACGTTTAATCTTTTCCTTTTCAGTTTCTCCTGGTCCCTTTACACCGATAAAACCGGCCTGCTGAGCCAACTCTTTACCACGGCCAATTGTACGCGTTTTCATGTACTCAATTTCGGCCATTTCAATCTGAATCTTACCTTCTGATGTGTGAGCTGATTCTTTAAAAATATCTAGAATTAAACGCTGTCTATCAAGAACATCACAGCCAAGTGCTTCCGATAAATTGCGCTCTTGAATGTATGATAACAAAACAGATAAAACAGCTTCTTCAATTTCATTTTCATCACAAAATTTACGAAGCTCTTCTAATTTACCCTTTGGCAAGAAATCATTGTTATCAATAGCCCTAACCTTCATGAAATAAAACGCATCATAAGGCAGTTTTAGAGTATCAACCAAATTTATAAACTCTTCTTGATAATATTCTTGAGTTGTAAATCTACTTTGCGGGCTATAAATACAAATTAAAGCTCGCTTTGGACGCATATCTTCTACGACCAATATTTTTTTTTTAGTCGTCATAACAACCTTTCTTATGAAAGAAATTCCGCAATTTTTCGCCCGAAAATTCTTGCAAACGTAGGGCCCTGAGCTGTAATAATCTTCTCGTCTTGCAACACAACGCACCCATCTTTTACAAAAATCGCCCCATGTTCCTCAAATAACTTTTTTGCCTCTGCCGTTGGATATATCGTAGCTTTTTTATTTTTTAAAATACCCGCTTGAGCAGGAACCGCACACGCATAACAAATTGTTGCGACAAGCTTACCGCTCATGTGAAAGTTTCTCACAAGAGTATGCAATGCATCATTTCCCCACAAAAACTCCGTTGAAGCCGATCCACCTGGGATAACTACAGCATCATATGAATCATGAACCACATCCTCAAACAGCAAGTTTGGGGTATGCTCTAACCCAAAACTACCAACAGCTACATCTTTGTTCCATCCAGCCACATCGACCGCGTGACCGCTATCTTTGAGAATTGTATACGGCTCATTGAACTCGTGATCCTGAAAATCGTATGGCATCAAAATGAACAAAACTCTTTTGCTCATATTCATCTCCTTGTGAAAATTAATTGGTTTCAACGCATCATTATAGATTAAAATTCGCCCATAGACTACAGGTTAAAAATTGCACCATTGATTAAAAGTTATTAATAAAATCGAATGACGACTAAATTTTGAAAAATACATAAATAACAATTTGACTCCTATAAAAAAAATAGTACATTTCTCTGTGACCAATAGTTTTTTATAAAAAACGTGTTTTTAAAATATAAAAAAACAACACAAGAAAGGGTAAAAAATGAAATTTATCAAAAAAATTATTTTAGGGTCGTTGATTGCTTTATCATGTGTAAGTCTATCTAACGCAATGGGAATAGCGGCGGAAATGCGCGCAGAAGCAGCCGCTGCAAAAAATGTAGCCTTATTTGAAGCAATAGATCAAGAAGACCTTCATAGAGTTAAAGAGCTCATTCAATTGCACGTCGCAATCACTCAAGAACATTTAGCGAAGGCAATCGCACTAAATAACAGATATACCGAAATTCATCTAAAGAGTGGAATTGTTTATGGGGAATTTTTTGCAAGCCCAACAGACGTAGCTGCAGCAGAAAAAATAAAAAATCATTATGAAAATACTCGCGACATTGTTACAGCATTACAACTTGCACAGCAGGCTCAATGAAGCTGCGTGTAAAAAAAGCCACTAAATAAAGCTTCATAAAAATTCAAAAATCATAAAACTTGATAAGACGTTTTAAGAATCGATATGATTTTTAAAACGTCTTAATTTTAGATATGAAGATAGTTAAGGAGGCGCTATGAATAATAAAAACAGATTTTATATTTTTAAACTTATTATTTTATTAGCAACTGCAACATTCATAGCATCACTAGGCTTTCTTGCGCACAAATTCTTTTTTACACAGTCCATTAAAACCGAACAATCCAAACCAGAAAACAAAGAAGATACTTCTATTAAACCAAATGTAGCAATCGAAAAATCAGATAAAGAACCTATTCAACTTGGAGCAATTCTTGGGCTTTCTGGAAGCTTTCAAGAGCTTGATGTAAATGTCTTTGACGGCCTTAACTTAAGATTCAAGCAATGCAATAAAAACAATGAAATACGTGGGAAAGAAATAAAATTAGTTTATAAAGATCACGAATACCAACAAATAAAAGCACTCGATTATTTCAAAAAATTTTATTCCGACGACAAAATAGACATTTTTATAAGACTTATGGGTTCAAGCATAACAAATTTATGCCTACCATTTGCGAACGAACACAACATACTCATTTTGTTCCCTTGTGCTTCAGCAAAAGCAATTAAAGGCCAAAAAAATGTTATTCTTTTGAAAAATACCTATGAAAACGAAGCAATTGAACTCGTGAGATATGCTTCTAAAAAGTTAAATGCCGCTAAAATAGTTTTATTTTACCAAGACGATGACTACGGCCAAGGCCCCGCTGAAGAGGCTGAAAAAGAGCTTAAAAAACTTGGCCATGCAAAAAATTCATATTTACTTGTTCCACACGAACAAAACACAGCAAGCCTGCCGCCCGAAACAATCGAAATGATAAAAAAATTTGCACCCAATTGCGTCATATTTTTTTCAGTTCCTGTAGTTGTAACTAATTTGATAAACAACCTACACCTACACACAACAAAACACTTAATGGGAACCTCGGCGCTTGATGGAATATCATTCAATGATTTCTTAAAATCCAAGGAAGTAAAATTCATCAGAACCCATGGATTACCAAGCTTAAATGAAACAAACCTTCAAATTGTAAAAGAATATTTAGACGAAATAAAAAGCACCAGCTTAATACCAAATACCTATTCCTTTGAAGGATACGTAGGAGCTAGTATTTTTATTGAAGCTTGCAAAAAAATAAATGCTAAAGTTACAAAAGAAAAAATAATCGCGGTAATAAAATCATTTAAAAATTATAAATTTAAAGGCTTAACCTTAACCTTTAATCCTGAAACCTGCAGTCTTCTACAGGACATATCTCTTGAAAAGGCCGATGGCAAATGGATTAAATTACCAGATGATTCAAATGCTTCTAAAACAGAACCTATTCAAAGCTCCCCAAAAAGCGCCTCCTAGTATTTTTTTAAAAAAACTGTAGATTGTGCCAGGTAAACAATATTGTTTTATAAAGGATAAAAATTAAATGAAAATTTTGGCTCTAGATCTTGGCGATAAATGGGTTGGCAGCGCAATGTCTGACGGCCTTGGAATAACATGCAAACCATTTCAAACTGTTGACATAACCCAGGTTGAGAATTTTTTAACAAAAACTTTGCCCGAATATGGAATCACAACGGTAGTCGTAGGTTGTCCTACCACAATGACCGGAGGCCAAAGTGATCAAACAAAAAGCATTATTCAAAAAAAATTAGAACTAGAAGCAAAATTTAGCAATGCAAAATGGATTTTATGGGATGAACGCCTTAGCAGCAAAAGAGCATCAAATCTCCAAAGGGAACTAAAGCAAAGCAAGGATGCTAAACAAAAAGAGCATTCTATGGCTGCAGCGTTTATTTTACAAAGCTACCTAGATCACCTAGCATTCACAAGGGCCGAATAAAGCTATTCCTTAATTTCAAAGCCCTCAAAGACCATAAATTTGCAATCCTCTTTCCAAGTATCCTCATTAAGCCCAGCTTTAATACTGAGTTCGCGCAGTGTTGTTTCTAAATTCCACTTGTATTCAGTAGGCACCTGTGGCAGAAAAACGGCTGAATGAGTTAGCAATCCACCTGTATATTTATTCAAAATAATGCCGTGCTTGCCAATTTTTATATCTTTATAGCTTTCAACTTCGGATGGAGCAGATAAAATTGTAATTGAAAAATTCAAGCTATCCAATTCATCTGAATACAATGGTTTAAAACGAGTATCATTGAAAGCTGCCGCCTGTGCCATCTGAGGCACAAGCTTAAATAAAGGTTCACTTTCTGTAGCAATACGTCCAATGCAACCTCTTAGACTGCCATTTTTCTTGGTCAATGTAACAAAACATCCTGTAATCTTTTCAAGCCCTGGACTCACAAGAGGCCCTACTAAATGTTCAGGTGTTTTATACTTTTTTTCCTTGAGTGCGTTTTCTACTGAAGCTCTTGCTCCAGCTATCAATGATTTTTTTTCAAAACCAGTCAACTTGTCAGCCGCTGTAAGTTTGCTCTGCTTTTGTGATGAAAAAATCATACCAAGGTAGCTAACACAATTATCTATGGCCGAATCAGCAACTTTGCTTAAAAGTTTTTTTACATTCAACCCTGTAACTGCATCATAAGCAGCCACAATTTGTGCCGATGAATAGTAACATGTTACCTTTGGCTCGACACTTTTAAATGCTTCTAATTCACAAAGGCCCAACAATATTTTGAGCGGCTCCTGCCCACAAATAGTTGATTGAGTCTCCTCAACAACCCGATCAAAAGCATCAACCGATTGCACAGAAATTGATCTGACAGCCAGAGAATCTATATACCTTATAGAATCAAGCTTATCAATACTAAAAATGTCATGTTTATACGCAGGACCAAAATGAGTAAAATCGGTACTGACAATCACTAATGACTCATCATCAATAAATTTTTTAAGCTCTTCAGCAACATTATAAAGAACCTGATTATCCTTAAACCGACCTACAATCATTGGAATAATCTTAAAATCATGGATCGTTCGCTGAATAAACGGTAGCTGAATTTCTATTGCATGCTCTTTTGAAAACACATCAGCTAAAACCGGAAAGGACTTAAATAGTTCGGTTTTTTTCAATAACTTTTTAACAATATCAGTATCAATTTGTACCTCGCCCAAAACATTTCTGTAAACGTCAAAATGCGGCAACGCCACACCATTAAATGCAATGGTGTGCGATGGACTCAAAACGAAAACTTTTTTTATTTTCTTATTTTTAACCAAATCCACATCCTGTCCTGCCGGAGTAATCAGTGTTTGGTAAGCACTCGCAGCACATAATCCTGAATAAGACATACCAGCATGTGGAACAATTAATGCCTTGACCGAATTAGGGTCAACAACAACACCAAATTCTTTTTTTGCCAAACTAAAATAACTTGCCAATTCTGCTAGCAGTTTTTCACGCTCTTGAGGGTACCATCCGGAAGACAAATGGGCGGTTAAAACAGAGGATTGAGTATTTTCTATATTTTTACTTTCCTGCTGTGTTTTAGAACAACCCTGAAGACTAACAACCACGGCCAAAAAGAACATTAATTTAAACAATCTAATAATCATTGTTAACTCCCTTTAACAAAGCCAACGCTTTGAACATTAACACGCTTCTAAAAAAGCCACCAACAAACAACAATATCACAGTTATTGACCTTTCTCAATGCGAGCATTTATCATAAATATTGAGTTTGGGAAGGGGATTTTATGAAAATAAATTATTTAAAAATCTGTGTTTTAATATTTTTTCAAATATCTTGCGTTGCAAACACGCTACATTCGGCCTTAAATCGAGTTGCAATATTTGACACCATGAGTCGAGAAGAATTCCAGTATCGTCCATTCATAGAGATTTTGAAATCTATTAACTGCAAGGTTGACTACAACTCAATAGAAAAAATCATGGCAACTAATCCAAAAAAAATTAACCTAAATCAACACAATGCTGCTTTTTTTATTTTTGGCTTAGAATTTTTAAAAACCATGGACACATCATCAGTAAGCGCAAAAATTTTAAAAATAATGGAGTTATACGGATATAAAAAAGACATGGTAATTGGAATATTTTTTCCACCTTTGCGCAAACAAGAAGGCTTGAATGCTATCGCTATTTTCGCTCCAATTTTTCATCGTCTCGGCCTCACCACAATGTCAATTTCCCAAACACCAGAAAACACAAGATCCAACATAAATTTATTTTTACATGTAACAAATAATTTTTTATTAATGCCCGTTGAATCAAGGCCCCTAAAATATCACACCACTCTAAGTTTACCTCGAGACGGTACGCCTTTTGATACCAGCCAAATGCTTTCATCCGGCCAAGCAAATTTAAAATTTCTTCCAACAAATGCAAAGTGCTCTGCAGTCATTTCAGCAACATTGCCTTATGGCATTTATTGGTATAACCCAATTTGTAACAACCATGTTTTTCTTGCTCAAAACACGCTGCTTTCGTTTTCAGGCATATCCGAAAACTTTCATTTTTGCCCAGCAAAATTTGCATTACGCGAAGAAATAAATGCCGCTATTCAACAAACATTTTGGGAACTTTTTCAGGTAAAATCGGGCAAAAGTCTTGAGACTCAAAAACCCGATTTACCAAGACAATTAAAAGCATTCGGAGCCCCAATAAAATCAAGGCAAAATCAGACTGGTAGAAAAATAGGTTGGATGGAAATAAATGTTTTTAAAGAGGATAAAAAGGAAGCCAAATCACAATTAATAGATTACGTTTTTGACTCAGGTGTGGACACCCTTTGGATAAGCTTTAACCCTCAAGAATATTTTAGTAAATTGGCCAAATATCCACGCAAAAACAAAAAACCTAGCGAACAAGAAATAACCTTTTTAAAATCGGTTTCATTGTTCACCAAAGTACTTAAAACGCGTTCTAAAGAACTTAAAAAACCAATACCAAATATTTTGGTTGGCATAGAAATAGCTAACAATCTTTATCCTCCAAACATGCCCAAAAATTTTGCTCGCGATCTTTATGGCAATAATTATGAAGATTTACCAGCACCTCTAAACAAAGGCTTTTGGCAAAGTGAGGTAAAGGATAGTTTGGATGAGTTTTTAAAACAATGGCGCAAACCCAAAATTGGACACGACGTAAAAATTGCAGGTGTAGTTTTGGATCTAGAAATGTACTGCCGTAAAATTACAGGTTCATTTTCCGACGCGATGGGTTTTGAACCACTGACCTGCAAAAGATTTATCAAACAACCCAGGTCCCAAAATCTAAACTCCGCAAATAAAATCGCATTATTTCTTAGCGAAAGAGGTTTGGCAAAAAAATATTACTCTTTCCTGGAAACAGAAGCCATAAAACTTGGTACCGAACTCAAGCAACACTTTAACAAAAAAATCCCACGAAGCCTCATTATGTGCTACACCCCAAACATTGCCACAAGCTGGTTCTACAAAGGACTTTTCAGGGGGCTAAGCCAAAAAAATAAACCGCTGGCTCTTCTGACCTTTAACTCCGAATTCGCTTGGCATGAATCTTGGCTTAAAAAAAATAAAATTTATCTCGAACACTCCAGCGTTTTAATGCTGTCTAAAATAAAAAATGAAAACGATTTTGCATGGGTTGAAAAAATATTAACAACCAACAATAGCATCTGGCTGAACAGGTTTTCAAGATTTGTTGAAAAATACGATCCTACTAGCTGGATTGCAATTGAACAAACACCGATAAGCGATCCTACAAAAATTGATTTTTTTGAACACTTAAGAAACGCAAACTGATTAAACCGTTTCATAGACAAAGTTAGAGACTTTACTTATGATTTTAGATCAGTTTTTGTTATTTAACTTATGTCATGAAAGGTTTAAAAAATGGCCATGATCGTAACTTCTCAAAACTTCGAACAAGAAGTAATTAAATCCACTCTTCCTGTTGTAGTAGACGTTTTTGCTACATGGTGTGGACCATGCAAAATGATGCTTCCTGTCTTTGAAGAACTTGCAAAAGAATTGGCAGGCAAGTACAAGCTAGTTAAGTTAAACATTGACGAAGAAAGAGATATCGCAATCAAATACAATGTTTCATCAATTCCAACGTTTTTGTTTTTCAAAAATGGAAGCGTAATCACCAAAGAAATGGGATACATGAACAAAGAAGCTTTGAAGAATAAGATCGAAACAATTTTTTAAAATTTTAATTTAGTTTTGAACAAAAAAGGGCGCCGAGTTTTTCGACGCCCTTTTTTATTGCTCTAATTTATGTTTTTAGAACTTGTATTCAAGCACAAAATTCATATGATATGCGGTGCTTGTACCAATTCGGTAATTATCTGAAGTTCCAGCTGCATCAAATACACCTTCGTCATCTGATGTATAAATCTTGTTGAAATAATCACCTGGCAATGGTGCTCCCTTAATGTCTTTAAACATTGTGCCAGGAATAAACGCTGCAAAATTACCGGTCAAAACCAAGTCTTTTAACAAATCGCATTTTGCTACCAAGTTCAACTCAGTACCCATAAATGCGCTTGCTTTTTCATCCAAAACCTGTCCGTTTGGATTTGTAACAGTCTTGCCCCACTTGTTACATTTATGAGCTCTCCAGAAGCAAATAGCGTTAGGATTAAAACTCAAATTTTTAACACGGGTTTTTGGTGTCCAAGTAACACCCAATCCTGTATGAACCAAATTGCTAAATGCAAGTTCAGCCTGAGAATTATAATAATCATCCCAAGTTTTTCCATATTGTAAATCATATGGAACTGTTAACAATTTTTGATCAAGTAGGAAAATACTTGGAACGCGTTTACCAATATAACCCTCATGCAAACCAACAAATCCTTTATAGGTCTTGTCCTTTTCATATTGGTTAGGATCGCCATCACCACTTGCATATCCAAAAGCAAGAGACGTTTTAATATTTTGGGCAGGGAACTTGTAAGCGCAATCAATCACGCCCATGTAACCACCAAATTTGTTTGTGTATTGAGGACGAAACCTATCGCTAGCGCTTGTATAATTTGTATAACCTGGAATTGGTTGTCCATTTACAGCACCCTGTACAAGAGCAGCTGCCTTGCTATCGGTTGTGACAAGAGCATTTTTACCAGTCAAATTGTCTGTAATTTTTTTAAACTGTTCAACCAATGCTCCATCACGATTTTTTATTTCTTTATCATTTCGATCGATGGCATGCAATTTTTCATCACCATAGTTAAATGCAACTTCACCACCTAATTCAAAATCTTTGTATGAATATTCAGCAGCAATACCATAAGTACCCCACTCAGTTGTCGCATCTGGACTAAATTCAACCTTTTGGTCAGCTGCATCGTTATACATAATGTAAGGTTCGACATCTAATTTACCAAATGACCTTAGGTCGTTTGTATTTTTCAGTCTTGCAGCTATAGCAAAATCATCTTTTCCGCTACCGCGCCATGGATTGTATCTTCTGCCAACAT
>Ga0172371_10008219_pt1 | contig 14645 bp, 11 predicted proteins | sample Lak12m_FD_114543 | JGI IMG/M metagenome (GOLD analysis project Ga0172371, IMG submission 114543) | Freshwater microbial communities from Kabuno Bay, South-Kivu, Congo - kab_022012_12m | ecosystem: Environmental > Aquatic > Freshwater > Lake | place: Democratic Republic of the Congo: South-Kivu... | reverse complement strand
ATAAGGCCTCAGGCCGTATACTGCTGCTCAAGGGGACTGATTCCGGCAAGGACCAGTCCTATTTCCTTTCACGGCTCAGCCAGGCCCAGCTCCAATCCGTGATGTTTCCCCTCGGAGAGATGACAAAGGAAGAAGTCAGGAAACTCGCCGGTGAGTGCGGATGGAAGACGCTGGTCGAGAAACCTGAGAGCCAGAATTTCATTGAAGCAAAAGACTACTCCGTATTGTTCAGCAAGACGCCGTCAAACCCGGGCCCTATCCTTGACATGAATGGAAATAAGCTCGGCGAACACCGCGGCATAATACATTACACGGTCGGCCAGCGTAAAGGCGTCGGCATCGCCGGCCGGGAAGATCCACTGTACGTTGTGCGGATAGACACCTGCCGGAACGCGGTGATTGTCGGACCGAAGGAAGAACTGATGAAAAAGGAATTCATGGCCGTCAACCTCAACTGGATTGCCATTGCGGGAGCCCCGCAACATCCGCTCAGGGTAAAGGCCCGGATCCGTCAACAGCACAAAGAAGCCCCCGCCGAAATAAGCCCTGCCCCGTCGGGCAGAGAACCTGCAGTCATTGTGAAATTTGACGAGCCGCAGATGGCGATTACGCCCGGTCAGATTGCGGTATTCTACGATGGTGACACCGTCCTCGGCAGCGGTGTGATCGAGGATCCTGTTTAATTTGAACCGAAACCGGCACCCACGCTGATACCGGCAAGCCAGTAATTGCGCTCATCTTTCAGCGAGGTCAACGTATAACGGCCCATAATTTCAAACAGCATGACCCCGTTCCCGGAAAGGAATCTGATTCCGGCTTCGGCATGGCCGCCAACATAGGATTCTCCCTGGTCTTCGTATTCCTTCGTCCTGGTTGTGCTGTCATCCTGCGAAGACAGTGAATAGTTGTAACTGCCTCCTGCTCCGGCAAACGGAGCAACCCGCCAGTGCGGCATCAGGCGTATCGTCATTCCTATAGAAGAATACCATGCCTCTTCCCTGCCGTTGTAGGTCATACTCAGGGAAAAATCCCCGAAGACCGGCGTATTCTTTAGCCAGGTCCCGTCGCCAAAGGCAGCGCCGTAAATATTGTCCTGCGGATTCGCCAGCAATTGAAAACTCGCACCGGCCGGTTCTTCATAACTTTCCCGGTCAAATTCATCCAAGTCAATCGCGTGTAGGGAAGATGAAAACATCAGAAAGACAGCTAACCCGGATATTGCAGGAGTAATCGTGCAATATCCGCCCAAAGGGCTTCGACGCGCCCGACAATAGCGGGCTTGCTCAGGATTTGCCTTTCGGCGCGGCGAAGGGTTATCTTGAGCAAGGCGCAAAAGCGCCGCGCCGAAACTTCTGTCACGAACATTCGTGGCAGAAGCGCTTATTGCATGGTCTTTATTTTGTTCATGCAATAAGCGGGCTAACCAGCAGATTTCTCTGTTTCTCATGGCCAAAACGATATACGAAAACCAGCCCATAATTCAACTCTCCATTCCGTCGCCAGATCACATGGGACAGGAATGCCGTGACAACCGGACAGCCCAGAGGACGGCCTGGACCAGGCTGTTTGGCGATGCTTTTCCATGCCAGGCTATGTCGAAGGCCGTCCCGTGATCAACCGATGTCCGTACGATCGGGAGGCCGAGCGTAATATTCACGCCGCAGTCAAATGCCAGCATCTTGAACGGGATCAGCCCCTGATCGTGATACATGACGACATATGCGTCAGTTTCCCTGCGTTTCTCCGGCACAAACGCCGTGTCCGGCACAACAGGGCCGGTAACTTTCAACCCCTTTTTCTGTGCCACCCTGATTGCCGGTTCTATAATCCTTCTTTCTTCCGTTCCGAACATGCCGTTCTCACCGCCGTGGGGATTGAGCGCACAAACAGCGATGCGCGGCTTCTTTATCCCCAGCCGCTTCATCGCGGCGACAGTGAGTTCGATGGCATCAGTTATGCATTGTCTTGAAAGTATCGCCGGGACTTTTTTTACAGCGGTGTGGATGGTTGCAAGGCTTACCTTGATCCTGTCAGATGCCATCATCATGCAGATCTTTTTTGCGCCCGTGAGATAGGCGAGGATCTCCGTATGGCCGGCATATTTTATTCCTGCGAGGTTAAGGGCTTTTTTGTTTATTGGAGCAGTGGCGATTCCGGAAATACGGCCCGCCAAGGCGGCAATGACCGCGGCTTCAATATACCTGTAAGAGGCGCTGCCACAGGCGGCGCTGATCCTGCCCGGCATAATCAAGCCGGATTCAATGGCACGGCAGTCTACAACCTGAGCGCTGGCGGCAGTTCTCTTCCCGGCGAGCCAGTCTTCGACTGTAACAGTTCTCCCGGGTGATGGAAGTCCGCACCGGCGCGCCACACGGAGGAGGACACCGGCGTCGGCAAAGATCACGGGACGGCATTTTGCGAGGACGGTCCTGTCGCGCAGGACTCGAAGACACAGCTCCGGACCGATTCCGGCGGGATCGCCCATTGTGATTCCTATGATTGGTCTGGTCATGGGCCGATGTTGAACGATTGATAATCGTTGTTCAAACAAATTCTACGGGGATCAGACCGAAGACTCTTCGTGCAAGGCGTCATGCCTCTTGACGTTGAAAGGCGGTGTTTCCCAAAAAAGAGAAGGGGCTCCGGAATCGGAGCCCCTTCGCATTCGGCTGGAATTAAATTTCAATTACAGCAGGAACTGGAATCCCGCCAGAACTGTCGTTGGACTGTCACCCCACCGGTACTCCACACCTGCTCTCGCGTTGTGCCCTTTCAGGAAATAATGCAGGCCCGCCGTGAAGTCCTCCGTGTTGGCACTGCCATCAGGTTCCTGCACGGAATACTTCATCGTAACCATTGTCCTTTTCGCCATCACTCCGCCCTCAACGCACATTGTGTCACCCTTGAAAGAAACGTTGTCCCAGTTATAGTAACCGCCATTGAGGGTGATGTTGACATCGCCCAACCCGGCCACCTCTTTCACTGCAAACCCTGACTGGAAGTCGATAACCCAGGCTTCGGAATCCTTTATAACTGCCGTCTTGTTCGTTGTTCCCGTAACCGTGTTATATGTCAGCGTGGCCTTGTCCTGCATGTCACCACCGGCGCCAATCGAAATATATGGCGCACCTTTCCCGAGACGTTCCTGGCTGAAGAACCAGCCGTCTTCCGCCTTGCCAAGAAGGTTAAAAGCAATGTGCCCGGTCAGGCGCAGTGCAGCGCCGGGATTCTTCGAACCCTCGGCAGAATCATAACCGTCATATGTGCCGAGAATATAGGAGAACCTGTCGGTGACCCTGCCGTGCAGTTCGGCGCCGTAATCACGCCATACAAAAGTGTTTACCAGCTTGATGACTTCAGTGTTGTAATCAACGCCCAGCAGGCTTGTCGCGCCGGCGCGGCTTTCAAAAGAGAAAGGAAGAAGAATAAACCCGGCCTTGAACCACTGTTCGCCGAGATCGCACTTATGGAGACGCACATCCAGGAACGCATCCTGTATGTCAACATGGGAGGTTGCAACGCCGTTCTTCCCGGCATTGGGTGCATCAGTTTCCAGGAACCACTTCACGCCGTCCTTGACCTGGCCCGTCAGCATTATCCTGCCGCGCCTGAGAAAAAAGTCCTCTTTGTCCGTGCCATTGTCAGTATAAAGGAAATGCGGCTGGATAACCCCGCCAACCTGTATCCAGCAATTTGAGTCCCCGCCGATCTCCAGCGTCGGACCTGCATAAGACATTCCCGCCGCCAGGATCACCGCCACTGCACTGCTGATCAACCTTCTCATGCTTTATCCTTTCCCATTGTTGTTCTTCTGCAACGCAAAGAACTTAAATTACATTCAGGAACCGGCATTATCAAGCAACTGTTTGAGCTTTCTGTTCAGGCATTCTCCCGGCAGAAATCACGGAAATTATTCACTGCTGTAAAGAATTCCCTCATCATTATCACCCAGTAGTAACGCCCCCTCGGAGTAAGAATGTATTGACCGGCCTTCCTGTCATACCGGACGGCGCCGCACAGCTGGAACGCAAAAAGAACCGGCTTTATGAACCGGTCAAACTCGGCGCCGTATTTCCCGCGCATCCGGGCCGGGTCCAGCTTAAGGCCGAATAATTTCATGAGAAAACCATAATCAGCCTGCTCAAGCATCGAAAAGGCCCTCGATGCCGTCACCGGAATTTCGCCCCTGTTTACTCGCTCGATATACTGCCGGATGTTGAATGTTCCTGCATAACATGTCCCGGAGAGATAACCTATGGAACCGCTCCCAAGCCCGGCGTAATCCTCGTATTCCACGATGTATTCATCTATCATTCCTTCCTTGCGGGAAAAGCACCACGCCGATGAGAAATGGTAGGGAGGAACCAGCCTGTCCGTGATTCTCCTGTAGAACTCCTTCTCGCGGCCGCCCCCGGCCGGCCCAAGCTTGTCCTCCATGAGATGCCTGACCCTGGAACATGCCATCAGGGGATAACAGGTCACCTGGTCAACCCCGGTCCCGAGGAGAACGTCGATGTCGTGATCAAGCATCTCTGCTGTCTGCCCGGGGAAATTGAATATCATGTCGGCGTTGAGCGTATCCATCACTCCGGCAATCTCCTTCAGCCTTGCCGCAATGGCCTGACCGCTCCCGTATTTTTCATAGCGGTCCATGGCCTTGAGAAGTCCATCATCAAAACTCTGGACACCGACGGAAAGACGGTTCACCCCCGCTTTCCTGAGGATATCAAGGTTCCCGTCGGTCAGGTGGTTGGGATTGGTCTCAACTGAGATTCTCCGTATGGAAAAGCCTGCCTTTGCGGCGGCGAGCAGATCGGCCAGTTCATCCATCATGATCGTGGGTGTTCCTCCTCCCACGTACATGTCCTGGAAATCGAAGCCTCTCTCCCTGTAAAGACCGAGCTCCTTCTTCAGGGCGCCAAAATATTCCCGGCACAGCGCCTCGTCATATTCCACCCGGTTGAAGGAACAGTAAGGACACAGCTTCTCACAGAAAGGAATATGGACATAAAGCATGCAGGGACTATTGGCAGGAAACTCGGGAGACTCCTGCCGCCCACCCCCGGCAAACACAAGCTGCCTCCTGAACCCTTTCCCTGCCATCCATCCTATAAACCTGTCAATCAATTCCAGCCTCGCGTTCTTCTCGACCCTTTGCCTTCTGGTATTCTTATGTTTCTCCCCAACCGCATTCGATATTCAGTATTTCGCGTCGTTCCGCAAAGCGGAACAAGCCAGCCGCTTGCTTGCGCAAGCGAGTGACGCGGCGACCATGCATCACTTGCGCAGCGACGTGACTTGCCCCGACCCTTCGGGGCGACGTGGCAACATTGGACATTTGCTTTCTCTTTTATCCAAGCCTGCCAACAATCACCCTGTCGCGCCCGGCAAGATCCCTCGCAACCCTTACATCCTGGAACCCCGCTTCGCCCAGGAGCGCCGGGACCGTCTTCGCCTGCACCGGTTCGCCGATCTCAAGAAACAGGAATCCCCCGGGTTTGAGCGCTATCACCGAGTCCTGCACAACCGCCTCAATCACAGCAAGGCCGTCCGGCCCGCCGTCCAGCGCCAGCCGGGGCTCGTGACCGCGCACATTCAGCGGAAGTTTCTCGCAATCGGCAGAGGAAATATACGGAGGGTTTGCAACAATGGCTGATAAAGTCCCCGGCTCTACCGCATCAGCAAGCTCACTGCAGGAAAATGCCACCTTCTCCGCAACGCCAAGCGCAACGGCATTCTCACGGGCAAGCGTGATCGCCTGCTCGCTGATATCCAGTCCTATATACAGTGCGTCAGGTTTTGACAGCGCCAGGCTTACAACAATACAGCCGCTGCCGGTTCCAACATCAACGATCACCGGCTTGCCGCACTTCCAGAGCGGTTCACATTCCAGGACCTGTGTCACCAGCGTTTCGGTCTCGGGCCGGGGAATCAGCGCGCGTTTGTCCGCCTTGAAAACATGGCCCATGAACTCGGCCTGCCCGGTAACATACTGGATAGGTTCGCCGTCCCCCACGCGCTTCACACCCCTGCGCATGGCCTCTATCACCTTGTCGCTCAGCACCGTATCGTACTTCAGGTAGAGTTCAAGCCGCTTGCACTTCATGAGCCGGCTGGTAAGGAGTTCGCAGATGAGACGGGGTTGTTCGATATTTCGTTCGGCAAGATAATCAGCGCCCGCCGCCAGTACACCCTTCACCGTTTTGGAGGCTATTTTCATGCTGAGCCTGCTCAATTCTTTCTCATCCGTTCCATCAGTGTAATCAGTGGTAACCTGATCTTTCTCTCAGGCTTTCTCTTTGATGGCAACGCCGATACTCTTCATCTCGGCCTCGAGGCGCAGCTGAACATCATGTTCAATCAGTGTTCTCAGCAGCTCGTCGAGATCGCCGTCGATTACCTTGTCCAGGCTGTAAAGCGTAAAGTTGATGCGATGATCGGTCAGCCTGTTCTGGGGAAAATTATAGGTGCGGATGCGCTCACTGCGGTCGCCTGATCCGATCTGCATGCGGCGGAAGTTGCCCCTCTTCTCCTCTTCTTCACGGCGCTTCAAGTCAAGGATCCTGGCCTTGATAACGGCCATTGCCTTGTCCTTGTTGCGTTTCTGCGACCTTTCGTCCTGGCTCTGGACCACCAGGCCCGTGGGCAGATGCGTTATCCTGACCGCCGAGTACGTTGTATTCACACTCTGTCCGCCCGGCCCCGACGAACAGAACAGGTCGATCCTGATTTCTTCAGGCTTTATTTCAATATCATCATCCTGGTCGGCTTCAGGAAAAACAGCGACGGTCGCGGCGGAAGTGTGGATGCGCCCCGAGCCTTCGGTCTCCGGTATGCGCTGGACACGGTGTCCTCCGCTTTCATACTTCAGCGCGCGGTAAACATCCTGCCCCTCCAGGGAGAAAACCACTTCCTTGTATCCCCCGATTTCACTGGTGCTGGCGTCAATCATGCCGATTCTCCACCCTTTTCTCTCGGCAAAGTGGCTGTACATGCGGAAAAGGTCGGCCGCAAACAGCGCGGCCTCGTCGCCGCCCGTACCTGCGCGGATTTCCATGATCGCGTTACGGGTATCGCTCGGGTCCGGGGGAAGGAGCGTAACCAGCAGCTCCCGTTCCGCTACAGGCAGCGCTTTCTCGAGGTCGGCCATTTCCGCCTTTGCCATTTCCCTGAGTTCCGCGTCGGCTGTTTCCGGCGCAGTCAACCCGCGGTACTCCAGCATTTCGTTCTCCATGAGGATGAATTTGTCGGCCTTCTCCTTGATTTTCTTCAGTGCGGCATGCTCGCGGAGCAGTTCGCGGAATTTCTTCTGGTTGGCCGAAACAGACGGATTGCCTAGCTCTGTTTCAATCTCTGAGAGCCGCCCCATCCTCTTTTCGATGTATGCCCTGTCAATCATTGCGAGTCCATATGCCCGGTCCTGGAAACTGCGGTTAAAAGCGCTTTCCGGAAAACAGAACGGACCGGATGGAACAAACAAGTTCTACCCGGTCCGTGATAAGCAAAGCTACTTCTTGCTGCGGCTGTAACGCTTCTTGAACTGCTCAACGCGGCCCTCCGCGTCAACAAGCGTGGCCTGTCCGGTAAAGAAAGGATGGCACATTGAACAGGTATTCAGCTGCATTTCCTTGACCGTGGAACGCGTCTTGATGACGTTCCCGCAGGCGCAGGTAATGGTTGCTTCTTCGTATTTTGGATGTATTTCTTTTTTCATCGTCTTACCTTATGTCTTCTCAGCGGGCGTGAAAACTACAACCGCTCACCGTGGAAAGCAAGCGTTAATTTCGGGGTATTTGCTGTTGGAATACGAAAGGATGTATTATATATTGCCGCCTGGAATAAAGGCATGAACATTAACCGGTTCAAATATACTGCTGCGGCCCTGCCCGCAGTCTTAACGGCGGCACTGCTCGTCTCGGGCTGCGGCTCAGGGGAATCCAACATTGAAACCGGCATAGCCAGGCTGCGGGAGAACAATTACAAGTCGGCCGGAAAACATCTCGAAAGGGCGGTTTATCAACTACCCGATAACCCGGCCGCGCTCTGCAACATGGGCATCACCTGCTGGAAAACCGGCCGCAACAAGGAAGCCATCTCGTACTTCAGGAAAACCGCACAGCTGTGCCCCGACGATCCCCGCCCGATGGAATTCCTCGCACGGGTCATGATGGACATGCAGAACTGGAACGAGGCGCGCAGCGCACTCGTCCAGGCCGACAAGCGCCTGCCGGCTTCATCAAGGATCCTGACAACAATGGCGCTGGTAGAAATCCACAGCGGCAACAATGCGCAGGCCCTTTCGCGGCTTACGCAGGCGCTTGAGACAGACCCCACGTATGCCCCGGCGCTCTACAACATGTCGGTCCTGCACCGTGACAAACTTAATAACCGCGAAGCCGCCGTCAGTTTCTTCAACAGGTATCTCAAGGTAGCCGCAGGCGACCCGCATGTCAGGGACCTGCCGCAGTTCCTTAACAGGGTGCCGCCGGCAGCAGCCGCACAGCCGGTTCCGGCAAAGATATCAAGACAGCCGGACGACCCGCTGGTTGCCGAGGCAAAGAAGGCGATTGAAAAGAATGAGTTCGACCGCGGACTGGACCTGCTGAAACAAGCCATCAGGAAGAATCCCGCCAACCCGGTTCCCGTGCTCGAACTGGCGGTCCTGTACGACAAGTACGCGGACAACCCCGGAAAAGCGGTTGACACATACAGCAGATTCGCCAAGCAGTTCCCGAACGATCCGCGTACCGCCGCAGTACAGAAACGCCTCGCCGAAATACAGCCGAAAGTTAAACGCACTGCAGCCGCAGTACCGGCCAGGGCAAAACCGAAGGACACGGCAGGCGCACAACAGGCTTTCCAGAAAGGCTGCGCATCCCAGAGCGAAAAGAAGTGGGACGAGGCCATTGCCTTCTATAATGAGGCGCTGGCACTCGACTGCACAATGTCCGACGCCGCTTATAACCTCGGCTTTATTTACAAGGAGAAGAACGATCTTGCCCAGGCAAAGCAGGCTTTCGTCAAGGCTGTGGAACTGGATCCCAATTCTTCCAAGATGAGATACATGCTGGCGGTTGTCCTCAGCCTGTCTAACGAGAACAAAGAGGCCGTCGAACAGCTGAACAGGATACTGAGGGTTGACCCTGATTACGCCAAGGCGCACCTCCTGACGGGCAATATCCTGCAGGCGGAAAATGACCTAGCGGGCGCAAAATCACATTTCATAAAATTTCTGAAACTTGTCCCGAATGATCCTGTGGCAAAGAATGTCCAGGATATCCTGGACAAGATGGACAAGAACCAGCCGGCAGGACGCTGAGTTCCATAAATGACGGTTCTCAAAGATGGATAGTCTTCCAACACCAAACGTTGTTGATATCATAGCAATGGTTGTAATCATCATCGGCACAGCCATCGGCTTCAAGCGCGGCCTGTCCGGCGAGATCGCCCGTTTCCTGGGGACAATCATAGCCCTTTCGCTTGGCCTCTTCTTTTACAAACCGTGCGGCGCCTGGATATCCGGGCACACAAGGCTTGGCGAAGAATCAGCAGGAACCATGGCCTTCATATTAACGGTAACAGTCATACTGGTCATCACGCTCGTCGTGCGCCTGGTCCTGAGAAGCATCATGAAGATTTCATTCGAGGGCGGCCTGGAGAAGACCTGGGGCTGCGTTGCCGGCTTTATCAGGTCGGTCATCCTCGTGCTCATCGTGTTCATAGCGATGAACCTCTGGCCGCAGGAATACCTGAACCGTGTTTTCGGCGGGGAGTCATTCATCGGAAGTATTGTCATAAGATACCTGCCGGCGGCAGCCAGGCAGGTCGAGAAACTCCCCATTAAAGAGAAAGTCGAAGAAGTCCGTGAGAAAGTCTCGGAGAAAGCAAAATAATTATATCAGTGATATCCGTGCCATCAGTGGTTAAGTAATTCTGTCTTTATGTTTGTTGTTTCAGTTTATGTCAAAAGTAATTCCAAAACGTATCCTGGAAGATATACGGTTCCGCAACGATATTGTTGACGTGATCGGATCATACTTCCAGCTCCAGCGGGCCGGTTCCGCCTTCAAGGCCACCTGCCCCTTCCACAAGGAGAAAACCCCGTCGTTCCACGTCAACCCCCAGCGCCAGATATTTCACTGCTTCGGGTGCGGCAAGGGAGGAGACGTGTTCAGGTTCATCATGGAACACGAAGGCGTGGACTTCATCGGCGCCATCAAGATACTGGCCCACCGCGCCGGCATCGCCATCGAACTGGAGGAAGGCGACGCCGGCAGTTCGGACAAGGCCGCCCTCTACCAGCTCCACACCGATGTCGCCGGATTCTTCCACCGCGAACTGCTCGAGGGCAAAACCTCTGCCGCTGTAAAACAGTACCTGGTAAAGCGCGATCTTTCCCCGGAAACTGTCGAGGAATTCCAGATAGGCTTCGCCCCGGAAGGCTGGGACGTCATCATCAACTGGGCCCGCCAGAAGAAATACCCCGTCGACCTCCTCGAAAAGGCCGGCCTGATCCTGCGCAAGGAAAAGGCATCGGGCGGAAGCAACGAATTCTACGACAGGTTCAGGAACCGGCTCATGTTCCCAATCTTCGACGAACAGAGCAGGGTCATCGGGTTCAGCGGACGCACCATGGACGACAAGGACAAGACAGCCAAGTACATAAACAGCCCCGAAACACTGCTTTTTAAAAAAAGCCGCGTCCTTTACGCCCTGGACAAGGCGCGGCGCCACATCGTCGATTCACGCGAAGCCATCATATGCGAGGGGCAGATCGATGTCATCCGCTGCCACCAGGCCGGCTTCAAAACCGCCGTCGCATCCCAGGGAACGGCTTTCACCGAGGACCACATACGCATCCTTAAACGCTACGCCGACAGCGTCGTCATCATCTTCGACACGGACAAGGCGGGCCAGGATGCGTCCATCCGGACTGCCATGGAATTCATGGATGCCGGTATGGCGGTCCGCGTTGGAACCCTCCCGGAAAAAGAGGACCCCGACTCATTCATCAGGAAAAAAGGCGCGGAGGGTTTTGCGGCGGTGATAAAACAGGCCGGTTCGGCTGTGGCGTTCCAGATCCGCGTGCTGTCGGCGCGGGAGGACGCGAAGAGTGAAATAGGGGCAATGCGCATCAGTAAGGCCGTGCTCCAGACCATGACCCACACTCCGAACGCCGTGCAGAGGGCAAAGCTGATACAGGAGGCGGCCGAACGGCTGAACATCCCCGCAACCGCCCTGCAGGATGACCTGCGCTTTCTCCTCAAGCAGACGCAGAAACAGGTCTTCACCCGCGAGGCGCCTCCGGTCGCTGAAGACGCGAAGAAAGATATTCCCAAAGAGGAGCTCCAGCTTTGCGAACACGTCGCGCACATAACCGACCGACCGGAGATCGCCGGGCTCATAAAGAAATATCTGCCGCTGGAAATGATCCAGCATCCCTTCTGCCGGGCCTTTGTGCGGGCCTGCCTGGAGTCCCTGGAAACCGGGCGAACCATCCAGGATGTAATGCTTGATGCCGATGATAAGGCCGGCACCCTGCAGAGTTTTGCCGCGGGGATATTCATGGCGCCCACGAAAATCACCGGCCAGGAGACATCGCACGAGGCGGCGGTAAAGGACCTTATTCTATATATATGGCGCCGGAGACTCGAAAAGGAACGCGCCGGGCTGGAAAAAAATACCGACCCCAAAAACGACGAACGCCGCCGCCAGATCACCTACGATCTCAAGTCCCTTCAGAAATGGGATGACGGCACACCCATTATCGAATTCGAACTCACCCCGTAAGGATTCAGAACTTATCATCACCCTCACCTAACCTCTCCCCTGAAGTGAGAGGAATTCTTCTTCCTCGCCCCTTGGGGGAGAGGATCGTGGTGAGGGGTGTTTCCGCATTCTCCGGCTTAGGTTGACGCGTATGCAAAGAGTCGGGGCGGATGGCTAACCGTGACTGCATTTTGGGGTCTATGCGGATTAGAACCTTTCAAGCAGCCGGACGGTAAGGAATGCTATGGTCAACAGTATCCCGAAAAGCAGCCCCATCTGTGCCGTCCTTGCGTCAAGCATCTGGAACAATGCCATGTTTCTATCCCTGTCTGCATTGGCCAGTTTAACAGCCATCGGCAGTGCGGCAAAAACCAGTAGAGAGGTCAACGGGGCAAGATGTGCATGGTGGAGAATGAATTCAAGGGCCAGGTACAACAGGACCAGGGCAAATGGACCGAGAAGAAGAATGCGGTAATATATTCCGGAACCGCGCTGTCCCAGCATTGATGCCATGGTTCTACAGTCCTTTGCCGTATCATTGCTTATATCGCGCCAGTTGTTTGCGTGGAGGATGCCGACCGTGTAGGAAACAAGAGGCAGGCTCCATATTACCGGCAGCCAGCTGAATGACCGGGCCTGGACCCAGTATGATCCAAATACCGGGAGAATGCCGAAAGATATGAATATAGCCAGGTCACCGAGACCGGCATACTTCAGACAGAAACCGGCGCGTGTATACCCCATGACAAGCGCTGCGCCGAGCACGCCCAGCAGGAGAATCATCCGCCCGCAGGTATAAACAAGCGCCAGGCCGCAGGCTGTTCCAACCGCCATGAACAACAGTCCTGCCCTGAAAACCTGTTTGTCGCTTAACATGCCGCGGACAATGGCCCCGCTTGTCGGATAGACTTCTGTATCGATTCCTTTCCTGTGATCAAAATAATCATTCAGAAGGTTGGCGGCGGCATGGAAACAGACAACGCCGGCAATCGAGAGAACAAACAGCAGCCAGTTTATACCGTGTCCAGCGTAGACGGCCAGGGCCATGCCCAGCACCACAGGCGCAATCGAGGCGCTGAACGCCCATGGCCTCAGGGCCAGGAACCAGGTCTTTGTCCAACTCATAGCCTTCATTGTCTCCGCCATTGCTGCATACTTCCATTCCCTTCAACCACTATATACAATTCCCCTCCTTCTCCGCGATTTTTTTCATCCACCCCACTCCCCGACAGGCAGCCTTGCCGGATCCTGTATTCCTTCTTTTGGATTATGTGTTTTTTGTGGTTGTCTGGCTTCGTCCCCCCACTCCCCGGAAAATATACCGAAAAAGACATCGAATATCCGGCAGGAAGAAGGTAAACTGGTTTCCAGTTTGAAACAGGGTGATGACCATGGAACGCGACATAATGGAGTTCGATATAGTCTGTGTCGGCGGAGGCATCGCCTCCTTCTCAACCGTCCTGCGCCTGCTCAAACGTATCAAACAATCCGGCGGGAACAGGGATAAACCCACCGTGCTGGTCCTGGAAAAAGCCGAGAATATCGGGAACCATTCGCTGTCCGGCGCAATCATTGACCCTCAACCTCTTTCCGAACTGTTTGACGCCGAAGAGCTCAAGAACCTTCCGGTGGAATCAACCGTTGTTTCGGAGGGGTTTTACAGTTTGTTCAGGAACGGCGGATTCAAACTGCCGTGGGTCCCGCCGATGATGCGTGTCCATGGTTTTCCAATGGTCTCAATCTCGGCGGTTACACGCTATCTTGCCAAACTGTGCGAAGCCGCTGGTGCCGAGATCTATACCGGCTTCAGCGCTTCAAAACTGCTCGAAGAGAATGGAAGGGTCACCGGCGTCCGGATCGGTGATAAGGGCCTGGATAAAGACGGTTCAAAGAAGGACATTTTCGAGGCAGGCCCGGACGTGCTGGCCAAGGTGGTCGTCCTCGGCGAAGGCGCATTCGGAAAACTGACCGAACAACTGATTACCGGCAGAAAACTCAACGAAGGATGCAATAATCAAACATTTGCCCTGGGCGTAAAAGAAATGATAGAGGTCCCTTCCCGCCCAACGCAGAAAGGCAAGATACTTCATACCTTCGGATATCCAATGGACTATTTCACTTTCGGCGGAGGATTCGTCTACTGCATGACCGACACAAAAGTGGCAGTCGGTATGGTCACCGGCCTTGACTATGCCAACCCCACCCTCAGCCCCCATGACAATTTCAGGCTGTTCAAGCTTAACCCCGTGGTCCACAGGTTTATCGCCGGGGGAAAAGTCATCAGCTACGGCGCGAAGATCCTGCCCGAAGGCGGATATTATTCCGCGTCCGCACTGGTGACAGACGGTGCGATTATCGTTGGTGACGGGGCCGGCCTCCTTGATTCGGTCCGCCTGAAGGGAATCCATATTGCCATCGAGTCGGGCATTGCCGCCGGCGACACGCTGTACGAATGCTGGGAGAAGAACGACTATTCCCTCGCGCGCCTCAAGGCATATCCTGACAGGTTCAGGAAGATGATCGGATGGAATCAGATGAAGCAGGTCCGGAACGTGCGCGCTTCCTTCAAGTACGGCACTCTTTCCGGCATGATGGCTGCCGGAATAAGCTGGATAACAGGCGGCCTCCTTCCGGCCGGAAGATTATCGCTGGGCCCTGACTGGAAACACCTGAAGGAGACAGCCGGCTGCAAGCCGTGGAAACAGGTTCCGAAAGATGATTCTAATGCCGGTCTCCTTATGGACCGCCTGACAGATGTCTTTTATTCCGGGACAAAACATGAAGAACACCAGCCATGCCATCTAAGGATTCCTGATCCTCAGAAATGCAGGGAATGCATCGGCAGGTTCGGAGCGCCCTGCACGCTGTTCTGTCCT
>Ga0172371_10008218_pt1 | contig 14646 bp, 12 predicted proteins | sample Lak12m_FD_114543 | JGI IMG/M metagenome (GOLD analysis project Ga0172371, IMG submission 114543) | Freshwater microbial communities from Kabuno Bay, South-Kivu, Congo - kab_022012_12m | ecosystem: Environmental > Aquatic > Freshwater > Lake | place: Democratic Republic of the Congo: South-Kivu... | reverse complement strand
GGAGCATGGTCAACCTCCCTCGGTCGGCAACTCGGCATAGGGATGCGGCTGGCCGGTCCTCTCCAAGCCGTATGGACTGCGGCATAGGGTACGCCCGGACCCCGAGTGCGCACCCGCTGCGACCGCCGTGGAAGGGCGACCTCACCGGGTGCCCGCCCGGCGGCTGGGGTTCGTAGTGACGCCTTCGGGCGTTTCCCTACTCCGGAAAGGGCTGAAGCCCTCACTACGAGCCCCAGATGCCGGCACGGCAGGGCCTGCGGAGCTGACGTGCGCCCCCCCTGTTTCAGCCCCTTGACCTCATACGCCCTGCAAGCGATGTTGGCAGCCTGTGCCTTGAAGCGCCAGGAAGCGCTGTGCAGCGTCGTCCGGGCTCGAGCTCAGGCTCGGAGATGGACGCAGGGGAGACACGCCATGGCAGTCCGCATCAGTGCCTCGACGCTGGTCCACGTTGGCCTGCTCTCGGTTCCCATCCTGGCCGCCACGGGCACGGTCGTCCGGGCAGCGCCTGCCGTGACCATGCCGGTGCTGGCCCCCGGGCACGAAGCGGAGTGGTCCCTGCAGGGCGGTTCGTGGGCCTTTGGGGAGGGTGTCCTGGAGCAGCAGTCCGCCAACGATGGGCACGTCGCCCTGTTGCGCGAGCCGGCGGTGGCGGACCTCGCCCTGACCGTCGAGTTCCGCATCCTGCCAGCCGGCACGGGGGTGCGCGCGGCGGCCATCGCCTTCCGGGCCACGGGGACCATGACCTACTACTGGGCGCACCTGGACTCGAAGAACAGCCAGGTGATCCTGGTGCACTCGACGCCTGACGAGGCGTGGCATGAGATCGCCCGCAAGCCCTGCCCCATCGCTCCGGACGTCTGGCACACGGCCCAGGTCGTGTGCGCCGGTCCGAGCATCACCCTCCGCCTCGACGGCAAGGAGGTCCTGGCCGCCAGCGATGCGACCCTGGCGGCCGGCCGGGTAGGCGTTGGGACCAGCCAGGGGCAGGTGCTCTACCGGGGCCTCCGCCTCGAGGGTGATCCGCAGGCCGGGGCCGCACCGCTGCGCGACGAGACCCCGCCTCCACCCCTCTACAAGGTGGTCTCCCGGGGGGAAGCCGCGGGGCCCTACCAGGCCTTCCCCGATGCCTGTCGCCTGAGCAATGGGGACATCCTCTGTGTCTTCTACGCCGGCTACGGCCATGTCTCGGTGCCGACCCCGGAATGGCCTAAAGGCGGTCGCATCGCCATGGTGCGGTCCCTGGACGAGGGCAGGACCTGGAGCGCCCCGGAGGTCCTCTTCGACGACGCGTTGGACAACCGTGACCCGCACATCGCCCAGATGCGGGATGGCGCCCTGATCTGCAGCTTCTTCTCGCTGGACCGGACGGCCCCCAAGGGCCGCGAAATCGTGGTGCAACTCGTCCATTCCCGGGACGGGGGCAAGACCTGGGACGCGACCGCACAGGATCTCCTCCCGGGCTACGCCTGCTCGGCCCCGGTCCGGGAACTGACAGACGGCACCTGCATCCTCGGCACCTACTACGAGCGCGATGGCAAGGCCTGGGGCGGCGTCATCCGTTCGACAGACCACGGGACCACCTGGAGCAGCCACATCGACATCGGCAAGGAGTCCGACGTCTACCTCGATGCGGAAACCGACGTCTTCCAGCGCCGCGACGGCAGCCTCTACGCCGCCCTGCGCAGCAGTAAGGTCCACATGCACTACGCCACCAGCAAGGACCTGGGCCTGACCTGGTCCCCGGTGCAGGACATCGGCTTCCCAGGTCATGCCCCCCACTTCACCCGCCTGAGCACGGGCGAGGTCCTGCTGACCCACCGCGTGCCGCAGACCGCGCTGCACGTCAGTCGCGATGACGGCGCGACCTGGCAGGGCCCCTACGTCCTGGACCGCGTCGGCGGCGCCTATCCCGCCACGGTCGAGCTCAAGGATGGCACCCTCCTGGCCATCTACTACACCGAGGGGGCCGGCAGCCACGTGCGTGCCTTGCGCTTCCGGCTGACGCGGGATGGCATCGAGCCCCTGCCCTTTGGCTGATACCAAGGAGACTACGCCATGCGCATCTGGGACTGCCACTGCCACGCCCGCGGTCATGAGACCGGCGAGGACGTCCTGAAGCAGATGGACGCCGCCAAGGTAGACCGCATCAACCTCTTCGCCCGCTACCCCGACAAGGGCACTCGCGAGGACGTCCGCGCCTCCATCGACCACCTGGCCCGGGTCCAGGCTGTGGATCCGAACCGCATCTTCGGCCTGGTGTGGGCCAACCCGCGCGCCCCGGGCATGGTCGAGGAGCTCGAACGCGGCATGGTCGAGAAGGGCCTGCGGGGAGCCAAGCTGATCCCCGATCACTGGGCTCCCACCGACGAGCTTGTGTTCCCTATCTACGCGAAGATGAAGGCGTTGCGCAAGCCGATCCAATTCCACTCGGGGATCCTCTACGGCTTCGGCGACAGCTCGCGGTTCTGCCAGCCGGTGCTCTACGAGGCCCTGGTCAACTACCCGGGGCTGCGCTTCTCGCTGGCGCACATCAGTTGGCCCTGGGTGGATGAGTGCATCGCGGTCTACGGGCGCTTCCGCGCGGCCGCGGGCTACAAGGCCGACAAGTGCCAGATGTGGATCGATACGTGTCGCGGCACGCCGGACGCATGGCGCGAGGAGGCCCTGCGCAAGGCCATCCCGTTCTGCGGCATGCAACACCTGATGTTCGGGGTCGACGGCACCCCCGGCACGCTGGCCGGGAATGCCCCCGTGCACGTCGCCAAGGACCTGGCCATCCTGCGGAACGTCATCGGCTGCACGGATGCGCAGATCGAGACCTTCTTCTGGGGCGCCTGCGAGGCCTTCTACGCCGAACCGGCGGCGTAGGGCCCGACCGGAGCCGGAGCAGACCGCAGGGCAGGTGCGAGCCAGCGCCCGACCGCCGCCGGTAGATGGGTTTCATGCCCCGCGTACGCCGGCCGTAGAGCCAGGCTGGAGCGGCCGCGGCCCCAAGGGCGAAGCCCCCCGCGGCCAGTGCCCACGAGGCCGTGGGCGCTCCAGTGGGGGACGCGGAGACCGCACGACCGGTGGCTGGGACCCAGCCATGCCGCTGCGGCAGACGTGAGACGGGTATCAGTCGTCGTCAACCGTGTCGGCCCCGGCGCTGACAGCCCACTCGGGGTAGGGCTCGCCGCTGCCCTTCATGGCATGCCAGAGGATGCGGTTCAGCAGGTCCTCGGGGCACTGGTCGATCTCTCCCAGGGGAAGCTTGGCAGAGGCCACTGCGTGCCGCCGCAGAAGCGGGTCCGCGACCTTCTTCGCCGGGGGGTTCATCTCGTCCAGCGGAACGTTGTTGGGAAGCGCCGTGAACGGAGTGAAGTCCGGGGTGTCGCTGAAGCAGTCCGTCATGGGCGTGGCGGAGGCATCCATCTGGTTCATCGGCGGCAGCCCGAGCATGAGCTCGATGGTGCGCAGGATGCTGGTGGTGTTGTACTGCGTGCTCACCACGACACCGCGGCGGGTGTACGGGCTGACCACATACGCGGTGGTACGATAGCCGCTGACATGGTCCCAGCCGGCCTGGGGGTCGTCCTCGATGGCGAAGATGCACGTCTCGTTCCAGAAGGGCCCCTGGCTGATGGCCTCGACGATGCGGCCGAAAGCGAGGTCATTGTCGGCCACCTGGGCGGCGGGGGTCGGGGCGCCCTCCTTGGTGCCGGAGGTATGGTCGTTGGGCAGGCAGATGATGACCAGGTTCGGGAAGCTGCCAGTCCTCTCGAACTCGCGCAGTTCACGGCTGAACTCGGCGGCACGGAAGGCGTCGGGGATATCCATGTCCCACCCCACGGTCCGGGAATTGAGGTGCGGTCGCAGAGACTCGATGGCGGGCCGGCTGCTGATCCGGATCAGGCCCGTGCCATGGAGGAAGTCGTGGTAGTGATCCAGGAAGCCGATGCGGCCTTTGCGGGCGGGGTCTGCCCACTGCTTCTCGGTGATGGCGAACTCACCGTAGTCGCGCACGGTCCGGCCATGGGCCAGGGCATTGTCCCAGAGAAAGCCCGAGGGGGCATAGGCCAGGGCGTCGATGCCATTGTCGTCCATGCCGTCCGGGTAGCTGCGCGGGAAGCCGGCGAACGACCTCTCCATGTAGTCTGTGGCAAAGGCGGTGTCGGACCACTGGTGACCGTCGGCGCTGAGGATGCCGGAGCAGTAGGTGTTGTCCAGAAGCACAAAGTCCCTGACCAGTCGGTGCTGGTTGGGGGTGACGCGATCGCCGAAGATGCAGAGGCTCGGCTCGCCATTCCCCTGGGGCACATCGCCGAGAACCTGGTCGTAGGTCCGGTTCTCCTTGATGACGTAGATAACGTGCCGGAACACCGAGGGCTCTCCGCCGCGCTCGGGGACCGGCCGCGGCGACTGCCCAGGACGGGCAGGCAGGAGCGCGGCCTGGACCATGGGCTCCCGGTAGTTCCGCAGGACGGTCCGCGTATGCCGCGCCAGGTCACGCCGTCCCGGCACCGGCAGCAGCGACAGGGACCCGTGGTACTGGTGCGAGTTGCCGCTGACCTGGCCGGTCTTGGGGTCCGTCTTGCCGGGCCCGATGCCCTTGATGTTGGCGACGTAGAGGCGGCTGCCGTCCCGCGAGATGGCCAGGCCCGCCGGGATCTCGTTCTTCCGGCGCGGCGCATGGGCCGCCGGCAGGGGCAGCGAAGCCAGACCCGAGACGGTGCCCTGGGCATCCACCGAAAAGACCTTCACCGAACCGTTCACATTGGCCAGGTAAAGCCGCGATCCGTCGGCGGAGAACACCAGGCCGGTGAAGCTCACCTGGCCCTCTTTGTCAGGCTCGAGGATGTGCGTGGACACCGCCTCGGGCTGGGGGACGTCGACCTTCTCCGAGGGCAACGAGACCCTCTGGCGTAGGGTGGCGGCATCGGGGTCGACGACGATCAGCTCGTGGGTCTTGCCGGCGGTGACCAGAAGGCGCCCGTCGGGGCTCAGGGCGACCACCTGGGGCCGCAGCCCCGGCAGCTCCACCAGCCGCCCGACCGGCGTGACCACCTGGTTCACGGGCGTGACCACGCACTGCTGGCCGGCGGCCATGCCGACAGGCGTTGTCGCGCGCATGGCCGCCGGCTGGCTCACCCGGCACCCCGCCAGCGACCCCACCAGCAGCCCGGCAAGGCCCAACGGCATCGCCCACACTCGGCCCCTTCCGCCGTCCGAGGCCAACCCCCTTGGAGGGCGCCAGCCAGAGGCTGGTCCGCCTCTGGCGGAAAACTCCCCGGGCGCGAACGCGCCGCTGATCCGCGCCCGGGAACCCCTGGAGGGCGGCTTCTCCGCAAGCCGCCGCGCGGATACCGAGAGCCGCGCCTCCAGACCTCTGGGAGCTCTCTGCGGTCTGAGGCGGAGCTTCGCTAGCCGGTCCCGCATCGATCTGTGTCCTTTCTCTATCGCTACCGTGCCGCCGAGGCTACCGCCACGCGCCAGAGCCGGTCCCGGCAAGAGGGGACAGGCAGGACGGCTCGTCCTCAGGGACCCCCGACGGCCGCCATGCGGCGCGCGAGGCCGAAGCTCGGGGTGGGCCGGAAGTCAGGGAGGTTCTTGTAGCTGAGGTTCTTGTGACCCCAGTACGTGCCGTAGTACCGGGCGTTCGTATCGACCCATGTCGCTACCTGCACCAGCTCCTGCGGCGACAGCCGGACGTCTTTGTGGACCTTAGCCAGGCGGGTGGCGCGCTCGGACTGCCTGGGGATCGGGCGACCGTAGATCAGCGTCGGGGGCAACGCGATGTCGTTCCCGTAGACCTCGGACGAGGCGCTGCCGTCAGGACGCATGGCCCACAGGCACTTCACGCTCACGGCCCCCTTGTCCACGTACTCCCAGCGCGTGTAGAGGATACGGCCGTCGGGCAGTGCCACCGGCGACGCCTCGCTGACGGAGCTGTTCGTCAGCCTTTGCAGATTCCCCCCGTCGCCGTCCATCCGGTAGAGCACCGTGGTGGTGAAGTTGTCCGGGGCGTCGCAGAGGGTCCCATACTGGCAGCGCGTCGAGATGAAGGCGATGCCGCCGTCGGCCAGGCATCCAGGCGCTGTTGATGTACTCCGTGTAGTAGTGGTTCGCGCTGTAGGTGAAGCGCTTGACGAAGAGGACCTGGTTGAAGTCTGCCGGGAAATCGGCGAAGTCCTGCCGCAACTGGCTCCACAGGCCGGGCGGCATCGCGGGCACCTGGGCGGCACGCGTCGCCGGGTCGGGAACAGGCATTGGGAATCGGGCATGGGCCTTCCCGTCGAGGCGCAGCGCCTGACCGACACGGCCGGGCGCCGGCGAGGCCCCCGTGCCGATCCAGTCAAGGGCTTCGCCCGTGGGGCCCCGTGCCGAAGGGCCCTCGGCAGGCGCCCTGGCGAACAGGGTCCCATCGCCGGAAGTCCGCATCCAGACGGAGAAGGTGAACGGGTCTTGCGAGAGGTCCGGACAGCGCCCGCCCGACGCGTCCACCTGGGCCGCGGGCGGGTTGGCGGCCGTGATGCTCGCCCGCAGGGTCTCCTGCCAGGTGGCGCCCTTCCGGTAGCTTGACGGCGGCTGGCCTGGGCTGGCCAGACCGAGCGACATCAGGGCGACCAGGAGCCCTGACCCATGGGGGCTCGTTCTCAGCACACGCCGACCTCCTGCAGCGGGACATTCCACCCGTCGACGGCGACGCGCAGGCCAGCCGCGGACCCGGTCGGCAGCTCGGCGGCGAGGTCCCTGCTCTCGCCGGGCAGCAGAGAGAGGTAGTTGTCACTCCAGAAAACCGGCAGGAGTTCCTCCCCGTCGGCGTCCCGCAGCACCCGGACGCGGACGAAGAAGGCCAGCCCGGGACCCGGGTTGGCGAGCCGTACCCGCAGGACCAGGCTCCGCTCCGACGACGAGACCCGGTCCACCGCCATGCGCACCGGCGCCGGCGGCAGGTCCGAGAGCTCGGGGAAGCACGGCGACTGCCGGGGCACCAGCAACGGCTGGTTGGCCGGGGACCTGCGCAGATCGTCGCTGAAGGTCACCGCCACCTCGTCCAGCCGCGGCGACAGCCAGTAGAAGTTGTCGGCGAGAAGAGCGCCGTCAGCGGCCCGTAGATCGAGCCGCACAAAGCGAACCGGCGTGGCCGCCACAGCGCTCGGCAGAGCCAAAGTGAACCCCTCCGTGCAGGCGTTGGCCGCCGCGTCGATCCTCGCCGACTGGCGGTGCAGCACCGCCATGGTCAGGTCACGGACCTCGGCATGGACCGTCAGGCCGGAGACGGCCGAGAGACCGCTGTTGACCACCGCGACAACCTGGTCCAGCGGACAGAGCTGGACCGCCAGGCGGGCACAGGCTCTGCGGATGGCGTAGAGACTCACCATGGGACGCAGGAACCAGTCGTAGACCTGCCATTGGATGTCGGGGAAGGCGCTGTTGAGCTTCCACTCGCCGAACCCGCTCGTGATCTCCCACATGCGGTGGTGCACAGCCTCGAAGAGGCCCCGGTGCTGGTCGTAGGTGACCAGGTGCGCCTTCCAGACGTAGTCCCGGACGTCCCGGGGCTCGCCGTAGAGCAGGCGCAGGCCACGGTCAAACCACTCATAGTAGGAATTGGCCCCAAAATGCGCCCAGGTGGCGTCCAGGGGATAGCGCGGATCGTGACCCCCGTTGGGCGGCAGGTCGCGCAACGGGGGGATGAACCGCACCAGGCTCTCCAGCGGCGGCACCGAAGCGGAACCACTCTCGATCATGAACATCCAGTTGCGCTGCTCGCGCACGAAGCGGTAGTAGACCTGCGGCAACTGCCAACTGTAGGTCTTTGGCATGTAGTCGTTCATGCCCACGGGCAGGTCCTTGCGGAACCACTCCGGGACCTGAGTGCGGTAGTCCGGGAACGACCCCGACGGCACCAGGAAGCGCGTGGGATCGAGGGTCAGCACCGTGCGCCGCCACATCTCGTAGACGTCCTCCCGCGTCTCCCCCTCGTTCTGCGCCATGTAGATGACCAGGCAGGGGTGGTTCCGGTAGCGCCGGACCAGGTCCGCCGTGCAGTCCTCGAGCACCTGCAGGTCGACGTCCCATGGCCGGTTGTACTGCAGCCAGTAGCAGTCGTAGAAGCAGTTCCAGAACAGGATCCCGTAGCGGTCGCAGAGGTCCAGGTACCAGTCCGGGGGATTGGGGATGTCCTCGAAGACGATGTAGTTGAGGTTGGCGTGGGCCAGGTAGCGCAGTTCCGCCTCGACCCGGACCGGGTCCCAGTCGAACATCATCTCCGGCTGCACGTAGCCGCCCCGCTGGAAGATGCGCTGGCCATTGACCAGGAGCCGGAAACCGTGGGCGCCATCGCGTTCGTGGAGTTCCCGGTCGAGGCGCCGGATGCCGAAACGGGTCACGGACTCCGCGGAGACGCCGCCGGGGGTCACGACGCGCAGGCGCAGCCCGTAGAGCGGCTGGGCCCCGTAGGTGTTGGGCCACCAGAGCTGGGGACTCCTGAGCACCAGACCCGGGGTGTCGGTGGCCGCCACGGTCACCGTCTGCGTCTCGTGGCCCAAGAGCGTCACCGGTCGCCGGAAGGAGGCCACCACGGCGTCGTTGCCGGGGGCTGTGATCTCCCCCTCGAGGACCCCGCGCAGCACGCCCGGACCGGCGTTGACCAGGTCTGCCGAGACCGTCAGGCGCGCCGGGTCGAGGCCGGGCAGCGGCAACTCGCAGCGCACAAACGGGTGCCGGAGGTCCACGGGCCCGCTCACCTCCAGCGAGACCTCCTGGATCAGCCCGAGGTTCCGGTCCGGTACGGTCGGGAAGCAGTCGTAGCCGATGGTCATGACCTCGGTGACATCGTTGCAGATGTCTTTGCGGAAGTCGCGGACCTTGCCGAACACGTCGAGCTGGGTGTCGGGCACGCCGGGATGGTCCAGGGGGTACACCAGGATGGCGATGGCGTTGCGGCCCGCAACCACCTGGCCGGTCACCTCCAGCCGGAAGCGCCGGAACATCCCCACGATCGCGTCCCGGCCAGCCACCTGGTGGCCGTTGACCCACACGTCCGCCCGGTAGTTGAGGCAGCTTAGAGTCAGCCAGGCGTGCTCGTCATCCGCAAGCCCCGGAAGACCCACCTCGGTCCGGTACCACCACGGCTCGCGCCACGGATTGCGCCCGTCAGCCAGGTGGCTGAACCGGCCCAGCCCATGCCGGACGTTGAATTCGTCCGCCGCGTCCGGTATACGCAGGCTGTCCAGGCCGAAACGCGGGTCGGGATAGGTACCATCCCGCACCAGCGCACGGAGCACCGTCGTGGGGACCTCGGCCGCATGCCAGCCCACGGCCGCAAAACCGGGTCGCGCAACGGCAGCCCCGTCCGCCGCCACCCGCGACGCGTGCTGGAGTTGCCAGCGACCGCAGAGGCTGAGCCTTCTGTGCGCCATCAACGTTCCTCCCGCAGCCCGCCGGACAGCACCCTACGTCAACGCGCCAATCCGCCGGGACTGCTCGATGAAGCGCTGCACCCGCGCCAGGGGCGTCCCCGGCGTGATGGGGCTGGCCGTGCTCATGATGAAGCCACGCGCCCTCCGGCCAGCCGCGGCCTGACGCCGGAGATCCTCTTCGAGCCCGGCGTCGGTGCCATTCTGCAGAACGCCCACCGGGTCGAGGTTACCGAACAGCGTCAGACGGCCACCGACCCGTCCCGCGAAGTCGGCCACATCGTTGACATAGCCCTTCATACTGCACTCGAACAGCAGGCCGTCCGCCCCCAGCGAGGCGATCTGCTCCAGGCGGTCGGCGATACCCCCATAGTAGATGAGGATAGCCTTGTGCCCAAGCCGGTGGATCTCGTCGACCATGAGCCGCATGTGCGGCAGGCTGAAGCGCTCGTAGTGCGCCACAGAGATCAACTCGCTGGTCACCATGGCATCGTCGATGAAGATGGCGTCGCCTCCGGCCGCAGCCATGACATGGATGCGTACCAGGTTCTGTTCGAGCATCCTCTCCGTCATGTACCGGACCAGGTCGGGCTCCTCGATCAGCATGGCGTAGAGGTTGGTCAGACCCACATAGGGGGCACAGAGGAAGAGGGTCCCCACGACGCCACCGGAGAGGATGAACTCCTGCTCGCCGTAGCGCGCCACCAGCGCATCCAGAAAGTCGTTCACGCCCGCCGCCAGCAGCTCCTCCACACGGCAGGGCCGGATCCGCGCATCAACATCGCGCCGATCGTGGACCACCCGCGTCTCGTTGGCGTGGTAGTCCGTGGCGTGACCGGACAGCGTCGGCACGTCCAGACGGACCCGCTCGTCCGTCCTGCGGTCGTGCCGATAGGCGTGGCCGTCACGCTCGAAGAACTCCTGCCGCGCACGCCACTCGCGCGTCTGACAACCGTGCGGCTGGACGATCTCGAAGGGCGTCTTGTCCTGCATCACGGAGAACAGCTCGAGGTACCTCTCCGGAGATGTCCCCAGCCACTCGTGCAGACGCCAGCCGGGCAGACCCGTCAGCTCGGCAAAGTGGTCCATGCGGTATAGGTCGTGGTAGAGCGAGGCCACGGGGAACCGGTCGACAGGCCGACCCTCCAGGCTGGCATGGACACGCTCCTTGTGGGTCATGGCACACCTTGACTCATGCATGCGCTTACAGTATACTCATCGGTATGAGTATTCGACTCCAGGTGGTTCTCGATGACGCCGAGATGGCCGAGATACGGCGAGCCGCCCGCAGCCAGCGTCTGACGGTTGCCGCCTGGGTGCGCCACAGCCTGCGCGCCGCCCGGCGGGAGATCCCGAGTTCCGACGCGGGCCGCAAGATCGAGGTCATCCGGGCTGCCGCCGGATACGGCTTCCCCAGCGCCGACATCGAGGCCATGCTGGCAGAGGTCGAGAGCGGGTACCGGGCCGGGCCGGCACCATGATCTTCGTGGACTCGAATGTGCCCATGTACCTGGTCGGCGGGCCACACCCCCACAAGGTGGACGCCCGGCGGCTGCTCGAACAGCAGGTCGTTGCCGGCCAGCGACTGGTCACGGACGTGGAGGTCCTCCAGGAGGTCTTGCATCGGTATGTCGCCATCGGCCGGCGGGACGCGGTCCAGCCGGCGTTCGACGCCCTGCTCGGGGTCGTGGACCAGGTGTTCGGCGTCGATCTCGTGGATGTCAACCGCGCCAAGGAGATCCTCTACGGGACCGAACGGCTCTCCGCCCGGGACGCCCTTCACCTTGCCGTCATGGAGCGCCATGGCATCACGTCCATCCTGACCTTTGACCGGGCCTTCGCCGACCGGCCTGGGGTACGCTGTGTCTCGTGATGCGGAAGGTCATGATACCGAGGTACTCATCGCGCCTGACGGTCGGCGTCTTCCGGATGGCCAGGTCGCTGTGGTTCGACCAGATGAGCGTGCGTGACATGGTCCCCCCTGTAGGCCTCGTCCCCTCAGTGGACGACGCCGCCGGGCGTTGACAGACGGGAACGCGCAACCGTGACACAGTGTAGCCAGTGTCACGGCCAGGCGCTATACCGATAGGGCCAGATCAGGCCGCCGGAACGAGTAACCCACGCCCCCGTGCCGCGGCGATCACCACGGGAACCAACCGGGTGAGCGAACGGGATCCGCCGCGCGGAAAAGCAGAAAAACATCAGGGCCGATTGCAGCCCGGAGAGAATGGGCGTACTGTTGGAAACAGGAACGGCAACGGGCTATGGCGACGATGGCTCTCAGGGGAGCACCGGCGTCGACAGGTGCCGGTAGAATGAACCCTTGGGTCGCACGGGGTTGCCAGAGGCCAGGGGATGGTGACGCGGTACCGGGGGCGGCCCGAGGGCCGACCGGTGATCCCCGGAAACATGGTCGGCAGGGAGAACCTAGATGAGTGGACCGGTCAAGACTGTGCTCCTGGCGGTGGTCATCCTGGCCTGCTTGGGGTTCGTCGTCTTCCGCCTGACCCGCAGCTCGGGCAGCGGGGGCAGCGGGGGCGGCGGCGGAGGCGCCGAGGCGGCTGCAGAGAGCACCAGAGACCTCTACTGCACGGAGTGCAAAACGCACTATACCGCGGTGCTGAAAAGAGAGCAGTACATGCCCCTGTTCGTGATGGGCGCCAACGCCAGCCCCAAGCACACCTGCACGGCCTGCGGGAAGCCGGGCGGCGTGGCTGCCATCAAGTGCGCTGCCTGTGGGGAGTGGGTGCCTAGCCCCGGAACCCAGGGCCTGAACCGGCCAGGGGGCAAGGGAGGCCCGGCCGGCGGGGGCCCCGCGTCTCCCCCCTGCCCGAAGTGCAAAAAGCCGCTCCAGATGCCTCCGATGGGTGGGAGCGGCCAGGCGGCACCGGGCGCGGCGCAGTAAGGTGTCCGAGCCCTGGACGAGTCGGAGGCCCACGAAAGGTCCGGCGGAGTCAGGTCCAAGTACGAAGGCAAAGGAGGCGCCCGGTATGCAAATGGTCAAGCGGTCAAAGTCAGGCGTTTTCACGCTCATCGAGCTGCTCGTGGTCATCGCCATCATCGCCATCCTGGCGGCGATGCTGCTGCCCGCCCTGCAACAGGCCAAGTCCAAAGCCCTCGCCATCAGTTGCACCAACAACCTCAAGCAGGTGGCCCTGGCGACCATGATGTACGTCGATGACTACCGCCAGACCTTCCCGCTCTTCTTCTACACGCCGACCCGCTTGGGCTGGCGAGCTCCCCTGCTCCCCTACGCCGGGGACAACAAGGTCTTCAACTGCCCGGCGGAATCCAGCGCCGGATTGGACGACAACGGGATCGACCGCTCCTATGTGGCCCACGAGGTGATCTTCAACTGGGAGAACGACGGGGCCCGGCCCCGCACCCAGTCGGAGATCAAGAGCCCGTCCCAGGTCTGCATGCAGTTGGATGGGGTGTCCAGATGGTGCGAGTACCAGATCCGCTACTGGTGCGCGAACCCTTCGGACTCCAAGGTCGGGTGGACGCCAAACCCCTGCTGCGGCAACAAGCCTCGCCATGGAGCCGGTGGAAACTACACCTTCGCCGACGGCCACGTGACCTGGGTCGGGGCTCAGGTGGCCCATGGCGGCATGGCCCTCCCGATGTGGCAGAACTTCTAGCGCCAGCGGCCGGCAGCGGTGGACTGGCCTGAAGGTCGTATCGCCGCCGCTGCCCTGACTTGTGAACCGGCCTGCCCGGTGGTCTGACAGGACCACTGAGGCAGGCCGGTCTGTCTTCGGGGGCCACGGCAGGCCCGGCCGAGCAGCAGGGCCGTCCCGCCCGCCCGCCCCGCCCTCAACCCATCTCCACCCACCGCACTCGCGGCCCCGCGATGCGAGCCCAGGCCCGTAGGTCGCCCGCCACGTGCCCGTAGCCTGCGGCCCAGTGATGCCCGATGCCCTTATCGAAGACCCAGCGGATGACCGCCTCCACGGGCCGGGCAAACCGGACCCGCAAGGGGTTGCCGGGAAAGACCATCGACGTGGACAGCGCCTCCCCGTCGAGGACCGCAACCTGATACCCGGCTGCCACCGGCATCAGGCTCACCAGGGTCACCGCCCCCGGCCGCGCCGGGAACAGCGAACACACCCCGCGCTTCGCCAGGCGTACCGGCGCCACGGTGATCTCCTCGGACTTCTCCGCCAGGCGGTAGGATCCCGAGCCGCAGTGCGTGAACACCACGCTGCCATCCGGCAACGGATCAAGCCAGTCGGTGTTGTGCGTCGGCTCCCCGGTCAGCCAATGGAGCATGAGCTGGCCAACGGCGGTGTTCACGTCGCCCTCGCAACCCACCGGGACCCCCTCGTCGGCTAGCAGAGACGCCGCCAGGCAGGCGCAGCCCATGAAATCGGGGTAGCAACCGAAGGCCAGCCCCGCCAGCCCCTCCTGCCGCACCAGGTCACGGATCGCCAGGTATACCCCTGCCGCCGCCAGGCCGGCCTCGTCGGCCACGCAGACCCGCCCCGCCACCGCCCGGACGCGTCCCCAGACTGCCCCCGCCGCTACCGCGTCCACCACCTGTGCCCGCTCCAGCAGCCCCACCAGGTCGACCGGTGCCACCCGCGGCCCGACGGCCCGCTTCAGCGCCATCTCGTTGACTGCCACCTCGGTCATGCCGCGCACCCGCTGCCCTGCCAGTCCCACCCGCGCCCGCCGCAGCCGTCGGTGCAACGCCGCACCCCGTAGGAACGCCAGGACGCGGTCCTGGGCCGCACCGGGCTCAATAGGCCCAAAGACCGCCTCGAAGGGCGCCTCGACCTGGCGCAGGTAGCAGGTGAGCTGCTGCGTGCCGCACAGCGCCCCCGTCTCCATCCCCGGCAACGGCCAGAGCACCACCGGCAACGGGCACTCCTCAAGCAGGTCCAATACCAGGTAGTCCTCGAACCAGCTCGCCGGCGCCAGGGCGATGGCGTCGGCGCCGGCGCCGGCCAGGCTGCGCCCCGCCGCCACCGCCGCATCGGCCGTGACGATGGCCCCCAGGGGCACCACCTCGCAGCCACACCGGTGCAACAACGCCGCCAGGTCCGCCGCCGCCTGCGGCGCCCGGTCCGCGCCGACCTCCAGCGGGCTGGCCAACGCCCCCACCGCCACCCTCGCCCGCAACCTGCACCGCTCCGTATCCATGCGCTGCCCCTCGATGCCTGCCCCTTCCCCTGCCCGTTGCGGATCCCCGGAAGGGGCCGCGCACGCCTGACGCTCCGCGGCGCAGGCGTTCGTCTCGCCG
>Ga0172371_10008217_pt1 | contig 14646 bp, 10 predicted proteins | sample Lak12m_FD_114543 | JGI IMG/M metagenome (GOLD analysis project Ga0172371, IMG submission 114543) | Freshwater microbial communities from Kabuno Bay, South-Kivu, Congo - kab_022012_12m | ecosystem: Environmental > Aquatic > Freshwater > Lake | place: Democratic Republic of the Congo: South-Kivu... | reverse complement strand
GTCTGTTCCTATGTCCACGAGTTCGAACTGACCTTCGCCACGCCGCAAGGCTCCCTGGAGTTGGTTTACGGAGAGGGCTACCAGGGGGCCAAGGTCAACTTCACTTGGGACGGCAAGAAGGGGAAGTTCGTCTGCAAAATGTTCCGATACTCCGGCAACTGGTTCTTCTGGGGAGGCGAGCGCCTCTACGATCCCCGGCAGTCGCTCAAGTTCACCTTGTACGTGAACGAGAGCCAGCAGTCGCTTTTCGAAGGCGATGCCGGCGTGCTGGGGACGGACGCCCGGCCGTGCGACCTTTTCTTCCGCTTCCATACCCGCGAGGGTACGGCGGTGGCGATTTCGCGATGCCGTTTCCGTCGCTGGTCGAAGGTCGACGCCGACCGTCTCAAGCGTCCCATGCCGCCGGGGATCGTGCGCACCGATCGGGCGGAAGCCACGCTTCGTTTCCACGAGAGGAGCTTGGGGCTGAAGGACAAGCCGGTCGTGGCCGACCCCAAGCCGTTTGTGATCTCTACGACCGGCGCTCCCATGCAGTGGATCGCCCCCGGCTCGTTCCAGACCACTCCCTCCAAGGACCCGGCCCTGACGACCGACGTTACGCTCAGCTACGGCTTCTGGATCGGCCGCTACGAGTTAACCCAGGGGGAATGGATGACGCTCGCGCCGAACAACCCCAGCCGCGTGTTCGGTTCGCCGTTGCTCCCGGTCGACGCCGTCAGTTACGAAGACGCGGGGACGTTTTGCATGCTCCTCAACCGCCAGGAATCCAGGGCCCGCCGCGTGCCGCAGGGGTACGTGTACCGGCTGCCCACCGAGGCGGAGTGGGAATACGCCTGCCGGGCCGGCGGCAAGGAGGATTTCAGCGTCGAGCCCGCCGGGTTCTGGTCCGCCGAGACCAGCGGCTGGCAACCCCACGAAGTCGGCGAAGGAAAGCCGAACGCCTGGGGACTGTACGACATGCACGGCAACGTGGCGGAATGGTGCCTCGACGCCTGGCGAGACGCGCCGGAGAAGCCACCGTTGCGCGTGACCGATCCTTTCGTCGTGCCCAAGGCCAAGGAAGAGTTCTTCCCGCTCCGCGGCGGCGCCTGGTGGAACGGACGCAACGGCTGCTCCTGCCGCTCCCGCGAGCAGAGCAAGTCGGTCGCCGGCGGCCACCGGGGATTCCGCATCGTGCTGGGACCGGCGGTGCGGTAGTGTCGGCGAGCGGGGATCGCAAGGGCGATTCCCCGCGGCACAAGTGCCGCCGCTAAACGGACTTCGCTTCCGCTATCCTCAACTCCCAATTCCTAACTCCTAACTCCACACGTTTCTGCGTACTGCGTACTGCCCACTTCATCCTGGGGCAAGGCCATGATCTTCCCCACCGCGTCGGCCACTTTGCGGCACAAGGCCATGGTCTCGGCGAACTCGTGGAAATCGAGCGATTGGTAGCCGTCGCTGAGGGCCTTTTCCGGCTGGGGATGGACCTCGATCATCAGCCCGTCGGCGCCCACGGCCACGGCGGCTGCGGCCATGCGCGGCACGAGGTTCGCGTGCCCGGTGCCGTGGCTCGGATCGACGATCACCGGCAGGTGCGTCCGCTCGCGGAGCCAGGGCACGGTGGCCAAGGGGAGCGTGAACCGGGTGTGGGCCTCGAAGGTGCGGATCCCGCGCTCGCAGAGGATCACGTTCTGATTGCCCGCATTGAGCACATATTCCGCCGCCAAGAGCAGTTCCTCCAACGTGGCGGCGGGACCGCGTTTGAGGATCACCGGCTTGCCCGCCGCCCCAGCCTCTTCCAAAAGGCGATAGTTCTGCATGTTGCGGGCACCGATCTGGAGGACGTCGGCATAGTGGGCCACCAGGGGCACGTCGGCCGCGGCGAGCACCTCGGTGACGACCGGCAGTCCGGTTTCCTCGCGGGCCGCAGCGAGGATTCTGAGCCCCTCTTCCTTGAGGCCCTGGAAGCTATACGGGCTGGTCCGCGGCTTGAAGGCCCCGCCGCGCAGGGCCGTGGCCCCCGCCGCTTTCACCGCCCGCGCCGTGGCGATCGTTTGCGATTCGCTCTCCACCGCACAGGGTCCGGCGATCACCCCGAGGTGGCAATTGCCCACCCACAGCGGCCCCACCTGCACCACGGTCCGCTCCGGCTTCACCTCGATGCTGGCCACCTTGTACGGGGCGAGAATCGGAACCACCTCGGCCACGCCCGATGCGATCTCCAAGGAGTGGCGATGCTCGTCGCGTTTCTCCCCGACGGCGGCGACCACGGTCCGCTCCGTCCCGTAGATCGGATGGGCCTTCAAACCGAATTCCTCCACGCGATCGATCACGTGTTCGATTTGCTCTGGACTGGCCCCGCGCTTCATGACGACGATCATCGCTCGAACCTCCTTCGAAAAAGGGGACTGGCTCCGTCGCGCTGGTGGCACTGCTGCGGGAAAGAGGCGGCCGCGACGGTGCCGGGTCCCCTCTTCCCATAGGGCAAAAAACAAAAAAAGCCCTGAGATCCTCGCGGGTCTCAGGGCTTCGGGTTGCTCGCTACTAGGTCATTCGCTTACAAACCACCTCCGGCCCCGCGACCCCGCGGGCGGTAATAAAACCAAAACCGATAGGTGGCTGAAACGCGACTCATACTTCAACCATCGTCCAACCTGTGGGACGAACTTCCTCCTGCCCCGTATTCTCGCTAAAGATCGGCAGAATGCAAGGGGGAAAATCAGGAAAATCGAAATTCCGCGTTCCCACGCTCTGCGTGGAAACGCGCGACTCGGCCGCTCTGCGGCGCGGACGGACCGCGGAGCGGCCCGACGCCCGTTCCCACGCAGAGCGTGGGAACGAGGATGAGGATGTTCCCCGTGCCTCGAATGGGGGATGGCGAGTTGACGTGGCCGGGCAGCACTCTATGCTCAGTCATCACCGTCGCACGCCGGAGAGCAGCGAACGGCTGTGGCTTGAGGACCGGCTCATGGCTCGCACTCGCTACAAGGTCTGCCAGGAGCGGCAGCCACATTTCCTCACGAGTACGGCGGTCGGCTGGCTCCCGATCCTGAGTCGGCCCGAGGCTGCGCAAGCCGTGCTCGATTCCTGGCGGTTTCTTCAAGACCGGAAGCGGCTGGCGTTGTTTGCGTACGTCATCATGGAAAACCATGTCCACCTGATCGCATCTGCCGATGACTTGAGCAAGGAGATTGGCGACTTCAAGTCGTTCACGGCGAGGCAGATCATCGACCTGTTTCAGTCGCGCGGCGATCGTGGAATGCTCAAGCAACTCGAACTCTTTCGAGCAAGGCACAAGACCGACCGGGATTACCAAGTCTGGCAGGAGGGGAGCCACCCGCAACTGATCGAGAATGACGACGTGATGTGGCAGAAGATCGAGTATATCCACAACAACCCGCTACGGCGTGGCTACGTCGACGATCCGACGCACTGGCGGTATTCCAGTGCCCGCAACTATGCGGGCCTCCCGGGGTTGATTCCGGTGACGACCGACTGGTGACTCTTCTGGGTTCGTTGCCACGTCGGCTCGTTCCCACGCTCCGCGTGGGAACGCACGTCCCGCCGCTCTGCGGCGTGGACGGGCCGCGGAGCGGCCCGTCGCCCGTTCCCACGCAGAGCGTGGGAACGAGAGCAGAGAGTAAGGTTCCTGACGCCCGCACGCCGTGGTATAATCCGGCCGCGAATTCCCCGAACGGAGGAGCCGTATGGATGTCACCTGGGTCCAGACCTACGATCCCTTGGGTTCGGCTTGGCTCTCGGCGATCGTCGCCGGGATCCCGATCTTGTTGCTGTTGGGGCTCTTGGTGGTCGGCGTTTCCGCCCCGGTGGCGGCCCTGGCCGGGCTGGCCTCGGCCTTGGTGGTCGCCATGGCGGCTTACCAGATGCCGGCGAGCATGGCTCTGGCGTCGGCCGGCTACGGCGGATGCTTCGGCCTGCTGCCGATCGGCTGGATCGTGTTCTCGGCGGTGTTCTTGTATCACCTCACGGTCCGCACAGGCCAGTTCGAGGTCGTCAAGCGCTCCGTGGCGGCGATCTCGCCCGACCGGCGCATGCAGGCTCTCTTGATCGCATTCTCCTTCGGCACGTTCCTCGAGGGGGCGGCCGGGTTCGGCACGCCGGTGGCGATCTCCGCCGCACTGTTGATCGGCTTGGGGTTCCGCCCGCTCTACGCCGCCGGATTGGCCTTGATCGCCAACACCTCGCCGGTCGCGTTCGGGGCCCTCGGCACGCCGATCATCACGCTGGCCAAGGTCTCGGGGATCAACGAGATGGCCCTCTCGCAAATGGCCGGCCGGCAACTTCCGCTGTTCTCGCTGGTGATCCCGGCGTGGCTCGTGGCGACCATGTCGGGATGGAAGGGGGTGCGCGGCTGCTGGCCGGCGATCGCCGTCTGCGGCGGCAGTTTTGCGACCATCCAGTTCGTGACGTCGAATTTCCACGGCCCCGGCCTGGTCGACGTGCTCGGCGGCGTCGGCTCCCTGGTTATCTTGGCCGTGTTCCTTCACTTCTGGCAGCCGAAGGAAATCTGGCGATTCCCCGACGAGCCCGAGCCAGCGTCTCACGCCGACGAGCCGCCGCTGGTCGCCAAGCAGGTCGCGTACGCCTGGGTCCCCTGGATCCTTTTGTCGGCCATGGTCTTTCTCTGGGGCTGGCCCTCCTGGAAAGCCGCGCTGAACGGCGGCACGCCCGGGAAGCCCAACGTTCTGGCCGGCGTCACGAAGGTCCCGTTCCAGGTGCGTCCCTTGCACGACCGCGTCTATCGCACGCGGCCCGTGGTGCCGGTGCCGGAGGGCTCCGACCGGGCGGCCAAGCCCGAAGAGGCCGTCTACGACCTGAACTGGCTCTCGGCCACGGGCACGGGGATTTTCTTGGCGGCCATCCTCTCCGCCGTGTGGCTGAGGGTCTCGCCGGGCGTTTTCCTGCGGCAAGTGGCCGAGACGCTGTTCCGCGTGCGCTGGGCCCTGTTCACGATCGCCTGCATGCTCGCCTTGGCCTTCACCACGAAGTACAGCGGGGCCGACGCCACGCTCGGACTGGCGTTTACCCACACCGGTTGGCTCTATCCCTTCTTCGCCCCCATGCTCGGCTGGCTGGGCGTGGCCCTGACCGGCTCCGATACCTCGGCCAACGCCCTGTTCGGGAGTCTCCAGCGGATCACCGCCGAGCAATTGGGACTCAACCCGATCCTCATCGTGGCGTCCAACAGCACCGGCGGCGTGATGGGCAAAATGATCGACGCCCAGAGCATCGTCGTGGCCGCCGTGGCCACCGAGCAGCCCGGCCACGAAGGGCAGATCCTCCGCTTCGTGTTCTTCCACAGCCTCGTGCTTGCCTGCCTGGTGGGCCTCCTGACGTTGTTGCAGGCCTACGTGTTCCCGTGGATGATCCCGGGGGGGTGAGAGAACCCTGGTGTAGGAAGGCCTTTTCAGGCCGTCGTTTTCGGACAGTTTGCCGACGGCTTGCGAATCTCACATCTTTCATCCCTCAGGCCATCGTCGCTAGCGCTCTTTTTGACGCCCTGGAAAGGCTGTCCTACAGAAAACGCGGTTATCCACCCAGTTTGGTTACATGCCTGCAACCATAAGTGGGTACATCCACACCTCCAGGCGGCGCTGTATAGTAGTGACGGAGGATATAGGGAGAAAAAACACAAATCCCCACAAAAGTGAGAGGCTGTCCGGAAACGGGGACTGGCTCCCGGATGCTGCGTGCTTGGTCTCGACCCTGCCAAAGATGCAGAGTGTCCGTCCCCGTCTCCGGACAGCCTTTGCCTGGCCATGAATAACAGGGACCTCCTCCGCACCCTGTCGGGCTGCAAGTTCTACCAGAACTATCTGGAGGCCCAGAGACCCGCCGAGCCGCCCCCGGCCAAGCCCGAAAAGGCCAAACCGTCGGACCCGCGGCCGAGGCGAAGGCGGAGTCGCCGAGTTTATCGGAAGTACTGTTTGTTGGTCGTTGCGCTTTTGCTGGGAGCCGTATTGCTGGTCATCTCGCCGCTGTGGCTGGTCTATCCGCCTTACGGGAAAGCATTTCTTTTGAGCATGCCTCCCATGGTGCTGTGCGCCCTGAGCTGGATGGCCGGGGCGTGGTGGGCGTGGGACAAGGACCGATACACGTTCATGGCCCTGACGTTGGGCGCCACCCCGGTGCGGCTTGTCCTCGGGCTGGGTTGGGCCTGGCTGGTCCTCTCGATCCCCGAAGTCCCTTTCTTCGTCTTCGTCCTTGGCCTGATGTGGCACTGGCTGATTTTCACCGTTCCGGAGCTCGCCATGGTGCACGAGCTCGGCCAGACGAAGCCGACGAAGCAAGCCCACACGAACGACCGCAGGGCAGAAAGCCCCGCCGAGCCAAGCGAGGTATCGAAATGAAGTACACGTTCATTTCCATGTGCCCGGTCGACGACTTCGACAGCGTGATCAAGGTCCAGGCGGTGCCGAACGCGCTGGAGGAGATGCTGGGAAGGAGAAAGCGGATTCTCAGATACTACGGCAGCGGCACCATCTGGAGAGAAGGCCACGATGGCCCTCGCTGCGACATGCTCACCTCCGAATGGCTCCACGGAGTGTGGAACAGGCAGTTGAAGCGCAAGATCGACGACAGAGACTCCTCCGCGCCCCAGAGCGCGTAAACAGTTTTCGCAGCACCAATCATCTCCTGCCCAAGCCCACGGGCCGCGGCCCGTGGGCTTCTAGTGCCGCGGTAGAGGTGTGGTATTGCAGCGTCGAATGGCCGATTGTCGGGCAGTGTGCGCCCCACTTCTGGCCGGCGAGGGCCCCGGGCGGCTTAGGGCAATCCCTTCCTGCTCTCCAACGTCGCACTTGCTTTGCGTTGTGCCGGCCCGTAAGATAGGTAGCTGCGGTCTGCGCGGAAGGGCTGACCGTCGTTTGCTGCTGTCAACTGCAACACGGTGTGCCATATCCGACGCGGAGAACATCTAAGAACACAACGGTAGTACACACCATGAGGTAAATAGCAAGCCATAGCCGAGGGGACTGGCAAGTCGGAGGCTACTCGAATTGTAGGAGTATCGCTGGCCCCAAAGGGCTGGTGCATCTTGGTCGCCGATCTTCGCGTCACGGAGTGACGCGACCACGTGGCTCGGTCTCTCCGAGACTGAATACCGCGTGCTATACTTGCCGATGCCCGGGTCATCCCGGATGAAAACGAGCTGATTTGCACAGCGAGCCATCGCGTGACGATCGTTCGTAATCCTCGGCGGACGGCTCAGCCCGCCCCCAAGCGATAGGCATTCCCACCCCTGCGATCTGCACCCGATCGCTGGCGACACGGTTCGTTGTTCGTATGTTCAGAGACCCGCCCGCCTCGGATTCTCCCGACGACACTCCAGACGAAGGTCTATTGCCGCGTCCCGGTCAGACGAGCTGTCCGGTTTGCGGCGCCTTCGGCCGGGATTCCGATCCTCCCGGCCCGGTCGTGGGGGAATCGGAGCCGGAGAGCGCGTTTCGCCGACCGGGGGCACAGCGCGAGCCCGCCGACGGCGACCCGGCCCGGGTGATCGACCAGGTCAAGCGAGTGTTCTCGGCGGTGGAGCGCGATCTGGTCGGTTTCCGGCCGCTGGTGATCCAATCTATCTATGCGCTCCTTACCCGGGAGAATCTCCTCATCTTCAGCCCTCCCGGAACGGCGAAAACCCTCTATGCCAGCTTGATCTTCAGCCGAATCCGGGGCGCGCGGGTGTTCGATACCCAGATGTCGAAGGGCACGCTGGCGGAAGAGTTGTTCGGCTCCATCGACACCGAGCAGTTGAAGAGGGGGCGGATCGTTCACAACACGCGCGGAACCCTCGTCGACGCCGAGCTGGCGTTCATCGACGAGTTCTTCGACGCCAACGACATGGTCCTCCGCGCCCTCTTGGGCGTGTTCAACGAGCGCGTGTTCAAGAAGGGGTCCCAGATCGAGCCGTCTCCCATGCACACCGGCATCGCGGCGGCGAACTACCTGCGGGCGACCGAGGTGACGGAGGCCGTCCTCGATCGCTTTCTCTTCCGCGCCTACATCACACCCGACTACAGCCCGTCGACCCTCCTGGCGGTCGACCGCGCCTTCGCCCGGCACTACGGCCGGCACACGGGCGCGTCGAATGGGGATCAAATTCCGTTGTGGCACCTGTCGTGGGTGGCCGACATCGTGCGAGGGCTTGTCCCCGACCGACAGATCACCGCGGCCCCGCACATCCTGTTCCTGAAGAATGCCGTGCTCAACCGGTACCGGGAGCGAATGGACGAGGCGGCCGACTCCGGGAAGAAGCGGTCGCTGTACGTCAGCCCCAGGACGTACGCCAAGACGCGAATCGTGCTCAACGCCGCGGCCCTGCTCCGCGGCCGCACCCAGGTGACCATCGAGGACCTCGCCCAGCTCAAGTACGCGGTGACCACCATCGGCGGACGGGAAGAGCAATCGCAGTGTTTCGACAAGGCCCTGAGCGAGACGCTGCTTTGCATCCGGCCAGCCGATCTGGAGCACATCGACAACCTGGCGGCGGCCCAGGAGTTGGCCGAGCAGGTGATGGCCCGCGTCCGCCGCGGCGAGGCCATCCAGTGCACCAGTTTCCTCCAGCGGATCCTGCGTTTCTTCGGACTCGTGAGCGAGGGGGACGTGACCTTCGATCACGTCCGGCGTTTCGTCGACGGCATCAAGCCGCTCGATGAACAGGTCAAGACGCTAAAGCTGGGGGTCCTGCGGCGGATCCAGGAGCTGGCCCGGCGGATCGATCAGGGGGACGGCGAACTGCTGGGCTAACGTCATAAAGCCGCGACCGGTGGACGCGCCGGACGCGCCATCACGCCGTTTCCTAGTTCGGCGCGACCGCCGGTCGCGGCTTTATGGACCAACGGGGGCGGCCGCAGACTCTGACGCGATTGGCTTAGAGACGACGTGCAATCCCGCGACCTGGTAACCTACCTCGCCGACTTCGATCTCACCCTGGCCGACTTGAGGCCGGACCAGGTGTTGATGTTCGTTGCCGCCCGGAACTCGGCTCACTACGTGGCGGATCTTGAGGTCGCGATCGGGTCCGAGCGGCGGGACTCCAGCGACACCGCCCTGACCGAGCGCGAAGCCGATCGCGTGCTCGACCTGACCGCGCACGACGACGACTCCCTGGACTCCCATCTCCCCGCCGACGAGATGGACGTGAGCCTGATTCGCAGCGTCGAGGATCTCTCCCGGATTTTCCCGGTCCAATGGCTCCTGGAAGAAATTCAGCCCGACGTCTTCTACTCGAAAGTCGCCCGGGGAGAGCTGCTCATGCCGCAGTGGCAACGACCCACCGAGCGCCCGCGGGATGCCGCCGACGAGACGCCCCAGCGCGAGCTTGTCGACCGCCAGGCCGCCCCCCAGTCGAGCAAGCAGCATGCCTACGTGCTCCTGGATACGTCGAGCACGATGCAGGACCGCGATCGGCGCGGGACGGTGGCCCGCGGCCTGGCCCTCGCGTTCTTGCGCAAAGGCTACCGGCAGCGGGCCCACCTCAATCTGCGGCCGTTTGCGGTCGAGGTCGGGCCGCACTCTTCCGGGGTCAGCAAGGAGGAGTTCGGCGCCATCGCGCGGAGGATCGTCGACCTGCCGAACTCCGGCCAGACCAGGATTCAAACCGCCCTGGAGCAGGCCGCGCTCGACATCCGCAATGCGGGTCCTTGTCATCGGGCCAGCGTCATGCTGATCACCGACGGCATTTCCAGGCTCTCCCAAAACCCCTTGGTCGACGAGGAACTGCATACCTTCATCCTCGGCAACTTGTACGAGGATAAGGGGAAGGCGGGCACCATCGGCACCTTGAAGCGGTGGAGCCGCACGTTTCACCGTATCTGGGAAAACAGGTTCGCCGAGATCCTCACCCCTACGTGGCCCGATTGCCAGGCGGCCGGCCGGCTCCTCCAGACCGCGCTGGAGGCCGCCAAGGCCGACCCCTCCGGACCCGAGGCCCGGAAACTCGATCGCGTGGCGGCAAATGTCCGATCCCTCCTGCGGGAATTTCGCCGTTCTCAAGGGAAACAGGCTCCCCTCCCGCCCGAAATGCGGCCGCTGGAAGAACTGGTGAACGTTGCCGAGCGGGCGATTCCACGAGCCGCGGAACCGGCCCCGGCGACTGCCGATGGTCAACTCCCCGCGTCGGGGCCACAGCCTTTCTCTTCCGGATCGACCGCCGGCAGCGACCAACGGCGCGACAACGTGGCTCTGTGGGACTACCTCAAGCGATTGGCAGTCCAGGCATGGAGCTGGACTTGCCGGCAATCGAACCGGCTCCTCCGTCGCCGCCGGTAGCCCCGGAGAAGACGCGGAGACGGGGAGACACGGAGACGCGGAGAGGGGGAGATGCAAGAGTGTTCTCCGCGTCTCCCCTCTCTGTTCTCTCCGTTCTCTCCTGTTCATCGACTTTCACAGGAGGAAACAAAGGAAACGGAGGTTTTCGGCCTCATCCCCCTCTCCCCTCTTCCGCGTCTCCGCGATGGGGTATAATTCCGGCAGTCTCAGGGTTACGCTCCCTCACTTGATATGAGACGAAAGGACGGGCGGCCGTGCGGCTGTTGGTGGCGTGTCCGAAATGCCGTCGTCAGTACGATGCCTCGGGCCGGGCCGTGGGCAGCCGCTTTCGCTGCCACTGCGGCGAGGTCGTGGAGATCCGGGAGCCGAAAAGGCACGATGCCGCGGTGGTGCGATGCTCCTCCTGCGGCGCGCCGCGCGAGGAGAGGGCCACCGCATGCCGGTTCTGCGGGGCCGACTTCACGCTCCACGAGCGCGATCTGGACACCGTCTGCCCCGTCTGCTTCACCCGCGTGAGCGACTCCGCCCGGTTCTGCCATCACTGCGGACTGCGCCTGGCGCCCGAGCGGATCGCCGGCGACGCCACGCCGCTGGTCTGCCCCGCCTGCTCCGGGGCCTCCCGTCTGGCCAACCGGCGGATCGGCGACTATAGCGCGATGGAGTGCGGCCGCTGCGCCGGGCTCTGGCTGGGCAACGAGACCTTCCAGCGACTGAGCCAACGGGCCGAGTCAGAAGCGTTTGACCTCGACCGCCTCTTCGATTCGCCTCACGCCCAGCCGGCTCGCCCCGGCCCGACAGACCAGATCGAGCCGGCCGGCTGGCGCTATCGCAAGTGCCCCGATTGCGGCCAGATCATGCACCGGCGGAACTACGCCGGCTCCAGCGGCGTGATCGTCGACTTCTGCCGGGAGCACGGCGTCTGGTTCGACACCGACGAGCTGCCGCGCATCCTCGCTTGGATCCGCTCTGGCGGCCTGGCCAAGGCGAAACAAGAGCAGGCCCGAAAAGCGGCCCAAGAGGCCCGCTGGAAACAACTCTCTCCCGACCCGACCGAGCGCGGCCTCGTCATGGGAGTGCCGCTCGGCGATTTCGACGACTCGTGGGGAGAGAACTTCTTCGACGATCTCCTCGACGGAATCGTCAGCCTCTTCCGCCGGTCGAAATAAACGAGTCGAAATAAAGACTCGTGGGCGACGAGCATTGTACGGCGGCACAGCACACCGCCTGTAGTGGTCTCAGAGCCCCATCTACGCAGCCCGCAGGGGCCTACAACATTCGTCGCCCACGAGGCACTAGCCACGATTGTGAGAAAGGGGTGTAGTGCCAAGACCAAAACGCGTTTTCGCAACCCCTTATGCCGCCCAGAGTTCAGAAAACGCGCTGTAGAAGATGAGTGATACCTGAAGGCTGATAGGCGTCAGGTGCTTTCAGAACTTTCGGTCCCCGACCACGGCCCGGAGCGTGAGTGTCTTCCGGTCGCGGTACACGGTGAGCGTGACTTGCTTGCCGACCTCGGTCAAATTGACGAGATTGACCAGGTGCGCATCGTTTTCGATCTGGGTGCCGTTGAATTGGAGGATCACGTCGCCGTCCCGCAGATCGGCGGCCGAGGCCGGCGAATTCTCGGCCACCTTGATCACCCGCGCCCCGACGGGCCGCGGCAAGCCCAAGTCGTCGGCCGCAGCCGGGCCGAAATTGGAGTCCAAGGTCACGCCCAAGAACGCCCGCGACGCCTTCCCGTGCGCGATCAGTTGCCGCGCCACGATCATGAACATGTTGATCGGAACCGCGAACCCAATCCCCTCGTTTCCCCCGGAGCTGCTCGCGATACACGTGTTGATTCCCACTACCTCGCCGCGGAGGCTCACCAAGGGACCGCCGCTGTTGCCGGGATTGATGGCGGCGTCGGTCTGGAGGAAATCCTGGAGCTTGATCCCCGGGTCGTCCAGTTCGAGATTCCGTCGCCCCTTGGCGCTGATGATCCCAAAGGTGACCGTGTGCGCCAGCCCGAACGGCGCGCCGATCGCCACGACGAAGTCGCCGATTTCTATTTCGTCGCTGTTGCCGAGGCGGGCGGCCAGGAGACCGGACGCCGAGACGGACATCACGGCCACGTCGGTCTCGCGGTCCTCCCAGACCCGCTCGGGATAGATCCGCCGTCCGTCGGCCAGATTGATTTTGATCCCGGTGGGCACCGCACCCGCGATCACGTGCCGGCTGGTCAGCACGTACGACTTTCCCGCCAAGTCGACTAGCACGCCCGACCCGCTTTCCTCGACCTGGCGGGCGGGACCGACCTGAACTTGCAGGGCATGGCGGCTGGACACGTCGGCCTCAACGTGGACCACGGTCGGGCCCACCAACTTGACCACGGTCTTGACCACGGCCGACTGCCGCTCGAGCAACTCACCTTGGCTCCGCAACTGCCGATAGAGATCGGCCTGCTGGTCCGGGGCGATCTGGGTCCCGCGATGAATCGCCGCGGGCAGCGCCGCTTGGCCGGTCGCCAAGTCCGTTGCCGTAAACAGACAAACATAGCCGGCGGTTAGAGGGAGCAACCACCGCGCCGACAAGAGATACAGACTACGCTCCCTGGGCCGCCCAACCCACGCCATGGTGCAACCTTAGAGAATTCTGGGGTAATACCTTACCGCTGCTCAGTGAAACCAAGCATTACTCCAGAAAGTCTACCTGCCGCAGCAGCCCAGATCAAGAAACATCCAGCTCGATGTCGGCAATCGAGAGATCGCTGTCGCCGGCGTGAGAATCCAACAGTCGGCTCCAGTCCACATCGGCCGCGCCACCCATCCCTTCGCGCTCCGCCTCACGCTGACACTTGATGCACAAGGTTGCGTAAGGCAGGGCGTTCAGTCGGGCCATCGGGATGTTGGTGCTGCACCCCTCGCAAATGCCATACTGCCCCTCGCGCATTCGCTCCAAGGCAATCTCAATGCGTGCGAGCTCGCGGCTCTCAACCTCCGCAAGTTGAGAGCTGATTTCATCTTGCACCGAATCCAGGGCTGCGTCCACGACGTCCCCCGACGCTTGGGCTCTCAGTTCTTTCAACAGGCTCAGGTCCCCGGCCAGCGCCTTGCGGAGCGCATCGCGGCGCTTGATCAGGACTTGGTGCATGTTCAGGATCGCTTCTTTGCGCGTCATAGCATCCCACCTCGGTGTCCGATCCTGGCCAGCCTGAAGGATCCCCCCTCAGACAGGCACACATCGAACCCCCCTCTTGGACTATGTTCACAGCCTGCCAGCCCGTGCCTCTCCCCCAGGCGTGTCTGACACCCGGATAGAACGCACCCAAACTATACTACGCACACGGGCCATCGGGGATCAAAAACCCACAAGTTTTCACTATCCAGTGGCCCAATCTTGGTCAGTAATCTAACCGTCTAGTCGGACGGACGTTACATCGGTAAGTCCAGGTTCAATTTTCTTCCACAGAGGGGGGTGCTTGGCGAACCTCAGCGGGACACTTCTCAGTCTCCACCTGACTTATCCCCCCCAACGGCAGGCCGGATTGCCTCCGTTGTTCTGCCGCTAACGGATAATCGACAAAACCGTCAAGGATATCCAAAGGAAATCCCGGAATGCTATTCCTCCAAATGACTGTCTAATTCCACTCTGTTGCCCCATTTGTGCTTTCAACCTATAGTCCCCAAGAGGTCGATTTGGGTTCGCAGTTCCTCGCTTTCAGGGCCCTGCACCGCCTATCGCGCCACTGCGGTCGCGGTGCAACCGCCTTGGCGAAACGCTTATGATCGGCAGTACGTACGCTCCTTCACTATTAGATGCCGCAACCGGCGAGTTGGTGCTCCGAATTTCGGGAGCCGGCCGGGGCGGGCAGATAGTCCGCCTGCGGTCGCGCAAGTGCTCGATTGGCTCGGATCCCACTTGCACCCTCCGAATACGTGCGCGCGGGGTTGGTCCGGTCCACTGCGTGATTCTCCGCGGGATGGGCAAAGCGATCATCCGACAGTGCCACCCGGACACGCGACTCAATGGTCAGCTTTTCGAAGATGCCCCGCTGGCAGCAGGGGATCGCTTCTCCGTCGGTCCGCTGGAACTGGAGGTGATCGAAACCGGGGTGTCGGCCGGGGCCCTGACGCAACAGCGCGGTCGGTGGGACGCAGAGCGCCGGGTCGAGCAAGAAACGCTCGCCCGGCGGGCACACGAACTCGATGCTCGGCAGTCGGAGACCGGCCAGCGTGAGGAAGAGGCCCAACGGCGATCGTCGCAACTCGAAGCCCGGGAGCACCAGTGTGAGACCCTCCGAGCCGAACTGAGCGACGCGCAATCGAAACTCAGTGCCCTGGAGGTGGAACTCCAGGCCCGTCAAGCCGACCTGGAAGCCGGCGCCGCCGAGATCGC
>Ga0172371_10008214_pt1 | contig 14650 bp, 5 predicted proteins | sample Lak12m_FD_114543 | JGI IMG/M metagenome (GOLD analysis project Ga0172371, IMG submission 114543) | Freshwater microbial communities from Kabuno Bay, South-Kivu, Congo - kab_022012_12m | ecosystem: Environmental > Aquatic > Freshwater > Lake | place: Democratic Republic of the Congo: South-Kivu... | reverse complement strand
CGCCTTGGGTCTCTACCGCTTTTGTAGGGGAAAGAACCGTTAGGTTTTTCTCGGTAGAACCGTGCCACACAGGGCCTATGGTATACCCAGCTTCTTTTGCTCGGATGTCTACTAATTTTTGAACCGCCGCAAGGCCGCTACTTTGTAATGTTTGGCGGTATGCAGCATCGAGCACATTTTCTGGAGACAAATTAGAAGCGGCAAACAAAGTATCAGGGACTTCTTCCCCAGCACCCCGTTTTTGGGCAATGGCCTTGATCCGATCCGCTTTGCTGAGTTCTGAGGCTTCTTTCAGAGAAGCGGTGCGGGGGGCTGCAGGCGGCAGGTCCATCTGTTCGTTCCGGAATTCGTCCAGTTGTTCCGGAGTAATGGGTAGATCTTCTTGCGAAGCTAAATCAATCGAAATGTCATTGTTTGGTGCCCAGCGAAGGACGTGCTGTTTGTCGGTGTCAGATCTCGTGAATCCAATGAAGTCCCGATTGGTGCCTGTTGGCGAGGGTGTGTAAGGCAGAGATTGGATTGGCAGAGGAAGCGGCCTCTTCTTTCGTTTTCGCTTTATGAACTCCATACCTGGAATTGCAAATTCCATCTGTAACGGTTTATGTGCTTCGGGGACTGCGCGATGCAGCCAGTACGCTAACTCTTCCATAAAGTTCCTGGTAATTGGATCTTGGTTGACGTAAGAACCTGCGGATCGTGTGAGTTCGCGCAAATACCAGGGAAGAAGCCCTTGTGCGTCGGAGAAATTCCAATTGGTGGCCTTAAGTGCCGCTTTGACAAGCGCACGGATCTCACGAAGAGATTCCACTGGGGGCCGGTTCAATGGAAGATTGATTTTCTTGTTGATTTCTTCTTCCAAAACTGTACGGGCTGGAATGGGTGACTTTGTTGTTTCTAGGGTGTTTTGTGCTTCTTTGTTGGCTTCTTTAATATGTTCCCGAGCCTGTTTTTCTACTTTGACATACCCACGGCCTTTATAATTTTGGGCAAGCCGTTCCTGCACTAGCAAGTCATCGGCAAAGCTCTTCAGTACAGACGATACTCCCCGGTCTAGGTTCTGTTGAAGCAGGAGTACATGGTTCACAGGGGCATAGGATTCATTGCCCTTAATGGCGTGATACAGTGCAGTATTATCCAGCCCCTCTTGTTTGAACATCTGGAGTATTTGTTTCTGCGTTTCTGCGGACCCGGTGTAGACGCCACCTTTTTTGACCAGTCCTGTTAGTGTATTTATGTCGGCTCGGGACAAATCGTACTGGGTTGGATCAATCTGATTAAGCCGTTGGGTAAGATAATCAGACGCATAAGTGAGCATATGACCTGGCGACCGAAGGATATTGGCAAACCGGGAGTTCGTTAGTCCAAGTTGTTCCAGCTTTTCCAGAATCTTTGGGATCGCCGTTTCCTTGAGGTTCACGAGCCGAGTGCTTAGCGGGTTGGAATCGGCTTGCCGTGTCTTCAGATGCGCTGTACGGGTGAATGCGCGGATCAGTTGGTTATGAAGCAGGAGTGCTTGATCCTGCTGCTGATCAGAATTTTCCACCGTATGGGAGGCTGCATATAGTGTTTGCGCTCCTGGATCACGCAGTCCGCTCAGAAATTCATTTGCTTTACGGAGTGCTGCGCGGACCTTAACGGAACTGGGCGATAAGATTTCTGAGGAGAACCGTTGTCCTTTGGCATTTGTGGCCTCTACTATTACAAACTCCCTGTGCCCCATAACTTCGGAGAGTTTTGCGGTTTGCTGGGCGGTAGTTTCCTGCTCGATGTCGATCAAGCCTGCTGTAGCATCCATACGGACGGCTCCAGATCTAAGCATATCTGTCATCGTGATCCCTTCTGGCAGATCCCGATGGTCTATATTTCGTTCTCCACGAAACCAGTCTTTTTCTCCTGATTTGGGTTTGTTGTTTTTGTACCCAACAGCATCGTGCCGCCCTGAAAAATCCAACATAGTTCCATTTTGCAGCATGTACCCAGCTTCGCGTGGATCGGATGTAGTGCCAAAATGATCCATTACCTTTGTTTCTAGTTCGGTGGGGGTAGTGGCAAATAGCGTCTGATTTTCTGATTCCCGCCGCAAATCTCGGAGCGTTCGTGCTTCAGAACCTCTGCTATGTTTTTCGTCCGTTGCGGCATTCCGTGCCGACTCATCTGCCCACACCTGCCGCTGTGTGCCATTCCGGTAGACATTCCGGCCCTTGCGGGTGATGTAGCCCCGCTTTGCCTGCGTGTCCAAGACTTCTTTGGCCTGTGTTCCTTCGGCGGCAATTACCTTCAGTGTGAACGTGTGCTGTTGTTTGTCCGCCCCATACGAGTCATTCAGAATCCGCGCCGTGATTGTGCGGCTTCCGAGGTGTTGCGGTTTCCTGAACGATCCGCCAAATACGCCCTCTTCAAATTGGATAATGTCCCCTTTAACTACATCACCTGTGGCATCAGTCCATTGGTCTGTCATTTCGGGCTGTTGCGCTGCAGCCGCAAATAGCGCATCCAAATCCTGCAGTGCTTTCAGTTGCTGCGCCGTACCAACTTTTGTATCTTCCAGTTGCTCCAGGTACGGTTGGAAAAACTCCATGGACGGAAAGTCTTCAAACTCTTTCTGCAGCGCTTGAATACTGTCTTCCAGAGATTCTCTTTGGCCCACCGTATTCCGGCGCAATGCGATCAAAGCAGTGGCGTTCTCTTGTACACGGGCTTCACTATTGGAGAGCGTTTTGTCTTGCTCAAGCGCCGTTGTATAGGTCTTCTTTTTGAACTGTTCAATTTTGTCTTTGTATTCGTCTTGCGCCGTTTCGTAGGCTTCATCGCGGGCATTGTCCTGAAGGTACTCTAAGACACCACCATGTGGGGCCGTATCGGTTGGCAGAATTTCCGGCACAACCTCTTTAACCTTGTCCATATCCACAAAAATCGCTTGTTGATTCCGGGAGATTGGCAGCCCTTCCGGTGTTGTCCCTTTCTGCTGAACATGGTTCCGCCCTGCAAATAGCAACTTCTTCTTGTCAATGGGCGTTATCTGAGCGCGAAGTAGTCCGCTCAACTCTGTGCCATTGAACGGGATTACTTTGGGCAGTGCGCCATGGTTCTCCTGTTCTGCCGTAAATTCATTCAACTGTTGATCAATACTTTCAAGTTCTTTTTCAGATAGCGAAGCCGGGGGGCGGTACAGTTCATGGGCCATCCGTTGCAGCAGTGCAACAAGAGAGTGCTGAAGCGCAGATGCAAAGTCGTTACTTTCCTTCTGCTTGGTTGAAGCCGCAATATCCTGCGATTTGCGCTTGATGGTGGATTCGTACGCACTAGGAGAACTGGTTCGGAACTGTTCTGCAATTTCATCTTCAAGCGTTTGTACTTGTTCTTCTTCTCTCGGGGCGCGGACAGAGTGCAGTACAATCTGCCTGATCGCAACTTCCAATGCCTTTCCACGGGACGGAATGCCCTTGAACATGTCTTCCACTTGCGTGCCCTGGAACTGCGTAGCGAAGGATACATTCCAGGTGCCCGCTGGTTCTTCAACCGCCGTGACTTTACCGCCTTCCTGAACTTCTTTTGTTACAAGATCCGGACTCAGGAGAATGGACATAAAGCCGGACTCCTTGACCGATTGGACTAGTGACCGGCCTTTTCGCGCAAAATATGGGACAGCAATCCGGATCATAGTCGTGTCCCCGTCCTGCGTGATTTGCGGGGGTTGCGCTTGCCAGCCTTCCCACAAGGCGCGAGTTAGGGCAGGGGTCTGTTTTGTGCCCTTATAGTCCTTGACGTACTTGGTTGCGCCATCCTTCTTGGGCATACGTGCTTTCATGGCACGGACTGCTTTTTCGATCAGCCGATCCTCTTTCCCGGTTCGATCCAGTTTGGCAAGATGTTTGGTCATCCCAAATTCAACCGGGGTTAGGTGCCCTTCCGCCATTTTTGGAAAGGCCCGATTTCCGAACTTCATTTCATTTCGGTGTTTCTCGGATATGCCCTTCGCACGGAGTGCCGACAGATATGCTTGTTTATAAGCTGCATCCGCCTTGGCATGATCGGACTTTTCCTCTCCCAAAAGCGCTTTGAGTTCGTCCCGCTGCTTGAACCAGTCCTGCAGTTCAGTGGGTTGGATGCCCTGCGGCTGTTCTTTGGCCGCATCAATCTTGTCCATGACTGTGTGGTACTGCCGTTCCAGGTCTTGATACGCTTTATTGGTGTCTTTCCGCTGGGTGGTCAGGGTACGCAGGGTTTCGTCATGTTGCTTGAATTCGGCTGGACGAAGAACACGGGCCGCAAGGTCCGGTGTGCCTATGGTCTTAAGTTCTTTCCGGATCGCACGTCGATTCTGCAACGCCGCCAAATGTTCTTCAGGCGAACGCTCTTTCGTCCCTTCTTTGAGCGCGGTTGTGACCATTTCCCGCGCAATGTAATTCACATCGTGCGCGGACAGCGGCATATCCACACCCCACTGAGCGAGCTTCTTTTTTACGAATACACGGGCCTTTCGCCATAGAGTACCATTCATTCCTTTAAGCTGCGCACCCGATACGGCAATTTCCGCCACTTTGGATAGGAACTCCTGCACCGCCACCTCATCGTCCGCATTCTTGTAAGCGTCATCAATGGTGCGCCGGATATGGGGCATTTGGTGCTTCACCATAGACTTCAGTAGCGACTTGTACTCAGGCCCAAGCATGGCCGAATAGCTGCCTCGGTGGGTCTGTTCGTGGGCAAGCACTTGTGAGATTCGCAGTGCGGCGGGCAGCTTATTTGCCTGTTCCCAAGCATACATACCTCTACGCGAAACGACAATCGTATCCGAGTCCGTGTCGGCCAGTGGGGATAGGGTTCCGGCAGCATCCTTCACGAAGGCTGTATTGCCATATAGTCCATCTTTCATATTTCCCGCTTTATCATAGAGTGCATCTACGATTTTGACCTTTTTCCCCACACCTGTCATTGCAGCAAGTTTAGCAATGGTCCGGTGCATCTTCAATAGACTGGGGGGTGCGGCAGTGTCATGCGCTTGCTGCAGCCGTGTTAGAAAATCAAGGGAAGGTTCTTGCTCCGGCTCTGGTGCCACAGGCGCAGGAGTAGATTCAGGTTGTTCCGTTTCCTGTGGTTCGGTGTTCGGCAGTGCCTGTTGTACCGCAGCCTGCTGTTTTTTGTTCTTTGGAGATTTTGGGGCTGCTGGAGTAGGTTCAGAGACAGGGGCTGCTTGCGCTGTTTTTGTTTTCTGCCACGGACGTTTGCCGGTTTGGGCTGCAGGCGCAGGGGTTGAAGCCGCGATTGGTTTGTACAGATAATTGGGTTCCTGTGCAATCCCTTCCGCGTTCCATTTCTTTTTCAGTTGAACTAGATCTTTATCGCCGCTGGGGTCCGCATACGCCATGGCCGCTTGCTGATAATGCGCAAGGGCAGCTTGTTGCGTCTGTGGTTCTTGGGCTAACGGGTCATCTTCGTTGTCAATGCTGGTCAAATACTCCAGTTTTGCGTCTTCGTATTGTTTTTTCAGTTCGGATTTGGTCTTGATCTCGCGAGCCGGTGTGGCGCTTGGTCCTGCTGCAAACAAGTAGTCATCGTCTTCGGGAACTGCTGGCGGCGTTTCCGCAGTGTCGGCTGCAGTTGCGGATTTTTTGGGGGCAGGCGTTGGGGCTGGTTCCACAGAGGCTTTAACCGGCGGCACAGGTTCAACAATGGGGACTTCTACAGGCGCGGATTCAGGCATAATCGGGGCCGCAGCAGATTCAGCCGGGGCCATAGGAGAATTCTCAAGCAGATCCATCTGTGCTTGGCCCGAAGTAGTTTGATTTGCTACTTGATTGATAAGAGCATCTGCGTCCACTTGTGCTTGTTGAACTGCCACGACCGCTGGGGCTGGGGATTGGGCTGGGGCTGGCTCTGCGGCAGGAACATTGGGACTTTGTTCTACTGTTACTGGTGCAGCAACTGCCGCATCCGGAGCAGGGGCTTCAGGCATAGCCGCGTCTGCTGCTACATCCCGTTCAGGCAATGCTCCGATCTGCGCGTTCATTCCTGGAAGATCACCCTGGTTCGGATCTGCAACTGCTGGGGCAGGTTGTTCCTGTGGTGCGCCTTGAACTGCTGGCATCTGTTGTTCTTGAGGTACTGCCGGAGCAGGTTGCTCTTGCGGCACTCCTTGAACTGCCGGGGCGGGCTGCTCTTGCGGCACTCCTTGAACGGCTGCAGCAGATTGTTCTTGGGGTGTGACTTGGGGTGCCGCGTTCGGATCCATCGGTGGTGTTACCGCAGTAGCTTGGGTCTGGGCCGGTTGAAAGGCCGTCCGGACCTGATCGTCTGTCAGTGCGGCAAAAAGGCCCCGAGCACGTTGGACCAATGGTGAATCTTGATCGCTCGGCTTGGCGTTCAGGATGGCCTTGCCGTAGGACGCATCAAGCATCAATGGATTATCGTTCTCGCGTTTGAACGGAGTCAAGGCTGCATCATCCTGCGCCTGACTGCCTACAGCCACAGGAGCCTGGTTAAGCGCCATCCGCACTGCTACAGCCATTTTATCTTCCGCTGTCGGTTTTGCATTGGCAGTGCTTTGTGGCTGCGCCATCTGCATCGACAAGAACGGATACTCAGACAACTCACTATTGTCCTGATTCCAATTCTCGGCCAACAGATACGCTGCTTGTAACGGGTCGTTTTCTGTTCGCTGCATTGCAGTCTTCAGCTTATCCTCATTCTGGAGCACGAACGATTCTAGGGACGAAAGCCGGTCAAGCCGGTACTGATCGTAGTACTTCTTGCCCCATTCGTCACGCTGCATTATATTTGCGGCTTCTGCCTGCGCAGGATTTTGGGCTTTCGTAGCTACTTGCGATAGGACACCGCGCATACTCGATGGCAGATCTTCCCACTGGAACGCCTTCAGTACAGACTGTTCCGTCTGCCAATCGTCCAGCGCCAAGTCGGACGCATTCATTTTACTGCGTAACTGGTTACTGCGGACTTGCATCAGTTTAGCTGGGCCTCGTTGTGCGCCACCCATCAGCGCAAAACTCAAAATCATATCAGGCGTTTGCTGAACCAGTGCCGACATCGCACCTGGAACATTGCCTAGCCCCCAGGTCTTGTACTCGTTATCCGTGTTTAGCAAGGATGATTTAGCAGCGTCTACATACTCTTCCGCAACTTCTTCCGGAATAGTTCCAAATGAAGTCATGAGCCGGACCTGTTTCAGGGGCGTCAGAAGTTTCAGGATGTCCGGGGATGCCAGTTCGGCGGCTGTAGCGCCAATGGGTGTGCGGGCAACCGCGTTCTTAAGCGCAAGCGCCGCATCGTCCCGGAATACGCGCAACCGTGACATGCCTGGAATATATTCAGCCACTTTGCCTAACGATGTTTCAATCCCTGCTTCCAGACCCAGGCCAACGCCAGTCTTTGCAAGTGCTTCCCCCACACCGGATGCTTCCTGCGTCTGGGAGACATTCCCCATTTCATCTACGCCCACTTGATCGGTGCGTAGCCGTTGGTAAGTGGGGTTGGCCTTTCCTGCCGTATAGGCGGCAATCGTGCCCAAAGCGCCGCCGACCAATGCGCCCGGAATTGCGCCTACACCGCCAAACGGCGTGCCTGCTGCCGCTCCAGCGGCGGCACCTGTTAGGCCCGCAGCCACATTCGCCGCCAGGAACTGCGCCTGATAGGGGATGTTTTTGGCTGTGAATCCAATGGCACGGGGAACCAAACCACGCTGTTCGTTCAGCGCTGCATCGTCCTGCTTGAACTTATTGGCCGATTCCACCATGTACCGGGACTTGATATACAGTTCTTTTTGATCCGGGCGTAGACCAGGATTAGTCTGATCTAACTGATCCGAGACCACCTGCCGGTAATTTGCAGGTACGTCCGCGCTGCCTACAGTGCCCTGAGCGCCAGGCAGCATAGAGTACAATTGACTCAAGATCCCACCCGTCTGCTCCAATTTTCCAGCAGTTTCGTCCGAAGTCAGTTTGGCGAGTTCTTGCGCATGTTCCGGATTGGCCCAGTACTGAGCTTGGGAATAGTCCAGATCGGCGCGAATCCGTTCAAATGGATTGACCAATCCCCATGCCGATTGCCGTGCCGTGCCTAAATCGCGGTTTCGGTCCTGGGCCTGCTGGATAATATCGGTCCAGGCATCGGGCGGCTTGGGCTGGTTAATGGCTTCTTGTGCCCTATAGGCACGAAGTGCCGCTGGATCATTGTACAATTGCTGCTGGAGTCCTGCTACTTGTTTACCAGATAGGTTTGTTTGCTCCAGCGCAATATGTCCCACATTGGGGACTTGTGCAGCACGCTCTTCCGGGCTGGACGATAGGAAGCTGTAATCCTTGAAGGCGTTTCGGGCATCTTCGTCTGTTTTCGCCTTGTCAAGTCCCTGCTGCAGCAGATCGATAGATGGTAATCCGCCCCGTTGCGCAGACGAACGGATAGGAAATGAAGCCACAGAGTACTCGTTCGATGGCTTTATTGGCGGCAAGCCGGACGGCTCTTGCGCGGCTTGGCCGTAGCCCGGCGGTGTTTCAGGACGTGGTGCCGGGGGCGCATACTGTCCCAACCCCATTGCAGCCGTGCCCTGGGGTTCCGGAGCAAATGTGGAAAATAGCCCCGGTTGCGGCGGAGCGCCGTATCCCTGATCGAACACTTGCCCGATACTCGGGTCCAGCAGTTCCAAATTCGCCCATTGATCAGCCGTAAAGTACTTGCGAAGAGTATCCATGCAATGGAAGTCCTTTATTTTTGTTTATGCCCAAATCGCATTATAGTACGGATCGTACCGCTGGTATTCACTGTATCCGAGATCTTGATTCAAAGACGCCTCTACGACCGCAGCTTCCATCTCCCGCCCTTCCCGGCGAAGGGCGTTGATTAGGTTCCCCTTTTGCTGCGCTAGGGCCGTGCGGCGTTGCTGATTCTGTTCGCCAGCGATCAGCCGGTCGTTCTTGGCCTGAGTATCCATCCGGCCCAGCCATTTATTTTCGGCGCGGCGGTATGCATCCTGATCGGCCCAAGCGTTATCCATGTCCATGTTGCTCAAGATTTGATCGTCTGGCAGTTTGGGGAGGGGCAGCGACGCCACACGATCCCGTGCCTGTTGCGTTTCTGGCGAAACAGGAGCTGTGGAACGCCAGTCACGTGGGTTGCTCGGAAGATCGAGTGGTGGTGTATTATCGGCTAAAATCATTCCTGGTGCAGCTTTTGGCTGCGTGTCTGGAAGTCCAGCAGTGTTCCTGCGCCAGCCAGTACGGGTGTCATTAAGGACAAAGTCGCCATTGCCCAATTGCTGCTGATTCAGGTTCGTAAACGTGTTCATATTGAACGGACGGAAATCGGTGGACGGACCCAAGGGCAGATCGGACCCCTGTGCCGCATCTTCACGGCGGCGGCGTTCATTGCGGACTTCTTGCATGAGTTGCTTTTGGAATGGATCGGCAGTTCCTGTATCCACCAAAGCGGCAAGTTCTTGTTCATTCTGGAACGACTGGCCACGCGGCGAGTCTTTCATGGTCTTGAGCACTTCTTGAATTGCTTTGTCCGTATACTGCTGCGCTTTCTTTCCACGCTTGTTCTTATTCTCCTGCTTGATTTGATTTGTCAGCGCTTCATCGTACTGCGTCTGAGCCAGTTCTTTATCGCGATTGCGAACAATACGGGCCGTACCGCCGGTCGGCGTTACAAAGTTGTACTCTTCGTCCGTACCGGACAGGGTACCGCCGCCGGGCAGGCCATAGGTCTGCTTAGTATCGGATCGATTGACATACCAATCCTGCATACCCGGAGCAAGGGCGGCGGCTGCGCCGCCACGGTTTCCTTTGTTCTTTGCCAACTCTTTTTGGAAGGTGGCAAGTTCAGTATCGTACTTTTTTTGCGCTTCCTGCTGGCGTGTTTGCTCTTTTTGGGCCTGCTGCGCTTGTGCAAGCAGAGCGATTTGCTCGGTAGAATACCCCTGATCACTTAGCGCTTTAACCAGGGCCGGATTGGAAAAATCCACGTCGAAGGTGAACTCCTTTTGTGCGTCCGCAGGAGTAGACTTTGTAGCGGGGATCGATGTTGGGGTAGGTGGTATATATCCACTATACGGCCCTTCATTAAGATACTGATAGGACATAGGTTTTATAGCTGCTTGTGCTGCCGGATTAGTACGTGGATCTGGAGGAGGGATTTGCGCTACTGCAGTTTCCGTCTTAGGAACCTCTGCACGGGGCGCATCGAGTGGGATTTGCGGGAGAGTAGCAGTTTTCCCATCCTGATATTGTCGAAGGCTGTTCGCATAAGTTGCGCGATCTTCCGCTGGAGCAGTGCCTTTTAGATAATTCTGTACTTCTTGGGATGGGAAAATTGCTGGACCCGTTCCATACCTACCGAGAGTCAAAGTTTGTGGGGATCTGTTTACCAAGTCCCGAATGTATGCTCCGTCTTCTGGAGACATGCCCTTTGTAATTGCATCCAGGCGGGCTGCTGTTTCCGGAGAAACTCCGTCAGAATATATCGTGGGTGTTCCATTGATAGTTCGTGCAGGCATCCCCATAGGAGCGTCCATCGGCCCAAGCCCATAATCGCCTTGGAAGTCAGAAACTGCACCAAGCGATGGATCTGCCTGTACCTGACTAAACGATGGGTCCGCTTGTGCCTGATTCTGCGCCATACTTTCCTGCCACATTTGATCCAGGTACGCAGCATTGTCCATGGGTGACCAATTCTGTTCCGGGTACCCAAAGTCCTGCGGAGCGTATTCCGGATAGGAATAATTCCCCATATCCATATTCCCATAGAACATACTCGGGTCAATTCCCATCTGCATCCAGTATTCTTCGTTCATAGCAGTTTCCTTATAACCCGAGGGTTTCGTTATACAAAGGGGTCATACCCAAGCCAGGCTGGTAGGACATCGGCGCTAGGGTTGCCTGGTAGTCCATGGTCATGGTGGTTCTTGGCAGTTTTGCCCGCATTCGGCCCCGCTTGGACGGGGGTACGTAGTCGGCAGGGGGCGTCCAGGATCCATCCAAAATACTGCCCATTTCATCAATTAATTCCGGTGAGTAATTTGGAGAGCCAAGACCTGAATTCATAATGTCTCTGGCACGCTGGTCACGAATTGCAGCTTGATCTCTGGCCTGCCGATCCCGTTGATCGTCATACCACTCTTGTGGCGTCATGGGCTTGGGGAACGTCATTAGCGCATTGGCTGAATTCCTCCCAGCATATCTTGGCTCAGGCACTGGACCCGTATGCCCCGGTAGTGGCGGGGGAGTAGGTATTTGACTGGGCACATAACCACCCATTCCGGAGTTCGAAGCACTGCCAGCGCCATAATTGGCATCTGCGCCCATGCCACTACCGCTGAATTCAACACCAGGTGAATCGTAGTAGTCAATCTGCGGCATCGGATTGTAAATGGATCCGACTCGTTCACCGGAACCGGAAGTGCCTGCCGACGCAATATTTGCCGTAAAGGAGACCGGATCGACTCCGGTGATCCGTGGCGGATGAAAACGGATGTCGTCCTTGCCCTTAGCTGCAGCACGCGCTTTCTGGTAGTCGCTGACCGCAACAGACAGCCACTGGTCTTGCAGCCGCCGTTCTGCATCTACCGGAAATCCGGGGAATTGGGGAAGACCGTAGGTCCGGAGAATATACTCGCGAATACGACCTATCTCATCCCACCGCTGCTGTTGCTCCCGCCGTGCTCGATCTTGCTCCCGAGTGTCTGGCGGACGCGGCGCAAAGCTGCCGGGAAGGCCCGCACCCATAAGTGGGCCAGCAACCATTGAACGAATGCCTGATATTGCCATTGTAAAGTCTCCTTACATTGCCGGGACCATATTGGTGAGGTCACCAAATTGGTCCTGATTTTCAAACGGGATCCCGGTATAATTATCCGCCCACGCGCCAAATTGATCCAAATCGGAAAACTCCGGCGGAATCGGAACCTGCATTGCCGGGGATTGCCGCCCGGTATTTTTATCGGCAAACTGCGGATCTTGTGCGTGCAGCAGGATACCCAGCGGCTTAATTGTAAGCTCTTTCAGGTACTTGTCATAGGCGGCGCGTTGCGCTTGGTCTTGCAGTGTGGCGCTTGTCCCAGACTCTTTCAGAAAGTCCGCTCGCGCTTTCAAAATTCCATCCAAAGTGAGATAGGCCCATTCGGCACGCAGGTTCCCTTTTGGATATACAATCTTCATGGTATCTGTCGTATCTTTTCCGAAGAAGGTAGATGGGACATCCACATGATCGGTTTGATCTGGGTCCAGCCCTTCCCGCTGTGCAGCGATCTTCACCCAAGTGGCGGCAGGTACGGAAAGCAGTTCTGGATTTCTTCCGATTTCATTAGAAACTTGGTTCAACTGCGACCGGAGTCTAGCCATCCCGGCGGTGTCTTTGACTTGTCCCAGATCCAGCGAGGCAGGTGAAACATCTTCCCCAAATACGTCCGACCAGGCTTTTACCTGTTTTGGGTTATTTGGATCCGTAGCAGCGCCAGTCATGTAGTCCACAATGTAGTCGTTAGCGTGCGTTTTCAGATCGTTACTGACACCGCGTGCGCCTTGGGTAGCCGCCAGGGCAGCCTGCCGTTGATTGGCTGCTTGCATCCGGCTCGCGGCAACCGCAGTACGCGCTTTCATGGCGTCATTTTGTTGTTGTAATGCACCCGCATGATAGGCACGCTGTTCCGCCAGCGCATCGTATCGGTACTGATTGTCCGTATCAGCGTTCTGTTGCGCCATGTCCGCCTTGACCAGATCGCTCATGATCCCAGCATCGATCCCGTACTTCTGGAGATTGTTCTTCTTGTCATCTTGCAACGTGTCCAGAATGATCTTAGTCTTGCTTAGATCCCGATCCGCACGTGCCCGCTTCTCGTTCAGAATAGTGTCCAAATGTTTCAGGGCCAAATTTCGATCCTGCAGATCCGAATCCCGATCCATACCTTCTGCTTTAAGCCCCAATTCAATACCAGCCAGACCCAATTTTGATTCCATGTCGGATTTGCGCAATCCAAGATCCGCCCGTTCCAGGTCCAGCTTGCTTTGGTCAATCCCCATTCGCGCAAGCATTTCCTTTCCACGGAATGCCAGGTCTTTGTCCTTGGATGCGGCGTCCATCAAGGCCAGCCGGAGCCGCAATTCGCGATCCGATCCTTGATTGGCCACTTCATTGGCAAGCTGCCGCTCGCGCAACTGGCGGTCGGCGGTCTGCCCTTGCATTTGCATGGAGAACTCTTTTGCTTTCTGATCCAGTTGCTGCTGCTGCAGTCCGCGCTCCCAGTTGGCTTGGCGCTGCGCTTGTTCAAACTTTTTTTGTTCCAGCCCAAACTGGATCTGATTGATCAATGCCTGCTGCCGCAACTGGTCTTGCTGGTTATGGATATTGTATGCCGCCAGTTGTGCCGAGTTGAAGTCACCACTGCCCTGCTGATCGGCGCGGAGCATCGCTCCCGCCGGTGGCGGAGGCGTCCGTAGCGGTGTGCCTTGATCTTCTGGCAAATACTCCATCCCAGGAAACCGAGCGTAAGAAAGTTGCATAGGCATAGACAGATCTCCTTACTGAACCGGCTTGAGCACCGGGAGTCCCACAGGGGCGGGCGTCCAAATAGCATTATTGATCGGAAGTTGGGGTGCCGCATAGAGCAGTGCCATTGGAATTTGCCCCGGAATCGGGATTCCGGCGGCATTGTACTGCGGAACCAGTTGCCCGGTTAGCATCCGCATCGGGTCTACGGGTACTGGCGATCCGTCTGGTAACACGGAATCCCGTGTAGATCCCCAGATTGCCGCCACAGATGCGGCTGCTGGGACGTATCTCCGGCGTGATTGGGTGGCAGAAGCAGCGGGCGATACCGGGTCCGTACCCGGCGGTGCCGGAGGCTGAGGCCGACGCCAACCGCCAGCGGGCATCTGGATCACATCATCCCAGATTGGCGATTGATAGATCGGAAATAATGTGCCGCCACCATCCCGAGGGCGTAACGATGGATATGATGTATTGATCCCTGGCGATGCCGGAAATTGAAATGGGAAATAGGAGGGGCTAGAATAGTCCTGTTGCGCCATCGCATCCGTCATTCGCGTTTGGGGAGAGCGTGCTGCCATAATAAATTTCCTACTTGCCGTACCGAGTTACTTTGTGCAGGTCAGCATTATATTTCTGTACGTCATAATTTGAGACTCTTTTTATCCCAAATAGGGACTGCTGGGTGATGTTCGCTGTGGTGCTCTATTAAGTGCTTGGCGGCGTAGTTTGTCCTGCAGCGCCGCTTGCTTTTGTGCTTGTGTACGTGCCGAAGCGGAACCACGAACACTTGCAACACTCATTGCGCGTGCGCCTGCACCAGTTGTAAGTCCTGCCATAGAACCTCCTATCTACCCAACTTCTTGGCGATGGGTTGCCGTGTTCGCTGTGTATTTGCTGCTGCACGGCTTGCTAGGTATTGATTGCGTTGCTGTTGCGTTTGCGCGGCAGCCGCTGCGGCCTGTTGCGCCCGTCGCGCGGCAGCCGCTGCAGCCTGTCGCGCTGGCAGGTCCCTTAAAAAATTACGCCGCGCCTGAATCCGTAGATAATCTCTATGTACGGCCATCAGTGCGCCCGTCTGCGAATTATAGGCGCGGCCATCCGGGCCGTATTCCAAATGGGGGCCAGTATAGCCCGGCGTAATTGTAGAATGCGT
>Ga0172371_10008212_pt1 | contig 14653 bp, 18 predicted proteins | sample Lak12m_FD_114543 | JGI IMG/M metagenome (GOLD analysis project Ga0172371, IMG submission 114543) | Freshwater microbial communities from Kabuno Bay, South-Kivu, Congo - kab_022012_12m | ecosystem: Environmental > Aquatic > Freshwater > Lake | place: Democratic Republic of the Congo: South-Kivu... | reverse complement strand
GCAATGACATGTCATAGGCAGCGGGTCGACCCAGAGCCTCTCGTTACGGTGTCACACCGGCGAAGAATCTCCGTCATGCGAGGCCGAGACCCCTTCGGCTTCGCTCAGGGCAGGCTCTTCGCTGGTGTGATGCCGCAGCGTGACACACGGATGCCAGGGTCGCTCAGCAGGCGTTGCAGCGATCGAACGATCAGTTGCGAGAGAGCAATCAGGAACTGGACGCCTTTGCGCATACGGTCGCCCATGATTTGAAGGGGCAGTTGACTGTGATCGACGGGTATGCGGAGATCACGGTGGAGCTTTGCGACGACTCGACACCGGCTGAGATCCAGGAGTATCTGAACGAGATTCTGCGGGGAACCGACCGGATGGCGCGTGTCCTCAACGGTCTGATTCTGCTGGCCCGGACGCGCCAGGAAGAAGTGGTGTTGACGAGGATAGACACGGGACGCTCGGTGGCGTGCGCCCTCGAATCGTTATCGACCGGGATCAGAAAGCGTGCAGCCGTGGTGATCGTGCCCGACACCTGGCCGGCTGCGGTGTGATATGGCCCCTGGGTGGACGAGGTCTGGCTTAATTACCTGAGCAATGCGGTCAAGTACGGTGGCCGGCCGAACCTGACACCGCCAATTGCCCCTCGGATTGAGGCGGGCAGCACGCTTCAGGGGGATAGCCAGGTGCGCTTCTGGGTGCGAGACAATGGGCCAGGCATCCTGCCGGAAGATCATTCGCGGCTGTTCGTGCCGTTCAGTCGTCTCGGGCAGGATGGCGCGACCGGACACGGTCTGGGGCTCTCCATTGTGCAGCGGATCGTCGAACGCCTGGGGGGCCAGGTAGGTGTCGAAAGCACCGTGGGGCAAGGCAGCACCTTCTATTTCACATTACCCCAGGCGCCCATCGACTGAATGATGTAGCACGGTTTTTGACCCATACCGGCGCACGTGTTAGCATTTGCCGGTATTAGGCGCTTACCAGTGAAATTCTTGTACGGCCGACACGAAATTCTCACGCAAAGTCGCAAAGTCGCAAAGTGATTTCTTGGCGTCTTGGCGTCTTGGCGTGAGTCGTTTTCCGGCTCGTCCGGGTTATGGATCTCTGACACCTGGTCTTGATGGTCATCTATGCCTGACAAGATTCTGCTCGTTGACGACGAGCCGACGCTGTTGGATACCCTGGCGCTCAATCTGCGCTCCAGCGGTTACCAGGTCATCACCGCGTCTAACGGCGCCATCGCGCTGGATCTCGCCCGCGCTGAGGCGCCCGACCTGGTGATCCTCGACCTGATGCTGCCGGAAGTCGATGGGCTGACGGTGTGCCGCAGCCTGCGCCAGGCATCCGACACCCCCATCCTGATCCTGACCGCTCGCACGGGCGAGCTCGACAAGATCGTGGGGCTGGAGAGCGGGGCCGACGACTACCTCACCAAACCGTTCAGCCTGGGCGAGCTGCAAGCGCGCATCCGGGCGCTCCTCCGCCGGGCGGGGCCTCGCCGCAGCACCGACGAGATTCAATCGGGCAACTTGACGCTGAACCTGGTGAGCCGACGGGCGTTTCTGGCCGAGAAGGAGCTGGTGCTCAGTCCCAAGGAGTTTAGCCTGCTGGCCGAGCTGATGCGCCACCGCGGCGCCGTGCTCTCCCGCGACCTGTTGCTGACCCGCGTTTGGGGGTACGATTTCTACGGGGACAGCCGCACGGTGGACGTGCACGTGCGATGGTTGCGAGAAAAGATCGAACCCGACCCGTCAAGCCCGACGCGCATCGCGACCGTGCGTGGGATCGGATATCGCTTCGAGGGGTGAAATGGGCTCGCTAACGGTCGTGCTGGGTGTCTTATCGGTTGTTGCCGTCGTGTTGTTGATCGGGACGAGCATGGCGCTGCGACGGGCAACCGCACGCGCGCGGCGGCTCTACACTGAGCGTGCCGAAGCGCTGTCCCAGCGCGCCCGGCTCGAAGCCAGCATCGCGAGCGGTCGATCTCGTCTCGATGCATTGGGGGAGGCTACATCCGACGGCCTGCTGTTGCTGGATGCCAACCGGCTGATCGTCTGGGCGAACGCGGCAGCGTGGAACATCTTCGACTCGGCTGGGCCACAGTTAGGCCAGCCGTTCATTGTGCTGGCGCGCGACTCCGAACTGAATCAAGCGGTGGTGGACGCGGTGACAGGCGGCCGCTCGATGATCCGCCAGGCCCTGGTAGGCGCGCGGAGCCTGCGCATTTGCGCTGCACCGGCCACCGATGCCGGCGGTGTGGCTGTTTGCGTGCAGGATGTGAGTGAGTTGCAGCGGCTTGGTCGCGCCCGGCGGGACTTTGTCGCCAACATCTCGCACGAGCTGCGGACGCCCCTGTCAAACATCGACCTTGCCGCGCAGACTTTGCGGCAAGGTCTCGCCGGTGATCCCGCGCTGGCCCGGCGGATGCTGGATCAGATCCAGGTACAGGTTCAAATCCTCAGCCAGTTGAGCCAGGAGATGATGGAGCTGGCGCAGATCGAGTCGGGTAAGGTGTTGCTGAAGCTGCTGCCGGAGGAGGTTGAGCCGGTCGTGCGCCATAGTGTCATGCATCTTCTGCCCCAGGCCGCGTTGAAGGATCAACACATCAGTCTCGTGGTGCCCCGAGGGCTGATCGCGCTGATGGACGACCAACAGATTTCTCGGGTGCTAGACAATTTGGTGCACAACGCGGTGAAGTTTACCCCGGAAGGGGGGATCATCAGCGTCTATGGTGAACCCCTCGGCGACGACGATGTATGTGTCTGTGTGGCAGACACAGGCCCCGGTGTTGCCAAGGAAGATCAGAACCGTATCTTTGAGCGTTTTTACAAGGCCGACCGCTCTCGCGCCCAGGCTGGCACAGGGCTGGGTCTTGCCATTGCCCGCCACATCATCGAGGGCCACGGCGGTCGAATCTGGGTGGAAAGCACCCCAGGCCAGGGCGCCACGTTCTGCTTTACACTGCCCAAGGCGTGAAAACAGGGCAGTTGCTCTTGCCGGGTGGGGCGCCACGGCGGGTGAAATTGGCGTGCGAGCCAGCCGTCCACGAATCGTCACGAATTCACGAATCACGACGGCACTATTCGTGCACACCGCACCTGCAAACACCGTACCCGGCGAAGCCGGGCATGGGTGCAGGTGTTCGTGGTGGCATTCGTGGATGGCACGTCCGCGGCGATTTTCAGGGCAGTTGCTCATGCCGCGGGCGGCGCCACGGCGCATGAAAATGTCACGCAGAGCGTGAGCGGGTCTACCACTCAAGACCCGTTGCGGCGAATGATCAGCGAAGCATCCGTCCGCCATGCTCAGGACAGGTCTCCGTGCGGACCGGCCACGGACTCTTCGCTAGTGACATGCCGCAACGCTACTCACGGGGCCGACCCGCTCAGAGTGACAGCGAAGGGCATTTCCAGGGCAGCGGGCGATTTTTCAGGGCAGTTACTCATGCCGTGCACGCCGCCACGGCGAGTGAGAATGGGACGCGGACAAGCGCGGACGAGCGCGGAAGGTTTTCTTTTTCCGCGTTTATCCGCGTTCATCCGCGTCCTATTCTCAGAGCAGGGGCTTTGTTTAGGTTTCTTAACCTCTCGTTAAACTCCTTTTCATCATTCGATCATCGCCTTTTAACAAGGGATTGATACAAGGAAACGGTTATCGCGCGTCCTCTTGGCGCGCCAGCCTTTCTTCTCACTTGATTCGAGAGTTTCATGGCTTCCATGCGTGCATCGCGTTGTTTCCCGCGCGTTCTTCTCGTCGGATTTTGCTTGTTCGGTATCGCCTGCGTCGCGATCGCCTGGCGCCCTCAGCCCGGCGACAGGGCGCCTGACGCCGCGCCGAGGGCCGAGCGTACGATCCAGAACACCGGTTCGGACACGTTGGTGAACCTGGCCCTGGCCTGGGCCGAACGCTACATGGGCGAGCACCCTGACGTTCGCATTTCCGTAACGGGTGGCGGCAGCGGCACCGGTATTGCCGCGCTGATCAACCGGACGGTAGACATCGCCAATGCCTCACGAGAGATGAAGCAGGAGGAGATCGATACGGCCAGGAAGAACGGCTTCGAGCCTGTGCAACACACGGTCGCCCGTGACGCCATCGCCGTGGTCGTGCATCCCAGCAACCCGGTGAACGGCCTGACACTGCAACAGCTTTCCGACATTTATACCCGGAAGATCACCAACTGGAAACAGGTCGGCGGGGAAGACCGGCCGATTGTGCTGCTCTCCCGCGAATCCAACTCTGGAACCCATGTCTACTTTCTCGAAAACGTGATCCGGCTCGGCGAAACGAGCGATCTGATGTTCTCTCCCGATACGCTGCTCATGCCCTCGTCTGAAGGCATCAGCACGGAGGTGCGCCAGAACCCCAATGCGATCGGGTATGACGGGCTGGGCTATGTGACGCCGGAGCAGAAGAAAGTGGCGGTGGCCAGGAACGCGCAGAGCGCCTATATCCTGCCGTCAGTCGAGACGGTGAACGACGGCAGCTATCCCATCGCCCGTCCGTTGTATATGTACACCGCGGGCGAACCGCAGGGTGGGGCGAAAACGTACCTGGACTGGATCATGGGCCCGGACGGCCAGGCGGTTGTGCCGACGCTGGGCTTCGTGCCATTGCAGAAGTGAGGAGTGGATACGGTTGGCTGCCATCAGTGAACCCATTGCCAGAGCGCGGCCCCGATGGGGCGAGTTTGCCGTCGAGACGCTGGTTCGCATCGGCGGGTTCTCGACCATTGGTTTTGTAGTTCTCATTTTCCTGTTTCTGCTGCGCGAGGGCCTGCCCACCTTCTTCAAGGTTCCTCTGGGCAATCTGTTCGGGACGCACTGGTATCCCACCTACGAGTTTTATGGGATTTTGCCACTGGTGTTGGGCTCGGTCTTGGTGACCGTCACGGCGATCATCCTCGCGCTGCCATTGGGTGTCGCGACCGCCGTTTTCATACGTGAGATGGCCCCCAACTGGGCGCGTGAGATCCTCAAGCCGATGATCGAGGTTTTGGCGGGCATCCCTTCAGTTGTCCTGGGCTTTTTCGGCATGACCTTGTTGGCCCCGGCAATCCGGCAAGGATTGGGTGTCCCCACGGGTCTGACCGCGTTCACGGGTGCCCTGCTGCTGGCTTACATGGCTCTGCCGACCATCATCAGCGTGGCCGAGGACGCGCTCGACGCGGTGCCCAAGAGTTACCGCGACGCCGGCCTCGCGATGGGCGCTACCCAGTGGCAGACGATCTGGCGGGTCGTGGTGCCGGCCGCGCGCTCTGGCATCCTGACGGCAGTCATGCTGGGCCTGGGGCGCGCCATCGGCGAGACGATGGCCGTGATGATGGTCACCGGTAACGCCGCCCGCATGCCGATCACGCTGGATTCCTTGTTTCGCCCCGTTCGCACCATGACCGCGACCATCGCGGCTGAGATGGGCGAGGTGGCACAAGGCAGCACGCACTACAGCGTCCTGTTCGGCATCGGGATCATCCTTTTTCTGATCACTTTCTTAATCAACCTGGCGGCCGCGTCGGCGATTTTCCAGAAGCGGCGGCGGGGAGGATTGCGCTGATGGAGGCCAGCGTCAGGCAGAGGCCGGTTTACCCTCGATCGAACCGGCGCTATGTAGTGCAACGTTTCGGGTTCGCGCTGCTGGCTGTGGCCGCACTCCTGGTAGTCTTGCCTATTCTGTACGTCATCGGCTCGATCGTCGTGCGTGGGATTGCCGCGATCAACTGGCAGTTTTTGACCGCGATGCCGCACGATGGAATGAAGGCCGGTGGTATTTTTCCGGCCATTGTCGGGACGATCCTGCTGACGCTGGGCACGGCGCTGGTCGCCATTCCGATCGGCGTGGGCGGTGCGATTTATCTTTCGGAATATGCGCGGGATAACTGGGTGACCCGCTCGATCCGGCTGGCGATCGTCAACCTGGCCGGCATCCCATCGGTGGTCTACGGCTTGTTCGGCCTGGGGTTGTTTGTGATCTTCCTTCAGTTCGGCACCTCCATCCTGGCCGGTTCGCTGACGTTGGCGATCATGACGCTGCCGGTAATCATCAGCGCCTCGGAAGAGGCGCTGGCCGCGGTGCCGGTGGAATTCCGTACGGTGAGCGCCAGCCTGGGCGGTACCCGCTGGCAGGGCATCCGCAACATCGTGTTCCCGCAGGCGCTGCCTGGGATCATCACCGGCGTGATCCTGGGGCTGCTGCGCGCGATGGGTGAGACCGCGCCGATCCTGTTTACCGTAGCCGCGTTTTATCTGCCGCGACTGCCGCGCTCGCCGCTGGATCAGACCATGGCATTGCCGTATCACCTGTACGTGATCAGCACCCAGGTGCCCGGCATGCCCCCCGCCATGCAATACGGCACGGCGCTGGTCCTCCTGGCGATGGTGTTGTCGCTGAATATCGTGGCGACCCTTTTGCGAAGCTACTTCCGCAGGCGCAGACAGTGGTAGTACGTGGTGCGTGGTGCGTGTTTCGTATTTCGTGTTCCGTAACGTGGTTGTCATGAACGATATGCGCCGCACGCACCACGCACCACGCAATACGCATCACGTACCACGCACCACGCAATACGCATCACGTTTTTCGAGCCGCATGGAATGACAGAGAAGGCCAAAATCCAAATCTCTCACGTCAGCTATCAGTACGACGATGGCAAGCCAGTGCTGTGCGACATCTCGTTGAGCGTGCCTGCTAACGCGGTGACGGTCTTTTTCGGGCCGGCCGGTGGCGGTAAGACGACGCTGCTGAGGCTGATCAATCGCTTGAACGACCTGGTGGACGGAACGCATATGACCGGCCGTATCTTGCTGGACGAGCAGGATATCTACGCACCGGCAGTGCAGGTCTCCGCCTTGCGGCGGCGGGTCGGCATGGTGTTCGCGTTGCCCCTGGCATTGCCGGGCACCGTCCGGGAGAACATCACCTATGGGCCGAAGCTGGCCGGCTTGCGGGATCGTGCCCGGCTGGAGGAAATCGTCGTGCGCAGTCTCCAGCAGGCCGCCCTGTGGGATGAAGTTAAGGACCGCCTGGATCAGCCGGCCTTGTCGCTCTCGGGTGGCCAGCAGCAGCGGCTGTGCATCGCGCGCAGCCTGGCGCTCGAACCGGAGGTGTTGCTCCTGGACGAGCCGACATCGGGCCTCGATCCGATTTCCACCGCCAAGGTCGAGGAATCGCTGCTCCAATTGAAGCAGCAGTACACGATCATCATTGTGCCGCACAGCGTGCAGCAGGCAGCGCGCGTGGCCGATCACGCAGCTTTTTTCCTGGCAGGTGAGCTTGTGGAATACCGGTTTGGCCGCGAGTTATTTACAGCCCCGCGCGATCCACGCACTGAAGATTACATCACCGGTCGTTTCGGATGAGCCCTATGCCGAAGATCCAGGTCGAGCATCTCAACTTTCATTACGGCGCCAAGCGTGCATTGACCGACGTCACGCTGGCGATTCCTGAGCGCAAGATCACCGCGCTCATCGGGCCGTCGGGTTGTGGCAAATCCACTTTTCTGCGCTGTCTGAACCGGATGAACGACACCATTCACGGTACGCGCGTTGAAGGGCGGGTATTGCTGGACAACCAGGATCTCTACGCGCCGGGCAGTGATGTCGTGGATTTGCGACGACGGGTCGGCATGGTGTTTCAGCGACCCAATCCGTTTCCCCAGTCGGTCTTCGACAACATAGCGTTCGGCCCACGGGTGCTGGGCATATCGAGCAGGCACGATCTGGCGGATATCGTGAAAGCCAGCCTGCGCAGTGCGGACCTGTGGGACGAGGTAAAGAACAGCCTAAAGAAGGATGCGCTCAGTTTTTCGCTGGGCCAACAGCAGCGGTTGTGCATCGCACGCGTGATTGCCGTCAAGCCCGAGGTGATCCTGATGGACGAACCGTGTTCGGCGCTCGACCCTATCAGCACGCTGCGCGTCGAGGATCTGATGCGCGAGCTGGCCCGCGAGTACACGATCGTGATCGTGACGCACAACATGCAGCAGGCCGCCCGCGCATCCGATTACACGGCCATGATGATGTTGACAGATGATCGCAAGTCGGGTACCGTGATTGAGGTCGGTGAGACGAAAATGGTATTCACCAGGCCGCAGGACAAGCGCACCGAAGGGTATGTGACAGGGCGCTACGGGTGACATGCGCGTGATGATCGTGCGTTTTGTGGGTGTTGCTTGCTGAGGGGGGAACTGTGACCACGACAATCCGCAGTCATTTCGACCGGGAGTTGGCGCGCCTGGCCGAACAGATGCTGGAGCTTGGCAGCCGGGCGCGGCGGGCAGTAGCGGATGGGGTGCAGGCCTTCGCCCGCAATGATGTTGATCTAGCGCGCGAGGTGATCAGCGCCGATGCGCCCATTAATCAGCTACGCTACCAGATTGAGGAAGCCTGTTATCAGTTGCTGGCGATGGAGCAGCCAGTGGCGGGCGATCTGCGCACTATTGTCGCCGCCCTTGTGATCTGCAATGAGCTCGAGCGTATCGGTGACCATGGCAAGAAACTGGCGCGTATTTGTTTGCGCTCCGGCAGCGATATCCGCCCGATGCCCAGCGACGACATCGTGCGCATGGGCGAGGTCGTGTTGTTGATGTTTGATCGTATGCTGGCCGCGATGGCCCACCGCGACGCGGCCGAGGCGCGGGCTGTATGCCAGGTGGACGACCAGGTGGATGCGCACTACAAGCAGCTCTTCAACGTCACCCTCAGTTATATGCTGGAGAATCCGAGGATGATCGGCGCCGGCACCTATCGCATCCAGGCCGCCCACGAGCTGGAACGCGTGGGAGACCGGGTGACGAACGTGGGCGAGCGACTCGTTTATGCTGTAACCGGTGAATTGACCGATTTGAATGCCTGATTGGCCTTTCTTTTGACGAATCCAAGAACTACCTCTATCATTGCCAGGTTGAGGTCCCGATCGAAATGCATTTCGTGGAGGCAAAGTGGACGTTCTCCTGACGATTCTACTGTTCGTACCGTTTGCTTTCATCCTGTGGCTGGCAAACCTGGCTTTGCGCAAGCAGATTGAGGGACAGGCGGAGACGGCCCGCACCTTGCGTTGGGTCAGCTATGTCCTCCTGGTTGCGCTCTATCTCGGCTTCATTTCCCTGGGCTTATTGCTTCAGACGATCGGGTTCCTGGTGCGAGGAACCAGCGCGGTCGATCTGCCTGTGGGCACCGTCATGGGACCGGAGCGTATTCCGGCCTTTGCGCTGAGCCTGTGGGCACCTGGCCTGTTGGGCCTGGTGCTGCTGCTACGGCCGATGCGCCGCCTGTTCGCCCGGCTCACCCCGCTCGATCCCGATAACCCTGTGCAGGCGATCGCGTTGAGCTACATTGCGCTGGTGGTGCTCAACCTGGCTGTAACGCTGGGCATCGGGTTGGACAACCTGGCGCAGATGATGCAGCAGAATGCAGCAGCCGGCAACAAGTTCAATCCCGTACCGAGCATCTGGGCGCAAGACATTATGTTGTTCCTGTTGGGGTTGATCGGCGTCGGCTGGCTGTCGCGCACGAACCTTGGAGCAGTTTTGCGTCGGCTGGGCATCGTGCGGCCGCGCTTGATTCAGATCGGCATCGGTGCGGGCGTCGGCCTGTTGATGGTGCCCATCATCCTGCTGCTTGAATACCTCTTCAGCCAGATCGGCATCAGGCCGAGCTCGGGTGCCGAGCATCTCTCCGAGCAGTTGATCGGCCCGTTGGCGTCCTCGGTCCCCGGTATCCTCACGCTCGGGCTGGCGGCCGCGCTGGGCGAGGAGACGATCTTCCGAGGCGCGCTGTTGCCGCGTTTCGGGCTGGTCCTGACGACGTTGGTATTTGCCCTGATGCACAGCCAATATGGCATCAGCATATCGACGTTATTGGTGTTTGGGGTTGGGCTGGTGCTCGGTCTGATGCGGATGCGATTCAACACCACGACATCGATGACCGCGCACGCCATCTACAACATGGCCCTGGGGCTGCTCAGTATGCTGGGGATGATGCAGAATTTCTGATCGGCTCGGCCAGCATCGTCTCCAGCCGCATTTTGACCGTCGGCCATTCGCTGTCGATGATGCTGTAATAAACCGAGTGCCGAATCATGCCGTCGGGCCGGGTCATATGGTTGCGGAGCACGCCCTCCTTCACCGCGCCGATGCGTTCGATGGCGCGCTGTGAGCGCTCGTTGCGCAGATCGGTCTTAAGCTGTACCCGGATGCAGCCCCACGTTTCGAACGCGTGGCGCAGCAGCAGGTACTTGCACTCCGTATTGACGCCGGTACGTTGGTAAGCCAGGCCGTACCACGTGCCTCCGATCTCGACCCCGCGGTGTTCGGGCTGGATGTCCAGGTAACGCGTGCAGCCGACGGCATGGCCCGACGCCAGGTGGATCACCGCAAACGGCAGATCCGTGCCGCGCGCTTGCCGCCTCAGCAAGTCGCGCACGAAGCCGAGCATCTTTGCCCCGCTGTCGATGTCACCGTACAGCATGTTTTGCCAGATGCCCGGGTCCAAACCGACGGCTGTCAGATCGGGCACGTGCGCCTCAGACAACGGCTCCAGCCGGACGATCCGCCCGGTGAGAGTAACGGGCGCGACGGCCATCGCGGCTTCCTTTACGCCCACGGTGTGGCAACCTCCCGCCGGATATGAATCTCATCGATGACCGCGTTGCCGCGCCGCGTGACCAGGAAAACAACCGTGTCTGCGATTTCTTCAGGCTGGATCAACACCGAGCGATCGAGATCGGGCCGTGCCTGGCCGCCCAACTCCGTGTCAACGCCTCCGGGGCAGATCACATGTACCCGGATGCCGTCACGCTGCACCTCTTTCGCCAGCGCCTTGGACATTCCCAGCAGCGCGTGTTTGGATGCAGCATAAGCGGCCTGGTTGATGTAACCTTTCACCGCCACGACTGACGCGATGTTGATGATGAACGAGTGCGGCTGTTGGCGCAAGTAGGGGATCGCCTCGCGGCAGGCCAGAAACGGGCCGCGCGCATTGACGGCCATGATCCGGTCCCACTGCTCGATGGTCGTTTCGGTCAGCGGCCCAAAACTGCCGACACCGGCGTTGTTCACCAGGATATCCAGCCGGCCGAACCGATCGACCGTCTCGCGCACCAGCGCGATCACATCCGCCTCGCAGGTAACGTCCGCCGGCAGAGCGGCCGCCTTGCCACCGAGGTCGCTGATCTCCGCTGCCACGGCTTCCAGCTCATCGTTGGAGCGAGCCGCCAGCGCGACATGGGTCCCCTCGCGCGCTAACGCCACCGCGATGCTGTGGCCGATGCCACGGCTTGCGCCGGTGACGATGGCGACCTTGCCCTCCAGCGGCCTGAGATTCATCTCCGCCTCCGCGCCCGGCTCAGAAGAGGGCTAACGCCAGCTTGTTCAGGTACTCGCGCTTCTGCGGATCGGTGTCGTCCAGCAGCTCCAGCAGCCCCAGCATGATCTGCCGCGCCTCGCCGCCCCGATACTTCTTATCGCGTTGCAGTGCAGCCAGTATTTCTTCCATCGCGGCGATAACCCCGCGCTCTTTGAGCGTCCTGCCGGCCCGGAAGAAGTGCGCTGCTGCGGTGTCGGCGCCTGCGAGGTCTTCCACTGAGCCGGACGCGACCAGGTAATTCGCCAGCGGCCGCAGCTTGTCCGCCGAGGCGATCTCCGCACCGTCTTTGATCGTATCGAGCACCGGGCCGGCGTCGCGGCCCTTGCCCTGGGCCAGGAGCGCCTTAGCGAGACCCAGCGCGCTGACTGGCGCGGCGTCCTTTGCTGCAAAAGCTTTGCGATAAGCGGCCTCCGCCTCGGCCCAACGGCGGGCGGCCAGGAGCTTTGCCGCGCCGTCGGTCGAACCACCGTCGGGCTTGACGCCTAGCCTGGCGATGAACTGGCGCACCTGCGGCTCCGGCTGCGCACCCACGAACTCGGCGACGACCTTGCCGTCGCGGAATGCCTTCACCGCGGGGATGCCCTGGATGTCATAGCGCATCGCCAGGCGTTGGTTCTCGTCGGTATTGATCTTCGCCAGCGTCCACGCGCCGTTAGCCTCGCGGGCCAGCTTCTCCAGCGTGGGGCTCAGCATCCGGCACGGCCCGCACCACGGTGCCCAGAAATCCACCACGACCGGTGTCTGCCGCGAGCGGGCAATGACGTCTGTCTCAAACGTCGCTTCGTTGACCTCGATAATGTTCGGTGATTGAGCCATGTCCATACCTCGATAATGAATCTTTCACTGCTAAGATGCGCTCTCAGTGTCGGGGATACAATCAGCCCGGCTGAATTCTAGCCAGGAGCCGGAGTGTTGTCAACGACGGGGAAGGCATAGCTGAAGCGGAGAACAAAACAGCAGGACCTGCCAAACGGCAGGCCCTGGCAGGCTCATCGAGATGGCCTCCTTACTTAATTGCGGCGGTGAGTTGCCTCTCCATCTCGACCATTTGCGCTGGAGAAGACATTGCCTTCAGCAGATCTGCATGCTTTTGCTGGGCATGCGCCATAGCTTTTTGCTTGACCTCTTCGACTGTCTTTCCTTCTGCCACGAAGTTACAATCCATCCCCATGTCACGACATGCGAATTTCATCTTTCACTCGTCTTTCCGGTGGCAGGCATCCTTAGGTGCCACCAAGGTGCATCCCCGGCTGACTCGGAGAAACCGTATGCTTGATGCCCATGATACTCTCATTCGCCCGGCTGTCTGTAATACCCATCCGCTTTGCGCGAATAGACCATTCCCGTCGGCGCTCGGAGCACCCTGCGCGGTAGGAGATGGCGATCCAGCGCGCCTGCGGGTGCAGCCGAGCAAGACGAGATATGGTGATCTGGCGGCAGGGCAAGACTCACCCCGCGCTTGCCTCCTCCATCGAGCGAGGGAAGCGTGTTGGAGAAAATGCCATTGCCCCAGCAGGAACGATCCAGGGGAAGACCCTGATGTGGTACCGCCCTGCCTTAACCGCCGGATCCTCTTGCTTGAGCGCCAGGGCGTGCTCTGGATCGACGTTGAGGATCGAAAGGCCGCGGAATTCCCGATCGGCCGCCCCAAGTAACGGGCCTGCGGCGAGCAGGTATCCAGCCTCGTGTAAGCCGGCCAGGAAGGCCATATGTGCATCCTGGAGTGCATTTTCGGCCTGCTCGCCTAGCTGCTGGGCATCGGGGCGTAAGGTCAACAGCGCAACAGTGAAGCGATCAAACTCCATGGGTCCTCCTTCATACGATCATACTGCATATCAAGCGGCTTGGCCGTCATTGACGCTCGTCCGCACGCTGGTATCTCAGGAGAACGACACCGGAACCGAAGGCACGCGTTTCAACGAGCCGTAAGTTGATCTTGTCATGGAACTGGCGAAACATCGGCTTACCACCCCCAAGAATTACTGGGTGGATGTAGAGCCTGTAGCCTGTATTCATCGATCAAGCCGAGCTGCATGAAGGTCGAGGCTATCTCGGCACCGCCGACACTCATCATCCTGCCCGGTTGCTCTTTCAACTTGCGGACCTCGTCGGCGATGTTCTCCCTGATCAGCCTGGAATTCCACTTCACTTCGTTCAGGGCAAGCTCTGAGCCTGTCGAAGGAGAGCCAGGAGGTTAGGTGGGCGATTTTTCAAAGCGTTTCTCGTGCCGCTATGGTCCACGAGAAGGTGGCCATCATCGTCTATCGTCCATCATCCATCGTCGTTCTCAGTGCAGACCGTGGCGCGCGCCCATCGCGGCCGGTGATGCGCGTGTCTGTACCACCTCCTTGAGCGCCCGGAGGAACTGGGCTGGTTCCTGCGCCTGCAGCACGTTGCGCCCGAAAACCACCCCGGCCGCGCCGGCTCGCGTGGCTCGCTCGGCCAGCTCCAGCGCCGAAATCTCTGACTCACACTTCTCAGCCCCCAGCGCAAACACCGGGATCGGCACGCCCTCCACCACCTCTGCGAACCGGTCGCCCGTGTAGAAGGTCTTGATCGCGTCGGCGCCCAACTCACAGATGATGCGACACATCTTCAGGATGTAGTCGTGAAACTCATCGGGACGCTCACGAAGCCCGGCCACCGGGAAGACTTCACCGATCAGCGGCATCCCCAGGCGGTTCGTTTCCTCGGCCAGCGCAGCAAAGCCCTGAACGTTGCGGGCGTCATGTTCTTCGCTGCCCGTCCGCAGCACCAGGCTCGCCAGCACCATGTCCGCGCCGGCAGCTACAGCCGTCTCCACGGAAACCCCCTTGACAATGTGCGCTTGTTGGTAATGCCACGGCTCGCAATGGATCGTATTCCAGTTCAGGCGGACAATTGCAACCGGGCTGCCTTTGCCGCGGAAGAGGTTGCCCGAAAAGCGCATCATCTGCGGGGCCATCAGGACGCCATCAGCCTCTTGCAGCCGCTCGGCCGCCGCGGTGAAGTCCACCAGGCCGGGCATCGGGCCAAAAGTCTGACCGTGATCCATGGCGACAACAACAGCCTTACCGCTTGCAGGGAACAGCCTGCTCAAACGCATCTCTTTGGTGGTCAACGCTTCCTCCTGGAAATCAGTGAGTTGGGATCAGACCAGGATGACTTCTACCCCGGCATCACGCAGGGCGCTGATAAAAGAAGCCGGCGCGCCCTCATCGGTGATCAGCTTGTGCACCCGTTCCAGAGGCAGAATCGAAGTGAGGCCGATCCCTCCGATCTTGCTCGAATCCGCGACCAGGATGACCTCATTGGCGGCCTTGATC